>Ga0075423_10003702_pt1 | contig 14094 bp, 16 predicted proteins | sample SoiMethybrSBSTD2_FD_80114 | JGI IMG/M metagenome (GOLD analysis project Ga0075423, IMG submission 80114) | Bulk soil microbial communities from a Populus tree surrounding site in Tennessee, USA - Soil MetaG P. TD hybrid SBSTD2 | ecosystem: Environmental > Terrestrial > Soil > Tree plantation...
AACACGCCCGTCTTCGAGCAGCAACGTTGCGCGTTTTTTCAATCCAGACTACCCATTTTGTTCATCGGCCAATATCTGAAGACGGCTTTGCCGTAGATGTATTTCTCAGGGACTAGGCCCCACATTCGGCTGTCGTTCGATTGGTTTCTGTGGTCACCCAGGACGTAATAATGTCCGGGCTCGACATATACGGGCGGGTACGTACGATGGTCCAGGAACTCAGGCAGGATGTAATTCTCTTCGAGAGGCTTATCGTTGACATAAACGATGCCGCGACGTACATCGACGACATCACCCGGCATACCAATGACCCGTTTGATATACGACTTCGTTGGATCCAGCGGGTACCAGAAAACCACGATGTCCTTCCGGTGGATTTTCTCAATCCGGTATACAAACTTGTTGACGAAGATCCTTTCCTGGTCAACCAGCTCCGGCAGCATACTCGTGCCCTCGACCTTCACAGGCTGGTAGAGGAAAACCACGATCAGAATGGCAGTGCCGATCGCAAAAAAAACGTCGCGTGCCCAGCCGCGAATCTCCCCCACGACGGATCCGGCGGGGGATCTTGCGGGTGTAATCGTGCCTGGCAGTGTGGTGGCATCGGTCGCGTTTAACGAGACCTTTTCGAATTCGGGATCTGTTGTCATACGAGCGCTACTGGTAGGATCCTTTGCGAAAAATCGAATTGCTATTCTAGCCGAATCCAGACGTCATTTCCAGAGCCGGAATTCTTTTGTGAGACCGACAACCACCCCGCTGCGCGCGTCAAACCGCGTGAGGCCTGCTGTACCCGCGACATCCCATCGGATTCCACCCGTTCGGACCTGCATCCCGAGCCGCACTTCTGCTCTGGACTCCGTGCCTGGGCTGGGATTGCTGCGTGGATTCTTCCTGCCATTCCACTCCGACACGACGCTGATCCGTGAGTTCACCGGAAGTACGCCGGCCAGGCCGTAAGTGAACACGTCCTGCTGCGCCCGGACTTGAACCGGATCCGTCAGAATGCCAATGCCGATGTTGCCAAAGACAAACCCGGGTCCGGCGCTCTTGCCTGCCAGGACACTGCCGAACACCTGCATCGAATTGAGGCCGATTCCTTCCGAATCGTTAGTGTTTGGCAGCACGATCGTTGGACGGAAACTGATTGCCGGTAAGGAGGCCGTCTCAGGGAGTAGCCGGATTTTCGTGGAAAAAGACCAGTCGCCCACGTCGTTGCGCCAATCGTCCTCAACTTTTACGAAGTTCTGAACTACACCGTTGATTTGAAACTCGGCTCGGGGGCCAAGACTGAAGTTGAAACCGTTTGCAAGGACCGAGAACTGGTCACCCTCCAATCCGGAGAGAGGAAATCGGGCAAGGTGAGCGTATGCAAACCCGGACTCGACGACAAAAGCGCCGTTAGCAACCAGGCGCGGATCTTCGGTTAGAAGGGGCCGTTGTTGTGCGTACGCCTGGGGAACCAGCCACAAAAAGCACAGGAGGCACAAAAAACTTTTGTGCCTCCTGTGCTTTTTGCGGCTACCTTCCCAGTTCATGTCTAATGAGGGCCGCGCCAACGACGGCTGCTGTTTCCGCTTTCAGGATGGCTGCTCCCAATGAAACTGGATGAAATCCGCTGTCTCGTGCCAGCGATAGTTCGCGGTCGGCCCAACCGCCTTCCGGCCCGATGAGATACAACACGGGCGAGCCGGCGATTGCAGACTCTAGCCGACCCCCGTCTCTTTCGGCAAACACAATCTTGGACGCAGCGGGTATTGAAAGTACTTGTTCGAAAGATATGGCGGCATTCAGCACGGGAATGTAGTAGTGCTTCGATTGTTTCCCGGCTTCTACGAGAATCGGCAGACACCGATCCTGCCGGTTCCCTGCAACTGCATTGCACCGGCTCGCCACGAACGGAACAATCCTTGTCACGCCAACCTCAGCCGACTTCTCGAGAGCCAGCTCGAACGCCCCCGTTCGAATTAGAGCAAGTGCAAGAATCAGTTCCACATTGTCACGTTGCACGATTCGTGAATTCCGGATCCGCGCCAACGTCCCGCGTTTTCCGACAGATTCGACCTCGGCAGTCCATACATGTCCTGCTCCGTCGAAGATCTCGATGAGTTCACCTGGAGTTGTACGCGAGACTAACAAGTGACGGTTCTCTTCACCACCGATATGAATATGCTCATTTTCAATGGAGGCTTCAGGAAGGTAAACGGACCTAAGCGACATGCTTGTCGACTATCAACACCAGCCATTCACCTTGCGTGATCTCTTCAAAAATGATGAAACCATTGCTGGTGATAAACTTGCGCAGTTCCTCGCTTTGTTCCCGGAGAATGCCGGAAAGAATGGCGATACCGTGGCGGGTCAGCACGCGCCGGAATTCTTGAAGCAGGCTTGTGATGAGATCTGCGGTCAGATTGGCCAGAAGCAAGCGGATTGAATCAGTCTTGACTGCATCCAGTGAGCCACAAAACACGAAGATATCCTGTTCCGCATTACGCTCTACATTCGCTCGCGCGACTTGCACGGCGACGGGATCAATATCGCAGGCAAAAACATCCTTTGCGCCGAGGAGGCGCGCAGATATTGCGAGGATTCCCGAACCGGTGCCCAGGTCCAGAACCGTCTGATCGGGCTCAACCCAGCGCCCGAGCGCTTCCATCGTGAGCTGAGTGGTTTCATGAGTCCCGGTTCCGAAGGCCTGTCCCGGATCGATGCGGATGGGAAGCCGATCGTCCGGACACTTGCAATCCTCCCAGCTCGGCATCACGAAGAAGTCATCACCGATTGGAAAGCTGGTGTAGGACTTCTTCCATTCGCCAGTCCAATCCAGATCTTCGACGATACTGCGCGAAATCGGTGGATTGGACCGATCGGCGCGCTGGAATATAGTCCGGACCGAGTCTTCGACTGTATCGAGGTTGGATCGGATATTGAAGTAAATGACGAGCCGTGTCACCCCAGGCTCAGGTACATGACTTTCCCACACGCCTGCCACACCGTCGCCCGATACTTCTCCGACGACAGCGTCGATCAGATCGTCTGGGACATCGAGTGTCAGCTGGTGCCACGACATCGGTGCTCTCTAGCCGCGGCTAGGAAAAGATTTCTTTTACACGCTCGAGAATCTTTTTCTGTATCGGCTTGTTTTCAGTCTCAATCGTGGAAGCGAGTTTCGTCAACAACTCCTTCTGCTCTCTCGAAAGTTTCGTCGGAACCACGACAGTCACCATAACGTAAAGGTCACCGCGCGCGGACCCGCCCCGCTTCGAAATGCCTCGGCCTTTGATGCGAAACATCGAACCGCCCTGTGTTCCTGCGGGTACGGACAACTTCTCTTCTTCGCCTTCGAGAGTCGGCACCGCGATTTGCGCACCAAGCGCAGCCTGGGGAAACGTGATGGGAATATGACAGTACAGATCGTGATCCCGCCGTTCAAAGAATTCGTGCTCTTGTACGTTAAGCACGACGTAGAGATCCCCGGAAGGGCCGCCTTTGCCTCCTGCATCGCCTTCTCCCGAAACCCGCAACTTCGATCCGATGTCCACGCCAGGGGGCACCTTGAGTTCAAGAGTTTTCTCTCGAACGACACGGCCGTCACCGTGGCACACCGTACAGCGGTTCTTGATGATCTGTCCGGTACCATGGCACTGGCTGCAGGTTCTCGTAATGCTGAAGAATCCCTGCTGAAAACGAACTTGACCGTAGCCATTACAGGTCGGGCACGTTATAGGCGCAGCGCCTTTTTGGCCGCCGGATCCACCGCATTCCGAACATGTTTCGTGGCGCGGCACCTTGATCTTGGTTGTTGTTCCGAAAGCAGCTTCTTCGAAGGTAAGGTCGAGATCATAGCGAAGATCAGCACCTCGCTGGACGCGCGTACCACCGCGCCGGCCGCTGCCGAACATATCGCCAAAACCAAAGATGTCGCCGAGAATATCGCTGAAGTCAGCGAAGACACTCGGATCGAAGCCGCCGAAACCACCACCGGCAGCACCGCTTACACCCGCATGGCCGAAGCGGTCATAATTGGCGCGCTTTTGGCCATCGCTTAGAACAGCGTATGCCTCGGCTGCCTCTTTAAACTTTTCTTCGGCTTCCTTGTTTCCGGGGTTGCGATCCGGGTGGAATTGGAGCGCAAGCTTGCGGTATGCACTCTTGATCTCCTGATCTGTCGCATTCCTGGAAACGCCAAGAATTTCGTAGTAATCCCGTTTTCCGTTCAACGATTAGCCCTTCACTGAAACGCTCACCATCGCGGGCCGTAGCAGCCGCCCATGTAGCGTATAACCTTTGCGCAATTCGTCAATGACAGTATTCTCTTCAACATTGTCAGCGGCTAGTGTGGACACAGCCTGATGGAAATTGGGATCAAACTTCTTCCCTTTCGCCTCGATTGGCTTCAGGCCAAAGCGTGCCAGCGTATCCTGGATTTGTTTATAAATCAGTTGAAATCCTTTCAGCGTGCTGGCGCCATCCTTACTTTCCGATGCGGCGTTTCGTATGGCCAGATCAAATGAGTCCAGGACGTTTAGCAATTCTTTCATCAATTCCGATGAAGCGAATTGCACAAACTCCGACCGCTCGCGTTCAATACGCTTTTTATAGTTGTCAAACTCCGCCTGCTTACGCAGCAAGCGGTCATAAAGACTGTCCCTATCCTTTTTAAGGTTTTCGAAGTCCTGATCAAACGAACCGGACTGTTCAGGCGAAGTTACCTGCCCAGGCGGACTAACCTGGTCCGCGGCAACACCTTCGAACTTGTTATTATCTTCCATAAAACCAATTATACGGGGAAGGACAACGATTTCACCCGGCGGGTTATGCGTTGATCATCGCGCCCATGAGCCGACCAAGATAGCCGACGATGGAGATACCGCGTTCGTACTCCATGCGGGTCGGACCGATAATTCCAAGGCGACCGCTTGTATGATCGCTTGAGGCGTACGATGACGTAATCAGAGTAAAGTCACGCATGTTCGGCACACCCAATTCCGAACCAATTGCGATCGTCACGCCATCCGGACCGCCCAGGATGCATTCATTTAAGATTTTCACCAATCGCCCTTTTTCTTCGAACATCTGGAACAGCATCCGCATCCGCTCGACGTCCGCGAATTCGGGCTGATTGATAATATTGACCGCTCCCTGAACGTACACGCCATCCGGCGTGGTGAATTCCTCGAGCGTTTCGCCCCACGTTTGAAGCAGAGACAACATGCGGCTGTAGAGGGTACGCTCCGCCTGCATCATTCGGAGCAACTCATTGCGGATTTCGGTAAGAGTCTTACCGGAAAACTTTTCAACGAGATAGCGACCGGCTTTATCCAACTCCTCCTGGGTGTAGCCCTCCGCCACTCGAATCAGTTTGCGTTGCAGTAAGCCGGATGTTGAAACAAAGATCACCAAGATCTTGCCGTCGGAAAGGTCCAAGAACTCAATGTGCTTGAGGACAGTGGCTGCCATTGGCGGAGCGATGACGATTCCAACATTTTTCGAAATCGTTGAGAGCACGATGGACGCTCGGGACATGATGTCTTCCGGGTTCTCACTCTCGGACAACATGCGGCTGATATATCGCTCATCCGACCTGCTGACCCTTCCGGAATCGACGAAGTTATCGACGTAAAAACGATATCCCTTTTCAGAAGGAACTCGACCGGCGGAGGTGTGGGGCTGAGCTAGATACCCCTCCTCCTCGAGGTCCGCCATAATATTGCGGATCGTCGCCGGACTAAGTTTCCACTCCATTGATTTTGCAAGCGTCCTCGACCCCACCGGCTCCCCGGACAGAACATACGATCGAATGATCAGCTTGAGAATTTCACGCGGTCTTTCCTCGAGCGGCCGCGCATCCTCTTTCGTGGCCATAGCGTTTTTTATAGCATGAATTCGATCGAAAAATAGTCCTGAAAAGCGCGAATAAATGCGTTGCGAAGACGCTCAGGTGACGGTGGGGCGGGCAGGAACTCGGCAACTCCTGCCATTTCCTGTTCAAGTGCTGCCACATCAGGAAGACGCGTGGCGCGGGCGAGCACTTCGCGATTGCAGGTTATCGGCATAGAACCGTGTTGGAGGAAACTGCTGCGGATGCGGCGTTGCGCGCTACCGACAATTTTGCGCCCGTCAACCATCAACTCATACCTCGACGGAGACAAAAAACAGGGCGGATCGCAGTCCAGCCTGAGTAAATCCGTCTTCTTCGTATCCGGCGCAAGGACAGCGGGAACCCCGAGCGCCGTGTATCCAAGGCAGAGCGCTTCGGAAACCCTTTTGTAATTGCCGTAAATCGTGTCGCCAAAGGTGTCCCTATCGTTTGAAATCACTGCATAGGTGAGTTCATCATCATGGAGCACCGCACGGCCCCCTGTCGGCCGATGAACGACGTCGATCCGGTGCCTGGCGCAATACTCCTGGTCAACCGCCTTCTCGATCTTTTGGTTTCGTCCCAAAGAGATCGTGGGCGTCTGCCAACCATAGAATCGGACGATGGTACGTGGACTATCCGACCGTTCGACTTCATCCAGTAGCGCAGCGTCGATTGCCATGTTCGTGGTTCCATCGATTGCGCCATCGATGATGAGTTTCCATTTCATACCAAGAAACACCGGAACACAAAAAGCACAAGAGGCACAAAAGAGTTCATCTTTCTTTTGTGCCTCTTGTGCTTTTTGTGTTCCGTCTCTTTTACGGGATAGTTAGCGGCACAAATGCAGACCGATATTGCCCGCCACGCTGTGCCTGCAACACCATGAAGGCCACGGCTTGACCGGACTTCAGGTTGCGTTCAGCGCGCGTAAAGTCCTCTACATTCTTGATATCCATCCGCTGGTTGCCGGCAATGATTCGTGTGACGATCGTACCCCGCGTTAATCCCGCGTCGTCCGCGACGCTGTCCGGCTCAACCGATGCGATGAAGACGCCCTCCTGCGATGGCAATCGTAATTGCCGAACCATGTCCGGAGTGATGTCCTGAATCCGGATACCGAGCCGTGCCGGAGTAGTTTCCCCTTGATCGTTTCGGTCCGGAGCATCGCCATTCCCCGTAGCGTTGTTGGCCTGGAGAACCTCGGAACGATCTGCGATCGTGACCGGAATCGTCATTTCTTTTCCGTCGCGTAGAACTTTAATTCGCACAGTGCTGCCCACCGGTGCGCTGGCAATGGCATCCAAGAGCACGGCCTGGCTTGTTATCTTCACGCCATCAATTTCCGTAATTACATCGCTCTCATGAAGACCGGCCTTCGCGGCAGGCAAGTTAGGCGTAACGGAGTCCACGACAACACCACAATCCGACTTCAGGCCCATCGCTCGGCAAAGGCCAGGATTCTTGTCTCCAGGCAGGCCGATACCGATTCAGCCCCGCGTTACCTTGCCACTCTGGACGAGTTGATTGTACACCTTCACCGCGGAGTTGGAAGGCATGGCAAAACCTAAGCCTGCGGACTGCCGAGTATCGGAGATGATGGCAGTATTGATACCGATGACCTCGCCGGCCATGCTCACCAGTGGACCGCCACTGTTTCCGGGGTTGATCGGCGCATCCGTCTGCAGAAAGCTCTGAAAGGCATTGCCGCCGCCGCCCGGAAGGCTGTCACGGCCTTTCGCGCTGATGATTCCATGCGTGACGGTGTGGTCCAGAGTAAAAGGACTGCCGATCGCGAGTACATAATCGCCGACCTTTACTGCATCGGAATTCCCCATTTTTGCCACAGGCAAGTCGCGGCCCGCTTCGATCTTCACGACAGCGAGATCGGTTTCCTCGTCACTACCGATGATCTTCGCCTGATATTCCGATTTATCTTCCAACCGCACGGTTATCTTCGTGGCTTTATCCACAACGTGACGATTAGTGAGAATGAACCCGGCCTTATCGACAATGAACCCGGTACCGAGACTCCGTGTCTTCTCATTGCGGTCGGGCGCATCGGGCGCTCCGAAAAAGTTAAAGAAGTCGAACGGGTCGATCGATCTGGGGTCCTGATTGCGATTGTTGCGATCATTGCGGTTCCGAGTAGGATTCGTATTCTCGGGAGCGGCCTCAGTGCTGATGTTTACAACGGCCGGCGCGAGATTCGCGGCAATCTGCGAGAACGCGTTGGAAATCTGAACTGGATCGGGGATGACGAGTGGCTGCGCCTTCTGCTCTCCCGCTTTGACCCCACCCGAGACGATGGTACCAATTACAACTCCGATGGTGAGCGTTGCAATAATCAAGGTGAGATAAAGCAATCGCGTTTTTGTCATGACTATATGTTTCGTCCTTTCAGTGGGTACAATGTTTCGAATTATAGCTTAGGCGTTCTGACGTGTTTAGGAAAGCGTAACAACTCACCTTTGACGCAACATCAGCCGTTTAGTTTCCCCGCCGCCACAGGTCTTAACTTCTTCAACCGGTCTTCTGCTGCCCGAAGGGTTTCCTCCCTTTTGCAGAATGTAAACCGGATGATGTCCTTGCCTGCCGCAGGACTACTAAAGAAGCTGCTACCGGGCACCGTAGCGACGCCCACTTCTTGCACCATGAAACGGGCAAACTCCACATCATTTGGGTAACCCCAACTGCCGATGTCGCACATGATGTAGTACGCGCCTTTGGGCAGCATCGGGTTAAGGCCGGCTTCGCTCAACATCTTCATCAGCCGATCCCGGCGTTGCTGGTAATGCGTAGCGAGGTCGATGTAGTAGGAGTCCGGCAATCGCAACGCGACCGCTCCTGCTTCCTGCAAGGGAGCCGGAGCTCCAACAGTGACGAAATCGTGCATCTTCCGAATCGCGCCCGTGATGTCCGGTGGCGCAATGATGTAGCCGACGCGCCAACCGGTCACGCTGAAGGTTTTCGACATCCCATTAACTACAATCGTGCGCTCTCGCATGCCGTCGAGCACAATCGGGGAGACATGTACGGTGCCGTCATAAATGATGTGTTCGTAAATTTCGTCCGTTATCGCGAGCACATCCCACTTTTGACAAAGCCGGGCTATTGTCTCCAGCTCCGCACGGCTAAAAACCTTACCGGTTGGGTTGTTAGGCGTATTGATGATGATCGCCTTCGTCTTGTCATTGAAGGCAGTGGCTAGCTCGCCTTCGTCAAATGACCAGTCGGGCCTTCGAAGCTGGACGTACCGTGGGGTCGCCCCCGAGATGATCGCGTCCGGTCCATAATTCTCGTAGAAGGGCTCAAACACGATAACTTCGTCGCCGGGATTGATCACCGCCAGGAGCACATCGATCATGGCTTCGGTCGATCCGCAGGAAACGGTGATTTCGCGTTCAGGATCGATATCAATTCCTAAGAACCTCTTTGTCTTTGAGACAAGCGCATCGCGGAAGCTTTTCGCTCCCCACGTGATTGCGTACTGGTTAACGTCGGCGAAGATCGCGTCGGACGCGGCGTGCTTTAGAACATCCGGTGCCGGGAAATCGGGAAACCCCTGTGAGAGATTGATGGCTTTGTGTTCCATTGCCAGCCTGGTCATCTCTCGAATGACGGATTCCGTGAACTGGGCTGCCTTATAAGAGATCGGCTTCTTAAACATTCGGCTTTGATGGAGTCAGACGCAACCTTAATCCAAACATCTCGATCTCACGTTCCAACAACGTTCCGAGGAAATCGAGCCCATCTGGCTTGAATGGCGGAGCGGCATAAACGGCCGCCACAGTGTTTCCCCGAACTTGGATCAGTTTGAAGTATGAATCGGGGTCTCTTGTTTCTTGCGAAATGATATCCGGGAACGACGCCTTCCCGCGCGTTTTCCATAACGCCAGCCCTCCGGATTTGACGATGTAAAGGGCGAGATCCTGCGCGAAGGGCTCGGTCAAGTTGAGAAATCGAGAAAGCACATCGGCCTGAGACGTGGCGGCCAGAAGCTCCAGCTGAGCTGCTGCAAATACACGCCATCGAGCAACCTCCTGCTCCAGTGTGGCTCGCTCGGAGGACACTTCATTCTTCGCCTGACTCAAGGCTTCTTCGAGTCTTTGTTTGAATTGCAATTCGAGCTCTTCGCCAACCTTCCGTTGAGCCCCCGCCTTGGCTTGTTCTACAGCCTCGGCCAGCCTTGCTTCCGTTTCCGTGGCGGCAGTGCTCTGCGCTTCGCGGAGCGCTGCCTGAAGCCTGCCTTCGAATTCTTGTTCCAGCGTTCGGCGAGTGTCCTGGACAAGACGATCTAATTCGGCTGCCAATGGCGAAGAGAGAACTTCGAGTAGCCGATCCAACGCAGGCGTTTTCAATTCGGTCACGCTCCATCACCTCCGGTGAAACCCCAAATTATAACTCAGGGCCCTGATTCTGGATTTGACAGGCTCCGCCGCGGCCCATATATAGAATGAGTACGACTGTCCGAAAGGGGGCGCACCGGTTTCGACGGGGACGAAGAAGTACGAGACGCATACCGAGGCCCATGACCTCGCAAAAACGTGGAAAACAATTAACTGCTGACTATCAACCAGCATTAGCTGCTTAACACCAGCTAACGTCCTTGACTAATTCGCCTGTAGGTTAGTTAAAGGGCGTCACTTAATGCAGGATAGCCTCAAACCGCTGGCCCGGCAGCGCGAGGCGAAACTCAATGGGCTGGTGCCCCTGCTAGCTTGCAGGTTCCTTTAGGCAGGGGCATGAGACAAACTGGAACCTGACAAGTATGTAGACTCTCTTACGGAACGTTTTCGGACGCGGGTTCGATTCCCGCCGCCTCCACTGTAGAATCAATAGCTTAGAGTAAAAAACGGACCATAGTTGACACGAGACGTACTGATGCCCGTGCGTCGCGCAATTCCGTAAGAACAACGGTCTCTCTGTCGTCACTCATGCCTTGTTTGCCATTGATAGTGGTTTGGGTGCGTGCTCAAGATGAGTCGGCAACTTTACGCAACACACCTGCACAAGACGGCTGCGCTCGCGCTGCATTGTCGGATCATTCAACAACCAACTCCGTAGACTGCTGAACACTCGTGCCGCGTGTGAATCGGCTGGTTCAACGATGCGGTAGTGCATCCACTTTCCCTCACGTCTGGCGGCAACTATTCCTGCCTTCTTCAGGTAGGCGAGATGTCTTGAGATCTTCGGTTGTGGCGTACGGAGAACTTCGACGAAGTAGCAAACACACACTTCGTCCTTTCCCATCAAATTAAGCAACCTCAAGCGTGTTCGATCTGCGAGGGCACGAAATAGCGTGTTCATCTGGACCGTTTGTACTTTCCCTTTGCTCATCGCATCGAGTTTATCATGCAACGTATTCCGATTGACGAATGTGTTCAAGGTTAGATACATTCGTCTATACGAATGCGTTATGGAGGTAGCCATTCATGCCCTTTCCAGTCAATGCGATTAAAGCCCACGTTGCTTTAAATGTCAGGAATGTTGATGCGAGTGTCTCTTTCTACCGTAGATTGTTCGGCATCGAACCTGCGAAAACACGCAGGGGTTATGCGAAGTTTGACGTGAGCAATCCGCCCTTAAACCTGAGCCTGAATGAAATGCCGTCAATGTCTGGCACCGATGCGCTCTCACACATGGGGATTCAGGTAGCGACCACTGAAGACGTTCTTGCAATGCGCCAACAGTGGAACGAGGCGGGACTCGTGACTCGTGACGAGATGCAGGCGAATTGCTGCTACGCCATCCAGGACAAGGCATGGGTTCAAGATCCGGACGGTAATCAATGGGAAGTGTTTGTCGTATTGAAAGACAACGTACCCGAGAGTTCCGCCTGCTGCGGCTCACGGCCAGAACAAGACACTCTGGTCAGCATTGACGGTCTTTGATGGCTGCGCTCTAAGCGGAAATGACCTGTACGCGCCGTGCCATTTGTGAGTTTGTAGGCACCGCCTGCTTATTGGCTGCTGTTGTCGGCTCCGGGATCATGGGCGAGCGGCTGTCGGGGGGGAATGCTGCGATTGCGTTACTTGCAAACAGCATCGCAACTGGTGCGGCGCTGCTCGCATTGATCCTGACATTTGGTCCCATATCAGGAGCGCACTTCAACCCAGCGGTGACTCTGACGGCTGCTTTACGCGGTCGCCTTTCGTGGCGCGATGTACCGCCTTACGTTTTTGGGGAGATCGCAGGTGCATTCGCGGGCGTTGCCTGCGCAAATGGAATGTTCGGGCTGCCGCCGTTCTTTGCCTCAGCCCATACACGCAGCGGTTGGCCTCAACTCTTCAGCGAGGGCTTGGCGACCGTCGGTCTGATCACAGTCATCTATCTCTGTGTTGAGTTTCACCACGAGGCCGTACCGGTCGCTGTTGCTGCCTACATCACAGCCGCCTACTGGTTTACTTCATCGACCTCTTTTGCCAATCCTGCGGTTACCCTTGCACGTGCTGCTACAAACACATTCGCAGGGATTCGTCCGTACGATGTGCCCGGCTTCATTGTTGCGCAACTGATCGGCGCAGCGGTGGCGAATCTATTCCTTCATTGGCTTCAGAAACCCTTAACCACTGTCCCCGGAGAAATCGTTGATGACTCCGAGAAGGTAATCACGCATTGAAGAAACGTATTCTGTTCTTGTGTACGGGTAACTCTGCTCGTAGTCAGATGGCTGAAGGATTGATGCGGCATCTTGCCGGTGACAGCTATGACGTGTTCAGCGCCGGTACAAGCCCCAAAGGTATCCATCCAGTAAGCATAGAAGTCATGAATGAGCTTGGCATAGACATCAGTCCACAGTCCTCAAAGGATGTAAGAGTGTTCGTCGGGCAGGCGTTCGACTATGTCATCACTGTTTGTGATCGAGCTAAGCAGCAATGTCCGGTTTTTCCTGGAGCGACACCGATCCATTGGGGATTCGACGATCCCGCGGACGCTCCAGCGCTGCAGCAGACGTTGGTGTTCCGCAGGGTTCGTAACGAGATCATGCAGCGGTTGCGATTGTTCCTTCTGTCGAACAAATAATCAATTTGCGACCAATCGGGCCGAGCGACGCATGTGTCGTAGACCGCAAACGAATGGTATCTTAATCAGACTTCCCGGAAGTGTTTAAGGAGATCGAGCCGATGACACGCAAGTTCGCTTTGGCCTTTGTCCTTTTGATTCCGCTTGCAGACTCGATAGCGCAAACGCTACAAGCTCCGATCGTTCCGTTTTACGACGAGTTAAACCTCAGACTCCCTGTAACTCCAGTTGACTTGCAGATTCAACCGAGACGACGTTCGACGACATCCAAAAGGTGATTCGCTTACTCGAAGACCGTATCCAAAAGCGCGTCGCAGAACAGGTTCGACCAGCACACTAGAACACACGCTCACTCGGAGGCAGCAGCTTCATCTTATCGATGCATCGCACGCTTCCTCAAACGCGGCTTTCAGGCGCATAATCCCGATACATACTCCCGGAGGATGCTATGAAGGGAAGATTCCTGGCTGTCGTGGCAACGACCGGCATGCAGATATTGCTTGGCGCTGTGACGACCTCCGCGCAGTGGCTGGACATCCGGCTAGCAGAAACTCCTCGCACTGCCGACGGAAAGCCCAATCTTACTGCGCCCGTTCGAAAAACGGCGGATGGAAAACCGGATCTGTCCGGAATCTGGCGAGCCGCCGACGGCAAATACTTGGCAAACATCGCCGCGGATCAAGGCGAAGCTCCGTTTCAACCGTGGGCGGAAGCCCTATATAAGGAGCGCGTCGCGAATCTCGGCAAGGACAGGCCATCGGGACGCTGCCTGCCGCACGCGGTGCCCGACAATATGATGGTCCGAAGCGGACCGTTCAAGATCATTCAAACACCAGGCGTGATTGTGATCCTTTTTGAAGAAATGAATCACTTTCGCCAGATCTTCACCGATGGGCGCGGGTTGCCGGAAATCAAGGAGCAGACATGGCTCGGCTACTCTACCGGCAAATGGGAAGGCGATACTCTCGTTGTGGAAACGATTGGTTTCCACGATCGTTCCTGGCTAGACAATCCGGGGCACCCGCACAGCGAGGCCATGCGCGTCACCGAAAGATTCAAGCGGCGTGACTTCGGGCATCTGGATGTTCAAATTACGATCGATGATCCGAAGACCTATACCAAGCCGTGGTCTGCAGATGCGCATTTCGACATAGCGGCGGATAGCGAACTGCTTGAAAGCATCTGCGAAAACGAAAAAGACTACGAGA
>Ga0075423_10003703_pt1 | contig 14093 bp, 15 predicted proteins | sample SoiMethybrSBSTD2_FD_80114 | JGI IMG/M metagenome (GOLD analysis project Ga0075423, IMG submission 80114) | Bulk soil microbial communities from a Populus tree surrounding site in Tennessee, USA - Soil MetaG P. TD hybrid SBSTD2 | ecosystem: Environmental > Terrestrial > Soil > Tree plantation...
CGGCGCGAGCCGAGCCCGCGATGCGCGAGCCCCCCGCCCTGGCGCGCGGCGAGGTCGTCGATGTGGCGCACGTTCTTCCATCGGCACCAGATCGCCGCCGTGGGGTGCTCCTCGTTCTTGTCGATCAGCCCGAGGCGCTTGCCGAGGAACGTCGCGCGCCCGGTGGCATCGAGCACCCAGCGGCACGCCACCGTCTCCTGCTGGCCGTCCTGCTCGATGGTGACGCGGGAGTCGAAGTCGCCCAGGGCCACCTCGGCCACACGCGCCGGGCGCATCAGCGTCGCGCCCTCGACCACCGCGGTGGCGAGGAGATGCTCGTCGAGCGCGTCGCGCCGGAGCTGGAAGGACGGCACCGCGCTCCGGAGAAACCCCCCCGTCTCGGAGGCGTCCGCGTGCCCCTTGACGTGCTCGTTGGAGAACCAGTAGCGGAGACCTTCCTTGGGGAGCTGCTCGACTTCCAAGTGATTCCACATCGCGAGGCGGCGGGTGAGGAACATCGCCGACATCTCGGTGGTGGCCTCGCCCACCTTCATGTCGAAGGCGGGCGCGCGCTCCACGATCAGCACCGAGAGATCCGGCTGCTCGCGCCGCAGGAGGATGGCGGCGGAGGCGCCGGAAAAGGCCCCGCCCAGGATCACGACGTCGAAGCGCCGCATCGGGGCGAGTGTCCTATGGAAGCCGCCGCGGGGGCAAGGGGCGATCCGGAACGGGGAGGCGGCGTGATAGCCTCGGGGCATGAGCGAGACGGGACGGCCCGCCGCCGCGGGGCAGGCGCAGGGCTATCAGGTCGACATCACCGAGCGCGGCGCCGGGGGCAAGACCCTGGACCGCCGCCTCTTCATCCAGCTTCAGGTCTTCACGGGCTGCGCCGACCCGAAGCCTCTGGCGGTAGCGCTCGAGCGCAGCAGCGTCGAGGCCGTGCTCTACCGGGACCTCAACGATCCGCGCGGCATCGGCGTGCTCGCCCTGGCCGAGGATCCCGTCGCCCTCGTCACGCGCGTCCGCGAGACGCTGAGCGCCGAGCCCTTCGAGGCGCTCACGCATCGGCCCGAGCTCGCCATGGTGGGGCGCACCTACGCCTCCGGCTTCGAGCCGGACCTCACCGAGTGGCTGCTCGAGCGGCCGCGCCGCACCGTGCTGAACCCAGCGTGGCCCTGGGCCATCTGGTATCCCCTTCGCCGCACCGGCGCCTTCGCGCGCCTGTCGCGCGAAGAGCAGGGCAGGATCCTGCACGAGCACGCGACGATCGGCCGGGCCTACGGCGAGGCCGACCACGCTCACGACGTTCGCCTGGCCTGCTACGGTCTCGACACCAGTGACAACGATTTCGTGATCGGGCTCGTGGGCCGGGCGCTCCATCCCCTCTCCCACCTGGTCCAGGCCATGCGGCGGACGATTCAGACGTCGGAATACATCGAGAAGCTGGGGCCGTTCTTCGTCGGCCACGCAATCTGGCAGCGCGCCCGCTGAGCGCGGGCCACGCGGCTACGGCAGCTTGATCGAGAAGCCGCCCTTGAGGTAGGGGCCATCGACGTCGCGGTGAAGCACGCCGCCGCCGACGGCCTCGGTGGGATCGGGATTCATCCGCAAGAAGCGATACTCGCCGAACAGCTCCACCCTCTTCGAGACCTTCACCGCGAGGCCCGCGCCCATGTCCATGCCGGACTTCTGCGTCCGGGACATGTCCTCGTAGGGCACGCCGCTGTCGCGAATGCTGCTGTCGGTGAGGAATGTGGAGCCGACGGAGAGATAGGGGACCAGGCGCCCGATGGCCCGGCTGTCTTCGCGAGGCGCCAGTGGCACGCGCAGCGTGCTCTCGCTCCCGTCGCGCACCACTGAGAGGTCAATGGGCGGCGTGGGGCTGGTGGCCGCGGCCGGCACGGGGTCGAGGAAGGAAAGCCCCGCGGTGTAGTCGTCCCCCGCCCAGGCCGGCCCCGCCAGGAACACGCTCGCCAGGCCGAGCGCTACGAGGACACGGCCCCCGATCCCTCGCTCCATCACGCCTTACAGGCTAGCACGGCGGTCAAAGAGAAGCCGGGGCGCCCCATCCCGGCGGCGCCCCGGGAAACCGCGCCCGCCGACGGCAGCCCCGGCGGCATCGCGCGGGTCGTTGTCGGTGTTAGTTGGTCTTGGCCGGCGCCGGCTTGTCGGCGGGCTTGGCCTCGCTCTTCTCGGCGGGCTTGGCGGCGGGGTCCGTGGTCTTCTTGGCCTCCTTGGCCTCCTGCTTCTCGTGCCCCTTGGCCTTCGCCTTGGCCTTGCCCTCGTCCTTCTTCGCGCCCTTGTCGGCCGGCTTGTCCATCGACTTCGCGTCCGCCGGCTTGTCGGCGGGCTTCATCTCGGGCTTGGCCTCGGGCTTCGTCTCTGCCGGCTTCGTCGCCGGCGCGGGCGCCTGCGCGATGGCGGACCCGAGGGTCCCCAGCGAGAACGCAGCAGCCACTATGGTCGCCACGATGCGAGTCACCTTCATCGATCGCTCCTCCTGGTTGAATGGTTCTTTCGACCGCGCCACGTTCGCAACGTCGGCGCCAGTCGCCGCGTTCGATCCGTTCACTCGTGCTAACTCGGGCTTCGCTGGAAGAGTTCACCACTCCGAACGGCGTCGGCTGCGTCGTCGATGGATGGCGCGCAACTGAAGGCCCGGCAACGGGTTTTGGCCGGTGCCGCGCGCGCCGAAAAATCTGCGCGCCGGCCGATCTGGAGGAATTACATGCCGCCGATGTAAGGCTTACACGCCCGTGCTATCACTGGAGCGCATGGACTACGACGCGCTCGTCGTGATCGGCTTCGGTGGGCCGGAAGGCCCCGATGACGTGCTGCCATTCTTGGAGAACGTGACTCGCGGCCGCGCGGTTCCGCGGGAGCGCCTGCTCGAGGTGGCTGCGCACTACCATCACTTCGGCGGCGTGAGCCCGATCAACGCGCAGACGCGCGCGCTCGTCGAGGCGCTGCGCGCGGAGCTGGCCGCGCACGGTCCCGCGCTCCCCGTCTACTGGGGGAACCGGAACTGGCGCCCGCTTCTCGCCGACACGCTCGCGCAGATGGGGGCGGACGGCGTGCGTCGTGCGCTGGCCTTCGTGACCTCGGCTTTTGGCTCGTATTCCTCGTGCCGTCAGTACCTGGAGGACATCGCACGGGCCCGCGGGGAGGTGGGCGCGCACGCGCCCGTGGTGGACAAGCTCCGGCTGTTCTGGAATCACCCGGGCTTCATCGAGCCCGTGGCGGAGCGCGTGGAGGCGGCGCTGGCCTCGCTCCCCGTCCCCTCGCGCACGACGGCACACCTTGTCTTCACCGCGCACAGCGTGCCCCTCGCCATGGCCCAGACGAGCGTGTACGAGCGCCAGCTCGAGGCAGCGTGCGCGCTGGTCGCGGAGCGGCTTACTTCCTCCCATCCGTGGCGGCTCGTCTACCAGAGCCGGAGCGGCCCGCCCAGCGTGCCGTGGCTCGGCCCCGACATCCGCGAGCATCTGGCGACGATCAAGGCCGCGGGGGTCACCGACGTGGTGGTGGCCCCTATCGGCTTCGTCTCCGATCATCTCGAGGTGCGCTGGGACCTCGACGTGGAGGCGGCGGCCCGCGCGCGCGCGCTCGGCCTCCGGTTCATACGGACAGACACGGTCGGCGTGCACCCGCGCTTCGTGGGGATGATCCGCGAGCTGATCCTCGAGCGCACCGCGGGCGCGCCCCGCCGCGCGCTGGGCACGGAGGGGCCCGCGCCCGACGACTGCGCGCCGGGCTGTTGCCCCGCGCCCGGCGCGCGCCCCGCGCCTACGCGCGGGGCTTGACCCAGGTCTCCGACCAGGCGAGGCAGGCGCTCGAGCCCTGTCGGTCGCCACGCATCTCGGACCACACGCTCCCGGTGGCCACGCGGCCGTTCATCTCGATCTGCGCGCCCCGCGCCGGGAAGAACGTGCTGAACACGCCGATGGGGCGGTCGTTGAAGCCGGGCGGGGCGTGAAGCACGAACGGCGCGATGCAGTCGTACCAGGACAGCGTGATGCGCGCGTCGGCGGCCAGGATCGACTCCGTGGCGCTCGAGCGCGGCCCCCCGGAGCGCTCGAACGCCGCCGCCATCACCGGGATCGCGGTGTCGGCGAAGGCGGGGAACAGGAGCTTCTCGATGTTGGTCTGGAGCCACCGGGCCACCGCGATGTTGTCGCTGTAGATCCGCACCTTGTTGTCGGTGAGGGAGGACTGCAAGAAGAGCACGTGGCCGGCGCCGGCGCCGCACCAGAGCACGCGCCAGTGGCTCGCGCGATCGGACAGGGTCTTGCCGCCGTCGGGGCTCAGCCGGATGAAGGAGTTCTCACCGGTCATCATGGGCTCGTTCGGGTCGACGGGAGGCATAAGATCTCCTTTCGGAATTGGGCAGGATCCGGGTTCCGGGAGAACATAGAGGAAATGGCGAGCCGGGGCAAGCCACGCGCGCGGTGGGGACGGCGTCTGCTCCTCGTCTTCTTCTTCGCCTTCGCCACGTGGGTGGTGTGGGAGATGGCCACGTGGCCCGACGTGGCGCGCCTGGCCACCGAGCGCCCCACCTCCACCGCCTTCATCGAGCACTACCGCGCGCGGCAGCGGGCGCACGGCAAGCCCGACCGCGTCGCGTGGACCTGGGTGCCCTACGCGGCGATCTCGCCGGATCTCAAGCGGGCCGTGCTCGTGGCGGAAGACATCAACTTCTTCTCGCATCGAGGCTTCGATCTCGGCGAGGTGCAGAGCGCGCTGGAGAAGGCCATGCGCGAGGGCGAGGTCCCGCGCGGCGCCTCCACCCTCACCCAGCAGGTCGCCAAGAACCTGTGGCTGTCGCCCTCGCGCAACCCGTGGCGGAAGGCCAAGGAGGCCATCCTCACGTGGCAGCTCGAGCGCACGCTCTCCAAGCGGCGTATCCTCGAGCTCTATCTCAACGTGGCGGAGTTCGGCCCCGGCGTGTTCGGCGTCGGCGCGGCGAGCCAGCGCTACTTCGGCCGCCCCGCCGCGGAGCTCGGCCCCGCGGAGGCCGCCGCCCTCGCCGCGGGGCTCCCGATGCCGGGCACGTGGCATCCTGGGGTCGATACGGCGGGGTATCGGCGGCGAGTCGCCGCCATCCAGAATCGGATGGACAAGGCGGCCTTCCTCGCCCGGCAGATCTGAGCCCCGCCGCGGTATCATACGCGCCATGACCCCCTTCCCTCTCGCGCTCGACGGTGTTCGCGTGATCGATCTCTCCCGCGTCATCGCGGGGCCCTGGTGCGGCGCGCTCCTCTCCGACCTCGGCGCCGACGTCGTCAAGGTCGAGGACACCGGGGCGGGCGACGAGTCGCGCACCTGGCCGCCGCACAAGGACGGCGAGGCCGCCGCCTATCTCCTCTTCAACCGGAACAAGCGGGCGATGACACTCGATCTCAAGACGCCCGAGGGCGTCGAGGTGGTGAAGGCCCTGACGCGCACCGCGGATGTGGTGATCGAGAACTTCCGCACCGGCACCATGGAGGGCTTCGGCCTCGGCTACGACGCGCTCAGCGCCGAGAACCCCCGCCTCATCTACTGCTCGGTGTCGGCCTTCGGGCGGACGGGTCCGCGCAAGGACAGCCCGGGCTACGAGGCGCTGATGCAGGCCTTCAGCGGCATCATGTCGATCACCGGCGAGCCCGGCGGCCAGCCCGTGCGGGCGGGCGTGTCGTTCCTCGACCTCTCCACCGGCATTCTCTGCGCGCTCGGGGTCTGTGCCGCGCTGCTGCAGCGTCAGGCCACGGGCCTGGGGCAACGTGTGGACGGGTCGCTCCTGGAGACCGCGGTCAGCCTGCTCGCCTTCCACGCCGAGGGCTATCTCCTGACCGGCGCGCTGCCGCGGGCGCTCGGCTCCGGCCACCCGTCGCTCTCGCCTTATCGGAACTTCAAGTGCGGGGACGGCCAGTGGATCTTCATCGCCGCGGCCAACGACCGGTTCTGGGGCAAGCTCGCGCGCGCCCTCGGCCTCGCGGCGATGGCCACCGACCCCCGCTTCGCGAAGAACCAGGATCGCGTGAAGCACCGGGCGGAGCTCGAGAGTATCCTGGAGAAGACGATCGGCGCACTCGACCGGGAGCCGCTCTTGAAGACGCTCGAGGAGGCCGACGTGCCCGCCACGCCCGTCAACACGGTGGATCAGGTGATGAACGACCCGCAGACGGCCGAGCGCGGCATCGTGCAGCGCGTGGCGCACCCCACGCTGGGCGAGATCCCGGTCGTCGGCACGCCGCTCCACTTCTCGCGGATGAGCCCGGGCGTGCGGCGGGCCGCCCCGCTGCGCGGCCAGCATACCGACGAGATCCTCGCGGAGGCCGGTTACTCGGCCGCGCGCATCCAGGCCCTGCGGGACAAGAAAGTCGTGCTCTAGCGGCGGGCCCGCCCGCCGAGGAGGTTTCCATGCTGGGATTCAAGAAGAAGACGATGGTGAAGCCCGAGGACGCCCTACCCGGTCGCGCCGAGCGCATGCCAGTGCCGGCCAAGCACTTCGTGAACGGCGCGCCGCTCGAGCCGCCCTTCCCCGCGGGGCTCGAGCAGGCGGTGTTCGGGCTCGGCTGCTTCTGGGGCGCCGAGAAGCTCTTCTGGCTGACGCCCGGTGTCTACACGACCGCGGTGGGCTATGCGGGCGGCGTGACGCCGAACCCCACCTACGAAGAAGTGTGCTCCGGGCTCACCGGTCACACCGAAGTCGTGCTGGTCGTATTCGATCCCAAGGCGGTGTCGTACGACGCTCTCCTGCGCGTGTTCTGGGAAGGCCATGATCCCACCCAGGGCATGCGGCAGGGCAATGACGTGGGCACGCAGTATCGCTCGGCCGTGTACACCTACGGCGACGCCCAGCAACGCGCCGCCGAGGCCGCGCGTGACATGTACGCGAAGGCGCTTGGCAAGGCCGGCTATGGCGTCATCACGACAGAGATCCGGCCGGCGCCGCCCTTCTACTACGCCGAGGACTATCACCAGCAGTACCTGGCCAAGAATCCCTGGGGGTACTGCGGGATCGGCGGGACGGGCGTGGCCTGCCCGGTGGGGCTAGCCGCCGCCCACTGAGGCGCCCCCTACCGGGTGATCGCGCGGGAAGGACCGTCGGCGGGCGGCGGCTCGGCGGAGATCGAGAACGCCACCTTGAAGCCGTCGCGATACTCGTAGGACGCGCGGACGCGTGCGCCCGGCGGCAAGTCCTTCAACTCCGCCGGCGTGCCGTTCACGTCGATCCGCGTCTTCGGCGTCACCACGAGGGTGGCGCCGAACATGCCCAGCAGGTCCGAGGCCAGCTCCACCTTGGAGTCCGAGAGGTCCACCCGACGGAGCGTCGCATCCTCGATCTCGACGCGCAGCGGGCCGCCAGAGTTCTGCGCGGCCGCGCCCCAGCCCATGAGGTGGCGAATCACCCGGTACCCGCCATAACCGATGCTGCCCACGAACAGACCGAGGATCACGAGCGCGATCAGCGGCCCCTGAAGCCTCCCAACCATCGAGGCGCCGCTCACGCCGTGCGGCCTAGGGAATGTGGATGTAAGGCGGTTTCGGCCGTACCCCACGCCTGGCGGGTGGCCTCTTCGGACAGGGACAACAAAATGTGGGTCATGTCGCTCCTCCGGGGGGAACGGGATCCTACCGACGCATGCAACGTGCCAGGGCAATGGGCTCCGCGAGCGCCAGGGGACACTCGGCAAGCACCCAGTCTCCCGCGGCAACGGTGCTGGCGGGGAGAGGGTGGTGTGAGCCCAGTCGCCCGATCGGTGGAGACAATCTTACGCACATGTAGCCTTTACCCACCAAGCTCAGTTGCCCATGACGAGGCCACCGTCGATGTTGATCGCCTGCCCCGTCATGTAATCCGAGTCCGGCCCCGCCAGGTAGGCGACCAGACCGGCGACATCGTCCGCGGTCTCGGGCCTCCCGAGGGGAATGCCCGCCGTGCGCCGCTTCCAGGCGGCGCCCACCGTCAGGCCCTCGATCGCAGTGGTCTCGCGGTCGATCTGCTCCCACATGGCGGTGTCCACCGCGCCCGGGCAGACGCAGTTCACGGTCACGCGCCGGGGCGCGAAGGCCTGGGCGGCGGTGCGGGTGATGCTCACCACGCCCGCCTTGGACGCGGCGTAGGGCCCCACCAGTGGGCTCGCGCCGCGGTAGGCGGCGATGGACGCCGTCTGGATGATCTTGCCGCGCAGCTCCGAGCCTTCCATGGGCGGCTGCTCGATCATCCGGCGCGCGGCCGCCTGCAGGACGAAGAACACGGCCCGCAGGTTGACGTCGAGCACGCGATCCCATTCCGCCGGCGTCACATCGAGCAGCCGCTGCACCCCGATCACGCCCGCATTGTTGAACAGGACGTCGAGCCGCCCCCAGCGCCGGTAGACCGTGTCCACCATGGCCTCGATGTCGACGATCTGAGTGACGTCGGCGCGCACCGACACCTGGCCGAGCTCGGCCGCCAGCTTCTCGACGCCGCCTCCGTCGATGTCGGCCAGGACCAGGCGCGCGCCGGCTCCGGCCAGGCGGCGCGCGGTGGCGGCACCGATGCCGCGGGCGGCGCCGGTAATGAGCACGGTACGGTCGGCCAGGGGGGTGCGAAGATCACGGGATGGGGTAGGCATGCCACTAACCTCGATGATATGCTCGGTTACGAATAGTGCCCCCACATGCCGGGGACAAGTCCAGAGCGGGGAGGCTCCATGTCGACCAAGTTCCTGTATAAGCTGCCGGTCGAGCAAACCCAGTGGAAATTCGAGGGTCAGACGACCACCGCGTTCACCTGGGAATACGAGGACGGCGGCGCCGACCTCCTCCGTCTCTACGCCAAGGGCAAGAAGCAGCAGTGGGACGCGGCCGAGCGGCTCGACTGGTCGCTGCCCGTCGATCCCGACAATCCGATGGGGCTCGACGATCGGACCATCGCCATCTTCAACACGCCGCTCTGGAACAGCCTCTCCGACAAGGACAAGGCCCACGTGCGGCGCAATCTCCAGGCCCACACCCTCTCGCAGTTCATGCACGGCGAGCAGGGCGCGCTCATCGCGACGTCGAAGATCGTCCAGACCGTGCCGGGCGTCCCCGCGAAGTTCTATGCCGCGACCCAGGTGATGGACGAAGCCCGCCACGTCGAAGCCTACGCGCGGCTGCTCCACGAGAAGGTCAAGCTCGCATACCCGATCACGAAGACGCTCGCGCTCCTCCTCGAGAGCACCATCTCCGACCGCCGCTGGGACATGACCTATCTCGGGATGCAGGTGCTGATCGAAGGCCTCGCCCTCGCCGCCTTCCAGCGCATCCGCGACACCTCCTCCAACACCCTGGCCGCCGGCGTCAACGCCTACGTCATGCAGGACGAGGCCCGGCACGTGGCGTTCGGCCGGCTCGCCCTCCGCGACTACTATCCGCACCTCTCCGACGCGGAGCGGGACGAGCGCGAGGAGTTCGTGGTGGAGGCCTGCTACCACATGCGCGACCGCTTCAATCAGGGCGAGGTGTGGGAAAACCTCGGCCTGCCCGTGAAGGATTGCGTCGAGGCGGTGGAGAAGTCCGAGTACATGAAGATGTTCCGAACCAGGCTGTTCTCCAGAATCGTCCCCACCGTGAAAGACATCGGGCTCTGGGGGCCGCGGGTGCGCAAGGCCTACGAGGACATGGGGGTGATGGAGTTTGCCGCCGTGGACGCCCAGGCCATGCTCGACAACGACGGACGCGTGGCGGAGGAGTTCGACGCCAAGATGTTCGTCGACAAGACGCTCAACGGCCGCTAGCCCTGCCCGGGCGCGCCGCAAGGGCGTCGGACCCCCGCCCGACCCTTGCCCGCGTCCCCTGCCCGTGATAGGTAGCGTAGCGGCAACGCCACCGAAGCGCAGCGGGCCCTCACGTCAAGGAGGACGGGATGCGCGCCGACTCACCGAGCGACCGGCCTAGCCGGCGGCAGTTCCTGGGGACCGCGGGCCTCGCCGGCATCCTCGCCGCGCGACGCGCTCCTGCCTATGCGCAGGGCACCACGCTCCAGCTCCTGCAGTGGTCGCACTTCATTCCCGCCGCCGACACCCTCTTCGAGAGCCAAGCCCGCGAGTTCGGCAAGCAGGCGGGCGCAGAGATCCGGATCGAGCGCATCAACCAGAACGACATTCAAGCGCGGGTGACCGCGGCGGTGCAAAGCGGAGCGGGCGCCGACATCATCATCATCGCCAACAACCATCCCCTACTCTACGAGGGCGCCCTCGGCGACGTCACCGACGTCGCCGAGGAGATCGGCGGCAAGCAGGGCGGCTGGTACGACTACGCGCGGGTGAACTGCGTGGCGGGCGGGCGCTGGGTGGCGGTGCCACACTTCATCATCTCCTGGGCGGTGACGTACCGGGAGGATTGGCTCCAGGCCGAGGGCCTGCGTTACCCGCAAACGTGGGACGAGTTCCGCGCCGCCGGCAAGAAGATGAAGGCCAAGGGCAAGCCGTTCGGCCAGGCCTTCGGGCACAGTATCAACGACCCCAACAACTGGTGTTACCCCTTGGTGTGGATGTGGGGCGGCATGGAGGTGGAGAAGGACGGGCGCACCGTCATCCTGAACCGGAAGCCTGCGGTGGAGGCGGTGAAGTTCAACAACGTGCTGTGGACGGAATGCTTCGACGAGGGCGGGCTCGCTTGGGATGACAGCAACAACAACCGCGCATTCCTCTCCAGCGAGATCTCGCTGACCGGTAACGCCCCCAGCATCTACGTGGCGGCCCGGCAGCGCTTCCCCGACGTGTACAAGGGCACCAACCATGGGCACTACCCGCCCGGTCCGGCGGGGCGCTTCTACTGGCTGCCCGCGTGGAACAGCTGCGTGATGCGGTACAGCAAGAACCAGAAACTCGCCAAGGACTTCATTCGTTACTACATGGACCGGGCGCGCTTCGACGCCTACTTCGAGACCATGGACACCTTCGGCATCCCCGGCACCCGCGTGTACAAGGAGCACGCGCTCTGGCGCAAGGATCCGAAGACGGCGGTGTTCCCCGAGACGCTACAGTTCGCGCGGCAGGTGGGGCACGCCGGCCCGCCCGGCCGCAAGGCCACGGAAGCGCTGTCGAAGTACATCATCGTCGACATGTTCGCGAAGAGCATTCAGGGACTGGCCCCCGAGGACGCCGTCAAGTGGGCCGAAGCGGAGCTGAAGAAGATTTACGATGCCTGACCACGTCCGGACCTTCGCTCAAGGAGGGGTCTCCATGCGCGATTCCAGTCACGTTCCGGCTCGCTCCCGTGCTTCCCTGTCTCGCCGGCGCTTCCTCGTCGGCGCCGCCGCGGTGCCCGCTCTGGCCGGGCTCGAGGGTATCCTCGCGGCGCGCCGGGCTCCCGCCTTCGCTCAGGGCACCAAGCTTCACATCGTGCGCTGGGTGGACTTCATCCCCGAGGCCGACGTGGAGCTCAAGCGCCAGGCCCCCGAGGCGTCGAAGGCGCTGGGCGCCGAGGTGACGCTCGAGTTCATCAACGCCAACGACCTCCAGCCGCGCATCACCGCCGCCATCCAGTCGGGCAGCGGCGCCGACATCATCCAGATGTTGTGGAACTGGCCTCAGCTCTACGCCAATGGGCTGGTCGACGTCTCCGACGTGGCCGACCCCATCGGCAAGGCCCAGGGTGGCTTCTACGAGGTGTTCGAGTCGGCGGCGAGGGTCGGCGGCCGGTGGCTGGCGGTGCCCCACGCCGTCATCGGCAACGCCGTCGCCTACCGGCGCTCGTGGCTCAACGAGGTCGGCGCCAAGGAGTTCCCCAAGACGTGGGAGGAGTACCGCGAGGTCGGCAAGAAGCTCAAGGCCAAGGGCAAGCCCATCGGGCAGGCGCTCGGCCACAGCTTCGGCGACCCGCCGACGTTCGCCTACCCGTTCCTGTGGGACTTCGGCGGCGCCGAGGTCGACAAGAGCGGGAAGAAGGTCGCCATCAACTCGAAGGGCACCCTCGACTCCGTCAAGTTCATGCAGGCCTTCTGGAAGGACGCCTGCGACGAGGGGGGGCTGGCCTGGGACGACACCAACAACAACCGGGCCTTCCATGCGGGGGACATCAGCGCCACCCTCAACGGCGCCTCCATCTACATCGTGGCCAAGCGCCAGAAGGACAAGCTCAAGGACGACAAGGGCGAGCCCCTCTACCAGGACATCGAGCACGCCGCCCTCATGCCAGCGGGCCCGGCCGGCCAGTTCGCGCTCTACGGCGGCCAGCAGCACTCGATCATGAAGTACTCGAAGAACCAGAAGCTCGCGAAGGACTTCCTCAAGTGGCTGCACCAGGACGCCAACTACGAGAAGTGGTTCATGGTGAACGAAGGCTACTCGGTCGGCGCCACGAAGAAGTGGGAGGAGCACCCGATGTGGGCGAAGGTGGACAAGCCGCTCCAGGTCTTTCGCCAGGCGGCGCGCCTCACGCGCGCGTTCGGCCATCCGGGCCCGGCGTCGGCCAAGGCCACCGAGGTCTACACGAAGTACATCATCACGGACCAGTACGCCAAGGCCGTCCAGGGCACCAAGGCCGAGGACGCGGTGAAGTGGGCCGAAACCGAGCTCAAGAAGATCTACGAGGCGTGAACCGCCTACCGAGGAGGAGCCCATGCGTCACTCTCAAGCCGATCGTTTCGACTCCGGACGCCGGCGTTTCCTCGCCGGCGCCGCCGCGGTGCCCGCCCTCGCCGGGCTCGAGGGCATCCTCGCCGCGCGGCGCGCCCCGGCCTTCGCCCAGGGCACCAAGCTCCACATCGTGCGCTGGGTGGACTTCATCCCCGAGGCCGATGTCGAGCTGAAGCGCCAGGCCCCGGAGGCCAGCAAGGCGCTCGGCGCGGAGGTGCAGTTCGAGTTCATCAATGCCAACGACCTCCAGCCACGCATCACCGCCGCTATCCAATCCGGCGCGGGCGCCGATCTCTTCCAGATGCTCTACAACTGGGCGCACCTCTACGCCAACGCCCTCGTGGACGTCTCCGACGTGGCCGAGCCCATCGGCAAGGCGCAGGGCGGCTTCTACGACGTGTTCGCCGCCGCCAACAAGGTCAACGGGCGCTGGCTCGCCATGCCCCACGGCATCGGCGGCAACGCCGTCGCCTACCGGCGGTCGTGGCACGCCGAGATCGGCATCACGGAATTTCCCAAGACCATGGAGGCCTGGCGCGAGGTCGGGAAGAAGCTCAAGGCCAAGGGCCGGCCGGTCGGGCAGGCGCTCGGCCATAGCTTCGGCGATCCGCCCACCTTCGCGTATCCCCTGCTCTGGAGCTACGGCGGTGCGGAGACCGATCCCACCGGCAAGAAAGTCGTGATCAACTCCAAGGGCACGTTGGAGTCGGTCAAGTTCATGCAGGCCTTCTGGAAAGATGCCTGCGACGAGGGCGGCCTGGCCTGGGACGACACCAACAACAACCGGGCGTTCCACGCCGGCGAGATCTCGGCCACGCTGAACGGGGCCAGCATCTACATCGTGGCCAAGCGCCAGAAGGACAAGATCAAGGATGACAAGGGCGAGCCCCTCTACCTTGACATCGAGCACGCGGCGCCGCTTCCCGGCGGTCCCGCCGGCCAGGCGGCGCTCTACGTCCCCTTCCAGCACGCCCTCATGAAGTACTCGAAGAATCAGAAGCTCGCCAAGGACTTCCTCCGCTGGCTGCATCAAAAGGAGAACTACGGTAAGTGGTTCGAGGTCAACGAGGGCTACTCGGTGGGTGCGGCCACCGCGTGGGAAGAGCACCCGATGTGGGGGCGCGTCGACAAGCCGCTCCAGATCTTCCGCCGCGCCGCGCGGCAGGGCCGGATGATCGGCTATCAGGGTCCGGCTACGGCGAAGGCCACCGAGTCCTACTCGAAGTACATCGTCGTCGACATGTACGCCAAGGCCGTTCAGGGCATGAAGGCCGAGGATGCGGTGAAGTGGGCCGAAACGGAGCTCAAGAGCATCTACGAGGCCTGAGCATCCCCACCACCCAGGGAGGAGCCATGTCCCCACGTGATTCCGAGTGTCCCGACACTGGCCGGCGAGCTTTTCTCGCGGGCGCCGCCGCAGCGTCCGCCGCCGTCGGCCTGGAAGGCGTGCTCGCCGCGCGCCGTGCACCGGCCTGCGCCCAAGGCACCAAGCTGCACCTCCTCCGCTGGGTCGATTTCATC
>Ga0075423_10003705_pt1 | contig 14091 bp, 19 predicted proteins | sample SoiMethybrSBSTD2_FD_80114 | JGI IMG/M metagenome (GOLD analysis project Ga0075423, IMG submission 80114) | Bulk soil microbial communities from a Populus tree surrounding site in Tennessee, USA - Soil MetaG P. TD hybrid SBSTD2 | ecosystem: Environmental > Terrestrial > Soil > Tree plantation...
CATTCACGCACGCCCGGGCGGATAGCTCAGTTGGAAGAGCGCGGCCCTTACAAGGCCGAGGTCCCAGGTTCGATCCCTGGTCCGCCTACCAGAAAAATAAACCGCGCGAATTCATTGGCAATTTTCGTTTCTGAATCCCTTCCGAATTTCGTCGATGCCGTGAGAGGTTGGAAATAAGGAGGAGCACAATGCACAAGCTGGTCGTCAAACTCGACAGGGCCGGAGCCGGCAAACACGTCTCTCGGTGGAAGAGACAAATGGATCAGTCGATCCGTCGTGCCGTCAAGGCGAGCCGCCGGGCGATCCACGCGACGAACCATTCGGCGTCGCCCCACAAGGCCGAGCGCATGGCGCTCAAGACGAAGAAGGCGGTCCTTCGCGCGGCGATGGGCCTGTAGCACAGGACCAATCGCTCGACGTCGTCGAGCAGTCTGCGATCATGGGCCGGGGAAGCGCTTCCCGGCCCATTTCCTTTTTGTCCCGGACACCACGGTCGTGCTCGCTCGGACATCCGCCATCGAGACGCGGTACGCTGGAGTCGTGACCTCCGACGTCACCCGTGCGATCGACGAGCTGTACGGCCTGCCGCCCAAGGATTTCTCGAGCGCGCGCAATGCGAAGGCGGCTGCGTTGAAAGCCGCGGGACGCGCCGCCGACGCGCAAGAGGTTCGCCGCCTCGCCAAGCCGTCTCCGTTCTTGTGGGCGACGAACCAGCTCGGGCGGCAGGAGCCCGAGCGCATCGCGCACTTCGTCGACCTCGTGCGTCGAGTGCGTCAGAGCCAGCTGCACGATCCGCGAACCGCCGCCGAGGGCATACAGACCATCCGTGCGGAGCTCCAGGCGCTGACGAATCGCGCGACCGAGGTGCTGGGAAAGGCCGGCTATCGTGTTCCGGTCTCGGGAACGTCTCGCATCTCGAATACGGTGCTCGGCGCCGCGGTCGATGCCGAGCTGGTCGACGATCTGCGTCACGGCCGACTAACCGAAGAGCTGGCGGCGCCGGGGTTCGAAGTCCTCGCAGGTCTCAAGCCGGGCCGAAAGCTCCAGCTGCTGCGCGGCGGCAAGAGCTCGGAACGCCCGCGCGATCAGGCCGAGGCCAAGCGCGCCGACGAACAGGCCCAGCGCGCGCGCCGCGCCCAGGAGGCCGAGGCGCGCCGGCGCGAGGCCGAGCAGCGCGCGGCGGCGGCCGAGCGTGCGGCCGAGGAGGTTCATAAGCTCGAGCGGCAGCTGGCGGATGCTCGACGCGAGCTCCGCAATGCCCAGCGCGAGGCCGAGGCGGCGGCTGATCGCGTGCGCCGGCACCCCGACTAGGCCTGATCAATACCGCGCGCAATTTTTCCGGCGCGGCGGGCCCGCCGAGCACCGGAAGGAAAGCTGAAGCGAGTCGCCGCTTACGCGGGCTGCTGCCGGTCGCGGAGCAGTGAGTACCGCTCCTGGGTCCAGATCTCGAAGCAGCGGAGATGGAGCCGCACGGCGCGCTTCGCGGGCTTGGGGACGAGGGCGTCCATCGCCAGCTGTCCGGGTCCGATGGTCAGATCGCAGCCGTCACACGCTTCACCGGCCGGCGAGCGGCCAAAGACTCTCGCGGCTCGTTCGAGCGGGAGACGACCATTCTCGAGCTTGCGTCGGATCGTCAGGCGGATCGCTCCGAAGTCCATGGGGAGCGTTATCGCGGATGCGTGGACGCCAAGCCATCCGGTGTTTCCTGCAGCGCGGAGCCGGTTTTTCCCCGCCGCGGGGTCGTCAGCCCCGTCGCATCAGCTGCGTCAGCGTTTCGTAGAGCTGCGCGGGCGCGACCGGCTTGAGCATCTGGTCGTCGAACCCGGCGCGTAGCATCCCGTCACGCGGGAAGGGATGTCCGGTGACGGCCAGAACGGGCACGGTCGGCCTCGACGGGAGCTGCCGGATCTGGCCGACGAGCCAGAAGCCGCTACGCCCCGGCATGGCCACGTCGGTCACGACCGCGTCGAACTCGGTGTGTTGCAGCGCGGCCAGCGCCTCCTCGGCGGTCGGCGTCGAGACCACCTTGGCGCCGGCCAGCTCGAGCAGCATGGCCATCGATTCCCGCGAATCCGTGTCGTCCTCGAGGAGGAGAATCCGCTTTCCCCCGAGCGTCGCTACGTCGTCCATGACGGCCCCCCAAAGCGTGGTCGGGCTAGCTCCGAACGAAACGCGATCCTTCCACGTTAGCCGCTCCGGGCGGAGCGGTCAACCGCGCCTACATGGTCGGCCGATGCCCGATCAGGAGCTCGATCGCCTTCGGGTGCGTGAGCTTCGGGCTCGTCGATTTCACCGCGTACATCCCGAACTCGCTGAGGGTCAGGAGCAGCCGTCGCTCTTCCTCGGACGGGTAGTTGCCGTCCTGCACCGCGACGAAGAGTCCGGTGCTGGCGACATTTGCGGGCAGCGCGCGATAGACGCCGTGGGCGGGCCAACCGCCTTCCACGAAGACATCGAGCAGCTCCTGCGCAAAACGCACCGCTTCGTCGTCCGGCACCGCCACGACGCGAAACTCGCTCGGCGCCGGCAGCTGCCGCAGACGGAGGACGAGGTGCTCACGCTGGATCCGTCCCAGTCGCCGGTGAGTCGAGCGCTCGTACGCCCGATACCCCAGGATGGCGGTGAGCAGGGCGAGCGCAGCGGCCGCCACGTTGTAGCCCGGGTGGTCCCAGATGGCGGCCAGGCCCAGCGCGGCGCTGAGGGCGGCCGAGGCAATGCTCGCGATCAGCAGGAACTTCGGGGATTCGTCCCAGCGCATGGTCCCCAATCATAGCTCGCGGCTCGGACGTGCACTCGGGCCCAGGTCTGAGCGAAAATGCCGGGGGAGTCGACACGTTGCCGGCCCACGATCCCGACGAAGCGGGGTCCACACGAGCCATAGGAGATAGGTCTTGGCAGGAGCCCGGCGGTACCGCTTCCTGGGGATCTTGGCCCTGATCCAGACGGTGGCCGGCTGTCTGATCATCTTCGCGGCCGCGCTGACGGCCTTCGCCGTACTCTCGCCGTGGCCGGCGATGATCGTCTCGCGGGTGCCGGGCGAGTGGCGCGGGAGTCTCGCACCGGCCGCGATCGGGGGCGTCGCGGCCGCGATCGTCCTCGGCGGATCGCTGGCGATCACGGGCCAGATGCTGCTCTTGCTGCGCGACATTCATCGTCACGCCGCCCGTCTCGACAGGCGCGACGCCCGGCGCGGACGTGATCCAGGCCGGTCCGCGGACCAGCCAGACGCGACGTCCCGTCTCCTGCCCCGCCGCTGAGAGACCCAGGAGGATCCGATGGCCAACGAACGCGGTCTGCTTCCGAAGGCGCGACGCGAGGAGCTGAGCGAGGATCTCCGGAGCATGCTCGGGCGGTGGTACCGGAACGCCTACGAGGACGACAACCTCTTCCTGACCATGGCGCGCCGACCCGGCCTCCTCGAGGCCACGTGGGGCTTCATTCGCTACATCTACGGCGGCGGCTCGAGCGTCGAGCCCGAGCTGTTCGAGCTCGTACGGGTCAAGCTCGCCTGGAACAACCAGTGCGTGCACTGAAGCCTCGCGCGTTCTTCCTCGGCGGTGCGCCGAGGCGCGACGGAGGATCTGGTCTCGAAGCTCGCCGACTACGAGCAGTCCGACTTGCCCGACCGCACGAAGGCCGCGCTCCGTCTGGCGGACCGGCTCTCCGGCGAGCACCCGGTCGTCGATCCGGCGTTCTACGAGGAGCTGCGCGCGCACTTCTCGGCAGACCAGATCGTCGATCTCGGCATGACCATCACGTTCGCGGGCGGATGGCAGCGCTTCATCGAGGCGTTCGGTATCGTGCCCGATCGCTGGAGGGAAGGACAGCCGCCACCCTTTCAGGCGCTGGGCGAATAGCCCCCGTCGCCGCGACCCTGTAGTTTTTTCGCGGCCGCCGGTAATTCTTTCCACGTTGTAGGTTCTCCCTACGACCCGGTAGTTCTTGCCCGCGCCGCCGGCTCGCCGGCGGCCGCGGATCAACGACCACGGCCACTTCGCGACGGTCGACCACTGGCACGGCCAATGCTCTTTCAGGTCGATCGACCACGACACACCAGGGGGTTGACGATGCGCCGCAGAGAATTGCTCGTGACTGCCGCTACCGGGCTCGCCATCATCGCGCTGCCGATCGGCGCGGCCCGCGCGAATCACATCAAGATCGACGGCAACCCGCAGCCGTCCGCGCCTCCGTATCCGGCGCCGGCGTCGTCGCAGACGATCCACGCCGATCACATCACGGCTCAGCAGATCCGCGCCGACACGATCTACGCCAACAAGATCGACGCCGACAACATCGAGGGCCAGATCCACCAGTCGAAGGACGTCAAGGTCGGCGATACGCGAGGCCAGATCAAGGCGCCCGAGGTGACCGCGTCGGTCATCTACGCCGAGGAGATCTCCGCGAACTCCATCGTGGCGCAGAACGTCTACGTCCGCGATCTGCGGCGCCGTTGATCAGCGCGGTGACCGGCGTTCGCGCCTGAGCCGCCGGCCAGATGGCGGCGCTGGTTCAGATCATCGTGACGCCGGGCTCGGGCGCCGGCGGGGCGCTTGCGATCGCGCGCGACGTGCGCAAGCGCCTGGAGCACGAAGGCTACGCGGCCGTGCTGCAGGCGTTTCGCTCGCTCGGTCAGCTGGTCGAGTGGACGAAAACGTGCCGCGCGACGTTCTCGCATCTCGTGGCGGTCGGCGGCGACGCGACCTTGAGTGCCGCCGCCGAGGCCGCCGTGAGGCTCGCGGTGCCGCTCCTGCCGGTGCCCTCCGGCTTCGGCAACCTGTTCACCGGCGCCTTCGAGCATCCCAGTGATCCCGACGAGGTCGTCGCGCTCCTCGGACAAGGCGATCTGGTGTGGGCCGACGTGGGTGTCGTCCGAGGCGAGATATTTCTCTCGCACCAGAGCTATGGGTATCTGGCGCGTATCCAGGAGGACGTCGAGCGTCTCGAGCGACCGCGGCAGCGGTACTTGCGCCTGCTTGCGTACTACCGGATGGCGGCCAAGCAGCTGTCCAGCGGCTCGCTGGACACGATCCAGGTCGAGATCGACGGGCATGTCGTCCCCGGCAAGGCCGGCCTGGTCACCATCGCGAACGTGGAGACCTACCGAGGCTTCCTCAGTCTGACGCCCGCCGCCTCACCGGCGGACGGAGTGCTCGATGTGTGCGTGATTCCGCGGACCAGCCAGGCTCGCGTCCTGGCGCAGCTGGTGAAAGTGATGCTCGACGTGCCGGGCTGCCGGGACGAGATCAGTCTCTATCGCGGCCGCCACGTCCGCGTACGGGTGAATCGGCGCAAGCCTGAGGACGTGCGGATCCTCGACGGCGTGCTGCCGCTGCTGACTCCCGCGGGCAGCCTCGACCGCCTGCAAGCCCGTCAGTTCGCGGCGCAGGCAGAGATTCCGGCGATCATGCCGGCGACTCCGGAGCGAGCCGCATCCGAGCGCGCGCCAGCAGCAAGACGAGGACACCCAGTCCGATCCACACCACCTGGCGTAGTCGCCTGAGCAGGCTGAACGCCAGCCCGGCCTGGGCGCCGAACCCGAGGGCCGCGAAGGCGGCCGTGTTCGCGCCTTCGAGCGCTCCGAGGCTGCCGGGAATGAAGAACGTGGCGAAGCGCACGGCGGAGCCGAGCGTCTCGATCACCAGGGCGGTCGTGAGTGACGCGGGAATCTGGAGCACGCGCAGGAAGAGCCACGTCTCGAACGCGCCCATGATCCAGCCGAGCAGGTAAAATCCGACGGAGAGGGCGAACCGCCGCCACTCGCGCCGATAGAAGAGTTGCAGCGTTCGGTCGAGATTCTCCGCGGCGGCGAGCGACTGGAGCTTCTTGAACCGTTTGAGCAGGCGGGCCCCGCGCGTCACGACGCCCGCCAGCTGGACGGCCAGGAAGCCGCCGGCGCCGACCAGCTCGACCAGCAGGAGCCAGAGCATCGCCCTCACGAGCCTCGCGTCGACCGCGAGCGCCAGCGCGGCCACCACGCCCATCAGCAGAAACAAGGCTTGCGAAAGCGTGATGGTGGTCTTGGCGATGATCACCGATGCCACACTTTCCCGATAGGGCACGTGCGGGCGGAGAAACCATACCTTGATCGCGTCGCCCCCGACCGACGCCACCGCGGTCATGACGCTGACGGACTCGCCGGCGATCTTCGCGGCCATCAGCCGAAGAAACGGCACGCGGTCGTACGCGAACGCATAGCGCCATCCCAGGGTGTCGACGGCCATGATCAGCGCGAACGGCAGGCAGACGAGGAGCGAGCGCCAGCCGAGCGCGCGGGCGGCCGCGGCGAGGGCCTCGTCGCTCCCCACCCGGACGATCAGAATGACCACGATCGCGAGACCGGCGACCGTCGCGAGCGAGCGGAGGGCGCGCACGCGATTCTGACGTAGCAACGCCGGTGCCATCGGTGGCACACGCGTTGACGGCCGTGACATACTGCCGGGGTGAACACCGGAGGTCCGGTGTCGGGGATTTCACAGCGCCTGCTCGTCGCGACAGCCCTGTCTCTGACCGTCTTCCTGGCACTGGCGCTCATCGCGGGGATTCATCCAGTTTCCGATCTCGACCGGCAGACGCAGGCGCTCGTTCACCTGATCCGGCTTCCGGTCCTGGACACCGGGATGAATGGAATCTCCGCACTCGGCGAGAACTACGGTCTGATCCCGCTGATCGCGCTCGGCGTCGCGATCGTGTGGCGCTCGAGCCGTCGCTGGGCCCTGATCCTGCCGCTCCTGATGGCCGGTACCGGCGTCTTGCAGCTCGTTGCGAAGTGGGCGATCGATCGCCCGCGGCCGAATCTCGCCGCGTGGGGCTTTCCGAGCGGCCACGTGCTGAGCGTGGTGGTGTTCTTCGGTCTCATGACCTATCTGCTGGCCATGTCGAGCGTGACGCGATCCTGGCGGCGACTCGGCTACGCGGGGTGCTCGGCGATCGTGCTCGCGGTCGCGTTCAGTCGCCTCTACCTGGACGCGCACTGGATCTCGGACGTCGCGGGCGGATTGACCCTCGGCCTCGCCTACTTGCTGCTGACGATCTTTCTCGTCGAGCGCCTCGCCGCCGGCCGGCTCGCAGCCGTCGTCCAGCTCGACTCAGAAGCGGAAGTTCAGCTTGCCGACGATGAAGGGCGCGGCGCCGATGTCGATCCGATTGCTGAACCGATCTGAGTAGCCCTCACCCTCGAAGTAGAAGCGATCGAACGCGTACCCGCCGGTGACCTCGACGCCGACATACCGCAGATCGAATCGGATACCCGCGTAGACTCGCATCTCGCGGTAGAAGATCTTGTCGTCCGGGTCGCCGCGATCGGCGCGGTAGAAGTGGTCGCTGTCCCACTGGAATCCCGCGTATACGCGAAGCGGTCGAAAGATCTCCCAGGTAGCGCGCGTGCGCACGGTCCAGAACGGATAGTACTCGGCGTCCAGGGTGAGGTTCTCGAACGGCTTGTACCGGATCAGCGAGAACGGAAAGCCGATGACCGCCTGAAATTTATCGGACGGGTTCCACACGTAGGCGATGCCCGGGATTGGCAGCTTCTGCCCGAAGATCTGCTCGTCGCTGGCGTAGATCAATGTGAAGATCCAGGAGTTGCGCTCGCCGGACGGGACACGCACCATCGCGATCGCGTGGATATACCATTCTTCGAAGGTGTTGAAGGGCACGTCGCTCGAGGAGCCGACCGTGAGCGCCAGCCCCCCGGTCCAGTCGTTGTCGAACTTGTGCCGATAGCTGAGGCCGGCGCTGATGTCCCAGAGCTCGCTCGGGAACGCCCCGCCCGCCTTCGGGAAGCGCGCGTGCGTGTCGATGTCCTGATACAGGGCCTTCGCGGCAAAGCCCCATTCGTTCTTGGAGTCTTGATAGAGCGGCGTGAACAGGGTGACCCGCTGCTCGGTCATCGCGAAATGGGTGTCCTGATCTTCGACCTTGCGCTCCGGGTAGAAGGTGTACCGGTAGTCGGCTCGCGGAATCTGCTTGCCCATCTCCGGGTTGAGCCACATCTGGAGCTCGGACTGCGCTGTGGCGGGCACCGGTCGGACTGCCAGCAACGCCACGCCAAGGGCCAGCAGAGCCACCAGCCGAGCGCGAGGCATCCGCGGTCCTCCTCGAAATAGAGTCGCGTGTCGACCGGTGGTGCGGTGAGCCCGGCGTACGCTCTTCCCAGCGAGAGCAAAAGCCAGGCCAACGGCCCGGGTCGGGCGGACCAATCGTCCGCCCGCGCCGGTGCCGTTATGACGTAGTGTGGGGGCGTGAGCTCCGTCGAGCCGGCCACCGAAGGGCAAATCTCTTCCGCCCGCCGGTGGGCGATCACATTCTCCGTGATGATGGTCACGGTCATGCAGGTCCTGGACTCCAGCGTGACCAACGTGGCCCTGCCCCACATGCAGGGCTCGCTCTCGGCCGGCATCGAGGAAATGTCGTGGGTCATCACGTCGTTCCTCGCGGCCAACGCGATCATCATCCCGGCGACCGGCTGGCTCTCGGCCCGATTCGGCCGCCGCCGGTTCTTCCTGATCTGCACGGTGATCTTTACCACGAGCTCGTTCCTGTCGGGGATCGCGCCGTCGCTGGAGTTCCTCGTCGCGATGCGCATCCTGCAGGGGCTCGGCGGCGGACCGGTCATCCCGATGGCGCAAGCGATCATGTGGGAGATCTTCCCGCTGCGTCAGCGCGGGACCGCCATGGCCGTCTGGGGCGCCGGGATCATGCTGGCGCCGATCCTGGGTCCAACCGTCGGCGGATGGATCTGCGACAACTGGTCCTGGCGCTGGATCTTCTACATCAACCTGCCGATCGGCCTCGCCGGCTTTGTGATGGTGAGCGTGTTCCTGTTCGACGCGCCGTTCGTCAGGAAGCCGCGCGGGATCGACCTGGCGGGCCTCGTGCTGATGGTGCTCGGATTCGGCTTGCTCCAGCTGTATCTCGATCTGGGCGAGAAGAAGGACTGGTTCGACTCGGGGCTGATCATCGCGCTGTTCATCCTGGCCGTGTGCGCGATCATGGCGTTCGTCATCCGCGAGCTCCTGGCGCCCGAGCCGATCCTGGACCTGACCGTGTTCAACGACCGGAACTTCGCGGTCGGCACGATCTGTATCGCCCTCGTCGGTCTCGGATTCAACTCGAGCGTGCTGCTGGTCGCCCTGTTCGCGCAGAACGTGCTCTCGTGGGACGCGTGGAACGCGGGGCTCGTGCTGGCGCCCGGCGGTCTGGGCACCATGATCTCGCTCATGATCTCGGGCCGGCTGGTGGCGCGCGCGGACCAGCGCCTCATGCTGATCGGCGGCTGTCTCCTGAACGCCGTGGCCGCGACCATGATGACGAGCGTCACACTCGGGATGGATTACTGGAGCCTGGCGTGGCCGCGATTCCTACAGGGATTCGCGATGGGCTTCATCTTTCCGCCGCTGCAGACCCTCACGCTCGCGACGATCCGGCTCGAGCGCCTCGGCAACGCCACCGCCGCCTACAACGTGGTGCGCAACATCGGGGGCAGCATCGGCGTCGCGCTCGCCACCACGCTCCTGGTCCGCCGCAGCCAGGCGCACCAGACCACCCTGGTCAGCCACCTCAACATCTGGGACGCCGACACCACCCTGAAGCTCAAGCAGTGGACGGATCATTTCGTGAGCCAGGGCACCGACACGTATACGGCCAATCGCCGTGCCCTCGTCATGCTGTATCGCGGCACCATCGAGCAAGCGCACATCATGGCCTACGCCGACGACTTCTGGCTGATCTCGGTGCTATTCATCGTCATCGTGCCGCTGGTGCCGCTCATGCATCGTGTCCGGACCGAACAGAACGAGCGCGCGCGCGAGCGCCCCGGACGCGTCGAGGCGCTGCCCGCTCCCGACGAAAGGCCGATCCTGCCCGACCGCGGCATCGACTAGCCGACCAGCTCGAAGAACGCCGTGACGATCCCGGCGACGGCGTCGCCGCCGGCGCGCTTGGGCGCCCGAAAGAGATCGTGTGCGGCGCCCTGGACGGCCAGCAGCGCCGTCCGCGCGGGGATGAGACGCCGCGCTGTCTCGAGCTCCTCGAGCGTGCCGAAGGGATCACGAGAGCCGTGCGCGAACAAAGTGGGCACGGCGAGCTTCGGCAGATGTGCCGTACGGAGCTCGGTCGGCCGCCCGGGCGGGTGCAGGGGATACGAGAGCAGCAAGAGCCCGTCGACGAGGTCGGCCTCGCCCGCCACCAGCATGCTCGCCTGACGGCCGCCGTACGATTGCCCGCCGAGAAACACGCGCCCACCGACGCGCGATTTCATCGTCACGACCGCGGCCCGTAACCCTTCGCGGTCGCGCGTGGCGCCGGCCGGGCGCGGCGGCGCCGTCCGGCTCGCCTGACGGAAGGGCAGGTCGTAGCGCAGCACCGTGACGCCGCGTGCGGCGAAGGCGTCGCCGAGCGCCACCAGCAAGGGCGCTCTCGCGTTGCCGCCGGCGCCGTGGGTCAGCACGAGCCCGTCGCCGGTCGGCGCCGGCGGCCGGTGGATCTCTTCGGTCACGCCTCGACTATGAGATGCGCCGGTAGATCACGTGGCGGCGATTCGTGGTGTAGGGCCGCACGTGCTCTGCCCAGCGTCCTTCCTCGACCGCCTTCGCCCACGCGTCGCTGGTGAGCACCGCCGGGCTCTCGATCTCGTAGAGCGCGTTGTAGGCCGGCTCGTTCTCGATCACGATCGTCTTGCGCTCGCCGCCGATCATCATCGTCACCGGCTCGCTCTTGAAGCGCGCGACCGCGATGACGCCCGGCACCCCGAGCAAGGACGGGACGTGCTCCGTGTCGTAGACCTCGTTGAAGATGGCGTCCTTGTCCGGACGGACGCTCATGGCCGCGCTGAACAGGTAGCGAGTCTGGATCGGCATGCGCATGTCTCCTTGGTCGAGGATCGAACCGCCTAATCCTAGCTCATCATGTGGGCTTTCCGCTTTACACCACTAGCGGCTGGGGCGGTCGCGAGCCCACGCGTTTGTCGGGCGCGCGGAGCCCCGATGCTACGATGATCGAGGAGGAATTTCATGACGTTCGGTGGCGTCGTTTTTCTTCTGGTGCTGGTCGGTTTGATCGCCGCGATCATCCTGACGTACAACAAGCTCGTCGGGCTGCGTCAGCGGTCGGACGAAGCGTGGTCGGACATCGACGTCCAGCTCAAACGCCGCACCGATCTGGTGCCGAACCTGGTCGAGACGGTGAAAGGCTACGCGGCGCACGAGCGGGGCACGCTCGATCAGGTCGTCCGGGCTCGGGGCGCCGCCGTGACCGCGCAGACTCCCGAAGCGCGCGCGCAGGCCGAGAACCAGCTGACCGGAGCGCTGCGCCAGCTCTTCGCGCTCGCCGAGTCGTATCCCGATCTCAAGGCGAATCAGAGCTATCAGGATCTGCAGAAGTCACTCGGTGAGCTCGAGGAGACGATCCAGAGCTCGCGCCGGTACTACAACGCCGTCGTCCGCGACCTGAACACGACGATCGACAGCTTCCCGTCCAACCAGATCGCGTTGTTCTTTCGATTCGTCAAGCGCCAGTACTTCGAGCTCGACCGACCCGAAGAGCGCCAAGTCCCCCACGTTTCCTTCGGGAGCTGAGCGCATCGGCCGTTTGGCCGCGGCGCTGGCTCTCGTGCTGGCGACCGCGTCGGTCGCTACTGCGCAGACGCGGGGCCAGTTCGCGATCGACAGCTTCGTCACCAGCCTCGTCGTCAACGGCGACGGCAGCCTGATCGTCCGCGAAGACATCACCTTCGACTTCCGCGGATCCCACCAGGGGATCTTCCGGCGGATCCCGCTGAGCTACACGCGCGAGGGATTCGAGTACCCCCACGTGCTGAGCGGCATCGGCGTCTACGACGAGGCCAGCCGTCTTCTCCGGACCGAGGTGTCGTACCCGAACCGCTCGGTCGTGATCAAAGCCTGGGTGCCCGGCGCGGTCAACACGAAGAAGACGGTCAGCATCGTGTACCACGTCCGCCGAGGCGTTCTCGCGTACGCGGATCACGACGAACTCTACTGGAACGCCACCGGCACCGAGTGGACCGTGCCGATCGCCAGCGCCGAGGTCTTCGTGTCCTTGCCCGGCAGTGTCAGCGATGCCGACGTGCGGACCAAAGGCTTCACCGGCCCGCTCGGGGCGGTCGGGCGCGACTACGCCGTCGATCGGATCGAGGGCTACTGGCGATTCAAGACGACTCGCGCGCTACGCCCGCGCGAGGGCGTGACGGTGGTCGTCGACTGGCCGTCGGGTCGCATCGCGCATCCCTCCGAGCTGCGACGCCTGTGGTGGGTCCTCTCCGACTACTGGCCGCTCGCCCTGCCGGTGCTCGCGTTGATCTGGGGCGGGTTCGTCTGGTCGGCGTTCGGGCGCGATCCCGGGGGAAGGCGCTCCGTGAAGCCCGAGTACGCGCCACCGGCGGACCTGATTCCGGCGCAGGCGGGCGTGCTCCTGGACGAGCGCGCCCACACACGGGACGTCGTGGCGACAATCGTCGACCTCGCGGTCCGCGGCTACTTGTCGATCGAGCCGATCACCACCGCGTTCGGCGCCCAGGACTACATGTTCAAGCAGCTGAAGGCCGTCGGCGGCGACCCCGAACTGAAGGACTTCGAGCTCTTCGTGCTGGCGAAGGTCTTCGGCGGCGACTGGGCGATCAACATGCGGCTCTTCTCCGAAGTGAACCAGGACTACCAGAACGTGTTTCCGCCCATCCGTGACCGCCTCTATCGGCTCATGGTCCAGGACGGGCTCTTTCCGGCGTCGCCGGGCCACGTGCGCGCCGGGTGGATGCTGGCGGGCGCGATCACGGCGGTCGTCGGATTCATGCTGCCGAGCTACGGGCCGGACTCGCTCGGCTTCTACGAGCCGTGGCTGCGCATCGCCATGGTCGCCAGCGGTCTGATCTTCGTGGGGTGGGGCTGGGTCATGCCGCACAAGACGTGGACGGGCGTGCAGCAGGCGGCGCACGTGCGCGGCTTCCAGGAGTTCCTCGAGCGAGCCGAGAAGGATCGCCTCGAGCGCATGCCGCCCGAGACGTTCAACCGGTGGCTCCCCTGGGCGATCGCCCTCGGTGTGACCGAGCGCTGGATCCTCAACTTCCAGGGGCTGCGCGTCGCCACGCCGTCGTGGTATTTGAGCCACGCCGATTTCTCGCTGCCGAGCTTCGCGCACGATCTCGGTGCCTTCGCGCAACGCGCTGAGGAGGCGCTCCTCACGGCCGGGCGTGGCTACGCCGACGTCGTCGGCGCCGCCGGCGGAGGCGGCGCCTCGCGTGGCTCGTCCGGCGGCGGCATGGGTGGCGGCGGCGGCGGGACGTTCTGAGCTCGCGCGCGGCCGTGGCGCAAGCGACAGGGCTCGGCTACCATCCTGATACGGAATCGAGCCTGTTCGTCATGGAGCGTGCGTCATGAGCAGACACGGTTTGATCGCGCTGGTTGTGGCTCTCGTGTTCGCCCTCTCTCCCGTCGCCGGCCTGGCCGCCGACAAACAGATCACGGACGTCAAGGAGCTCGCCGGAACCTGGCAGGGCTGGGTGAACTCACAGCTCGCCGGCTCCGAGCGTGTGGTCATGACGATCAAGGCTGACGGCAGCTACCAATCCAGCACGACCCGAGACGGCGGAACCTTGACGGTCGGCAAGTACTATATGGACGGCGGCAAGCTGAAGTATCGATCGTCGCGCACCGAGGGCACCGCGGTGGTCTCCGAGGACAAGGGCAAGACCACCCTGACCCTCAAGCCGGAAGGCAGCTACAACCAGGACACCGGGCTGGCGACCTACGAGCGAGTGAAGTAGAAGAGCCTTGGCGCGTCCGAGCACTCGGGTGCATGGCGAAGCGCGCTGAGAAGAAGCGCGAGAAGAGCGGCGGCGCGCAGCCGCCATTGCCGGGCACCCGCGCGCCGTCGGCTCCGACGCCGACGCGGATCCTGCCGATGCAGCTCCAAGTGGGCGATCGAATCTCGGACGAGACCGGCGAGTGGGAAGTCGCCAACCGGCCGCACACGACCGCGGGCGGGAAGATCGCCCACGTGCGCGTGCGGCGAGTCGATCAGCCGGCGGTCGTCGAGGACCGCACGTGGGGCGCCCACGAGCGCGTCGAAGTGAAGCGCGGG
>Ga0075423_10003706_pt1 | contig 14090 bp, 18 predicted proteins | sample SoiMethybrSBSTD2_FD_80114 | JGI IMG/M metagenome (GOLD analysis project Ga0075423, IMG submission 80114) | Bulk soil microbial communities from a Populus tree surrounding site in Tennessee, USA - Soil MetaG P. TD hybrid SBSTD2 | ecosystem: Environmental > Terrestrial > Soil > Tree plantation...
CTCACGCGCGTCGCGGCCGGCTCACGCGCGTCGCGGCCGGCTCACGCGCGTCGCAGCCGCACGGCGGTGAACGCGTCGGCGCCGTGGCGATCTGGACGCGTGCGCAGATAGCCGTCACCGTCGAGCGCCAGCGGGAAGCCGGCGGGCGGATCGAGCCGCCAGCCGGGCTGCGCGGCAAGGAACGCGGCGACGACCGCGTCATTTTCCTCGGGCTCCGGCGAGCACGTGGCGTACACGAGACGGCCTTTTGACTTCACGAACGTCGCCGCGGCGGTCAGAATTTCGACCTGGCGCGCGGCGCTCGTCGCGATGTCCTCGGGACCGCGTCGCCACTTCACCTCGGGATTGCGCCGAAGCACGCCGAGGTTCGTGCATGGCGCGTCGACCAGCACCGCGTCCGCCTGGGACGCGTACGCGCCGACGAGGTCCTGGACGGTGCTCCGGACGGTTTGCACGATCGTCACGCCAAGGCGCGCCGCCGCGTCGTCCACGCGGTCCAGCCGCGCCGGCTGTGGATCGACGGCCACGACACGGCCGCGATTGTCCATCAGCTGCGCGAGGTGCGTCGTCTTGGTGCCCGGCGCCGCACACACGTCGATCACCGTCTCGCCCGCGCGCGCCTCGAGCATCCGCGCCACGAGCATCGAGGCCTCGTCCTGCACGACGCAGGCCCCATCGGCGAACGCGTGCCAGCGCGCGGGCGCGCCGACCGCGCGCTCGGCGATCAGGCCCTCGGGCGCCAGCTCGTCGGCCGCGTCGCCACATCGTCGTCCTCGGCCAGCCGTACCGCCAGAGCCTCGCGCGAGACGCGGAGTGTGTTGGCGCGTACGGCGAGGGGGGGCCGTTCGTTCATCGCGCGCATGAGGGCCTCGGCCTGTGCGGCGCCGTCGCGGGCGACCCAACGCGCGGCGAGCCAGGTCGGAAACGAGCAGCGCGTCGCCAGTGCGTCGATCGGTTCGCGAGGAGCCGCGGGCTCGCGTTCGTGCGCGCCACGCCTGGCGAAGGCACGCAGCACAGCGTTGGTGTATTCGGCGGCGCCGCGCGCTCCCGTGCGCGCGAGCGTCACCGCGTCATTGACCGCCGCGAATGCCGGCACACGCGTCAGGAACACAAGTTGATAGGCCGTCATTCGCAGGATGACGCGCACGTGCGGATCGAGCGCATCGATGGGTCGGCGCGAGTGCGGCGCCAGAATCCAGTCCAGGTACCGTTGCCAGCGCAGCGTGCCGTACACCAGCTCGGTGGCCAGGCCTACATCACGCGGACCCACCCGCGCGCGCGTCGTCTCCACCTCGAGCACGAGATCGGCGAATGCGGCGTCGGTCTCGACGCGCTCCAGCACGCGCGCGGCCAGGACGCGCGCGGGCGACGCCGCGCTGGGAGTCTGGCGCGCTGCCGCGGTCACGACGGGGCCAGGCGCCCGCCCTCGCTGAGTCGCGCGCCACGGAGGTAATCAGCCCACGCCATCGCGCGGCGGTTCTCGGGCTGCACCTCGACCGGGTGAAGGACGCCGGCGCCGGTGGCGATCGCCAGGCCGCCGTCGTCGCCGAGGAGCGTGCCCGGCGTGGCGCGTGTTCTGCCGTCGCGCGATCGAGCGCGCCAGATCGTCAACGCGCCGCTCGGCGTCGATACCGTCGCGCCGGGCCACGGATTGCAGCCACGCACGAGGTTCACGATCTCCACCGCAGGCTTCGCCCAGTCGATCGTGCCGTCGTTCTTCTTCAAGCGCGGCGCGGTCGTTGCCGCGGCGTGGTCTTGTGGCGCCGGCGTGAGGGAGTCGAGCCGCGCGAGTGTCTCGACGATCGTCTCGGCGCCGAGGCGCGCGAGACGCTCGGACAACTCGCCCGCGGTCTCCTCGGGGCCGATCGCTGTCGCGCGCATGAGCAGCACGTCGCCCGTGTCCATTCCCGGGTCCATCTGAAAGGTCGTGATGCCGGTTTCCGTCTCCCCGCGAATGAGCGCCCACTGAATCGGCGCGGCGCCGCGATATTTCGGCAGCAGCGAGGCGTGGATGTTGATCGAGCCTCGCGTGGGCGCGTCGAGCACGGCCTTCGGAAGGATCTGTCCGAACGCGACGACCACGGCGAGATCCGCTCCGTAGGCCGCAAGCCGCTCCGGCCAGCTCGCGTCGCGCAATCGCGGCGGCTGGAGCACCGGCATCCCGGCCGCCATGGCAGCGTCCTTCACCGGCGGTGACGTCATTCGCTTGCCGCGGTGTGCGGGACGATCGGGCTGCGTGATGACGGCGACGATGTCATGTCGGCGACGCAGCGCCTCGAAGGCGGGCAGCGCGAACGCGGGTGTGCCGTAGAAGAGAAGCTTCAGCGGGTTACAGCGCGAACGCGCGGTGGGACGCGGCGTCCTCGGCGAGGCCGTCCTTCTTGATACGCCGCTTGATCCGGTCGCGCGTGACGGGGTCGAGTCGGTCGATGAACAACACGCCGTCGAGATGATCCATCTCATGCTGGAAAACCCGCGCGCGCAAGCCGCGCGCGGTGAGCGCCACCGCGCGGCCTTCGGGATCCTCAGCCTCGAGACGCACCCACTCCGCGCGCTTCACGGGCGCGAACACGCCGGGGATGGACAGGCACCCTTCTTCCGCCACCACCTCACCGCCCTGCTCGGTAATGACGGGATTGACGAGAGCGCGCGCCTCGCGGCCTTCATCGTCGGCCACGACCATCAGGCGCAGCGGCACGCCGATTTGCGGCGCGGCCAGGCCGAGCCCGACCTCGTCGTACATCGTGTCGATCATGTCGGCGATGGTCTTGCGGATTTCCGGCGTGACTGCCTCGACGCGCGCGGCGCGGCGTCGAAGGATCGGATCGCCGTATTTTCGGACGCTCAGGATGGCCATTCGACCGGATCCACCTCGATGTCCATGATACCGCGGCTCTTCGGACGAGGCCGACGGAAGTCGTCCAACGCCTCGGCCAGGCGCGTCGCGAGATCGGCGTGCCCCTTGACGACGATGCGCCGCGCGCGGTCGCGGCGAGCGGGGGCCGGTCCGTACACGGTGAGCGCCGAACCCGACGACAATGCGGCGGTGACGCCGTCCGCCAAGCGTTGCATGTCACCGGCGCCCGGCGCAGTCACCGTGATGATCGCCAACCGCCGAAACGGCGGATATCCCAGCTCGCCGCGAAATTTCAACTCGTGCCGGTAGAATTCGTCGAGGTCGTGCTGCGCGCACGCGGCGAACACGTAGTGATCCGGCGTCTGCGACTGCGCGATCAGAGCGCCGCCCGTGGCGACACGCTCGGCCGCCGCCCACAACAGCGAGAACAGCCGCTCGCCGGCTCGGAAGTCGGGCAAGCGTAGCAACTGGTCGGGTGAGACAAAGCCAGCGACGCCGACCGAGCCCGGGCCGAAGAGTCTCAGCGCGCCGCGCGTCCCGATCACGATCTCGGCTGCCGCCGCCTCGGCGCGCTGGCGCTCGGCTTTCGCGCCCCGCGTTGCATCGGGATCGTAACGGGCGACGCGTGCCTTCGGAAAGCGTCGCCGCACCGAATGCTCGACACGCTCCGCACCCCAACCGAACGGTGACAACCGGCGCCCCCGACACCCGGGGCACGTCTCCGGAGCCGGCATCTCACGACCGCATACGCGGCAGGTCAGGGCGCGAGCCGCGCGCGCGTAGGCGACGGCGACGTCGCATCCGGGACAGCGAACGATCGCGCCGCACTCGTCGCACGCCAGCGCCGACGTCAGACGGCTCACGACGAGAAGCGCGCGGCGTCCCGCCGCGAGCGTGTCCCGCACTGCGCGCGCCAGCGTCGGCGTCAGCGGCTCGACCTTGAGGATGCCGCGCGTGTCAGCGACGTGGACGGTCGGCCACGGCGCCGCGTCGCCGGTCACGAGCCGCGCGCGCCCGCTGTCGGCGCGCCACCACGTTTCGACACTCGGCGTGGCGGATGTCAGCGCGGCGTTGAAATTCGCCCGCGCCGCGCGCTCGAGCACGACATCGCGCGAGTGCAGACGCGGCGGCCCAGGCGGCTTGTGCGCGGCTTCGTGCTCGTCGATCAGCGCCAGCGTCGCGCCGGCCGGCAACGGCGCCAGCAGCGCCGAGCGAGTACCGACCGCCAGCCGAGAGTCGCCGGCGGCGAGCGCAGCCCACGCCCGCGCACGTGTCTGGTCGTCCACGCCGGAATCGAGGCGCGCGACGACACCAGACTTTTCCAGTCGCTGAGTCCACCGCGCGGCCGCTTCGACATCGGGAACGATCACCAGCGTGGGAGCGCTCGACGTCGCAGCGCGCTCGAGCAGTCGTCGCTCGCGGCCGGCGCCGATGAAGACGTCGGGCAGCGGGGCGCTGACTGGCGCATGCGCCGACGGCGTGCGGAGCCGGGACAAAGCGGCCTCGCGCTCCGATACAACAGGCCTGGTCAGCGCGGCGAGCGTCGACCCGAGCGATGACAGCGACTGCTCGGAGACCCAGCGCGCGAGCTGCAGCGCACACGTGTCGAGGACAGGCGCCGCGTCGACGATGCGTGAGAGCGATTTGAGTCCGGTCGCGTCGTCGTCGCGCACCGCCAGGACGAAGCCGATGCGCTCGGCGCGTCCGAGCGGCGCCCCGACGCGCTGCCCACGGGTGAGCGTCCATCCTGTCGGCACGCGATAGGAGAATGGATGATCGAGTGGAACGTCGAACGCGATATCGGCGACGGCAGCCATGGCGGAGCTAATCGCCGCGTCTAACGTGTCCGGCGCTTGTCGTACTCTCGCCTGGCGAGCTTCAGATCTTCCCAGGCCATGCGCTTGTACTCCGGGCCGGGATTGCGCAGGAGAAACGCGGGATGAAACGTGGGGATCAGCACGGCGTCACCGTAGGGATGAAGGCGCCCGCGAAGCTTGCCGATCGCTTCCTTCGTGCGCAGCAGCGCCTGCGTTGCAACGCTGCCGAGCGCCAGCACGACCTTGGGCTGGATGACGGTGAGCTTGTCGGCGAGGAACGGCGCGCACGCAGCCAGCTCGTCGGACTCGGGATTCCTGTTGCCCGGAGGTCGGCACAGGACGGCATTCGTGATGTACACGTCGCTCTCGCGGGACAGGTTCACGGACGCGAGCATCTTCGTCAGCAGCTGTCCGGCACGCCCGACGAATGGCAGCCCCTGGGCGTCTTCATCGGCGCCCGGCCCCTCACCGATCACGACGAGCTCCGCCGTCGGGTTGCCGGAGCCAAAGACTACGTGCGTGCGTCCTTCGCACAGCTTGCATTGACGACAATTCTGTAGCGCCTGCTCCTGGCGGCGTAGCGTCTCCGCCGGCGTCAGCAGGAAGTCGCCCTCGAGCGGCAGCGTGTCGACGCCGAGGTCACGCCAGAAGCGCAGTGTCTCCGCCAGTTCGCCGAGCGCTCCAGCCAACGCCTCGCGCGGTACCTCGCTCAGCGCGGCGCCTTGCCCGCCACGCGACCGGCGGCGCGTCGGAGCGTGAGGATCTCGGTCAGGATCGAGTCGGCGACCGCGCTCTTCGGCATGCGCGGCAGCGCGCGATTGCCGCCCCACCGATCGATCAGAAGCACCTCGTTGTCGTCCGCGTCGAAACCGATGCCGGCCTGACTCACGTCGTTGGCGACGAGCAGATCGATGCCCTTGGCCTCCAGCTTCGCGCGCGCGTTCGCCACGACGTCGTTCGTCTCGGCGGCGAATCCGACGACGAACGCGCCCGATCGGCCCGCCGCGACCTCGGCCAGAATGTCGGGATTCGGCGTCAGCTCGAGCGTGAGATCGCGCTTGCCCTTGATCTTGATCTCCGACGGCCGGCGCACGCGATAGTCCGCCACCGCTGCGGCCTTGATGACGATGGTGGCGCCGGCCAGATGATGCAGCACGGCCTCGCGCATCTCCTCCGCTGTCTGGACGGGAACGAACGTCGCCGCTGCGGGAGGCGTGAGCGTGGTGGGCCCGGAGACGAGCGTCACCTCGGCGCCGCGTCGCAGCGCCGCGGAGGCAAGGTTGTAGCCCATCTTGCCGGACGAGCGATTGGAGATATAGCGGACCGGATCGATTGGCTCGCGCGTCGGCCCGGCGGTGACCAGAACTTTTTCGCCGGTAAGGTCCTGCGCCGGCGCGAGCGTCGACATTAGCATCGCGACGATCGCGTCCGGCTCCGGCAGACGGCCGCGCCCGCTCAGCCCCGACGCGAGTGCACCGCTGTCAGGTTCCATCACCGTCACACCGCGCGCACGCAGCGTGGCGACGTTGGCGGCGACCGCGGGATGCTCCCACATGCCGCCGTCCATCGCCGGCGCGATGAGGACGGGGCAGCGGCCGGCGAGCAGCAGTGTCGTGAGGAAATCGTCGGCCACGCCGTGCGCGGCCTTCGCGATCAGATTCGCGGTCGCGGGCGCGACCACGATCGCCGCGGCGCGCTCGGCCAGCGCCACGTGCTCGACCGCGTCCTCGCTCTGCGGATCGAAGAGGTCCGTCAGGACCGCGCGACCCGAGAGCGTGCGGAACGTGAGCGGTGCGACGAACGCGTGCGCGTGCTCCGTGAGACACACGGTGACATGCGCGCCCAGGCGGGTCAGCTCACGGAGCAGGATCACCGCCTTGTACGCGGCGATCGAGCCCGTGACGCCGAGGACCAGCTCCCGCCCGTCCAGTCTCACCGCTCAGCCTTGGCCGCCTCGTCCGCGTCCTTGATGCGGTATTCCACCTTCGCAGCCGCGATCTCCTCGAGCGCGGAGCTGGTGGGCTTCTTGTGTTTGCTTTCCACGCGCGGCGGCGCCCCGCGATTGAGCTGACGCGCCCGCTTCGCCGAAAGCACCACGAGCAGATAACGGTTCGACACCTTGTTCAGCGCGGATTCCAGCGAAGGAAACGACATCACTCGGGCACCTCCAGGTCGGGGATCGTGAGCGACAGGCGCGTGGTCCGGCACCGCTCGGCCTGGATGACGGCCAGCAGCTGGTCCATCGCCTCCTTCACGTCCCGGTTGACGATCAAATAATCGTAGGTCCGCCACAACTTGATCTCTTCGCGCGCGCGCGCCAGCCGCCGGGCGATGTCCCGTTCGGCGTCCGCGCCGCGCTCACGCAGCCGCTGCTCGAGCTCGGCGATCGACGGCGCCACGATGAACACCAGCACCGCTTCGGAATACCGGCGCCGCAGCTGCGCCGCGCCCTGCGTATCGATGTCGAGGAGCACATCCTTGCCGTCGGCGAGCGCGGCCTCCAGCGGCTTCGCCGGTGTGCCGTACAGGTTGCCGTGGACGGTCGCCCACTCGGCGAGCTCTCCGCCCTCGAGCATCGCTCGGAACTGACTCTCGCTGACGAAGCGGAAATCGACGCCGTTGATCTCGCCCGGGCGCGGCGGTCGTGTCGTCGCCGAGACCGAGTACGCGAGATCGGGGATCACCAGCCTCGCCTCGCGGCAGAGCGTCGTCTTGCCGGCCCCCGACGGCGCGGACACGACGAACAGCGTCCCGCGGCGCCTGAGCTGAGCGCCGCCGCGGCTACTCAAGATTTTGTACCTGCTCGCGGATCTTCTCGAGCACGCCCTTCGCCGCCAACGCTGCCTGGCTCATCTCGAGGTCGTCGGCCTTCGAGGCGACCGTATTCACCTCGCGGTTGAGCTCCTGGATCAGGAAGTCCAGCGGCCGACCGACGGGACCACCCTTGTCCAGCAGCAGCGTGAACTCGGAAAGGTGCGCCCGCAATCGCGCGAGCTCCTCCGTCACGTCGCTCTTGTCCGCCCAGATGGCCGCCTCGGTCACGATCCGCGTCTCGTCGATCGCGATCTCGGCGAGCAGACCCCGCAGCCGCTCGCGCAGCCGCTCTCCGCGGCGCGTCGTGGTCGTCGGCGCGCGCGCGGCGACGAGATCGACCGCCGTCGTGAGCTCGGCGTGCAGCGTGCGGAGCGCCTCGACCAGCCGCTCGCCCTCGGCGGTGCGCCGGGCCACCAGCTCGTCGAGCGCACGCCCGAGCGCGTCCGCCAGGAGCGGCCACGACGCCGGCGGCTCGGTCGGCTCCGGCTCCTCGAGCCGGACAACACCGGGCCGCTCGAGGACCCAGCTGAGATTCGGCGTGCCCTCGAGCGCCAGCTCCATGGCGAGCGCGCGGGCCCGCGCGACGTACTCACGGGCCAGCGCCGCGTCGATCTGCACGCGCTGCGTGGCGGCGCCGCCGAGCGGCGTCAGCTGCACGTTGACGTCGACGCGCCCGCGCTCGAGCCGACTCTGCACGAGGCGCCGTGCATCGAGCTCGAGGGCGGAGAGAGACCGAGGCAGACGCAGGGCGACGTCGAGATGTCGGTGGTTCACGGACCGGGCTTCCACGGTGACGACGATCGACTCGCCTGTTGCCTCTGCCCGCCCGAACCCGGTCATGCTCCGAACCATTAGGAGCCCTCAGCATCGCCGAAATTCTCTGTAGTGTCAATATGTTGCGGTTGACAGACGCGTCGCGGCAGGCGTACGCTCGGCTTCCCGACGGCCGGGCGCGTCCGCAATCGGCCGCGAATTTAGGAGGATCCGATGACGTGGACCCGCCGTCGCTTTCTGACCGCCGCCAGCGCAGGGGCGGTCATCGCGGGCCGTCGCGCGCCGGTGCTCGCGCAGGCGCCGAAACCCATCACGGTCTCGCACTCGGTCTCGACGTTCGTCTACGGCCAGCACCTCGTCGCCAGGGAGAAGAAGTTTTTCGAGGAAGAGGGCGTCGCGGTGCCGTCCTTCATCGTTCCCGGTGGCGGCGCGAAGGTCGTGCAGGCCTTGGCCGCCGGCCAGGCGATGTTCGCGCTCGGCGATTCCAACCATCCGCTGAAGATCACCGAGAAGGGCAAGGACGCGCTGATGCTCTTTGCTACCGACACGCGATGCTCGTACGCGAACGTCGTCGTGCGCAAAGAGCTCTTCGATCGCGGCGTCAAGTCCGTCGAGGCGCTCGGTGACGTCAAGCTCGTTGGCCGCAAGCCGGTGGTCGCGGCCACGGCGATCGGATCCGGGACGTACGTGTACGGCGTCTACGTGCTCAAAGGAGTCAAGGCGCCGGACGGCAAGCCGGTCCACGAGCACGTCGAGTGGGTGAGCGGCGGCGCCTCGACGACGATGCTCGGCGGGCTGAAGGCCGGAAAGTTCGACGCGATCATGGCCGTTCCCGAATGGCAGTGGGCCGCCGAGGAGGAGGGCTTCGGTCAGGCGATCTACGACGTCCAGGACGAGAAGGCGTGGAATCGTGTGTTCGGCGGGCCGATCCCAGTCACCGTGGGCTACGCGCTGCGCGAGACGATCGAGAAGTCGCAGGATCTGGTGCAGGGCTATGTCAACGCCTGCTATCGGGCCCAGCAATGGATCCACAGGGCGAAGGACGAGGAGGTCGTCGAGCTGCTCCACAAGCCGTACATGGACACGTTCAGCCGCGACATCGTGCTGCGCTCGGTGAAGTACTACAAGACGATCTTCGACTGGGACTTCATGATCGACGAGCCGTCGTACGCGAACGGCATCAAAGTGTGGGTGCCGCTTGCGGTCGACAAGCCGGTCCCGTACGCGAAGGCGGTGGACATGACCTTCGTGAAGAAGGCCCGGACGAAGTTCAAGTCCTGAGCGCCCGCCGCGCCCGCGTCGTCGTCCGGGACCTCACCAAGACCTTCCGCGCCGACGGGCGTGAGGTTGCCGCGGTGGATCGGGTCTCGTTCGAAGTGCTCGAAGGCGAGTTCGTCGCCATCGTCGGCCCGTCCGGCTGCGGTAAATCAACCGTCCTGAACATGATCGGCGGGCTCGTCACCCCGTCCGCTGGCGCGGCGCTCGTCGACGGCGTGCCGGTCAAAGGCGCCGCGCCGGCGAGGGTCGGCTACGTCTTCCAGAAGGACACGGTCTTTCCGTGGCGGTCCGTCGCCCGCAATATCGCGCTCGGCCTCGAGTATCGTGGCGTGGCCGCTGCAGAGCGGCTGCGTCGCGTCCGCGAGGCGGTCACGTTGGCGGGCCTCGACGGCTTCGAGGAAGCGTTCCCGGCCACGCTGTCGGGCGGCATGCGGCAGCGCGTGGCCCTCATGCGCACGCTCGTCGTCGATCCCGAAATCTTGCTGATGGACGAGCCGTTCGGGGCGCTCGACACGCACACGAAGCTCACGCTCCACGCCGAGCTGCTGGCACTCTGGGAAGCGCGGCGCCAGACGGTGATCTTCGTGACGCACGACCTCTCGGAAGCCATCACACTGGCCGATCGCATCGTCGTCATGACGCGCCGGCCCGGCCGCGTGAAGCTCGTGCACGAGGTCAAGCTGCCCCGGCCACGCGAGGTCATCGCGCTGCGAGAGAGTGACGAGTACGCGCGCGAGTACGGTCGCCTCTGGCACGTGCTCGGTGAGGAATTCGCAGCGTCAGAGGCGCTCCGATGACCGAGCGGACACGCGTCACGCTGTGGCGCGTTGCGATCCTCGTTGCGCTGCTCGGCGCGTGGAAGTGGCTCACAGGGATCAAGGCCATCAGCCGCATGCCCGGTCTCTACTGGATCGATCCGTTCTTTATCAACCGGCCCTCCGAGATCGCCCGACGCTTCGTCTATCTCACCTCTGGCGAAGTTCGGCTGAGCCTCTGGCAGATGGCGCTGTCGACGGTGCAGTCGACGGTGTGGGGTTTCGCGGTTGGCGTCTCGACCGGCTTCGCCGCGGGACTCGTGCTCGGCCGCCACGATCGCCTCGCGCGCGTGTTCGAGCCATACATCGTCGCGTTCAATTCGCTTCCCCGCATCGCGCTGGTGCCCCTGGTCACGATGATCTTCGTCTTCGGTCTGCTCGCGAAGGTGGTGCTGGCATGGACGATCGTCTTCTTCATCGTGTTCTTCAACACGTTCCAGGGCGCGCGTGCGGTCGACGCGGATCTGGTCCATTCCGCCCGGTTCCTCGGCGCCGGCGAGCGCCAGATTCTGCGGACGGTCATCGTCCCGTCGGCGCTCGCATGGACATTCGCAGCGCTGACGCCGTCGATCTCGTTTGCGCTGATCGGCGTCGTCGTGGGCGAGTTGCTCGGCGGCGAGTCGGGCGGCGGTCTGGGGTATCTGATCACGCAGTCGCTGGGCACGCTGAACGCGGCCGACATGATGGTCGCGCTCGTGTCGCTCGGGCTCATCGGCATCGTGATGGCGCTCGGCATCAAGCAACTCGAGCGGCGACTGCTTCGCTGGCGGCCGGAGCATCGATCGGAGCGTGCGTGACGCGCTGGACCATCGCCGTCGGCGCCGTGCTCGTGCTCGGCGCGATCACGACCGTGACCGTGGCGCGCGCGCTCGGGTGGTCAGGCTCGCGGCTGTCGGTGCTCGGCTCCGTCGTCGCGCTATGGCTCACCGCGTATGTACTCTGGGGATTCGCCGGCGGCCTCGCCGCGCATTATGGTCTGCTCGCGCGCTACGACGGCTCGTTCTTCGCGGCCCTCACGGTGGCTGGCGCCGCGTGGCAATACCGCGTCCAGGTTCGCCGCGGTCGCGAGCGCGGGCTCACCGTGTTCGTGGCCGGCCAGTTGCTGTGGCTCGTCGTGCTCATGGCGCGGAATGGGCTGTTGATGCCCTGACACCGCGTGGAGGCTCCGTGGACATCCGCGACATCGCGCGCTATCGAGGCGAATTCTTCCGCGTGCTCCAGCAGACCGAGCGTAGCCAGACGGCGGTGATGACGATTCCGGGCGGCGAGGATGCAGGCCCGGAGGAGACGCACCCCGCCGACCAGATCATCTACATCGTGGAAGGTGAGGCGCTGCTGCGCGTCAACGGCGAGGAGCGCCGGGCCGGCGCCGGAGCGCTTGTCGTGATTCCGGCGGGCGCGCCCCATCACGTTCGCAATCCGGGCCGCACGCCGCTTTTTCTTGTCACGGTCTATGCCCCTCCCGAATACTGAACCGCACAGGAGGCATCGCATGCGACGACCGCTTTCGATTTCCGGACTGGCGCTGGGCGCTCTGCTGCTCACGACCGCGGTGACTGCACAGACGCCGCCGGCTCCATCGGCGCCGCCGCCTCAGGGCGAGCCTCGACAGAGGCCCGGTCGGCATCCCCACATGCTCGCGGCCAGCCGTGATCTGGAGCGAGCGGAGAAGCAGCTCGAGAAGGCGGTGCATCATTACGACGGCCATCGCGCGAAGGCGCTCGAGCTCGTGAAACAAGCCGAGCAGGAGCTGCAAGAAGGACTCAAGTGGGCGGAGGCCCACCCCGAGGCGTTCGCCGCCAGCCAGAAGAAGTAGAGGGGTCGAGGCGAAAGAGCAGGGGGGCCATTTCGGGGGCCCCCCAATTACTCAGACTCGGCTGCCCGGCTTCACCGCCCGGCTGCCCGTCTTACAAAGCGGACACGACTCGGGCGACCACGTCGTCGCGTTGACGGTGGCGAGCGCCGCCCGCTTGACGTCGAAGGCGGCGGTGCCGCCGCGACGGTCGATCAGCGAGCCGACCCCGACGACATCGCCCCCGGCCGAGCGTACGCATTCGACGACCTCTCGCGTCGACCCGCCGGTCGTGATGACGTCCTCGACGACGAGACATCGCTCGCCCGCGGTCAGCGCGAAGCCCCGCCGCAGGCGCATCACTCCCTCTTCGCGCTCCGTGAACAGTGCGCGGACGCCGAGCGCACGCGCGACCTCGTGGGCGACGAGGATGCCGCCGATCGCCGGAGCCAGGACGGTTTGAGCGCGCGCGGCGACGAACGGTGCCGCAAGTGCCTCACCCAGGCGTGCCGCGTGCTCGGGATGCTGTAAGACGAGCGCCGACTGCAGATACACGTCCGAGTGCAGACCGGATGTCAGACGGAAATGGCCGCGCATGAGCGCGCCCGTCTTCTCATAGAGCTCCCGAGTCTCTCGCTCGGTGAGTGTCGTCATGTCCTCATGATATGTCACGGTGCCCCTGCGCGGCCGCCCGCGGGTCAGGCTGGCGTGCCAGACGTTCCAGCGGTGCCAGCTCGGCTCCGCGCTGACGCGCCGCTCGCGCTCCGCAGACACTGTCAGCGCCGCTAACGTCCGGATTGGAAACACCGCACATCGCTGTCGTCCTGTGGCAGCAGCGTTGCACTTCTGGCCACGAACGCCGCTCTGGCAAGGAGGCTCGGTTCCATGGCGAAGGTGATGGTGGTCGACGACGCGTACTCGGACCTGAAGCTGATGGAATCGATCCTTCGCAGCGCGGGGCACGATGTCGTGTCCCTCAGCAACGGCGAGAAGCTCGAGGATCAGATGCAGGCCGAGCATCCCGATGTGGTGCTGCTCGACATCGTCATGCCCAAGCGCAACGGGTACGAAATCTTGCGCGCGCTGCGCCGGGACGCGCGCACGAAGGCGACGCCGATCGTGCTCGTCTCCTCGAAGAACCAGGAGAGCGATCGCATCTGGGGAAAGAAGCAGGGCGCCGACGAGTACCTCGCCAAGCCGTTCACGTCCGACGAGCTCTTGAGCGTGGTGAGCCGGTTTGCCCGCTGACGACGTCGTCGTCCCCGGTCCCGTGCCGCTGCCCGACGCGGCAGCCGCGAACGACACGACGGCGTCCACCGACGTCGTTCTCCCGGGTGCGCATCGCCGCCGCGCGTGCGTGGTGGCGGTGGGCGGCCGCACGCTCGCCGTGGACGTCAGCGAAGCGCGCGAAATCATGACCCTGGACACGATGGGTACCGTGCCCGGCGCGCGCGCACCGCTGCTCGGCGTCACGAATCTACGCGGCGCTGTGGTGGCCGTCGCCGACGCACGCTCCGTTTTGGCCCTCGCGCCGAAGCCGACCAAGCCCGGAGGCGCCGCCATCGTGCTGTCGGCCGGCGGCCTCCAGGCGGCGGTGCCGATCGACGGCATCGTCGGTCTCGAATGGTTCGACGCGCCGCTGCCACCCGACGACATCCCAGAGAGCCCACTGAAAACGTTCGCCGCCGGTCTCGTGCCGCGGCCGGACGAACCCGCCATCTTGCTCGATGCCGCGCGGCTGCTCGAGGCGCTTCGCGCCCCGTGGGCGTCCGACGGCCCGGAGGCCCAGCCATGAATCGACGACGCTTCCTCGGCTTTCTCGCCGGCACGACGGCGGCCCTGGCGACCGCACGCGCCGTGTCAGCGCAGACGCGCGGCCCAGCCGTGCCCATCGCGCCCGTTGCTCCGCGCCCGGTTCCGCTCGGCGGCGCGCCCGCCGGCCC
>Ga0075423_10003707_pt1 | contig 14090 bp, 8 predicted proteins | sample SoiMethybrSBSTD2_FD_80114 | JGI IMG/M metagenome (GOLD analysis project Ga0075423, IMG submission 80114) | Bulk soil microbial communities from a Populus tree surrounding site in Tennessee, USA - Soil MetaG P. TD hybrid SBSTD2 | ecosystem: Environmental > Terrestrial > Soil > Tree plantation...
AGACATCTGGACCGTTGTGCCACACGAGTCGAAGTCTCGAGCCTGATATTCAGCCTCATCCTCGCGGCCGCCGGCTGCAGCCGCGCCCCGGGTCCCGAAGCGCGCGCCGCGTATCAGCAGGCGCTTCGCGCCGTGCTGGAATCGAAAGCGCCGCCGCCCGGCTATGCCGTGGCCGACAACCGGGGACGCCGCGTCTGGCGGGACACCCAGCGTTTCTACGAGCAGAACGGGCACGTCCTCGCGTGGAGCGACGGGAAGACGCCGCGGACGCCAATGGACGGCCTCGTCCGCGCTGTTCGTGCCGCGGATCAAGACGGCCTCGAGCCGGCGGAGTACGGCGCCGACGAGCTCGACCGAATCCGGCAGGCATTCGATCCGTCTCATGCGGCGGACACGGATGTCCGCTTCACGTACACATATCTGCGCTACGCGTCCGACCTGACGCACGGCACGTTCGATCCCGAGACGATCGATCCCCAATGGCACGCGGCAAAGCGTGACAACGATCTGAACGCGGCGCTCGATCGCGGGCTCGCGGACAACGGCATCGAGGACTCGCTGCAGAAGCTCACGCCTCCCGCGCCGCAGTACAGAGGCTTGAAGCATCAGCTGACGCTCGCGCGGTCCAAGGGCGCGTCGCCCGAGACGATCCTGCAGATTGCGATGAACATGGATCGCTGGCGCTGGCTGCCGGACGATCTCGGATCCCGCTACCTGATGGTCAACATTCCCGCATTTCGTCTCGACGCGATCGAGAACGGGAAAAGCGTCCTCGGGATGAAGGTCGTCACCGGCAAGAAGGACAGTCCGACGCCGGTGCTCGCCGACGAGATGACGACGGTCGTGTTCAGTCCGTACTGGAACATCCCGTCGGAGATCGTGTCGAAGGAAATTCTGCCGAAGCTCGCAGCCGATCCCGGCTATCTCGAGCGCAACAACATCGAGCTCGACGAATCGGGTCAGCGCTACCGGCAGCGGCCGGGCAAAGGGAACTCGCTCGGCCTGGTGAAGTTCCTCTTTCCGAATCATTTCAACGTGTATCTGCACGACACGCCCGCCGGCAGCCTGTTCGCCCGCATCGAGCGCGATTTCAGCCATGGCTGTGTGCGTCTGGAGCGGCCGCTGGATCTCGCCAAGTACGTGCTGCGCGATCAGCCCGAATGGACCGAGGAGCGCATCGTCACGGCCATGAACCGCGGCGTCGAGCAATCCGTGGCGCTGAAGCAGGCGCTGCCGATCTACCTCGCCTACTTCACGGCCTGGGAGGAGAACGGGGTGCTCGAGACGAGGCCGGACGTGTACGGCCTCGATCGCCGTCATGCCAAGGCGACCGATCAATGAACGTCGTAGTAGCGGCCGACCCATGTGTCGGCCCTCAGTCGACGTCCGATAGAGTCCCATGAAGCTGCCGCTCGTCCCGCTCGTCGCCGCGTTCGCCGTGGCACCGCTCGTCCACGTGCGGGGCGCCGACAAGTTCGACCCGAAGACCGCGCCGTTTTCGATCGCGTTCAACGGCGAGACCTCGGCGTACCGGGACATGTCGACGTTCCTGCTGCCTCAAGCGCCGCTGACCATCGAAGTCGTCGGCGGGGCCGACGGCGCGTACACGTTGAAGAGCGAGCAGGGCGCGTTCGTCGCGCACGGCGCCCGGGGCTGGAGATGGACCGCGCCGGCGGAGTACGGCCAGTACGACCTGACGATCACGCCGCCGCACGGGAAAGACGACATCACGCTGCACGTGTTCGTCATGGCGCCCTTCACCGACGTGCGCAACGGCTATCTGAACGGCTATCGCATCGGAAACTACCCGCCAAAGCCACTGAACGGCAACCCGCTCTACCTGCCGCCGACGGGCTTCGTCGAGGTGACGAAGAAGAACCGCGACACGAAGCTGACGCCGCACTTCAAGCTGAAGCAGTTCCTGTGCAAGGAGGATCTGAGCGACAGCTACCCGAAGTACGTGGTGATCAAGGAGCGACTGCTGCTGAAGCTCGAAGCGATTCTCGAGCAGGTCAACCGATGGGGATTCAAGGTCGACACGCTGCACGTGATGAGCGCGTACCGGACGCCGTACTACAACAAGGCCATCGGCGACGTCCTCTACAGCCAGCATCAGTGGGGCAGCGCCGCCGACATCTTCATCGACCCTGACGACAAAGGCCGGATGGAGGACCTGAACGGCGACCGCACGGTCGACATCCGCGATTCGAAGTACTTCTACGATCGCCTCGAAGACCTGCTGGTGCTGAAAGAGTTCCAGCGCTTCCAGGGCGGCATGGGCTATTACCCGGCGACGAGCGCCCATCCACCGTTCGTGCACGTCGATGTTCGCGGCTCAAAGGCGAGATGGAAGGGCTAGCCATTCACGCCGCGACCCGCGCAAAAACACTCGCGGGTATTCTTGCGCTTGCGGCTGTCCTGGCCGCGGCGCGGCCTGCCGCCGCGTACTCGGTGCTCGCGCACGAAGCGAACATCGATGCGCTGTGGGACTCGGCGATCCGGCCGCTGCTCCAGCGGCGCTTTCCCGCGACGACGCGCCAGCAACTGCTCGATGCGCGCGCGTACGCGTACGGCGGATCGGTCATTCAGGATCTCGGGTACTACCCGTTCGGCAGCCGCTTTTTCAGCAACCTGCTGCACTACGTCCGGACCGGCGATTTCGTCGAGACGATGCTCCGCGACGCCAGGACTGTCGACGAGTACGCCTTCGCCCTCGGCGCCATGGCGCATTACGCCGCCGACAACACCGGCCATCCGGCAGCAGTGAACCGGGCGGTCGCGCTGATGTATCCCAAGCTGCGCGCGAAGTACGGCGACAGCATCACCTACGCGCAGGCGCGCGCGCAGCACGTCATCGTCGAGTTCTCGTTCGACATCGTGCAGGTCGCGGCCGGTGCCTACGTGCCAGACTCGTATCACAGCTTCATCGGGTTTCAGGTCGCGAAGCCGGTTCTCGAGCGCGCGTTTCGCGACACGTACGGCCTCGAGATGGCGGACGTGTTCGTCGACGAAGACCTCGCGATCGCGACCTACCGCCGCGCGGTCAGCGAAATCCTGCCCGAGCTGACGCGCGCGGCGTGGCGCGACAAGCGGGACGAAATCGCCCGGCTCGTTCCGAGCGTCACCGAAGAGCGGTTCGTCTACCGCTATACGCGGCGGCAGTTCGAGAAAGACTTCGGGACGAGGTATCGGAAGCCGGGACTCTTCGCGCGGTTCCTCGGACTCGTCTATCGCGTGCTGCCGAAGATCGGACCGTTGAAGCCCCTGAGCTTCAAGGCGCCGACGCCGGAAGCGGAGAAGCTGTTCAACGAGAGCCTCACACAGACACGCGAGCGCTACGCGGCGTCGCTCAGCGCGGCCGGTGCGGGACGCTTGAATCTCGTGAACACCGACTTCGATACCGGCAGGCCGAGCGCGCACGGCGAATATCCGCTCGCGGACAAGACCTACGCGCAACTGCTGGACAAACTGAAAGATCGAAAGCAGGACAGCGTGCCCACGGCGCTGCGCGCAGACATCAAGACCTTCTATTCGCGCGGCGTGCCGCCGAAGAACGTCCAGAAGCGCCTCGCAGCGCTGGGATCCCGGTAGAACGCAACGGCCGCAACGACTACTCGTGGCGCAGCGCCACCACCGGGTCCACGCGCGCGGCTCTGCGCGCCGGCAGGTAGCCGGCCATGAGCGCCATCGCGAGGAGCACGGCGGCTGCGGCGGCGAGCGAGCGCGCATCCATCGAGCTGACGCCGTAGAGAAATCGGTTCGCGACGCGGGTGTTGGACGCCGCGAGCGCGAGACCGGCGGCCGCGCCTGCGAGTGTCACCTGCAGCGTGTCGCGCACGACCATCCACACGACGCTCGCCGAGGGCGCGCCCAGCGCGACGCGGATGCCGATTTCGTTCGTCCGCCGCGCCACCATCTGCGACGTCAGGCCGTAGAGCGATCCACAGCAGAGCACGAGCGAAAAGATGGAGAGCAGCGTCGCGACGAACGCGATGAGACGCTCGCGCACGAGCGAATCGCGAATGCGCGATTCCATCGCCTCGACGAGGACCGGCGACGTCGTGCCGAGCGCGCGTGGGATTCCACGCACGGCGCCCATCGTGCCGGCGGATGTCCGCGCGACGCGGACTTCCGCGACGAGGTTGTTCCCCGCGGTGAACTCTGGAAGCTGCAGGTACGGCAAGTACGCAATCCGGCGGGCCGGCTCCTGCAGGCGCTGGTACTTGGCGTCGCGCACCACGCCGACGATCTCGAGGTCCTTCCGCGCCGCGGCGAGGCCGATCGTGATGCGATGTCCGATCGGGCTCTCTCCCGGAAAGTACGCGCGCGCGAGCGATTCGTTGACGATGGCGACATGCGGCGCCGTGCGCGTGTCGGTCCAGCTCACGTCGCGGCCGGAGACGAGCGCCGTGCCCACGGTGTCGAAGTAGCCGGGCGAGACGGCATTGAAGAACGTCGCGTCGGGGGCATCGTGGCGAACCTCGCGTTCGGGCGGCGCGCCGTCGATGCCGATGCTCTGCGTCCACGAGCCGAGGCGATCGCTGATGGGCGGCACCCACGACAGGCTCGCGGCGGTGACGCCCGGCACTGCCCCGATCCGATCGAGCAGGTCGCGATAGAACGCCTCGCGATCGGCGCCGGCACGCGGCTCCGCGCTGACGACGAACAGGTTCGAGGCGTCGACGCCGCTGTCCTGCGCGACGAGCGTGCCGAGGCTGCGCAGGAAGAGCGCGGCGGCCGCGAGCATCATCAGCGAAAACGCCATCTGCGCGGCGACCAGCAGCCGTGCGCTGCGCGACTCCCGCGGACCGGCACTGCTGCTGCGCGCGCCGTTCTTGATCATGTCGCCGGGATCGAGTCGCAGACTCCGCAGAGCCGGCGCGATCGTGAAGACCACCGCCACGGCGCACGCGACGATCGAGGTGAACGCGAGCACGCGCCAGTCGAGCGCGACCTCGAGTGCGACCGGCAGCGCCGCCGTCGAGACGCTCCGGACGAGCAGGTCCGCCGACCAGACCGAGAGCGCAAGCCCCGCAACAGCGCCGAGCAGCGACAGCACGAGGCCTTCCACGAGCAGTTGCCGGACCAGGCGGCCACGGCTCGCGCCGATCGCCAGTCGCACGGCGAGCTCCCGTTGACGCGCCGAGCTTCGCGCGAGCAGCAGGTTCGCGACCGCCGCGCACGAGACAAGCAGCAGCAGACCGACGAGCGCGAACAGCAGCCACAGCGGCTCGCTGAACTGGTTGCGCACCGCAGAGTGGCCGGTGGCGCCAGGCATCAGTGCCGTCTTACGCGACAGGTAGCGCGCGCGGCGTGCCTGCGTTTCACTTCGGCTCGTCGTCGCGTCCAGCGTCTCGTGCCAGATCACCTGAAACGGCGGCTCCGCTTGCGCCCGGCTCAGTCCCGGTCGAAGCCGTCCCATGATGTGGAGCCACGCGCGACCGGTCATCGCCAGCGCGTCGCGTTCCTCCTCCCGCAGCAGCGGCAGCATCGTCAGTGGGATCGTGACTTCAGGAGCCGTGCCCACGGCGACGCCGAAAAAACCGGGCGGCGCGACGCCGACGATCGTGAACCCCATTCGCTCGATGACGATGGTCCGTCCAACGATGCCTGGATCCCCGGCGAAGCGTCGCATCCACGCGGCATGGCTCAACACCGCCACCGGGCGCGGCGCGCCAGCCGCGTCGTCGTCCGGCGCAATCGGGCGGCCGGCAATCGGAGTGACGCCGAGCGCGCCGTAAAAATCGCCGGTGACGAGGAGGGCACGAACGGGTTCCGGATCTTCGCCCCATCGCACGTTCAGATCCCGGAGCTGCCAGGCAAACAGTCCGTCGAACATCCAGCCGCGCTCGCGAATCTGGCGGAATATCGGATACGAGAACGACGGATCCTTCAACCAGACGAGCTCGTCCGGTCTGGATACTGGCAGCGGCTTGAGCTCGATCGCGTTGATGAGGCCGAAGACCGTCGAGACTGCGCCGATGCCGAGCGCCAGCGCGAGGACGATCATCGCCGTGAACGCGCGGCTGCGCGCCATGAGCCGGACGCCGTAGCGGACGTCCTGCACGATCCGCTCGAGCCACCGCCATCCCCACATCTCGCGCGTCACCTCTTTGACGAGCGCGACGTTCCCGAATTCGTTGCGCGCGTGGTACTGCGCCTCGTCTTCCGGTTCGCCGCGCTCGACGCGATCGCGCGCGGCCATGGCGAGATGCGCGCGGATTTCCTCGTCGAGCTCCTCGTCGCGCCGCCGCCGCCACAATGGCCAGTGCATCGCGCCCTCTCTCGAATGCCGCTGTCGGTGTCGTCAGGCTTCGCGCGGTTTCAGAATCGCGGCGATCGCGTCGGACATCTCGGTCCACCGGGATCGCTCGGCCAGCAGGTGCTTGCGGCCGGCCGCGGTGAGCCGGTAGACGCGCGTCCGCTGGTTGTTCGCCGACACCTTCCACTCGGCGGCGACGCGCCCCTGCCGCTCGAGCCGGTGCAGCGCCGGGTACAGCGATCCGGTGTCGACGTGCAGCCGTTCGTGCGACTGCGTGCGGATGGCGAGGCTGATGTCGTACCCGTGACTCGGTCCCCACTGCAGCGTCTGGAGGATGAGGAGGTCGAGCGTGCCCTGCAAGAGCTCGATGCGGTCCTGGAGCCGGCCCTTGTGCCTCATGGTGTAGGAAGGCTACACCCTGGGACGTAGGTTGTCTACATCCAATTCCATGTGTGGCGCGGACGATCCGGAGGCGGGGCGCCGTGACGGTAAGATAGTGTCCGGCATGAAGCGCGTCCTCGCGGGTGTGGTCAAGAGCCTGATCACGACGATCATCTTCTTCTCGTTCGCGGAGGTCGCGCTGCGGGGCGCGTACTTCGTCCGCAACGGAATGGTGTCGCGCGTGCCGCTGCCGTACGCGCTCGGCGACGAATACGGACCGATTCCGCCGTGGCTCGATCGCATGATGATCCTCGTGCCCGACGACACGCTCATCTGGCGCAACCTGCCCAACGTCCGGCGCACCTACGTCGACATCTTCAGTCCCGTCCGCCGCGAGCGCGACCGCGTGGCGCTGCTGCGCCGGTTCGTGCCCACGCTGCCCGCCGAGTTTCGTGGCAACCCGACCTGGACGATCGCCCTGAACTCGCAGGGATACCGCACCGGCGAATACACCGCCGCCAGGATGCCGGCGACGATTCGCATCGCCTGCATCGGCGATTCGTGGACGTTCGGCATGAACGTCGATCAGGACGACACGTATCCGAGCCGCCTCGCCGCGCTCCTGCACGACGCGCGTCCCGGCTCGCGCTTCGAGGTCTTGAACTTCGGCGTTCTCGGCTACTCGTCGTTTCAGGGACTTCAGCTGCTGAAGACGCGCGTGCTGAATCTGAACCCGGACATCCTCGCCATCGGGTTCGGCATGAACGATTCCGAGGTGGCCGGCTATCGCGATAAAGACATGATCGGCGGCGAACCGCCGCGCCTCGCCGGACGCATGGCGGATGCGGCGAAAGAGCTCGAGCTGTACAAACTCTTGAACTTCCTCGCGCTCGCGCTGAAGTTTCATCCGAAATCGATCGGCGAGTACGTGAAGGAAGATGCGGAGAGCAAATCCGGTCCGGTCGATTACGACGAGATCGAGAAGTGGACGCGCGTCTCGCCGCGTGATTACGACGCGAACATCCGCGAGATGATTCGGCTGCAGACCTCGCGCGGCGGCACGGCAATCCTGCTCGACAACGAACTGTGGGACGAGAGCCCGTATCGGCCGATCCTGAGGCAGATCGCCGCAGACACGGGCGTGCCGCTCGTCGACAGCCTGCAGCTCGTCGCGGATGCCCGAACCAAAATGGCGCGAGATCTCGAAGCGCGCCTCGGATTGATCGACCCGCCAGCCCTACCCGACCCACCAGCCCCACCAGAGACCACCGTCGTGTTCCGGGTCGCTCGCGGTCCGTACACCGTGGCCACAGCACTTTCAATCGTTGGCGCGCACGCGAAGCTCGGGAATCTCGTGCCGAACGAGATCCGCATGCACGACGATGGCGCGAACGGGGATCAGCGACAGGCCGACGGCGTGTGGAGTTATGCCGCGTCGTTTCCGCCGGGGACGCGCTTATCCTACGTCTACACCAACAGCGGCGCGCGCGGGCAGTGGGAAGGCCCCGACGTGCCGACGATTCGCCACGTCACGGTGCCGCCCGCAGCTGATGGGAAGCCGGTCCCGCTGCCCATCGAAACGTTCGGCCGCGTGTATATGCAAGCGGACAACTGGCACACCGATGCCGCCGGGTACGACCTAATCGCTCACGCGGTCGCGGCCACGATCCGGCGATGAGATCACACCGTCGTTCAGCCGAATGATTCGCGTGGCGAACTCCCGCGCGAAGTCCTCGTCGTGGGTGGAGATGACGAGCGTGCGTTGCTGGCGGAGGAGCTCCTGCAGCAGTCCGCCGAGCTCGGCGCGGCGCGCGGGATCGAGCGAGGCGGTCGGTTCGTCCATGAGCAGCAGCGGGGGATCGACGGCGAGCGCGCGCGCGATCGCGACGCGCTGCGCCTCGCCGCCCGAGAGCTGGCGCGGCAGCGCGTCGGCGCGATGGTCGACGCCGAAGGTCCGCAGCAGCTCGTGCGCGCGCGCGTTCGCCGCCCGCGGGTCGACGCGATGCGCGTGCACCGGCGCGAGGCAGATGTTCTGCAGCGCGGTGAGATGTTCGAACAGGCAATGGAACTGGAACACCATGCCGACCTTGCGCCGCAGTTCGTGAAGCGTCGCCGCCGGCGGCGGCGCGCCGCCTTCGAGCGTCACGCCGTCGACGGCGATTCGCCCTGCCTGAAACGTCTCGAGGCCGGCGATCGCGCGCAGGATGGTCGTCTTGCCCGACCCCGACGGCCCCATGATGGCCGCGAGCTCGCCGCGTCGGACGTCGCAGGTGACGCCCGCGAGCACCAGCCGTTCGCCTCGCCGCAGCTGCACGCCGTCCAGGCGGAGAAGAGCCTCGCTCACGAGGGTGACAGTCCTGACATTGTCACTGGGGCGGCGATTTCCAGCGCTGTTCGAGCCGGCGCGCGAGCGCGGCGACCGGCAGCGACATCGCGAGGTACAGCGCCGCGCACAACGAGCCGGGCAGCACCCAGCTTCCGAGGTTCGTCGCGAAGATCTGGGTCTCCTTCGTCAGCTCGAGCACGGTGAGCACCGACACGAGCGACGAGTCCTTGAGCAGCGCGACGAAGTCGTTCGTCATCGGCGCGAGCGCCAGGCGAAACGCCTGCGGCCCGCGGACGAGCCGCAGCACCTGACGCTCGCTGAGACCGAGCGTCCGCGCCGCTTCGAGCTGTCCCGTCGGAATCGCTTCGAGCGCCGCACGGTAGATCTCGCTCTCGTACGCCGCATAATTCAGCGCGAGGCCGAGCAGCGCCGCCGCGAAGGCCGGCAGTCGAATCGCCGCGGCGAGACCGTAATAGAGGACGAACAGCTGCAGGAGGATCGGCGTCCCGCGCATCAGCTCGACGTAGCCGAGGAGCGCCGCGCGCACCGGTCGCGCGCCGTAGACGCGTCCCGTCGCGATGACGACGCCAATCGCGACGGCCAGCGCCATCGACAGGCACGACAGGACGATCGTCACGCCCGACGCGCGCAGCAGCGACGGGAAGTACCGCTTGGCGGCTTCCCAGCTGGTCATCGTTGCCACGCTCGCCGACGTGTCGAATCCGGTCACCGCTTCCACCGGCTCGCCGGCGAGGAGGCGTGCGTACAGCTTCGGCTGATCGTCGTTCCACACGCGCCACTTCGTGAAGATGCGCTCGAGGCTGCCGTCGCGCATCGCGCCGCGCAGGATCTCGTTGATGCTGTCGCGCAGCGGGCCGTTGTGCGCCGCGAGGACGCCGACGTAGTGGCCGATCGCGACGGTCTGCGGCAGAATCGTGAAGCCCGGCATCGCGCGTTTGCGGCGCTCTGCCAGCACGTTGTCCAGCAGCACCGCGTCGACGCGGCCGATCACCAAATCCGAGTAGGGATGCACGTCGTCTTCGTACGAGACGGCCTGAATGCCGTGATCGCGCTCGGCCTTCAGCAGAATCTCGTACGCGATCGTGCCGGCGAGCGTCGCCACGCGCCTGCCCCGCAGATCGGCAAGCGTGTGGACGCGTGACGCGTCCTCGTCGCGCACGCTCAGCACCTCGCGGAACTCGTAGTAGGGCATCGTCACCGCGAGCGTCGTCCGCCGGGCGGGCGTGTCCTCGATGCCGCTCATGCCGATGTCGGCGTCGCCGCGGGCGATGGACTGATCGATCTGGTAGTACGTGACGTTGAGAAACTCCGGCCGGCGGCCGAGACCGCGCGCGAGCAGGCCGGCGATCTCGACGTCGAACCCGACGACCTGGTCCGGGCGCCCGGGATCGGCCTCGACGAACGGCGCGCCGCCTTCAGGATCGGCGGCCCAGCGCAGCACCTGCGGCTGCGCGTCCGCGCGCGCCGTCAACGCGCACGCGATCAGGAGAATCAGCATATGAAGGGGTCGCCGCACGGCTGTAGATTGTAACGGGAGGATGGTCATGGCGAACGCGAGGGTGCTCGCGGCGATCGCGATCGTGTCGCTGACGCCGCAGCCGTTCGGCCCCGCGGCGGCCCAGCAGAACCCGAGTGCTCCACAGAACTTCGTCAAGATCGCCGCGCCGATCGTCGCGCTGACGCATGCCCGCGTGATCGACGGCACCGGCGCAGCAGCGCGTGCCGACCAGACGATCGTCATCCGCGACGGCGCGATCGCGGCGCTCGGCGCCGCGGTCACCGTCCCCGACGGCGCGACGGTCGTGGATCTCACGGGCCGCAGCGTGATTCCCGGTCTGGTGATGATGCACGAGCATCTGTACTACCCGACCGGTCCCGGCGTGTACGGACAGCTCGGCGCGAGCTTCTCGCGTCTGTACCTCGCGGGCGGCGTGACGACGATGCGGACGGGCGGAAACGTGAACGGGATCATGGACTTCACCCTTGCTCGGCGGATTGCGGTGGGCGAGCTGCCGGGCCCCGACATCGACGCGACGGCGCCGTACGTCAACGGTCCGAGCACGTTCCTGCAGATGCACGCCCTCACGACCGCTGACGAAGCGCGACAGCACGTTGCGTACTGGAGCGAACAAGGGGCGACGTCGGTGAAGGCGTACATGCAGGTGTCGCTGCACGTGCTGAAGGCCGCGATCGACGAAGCGCATCGGCGGAAGATGAAGGTGACCGGTCACCTCTGCTCGGTGACGTATGGACAAGCGGCCGATGTCGGCATCGACGATCTCGAGCACGGGTTCTTCCCCGCGACCGATTTCGTCGCCGACAAGCAGCCGGACGTGTGCCCCGGGCAGGCGCGCGGTCAGCAGACCATCGCGTCGATCGACGAGAACGGCGGGCCGTTCAAAGCGCTCGTGAAGAAGCTCGTCGACAAGCGCGTCGCGCTCACGTCGACGTTGACGGTGTTCGAGACGTTCACGCGCGGCCGTCCGATGCCGCCTGGTCTCGACGTCCTCACGCCGCCGCTCCAGGAGGCGTTCCGCCGCGCGTACGATCGCGTGCAGCAGAACCAGCAGTCGGTGTACGCGGCGCTGTTTCCGAAAGGCATGGCGCTCGAGCGCGCGTTCGTGAAAGCCGGCGGTCTGCTCGTCGCCGGCACCGACCCGACCGGCGCGGGCGGCGTCGTGCCCGGCTACGCCGACCAGCGGCAGATCGAGCTGCTCGTCGACGCAGGCTTCACGCCGGTCGAGGCCATCAAGATCGGCACATTGAACGGCGCGCAGTATCTCGGCCGCGAGGCGCGCATCGGATCGATCGCCGTCGGCAAGCAGGCCGACCTCGTCGTCGTGCAGGGCGATCCGTCGACGACGATCGCCGACATCCGCCGCGTCGAAACCGTGTTCAAGCGCGGCGTCGGCTTCGATCCAGTCAAGTTGATCGATTCAGTCAAAGGGCAGGTGGGAATCTGGTAGAGCGCTATTCCTGCCGCATCGCGATGATGGGATCGACACGCGTCGCGCGCCGTGCAGGCAGATAGCACGCGACGAACGCGATCGCCGCGAGCACTCCGACGACGGTCGCGTAGGTCGCGGGATCGGTCGGCCGCACGCCGAACAACATCCGCGAGAGGAGGCGCGTCGCGCCGATGGCCGCGATCGCGCCAACCACGACGCCAATCGCCGCCAGCCGCATCCCGCGGCCGACGACCATCGCGAGGATGTCGCGGCGCGCGGCGCCCAACGCGAGACGGACGCCGATCTCGTGCGTGCCCTGCTCCACGGAGTACGACATCAGCCCGTAGATTCCAATCGCCGCGAGCGTCACCGCGATCGCGCCGAAAATCGTCAGCAGCAGCATGTTGAAACTCTGGCGAGCCATCGATTCGCCGATCGCCTGCTCCAGCGTCCGCACGTGCGAGATCGCGAGTTGAGCATCGACCTCGCGGAACGCGCGCTCGACTGACGGCGCGAACGCCGACGGATTCGACGCGGTGCGCACGATCCACGTCATCGGCAGGACGGCGTTGCTCAGGCGGATGATGGCGTCCGGCACCTGCGCGGCGGGCAGATACATGACGGGTGGCACGCCTTGATCCAGCCCCGTCTCGTGAACATTGCCGACGATGCCGACGATCTGTCGCGTCGCATCGTCGAACTCCGGCCCGAGTCCCTTGCCAATCGTCAGTTGCTGACCGATCGCATCGCCGTTCGGCCAGTACTTTCTCGCCATCGCGGCGTTGACGATGAGGACCGGCGGCGCGCCGCCGGTGTCGGATTCGGTGAACACCCGGCCGCGTTGCAGCGGAATGCCGAGCGCCTGGAAGTAGCCGGGCGATCCGAATCGCCAATGCTCGTCGCCGTGGAACTGTGAATCGCCGGCGAGCGGCCGCCCTTCGATCCGGAAGGGCAAATCGAAGCTCGGGAACGGCGGCAAACTGAGCGCGAGCGCGGACGCCTGCGCGCCGGGCAGCGCGTTGATGCGCGCCGTCACTTGTCGCGTCAATGCCTCGACCTGTTTCGAGGTGGCGTACTTGGCGCCGCCGAGCGAGGTCTCCAGCGTCAGTACGTTTCGCGGATCGAATCCGGGGTTCACCGATCGAAGGCCGGCGAACGTGCGAATGAGCAGCAACGCACCGACGAGCAGCACGCACGCGAGCGACATCTCGGCGACGACGAGGACGCCGCGCGTGCGTCCGACGCGCACACCGGTGGACCCGCGGTCGCCGCCTTCCTTCAGCGCAGCGCCGAGATTGGCGCGCGCGAGATGCAGCGCCGGCGCGAGACCGAACAGCACGCCCGTCAGGAGACCGACAGCGGCGGTGAACGCGAGCAGCCGCCAATCGAGCAGTCCAGCCTCGGCCAGATCGGCCGCGCGCGGCAGGTCGCCGGGGCTCAGCGCCAGGAGCGCGCGCGCACCCCACACGCCGATCAGCAGACCGGCGGCGGTCCCCGCCATTGACAGCAGCACGCTCTCGACGAGCACCTGGCGGATGATGTCGCCGCGCCCTGCACCGATCGCCGCGCGAATCGCCATCTCCTTCTGCCTCGCCGCCGATCTCGCGAGCAGCAGGTTTGCGACGTTCGCGCAGGCGATGAGGAGCACGAGGGCCACGGCGCCGAGCAGGACGAGCAGCGCCGGCCGCGCATTGCGGACGGCGAGCTCCTGCATCGCGGTGACGCCCACCTGTTCCGTCGGGCCCATCCAGCGCGGGTTCGCACGGCGGAACTCGTCGCCGAGCAGTTTCATCTCCGCTCGCGCCGCGTCGATCGTGACGCCCGGTTTCAGCCGGGCGGCCACGTTGAGGAAATGTCCTTGGTTGGCGCTGTTGGGATCCGCCTGCAGCGGGATGAAGACGTCGGCTTTCGGATCGGCGCGGAACCGCTCCGGCAACACGCCGATCACCGTGTACGGCTCGCCGTTGAGCGGGATCGCTCGGCCGATCATCGACGGGTCGCTGCCAAAGCGAGCGGCCCAGAGCGAGTGCGCGAGCACGGCGACGTGCGGTCCGCCGGGCCGATCCTCCTCGGCGGTGAAGGTGCGTCCGATCGCAGGAGCGGTTCCAAACACGCGGAAGTAGTCGGCGCTGACGTGAATGCCGCGCACCTG
>Ga0075423_10003710_pt1 | contig 14080 bp, 15 predicted proteins | sample SoiMethybrSBSTD2_FD_80114 | JGI IMG/M metagenome (GOLD analysis project Ga0075423, IMG submission 80114) | Bulk soil microbial communities from a Populus tree surrounding site in Tennessee, USA - Soil MetaG P. TD hybrid SBSTD2 | ecosystem: Environmental > Terrestrial > Soil > Tree plantation...
GACGAGGTGGTCGTCCCCACGCCCTCCTTCGAGCCGTACGAGATCTCGGCGCGGCTGGCCGGCGCCCGCGTGGTCGCAAGCCCCCTGGTCGGCTACGACGTGGATCTCGACGACGTGCTCCGCCGGGTCAACGACCGCACGAAGGCGGTGATGCTCTGCTCGCCGCACAATCCGGCGACGACCATCATCCGCCGGGGCCCTCTGCTGGGGTTCCTGGACGCGCTGGGCTCAGACTCGCCGCTGGTCGTCCTCGACCAGGCGTACATCGATTTCTGCGAGGACAGCGAGCACGCCGACGGCATCAGGCTCCTCGAGCGCTACCCGCGGCTGGTGGTGCTCCGCACCTTCTCGAAGATCGCGGGACTCGCCGGGCTGCGGGTGGGGTACGCGATCGCGAGCGCCGAGACGATCGACCGCTTCAACCGCGTCCGGGCCCCCTACAACGTGAACCGGCTCGGCCAGATCGCGGCGCTGGCGGCCCTCGAGGACCACGCGCATACCGAGAAAACGAAGCAGCTGGTGCTCGAGGAGCGCGCCTATCTCAGCGCGGAGCTGACCAAGCGTGGGTACGCGTTCCCGCCCTCGCACGCGAACTTCTTGCTGGTCGCCGTGCCGGACGCTCCGGGCCTCCGCACGCGCCTGATGCGGTCGGGCATCCTGGTTCGCGATGGCGCCGGCGTCGGCTTCCCCGGCCACCTGCGCTTCTCGGTCGGGCTGCGCGAGACGAACCAAAAGCTCCTGTCGCTGCTCTAACCCGGGAGGCGAGACTCCAGCTCGTCGAGCCATGCGCCGAGTGCCTTCAGGTGCAGGTCGATGAGCGCGTCGATGTCCGTCGGCACGGCGAGATTCCGGGCGCGGCAGTAGTCGGCAACGGTCGCGTCGACGTCGAAGAACGACGTCGCGACGGCGCCCGCATCCATCTCGTCGACCTCGGCGCGCCGCTCGGCGCGCCGCTCGTTCTCGGCGGGCGCCATGCGCTCCAGCAAGTCGACCATGCGCTCGTACACGGTGCCGTAGCGATCGCCCATGGCGAAGTACGGGGCGAGGCCCTGCGCCGCGAGGTAGTCGGCGACGGTGCCCTGGTCGCCGTAGACGCCGGCCGTCTGGGGATGCGGCTCCAGGTGGCCGAAGCTCTCGTGGCCGTCGGGACCGACCCAGCGCGCGAGCGGGTAGATGCGGCACGCCAGCGGCCGGTCGGGATGGACGCCACAGCCGCGCTCGTTCAGGAAGACGCACGAGCGATCCTCGCGAGTTTGCAGGACAGTACCGCCCGCCTCGGTGTGGCGGGCGAAGAATTCGGTCGTCGTCAGACCCAGCCTGCGAGCGAGGCGCAGCGCCTCGTACGGACCTACGCGAATCGCCTTGCCGTAGCAACAGCGTTTGCACGCGTTGCAGACGTACGAGAAGCGGCTACCTCGCTCGAGGCTGAAGTCGACCTTCCCCAGGAGGTCACGGTATGGAACGGCCGTGCTCCTGACGTAGGATCACCCTACTGCTTTCCTTCCGTCTTGCCTTCGGTCTTACCGCCCGACTTGCCGTCGGCCTTGCCACTGGACTTGCCGTCAGCTTTGCCACTCGACTTGCCGTCAGCTTTGCCACTCGACTTGCCGTCGGCCTTGCCGCTGCTCTTCCCGTCGGTCTTTCCGTCGGTCTTCCCGTCCGTCTTGCCCTCGGTCTTCCCGTCGGTCTTGCCCTGGGCGATCGAGTCGGCCGGGCGGACGCCCATGGCGACGCCGAACGCCGCGATCGCTGCGGCAAGCTTGAGGGTGTCGCGCCGGCTGATGCCGGCCTGCTCCGGGGACTGCTCGTTCCGATCGGTCATCGTTCCCCTCCTGGCTGTGGTCGCACTGCAATTCTGCCGCGCGCCGCACGATAGCATGAAGACCGGGACTACCGAAAGGTAGTATGCGGCCTGGCCTAAAGTCCCAGGCGGCTAGCGATTCTGCTTGCGTGCGGCGGCCAGGAGCTTCTCGAGCTCCTCCAGGCGACGGATCAAGGTGTCGCGTTCGCTCGTCAGCGCGGAAATCTGGCGCTCGCGGAGGGCGTACCGCTGATCCTGCTGGGCGATCCGCGTCTGGAGCTCCGCCTCGCGCTTGTAGAGGTCCTTCAGCTCGGCCTCGAGACCGGCGACACGCTGCTTCGACGGCACGTACCCGACGAACAGCACGTACAGAACGAGCAAAAGGAGGACTGTGCTCGCGGCGACGAGGAACCAGGGGATCCGTGCGTTCGGGCGATCGGCCACGGGCTCGAATTCTAGCAAAATTCAGAATTTGCTATCATCCGAGCTGTGGAGCTGCGCGCCTTCTTCGAGCGGGCGATTCGAGCGAGCTTCCACGACCTGTCCATCGGCAACGACCCGGCCTCGCCGTACCTCGCCGATCTGCTGACCCGCTTTGCACGGACCGAGAACCTCTATCCGCGTGGCACGACGATCCCCCGGCTCGAGACCGTCGTCGAGATGCTCCTCGAAACCGGGACTGCCTGGGACGGGTCCTACTTCCAGCCCGAGCACGAGGTCACGGTGTCCCAGCACATCGGCGACTTCACGCTGTTCATGACCGGTATCTTTCGGGAGCGCGTGGAGCGCACCGCGTCGGTCGGTTACTACGTCGGCCAGGGCAAGCGCGCCTACCATTTCGTGTCCGAGCACGGCCGGGCAACCTCGCGCGCAGAAGCCGCGGCCGCGGCACCGCTCTTTCGGCGCCTCGCGGACCGGTTCGAAGGCTACGCGGGCGCCCTCGACTACACACGCCGCGTCTATTTCGTCGATCACCCGGCGCATCCGTTCTTCCAGCTGCGATTCGGATGAGCGAGCCGAGCCTCGACGCGGCGTCGCTGCGCGGCCTGTCCGAGGCGGCCCTCGACGAGAAGCTGCGCGCGTTCGCCAACGAGCACGGCGCCGGCGCCCTCCCCGCGCTGGGCGGACTCGCCGAGCGCGCCGCGGACCGTGTCGTGCGCCGCGCCGCGAAGCGGGCGCTCTACCGGCTCTCACAGCGCGGCGTCATCCCAGCGCCGGCCCCGCCGACCGCACCCGTGGTTCGTCGCGGCACGCCGCACGCCGTGCGCGCCTGGCTCTCGGGCATCGACGGCAGCGGATCTCGCGCCGCGTGGATCCTGTTCGAGGGCGCCTACGGAGGCGGGGCGCTCTGCTCGCTGATCGTCAACGACGTCGTCGGCGTCGCCGAGGTTGCCGGCGGCGACATCACCAAGCGGCGGCTCGAAGCCGAGCTGGCCTCCTTGCGCGCGGCCCAGAAGCTTCCGTGGGTCGAGACCGAGCCGGCGCGCGCCCTGGGCCTCGTGGTCGAAGCGCTCGAGCTGCATCGCGAGCGTGGCACGTCGCCGCCGGCCACGTTCGGGCGCTGGCAGCCGTTCTTCGCGGACGTTGCGCCGGCCGGGCCGCCGCCCCTGCCGGCCGCCGATCCGGCCCTCGCCGATCGCTCGGTCGAGCTGCGCGGGCTCCCCGAGATGGCCGGCTGGTTCCTCGATCCCGAGACGGTCCAGAGCGACGCCCTCGAAGTTCAGGAGGCGCGCGAGAGCCGGCTCGTGGTTTCCGACCAGATCAAGGCCGAGCGCCAGGAGGCGATTCTGGCGCGCGTGATCGAGCGCGAGTTCTCGCCCGAAGCGCGGCGCCGCTGGGGCCGCCGCTTCGCCGAGATGGCGTGGATCTTCGGCGCGATCGACCGGAGCGAGCACGCGGCGATCGCGGCGGCCGCTGCGGCGGCGTTCACCGACGACCAGGGCTCACTGGTGCATCACCCGCTCGCGCGGGCGCTCGCGCAGCGCGCGCTCGAGCTGGCGGGCGAAGTCGCCGCGGGCCGCCTCCGGGCCGCCGACGTGAGCCGCAAGCCCTGATCACCGACGTTCCCGGGATCCGCGTCGGCCATGCGACCGATCTCACGGGACTCACCGGCGTCACCGTGGTGCTCTGCGATCGTCCCGCCGTCGCCGGGGCCGAGCTGCGCGGCGGCGCCAACGACGTCGTCGGGCTCGACTACCTCGATCCTCGTCACCTCGTGCCGACCGTGGAGGGCGTCGTTCTGGGCGGGGGTAGCCGGTTCGGCGGCGAAGCGATCTGGGGCGTGATGCGCTGGCTGGAGGCGCAGGGCCGCGGCTTCGCGGCCGGGCCGACCGTCGTGCCGCACGTCCCGGGCGCGTTCATCTTCGATCTCAACGTGGGCGGCGGCCGCGCGCGCCCGACTCGCGAGATGGGCGCCCAGGCCGCCGCCAGCGCCGCCGCCGGCCCGGTCGCCGAGGGCAACGTGGGCGCGGGAACGGGCGCAACGGTGGGCAAGGTGCACCGCATCGCCCGGGCGATGCGCGGCGGAATCGGCAGCGCCTCGCGACGGCTCGGTGACGTCGTCGTGGGGGCGATCGTGGTCGTGAACGCGGTCGGCGACGTGCGCGACCCCGACACGGGCGCGCTGATCGCCGGCGCCCGCGAATCGCCCGAAAGCCTCCGCCTCGTCGACTCGGCGCGCGAGCTGGCGGGCGGCCGCGCGCTCGAGCGATTCGCCGCGCCCGAGCACACGACGATCGGCGCGATCGCCACGAACGCCCGCCTGAGCAAGTCGGAAGCCGCGAAGCTCGCGTCGCTCGGGATGCTCGGCTTCGCGCGGGCGCTCTCGCCGCCTCACACCGCGTTCGACGGCGATACGCTCTTCGCGCTTTCCGTCGGCACCGTGCCCGCCGACATCACGCGGCTGGGCCTCGCGGCGGCCGACGCGGTGGCGGACGCGATCCTGCGTGGGGTTCGCGCCGCGACATCGCTGCCGGGTCTCCCGGCGGCGCGCGATCTGTCGTGACCGGCACCGGCAGGTCTTGATGCGCATTCGCTTCTGGGGCACGCGCGGATCACTGGCGACCCCCGGGCCGACGACCTTGCGCTACGGCGGCAATACGTCCTGTGTCGAGGCGCGGGCCAACGACGGAACCCTGATCGTCCTCGACTGTGGCACCGGTGCCCATCGTCTCGGGCAGGCGCTGATGGCCGAGCGCGTCCAGCCCGTACGCGGGCATATGATGATCACGCACACCCACTGGGATCACATTCAGGGCTTTCCGTTCTTCGCCCCGGTGTTCGCGGTCGGCGGCGAGTGGGATCTCTATGCGCCGGGTGGCCTGGGCGAGCGGCTCGAAGCCGTGCTGTCCGCACAAATGCAGCATCCGTACTTTCCGGTCACGCTCTCACAGCTCTCGGCGACGATCCGCTACCACAATCTCGTCGAGGGCGCGCTGACGGTCGGCGGCGTGCGCGCCGTCGCGCAATACCTGAACCATCCCGCGCTCACGCTCGGCTACCGGCTCGAAGCCGACGGCGCGTCGGTCGTCTACGCGGTCGACCACGAGCCGCACATGCGCGATCGGCCTGAGGGCGGCGGCATGGGCTCGCCCGGTGAGGCCTCGCCGCACGCCGAGGACACGCGCCACGTCGCGTTCCTCGAGGGCGCCGACCTGGTGATCCACGACGCGCAGTACACGGCCGAGGAGTACCCCGAGAAGGTGAACTGGGGCCACTCGCCCGCCGAGGCCGCCGTCGACTACTCGCTGGCCGCGCACGTGCGGCGGCTCGCGCTCACTCATCACGATCCGATGCGCGACGACGACGCGGTCGACCGGCTGGTCGAGGTCTGCCGCGAGCGCGTCCGGAGGGCCGGGGGCACGCTCGACGTCTTCGCCGCCGCCGAAGGGCAGATCATCGAGCTCACGCGTCGCGAGACTCGCGCGCCGCGGTCGCGACGGCGCGCCGCTGCGTCCACCGCCTCGCACTCGTCACCCGCGCACGTCGTGCTGATCGCCGACGACGATCCCGTGATCCTGGAGCTCCTGAAGACCACCTTGCGCTCGGACGCGTTCAGGCTGTACACGGCCACCGATGGCGAGACCGCGCTCAACATCGCGCGCTCGGTACGCCCGTCGCTGATCCTGCTCGACTGGCGCATGCCGGGGCTCGACGGCACCGACGTCACCCGCGCGCTCCGTGCCGAGAGCGACCCGTACTTTCGCGACGTGCCGATCGTGCTGATCACCGCCGAGGCCGGCGCCGCGAAGACGCAAGAAGGTTTTGCGGCGGGCGTCACCGACTATCTGACGAAACCGTTCAAGGCGCCGTTCCTGCGCGCGCGCGTGCGCGCCTGGCTCGAGAGGGTCGGAGGCGACGGTTAGCCAGCGCCGCACTTTGGAGCTCGGCGTCCGGTCGAAGCCCCTCCCGGGCGCGCGTCAGCGGCGAATCCAGCCAACGACCGCGTACGCCAGGAGCGCGACGACGAGCCCGAGCCAGCGGAGCACCACCGACGCACGCTCGGCCGGCATGGGCGAAAGCACGACCGGGTGCAGCCGACTCGCGATGAGCGCGCCGCCCAGCGCGCCGCCGATATGCGCGCCGTTGTCGATGAAGGGATCGGTGAGGCCGCCGGCGATCGTGTAGATCGCCCAGATCAGCAGCACGAAGCCGACGCGACGGTCGCGCACCAGCAAGCGTTCGCGCTCTCGACGCAGGAGCACGATCGCAGCGCCCTGCAGACCGAAGATCGCGCCCGAGGCGCCGACGGACGGACCCGCGCTCACCAGCGCGCTCACGAAGGAGCCCGCCAGCCCGCTCAGCACGTAGAGCACGACGAACTGAACCGGGCCGAACGCGGCCTCGCACACCATGCCGAGGATGTAGAGCGCGATCCCGTTGCCGACCAGGTGCTCGGTGCCGCCGTGGAGCCACGGCGCCGTCAGGAGACGCCAGTACTCGCCGGCGGCGACACGCTCGCGCGCGAGCGCGCCCATCGCGATGATCGAGTCGCGCGACTCGAGCGCCCCCATCCGGACCTCGGCGACGAAGATCACCACGAGCAGCGCGAGCGTCGCGAGCGTCACCGGGGGCACGCGACTCATGCGCCGCTCGAAATCGACACGGCGCGAGAGCAACATGTCCGGCGTAATGCGCAGCGGCGCGTCCGGAAAGGTGCTCACGTCAGCGGCGCTCCCCGGTGTCGAGCATGATCCCGAGCGCCACGGCCACGCGCCGATCGAACGCGCGCGCGGTGTCAGCCGACAGATCGAGCACGTAGCGATCCAGCAAGGTGAACTTGCGGTTGAGCTCGCCGAAGACCTCGGCGTCCGTGCCGCGGACGAACACGAAGTTCGTCCGGAGGAATCCGAAGAAGGGGCCCAGGATCCGCCGGAGCAGCGAGAGCACGATCGAGTCCTCGATCGCCATCCCGAGGGCCTCGCCCCCGGGGCCCGTGACGTACCAGCGCTTGCGAATGATGTTGTGCAGGTACGTCTTTCGCAACAGCGCGAGCATCTCACCCGTCGGCGTCACGACCGTATAGGTCCTGGTCAGAAACGCGACGCGCTGATCCTGGATCACCCGGAGCAAGGTCTCCTGTCGCGACTCGTCGCGATAGATGGTCACGTGGCGGCGCGGACGCAGCGACATCGAGATCACCAGGAAGATGAACGCCGCCACCGGTATGGAGAGCAGGATGATCAGCCCGCTCCCATCCTTCGCGATGGCCCCAGCCGCCCCGCCCATGATCGTCAAGGTGACGATGACGGCGGCCAGATAGGCGATGAGCGTGCGGATCGGATAGGTCGGGCGCTCCACATAGAGCACGGGCGTGCCGTCCTCCGCCCAGATCTCGTACTTCGACGTGATCGTGAACACGCGCTGGCGCAACAGGAACACGTCGCGATCGAAGGCGCGGTCGACTCCGGGGATCGGCGGACGCGGCGCGTTCGGCGGGGGGCCGGCGCGCAGCTGGCGGCGGCAGGCGGGGCACTCGAGGAGGCGGCCCGCGTATTCCGGCCGGAGCTCGTACACCTCGCCGCACGGGCACGTGACGACGACCCCGACGCTCGCCCGGCTCACGTCGTGGACGGGCGCGGCCCCATGGGCATGGATTATACTCATTGCAATGTCGATGCGCGGGAAGGTCATCCCGTTTCCGAAGTTCCCCAGGGACCCAGGGGGCGAACGCGGCCTGGTCGAGGTGCGCCGGTGCGATCAGGCGGAAGCGCTGGTCCTCAAAGGACTCTTCGAGAGCCAGGGGATCCCGACCCTGCTGCGATCACGGCTGGCTCATTCGGTCTATCCGTTCAGCGTCGGTGGTCAGGGCGAGGTCGTCGTCCTCGTCCCGGCCAGTGAAGCCGCGCTGAGCCGGCGCCTGCTCTTTCGCCTCGCGACGACTCCGCCTACGCCACTTCCGCAATAACGGCCTCGAGCGCGCGCAGCGCGAGCGCCAGCGCCTGCGGCTCGAGGGTGCTGCCCCGGTCGCGCGGCGTGTGATAGGTGTCGAACGGCACCGGGCGCCGGATCAGGTGACGAATCGCGCTGCGCACCGGGCTGAACACGAACTGCCGCAGCGCCTCCGCGTTCGCCGCGGGCACCAGGGTGAACCCGTACGCCGGCACCCCGAGCGGCGCGAACGCGCGATGATCGCTCCCGAACATGGGAATGCGCCCGACGACGTGATGGCCCTCGTCCCGCGCGAGCCCGATGTTCCGGAGGATCGAGCTGACCGTGTCGAGGAACGGGGTCGCGTCCGGCGCGTCCCAGATCACCACGCTATCGCCGATGCCGCACAGCTCGAGGCTCAAGACGCCGGCCAGCTCCGCGACGTCGATCTCGCGCGCGTAGTGGCGGGCACCGAGATAGCCGCGCTCCTCCGCCGCGGTGAAGAGAAACCTCAGGCGGAGCTTCGTCGGCGGCGAGGCGGCGAGACGCTCGATCAGGTTCAGCAAGATCCCGACCGCCGCGGCGTTGTCGTTGGCGCCCGGGCTCGCGTCCACCGCGTCGTGATGCGCGGCGAGCAGGAGCACCCGATCGCCCGCGCCGAGATCGACGGCGAAATTCTCGCCCGAGCCCTCGCTCGACGCGAAACGATGGACGGCGAACGGAATCCCGCGGGCGCCGAGATAGCGCGCGAGCGCCGACTCGCGCTCCGCGTTCGATCTCCCCTCGAGCAGGCGCGAGAGCGCCAGCGGAGCTCGGCCGCCGCGAATGACCTCGTCGAGCGGGACGGGCACGACCGGAGGGGTTCGGTCGCGCGCGCTGGCCAGCCGAGTCAGCTGCTTGGTGAGTCGTCCGCGCAGATAGAAGGCGACGTCGCGCAGCGGGCTACCGCGACTCACAGCCGCAGGAGTGCCTGAGCGTTCTCGGACATGCGCGCGGCCAGGTCGGCGAGCGGCTCCCCGCGCAGCTCCGCGACGCGCGCCGCCGTGATCGCGAGGTAGGCGGGCTCGTTACGCTTTCCGCGATAGGGTTGCGGCGGCAGAAACGGGCAGTCGGTCTCGACGACGAGGCGATCGCCGGGGACGAACCGGGCGACTTCGGGCAGCGCCCCCGGCTTCGGATACGTCACGGGCCCCGCGAGCGAGACCAGCAGCCCGAGGTCGAGACACCGGCGCGCGATCCCGACGTCCCCCGAGAAACAGTGCATGATCCCGCCGGTCTCGCGCACGTCCGCCTCGCCGATCAGGCGCAGCGTGTCTTCGTGCGCCTCACGACAATGGACGAGCACGGGCTTTCGGATCCGGCGCGCCAGCGCGAGCTGGCTGCGGAACGCGCGCTCCTGGGCGTCGCGCGGCGCCAGGTTGCGAAAGAAATCGAGGCCCGTCTCGCCGATCGCGACGACCCGAGCGCTACCGGCCAGCCGCTCGATCTCGGCGAGCGCCGCGTCGTCCGCCTCCGCGGCCTCGTGCGGGTGGATGCCGACGGCCGCCCAGACGTCCGGCAGGCGGGCGGCCATCTCCGCCGCGGCGCGCGAGCTCGGCACGTCGGTGCCGATGGTCAGAATGCGCCGCACGCCCGCGGCGCGCGCCCGCTCGAGCACGGCGTCGAAATCGCCCGCGAACTCCGGGAAATGCAGGTGCGCGTGCGTGTCGAATAGATCGGGAGCGATCAACTGGCTCCGAGGACGGCGGCGGCCTTCTTCACGTCACGCGCCTTCACCCACAGGATCGCGGCATAGCGGCCCCCACCGGGCGGCGCGACGGCGTCCATCGCCGTGACGTTGATCTTCGCCGCCGCGAGCCGGCCCAGGACGTCCGCGCAGGCGCCGAGCCGGTCGTCGCCGTCGATCAGGAACGTGCGTTTCGGGCCCTTGACCTTCCATTTCTTCTCTTTGGCCAGTGCCTTGAACGCCGCCGGATCGGTCGGGACCAGATCGAGCTGAGCGCCCCGGCCGCTCGGGAAGCCCGAATACGCCACCAGGTTGACACCCGCGCGCTTGAGCTCGCCGAGGATCCGGGCGCCCTCGCCCGGCTTGTCCGGCACCATCACGTAGAAGTAGTCGGCGGTTCGCACCATCTCAGCCATGGCATCCCTCCGCGGCGGATCGTCGACCGTTATCGAACGATTCGAAACCTGAGCCGGCCGATCAGCTGGCCCGAGGCCGTCACGACGTCCACCGACCAGCGCCCTTCCGAATCTTCGGGAAACGACGTCTTGCGCGAATAGGTGCGGTAGCCCTCCCGGCGTCCACCGAGCACCGGGGCCAGCGAGACGACCTCGATGACGCGGCCCCGATGCCGCCAGACGTGGCTGACCGACTGGCGCAAGCCGGCCGGCGCGTAGATCGCAGTGTACGCCACGAGCCCGCGCTCCCTCACCTCGGCGGCCGAGAGCGTCGTCGGCAGCGCCTCGATGGCGTCGAGGTCGAGTACATCCCACAAGATCGCCGCGCGCGCCATGAAGAGCGGCGCGGGCGGGATCCACGCGCGTCCGACCGCCGCCAGCGCCACCGCGACGACGCCGAGCGCCACCGTCACTCGCAGCGCCCCCACCCACGTCCGGTCGCCGGCGCGCCGGACGACCGGCGTGATCGCGAGCGAGGCGGCGAACGCGCTGGCCATGAGCGCCCAGAACGGCGGCAGCCCGACGAGCGGCAGCGCGACGTTCAGCGCCGCGAAGATCGAGACGACGAAGAACACGTAGCCGAGCCAGGGCCGCGGATGCACGATCGCGCGATACCACGGATCGAAGGTGGCCAGCAGGGTGAGCAGGACGAGTAGCCCGAGGAAGAGCACGTTGCGAGAGGTCAACGTCGTGCTCGCCCAGTACGCGGGCAGCACGAACAGAAGCAGGCCGTGGTAGAGCGTCTGGATCGTGTAGTCGGCCGCGGTGACGACCAGCCGGCCCGACCGGCGACCCGACTCGGCGAGCGGCTGCCGCAGCTCGACCAGCACCGCGAAGATCAGCCACAGCAGCAGCAGATAGCCGACGAGATAGGCGACGTTGGGCAGGCCGCGCCGGAACACGAAGAGGGTGAGCACGCCGCCGGTCAGCGAGGCGAACGAGACGCCCCACTCGGCGATCCACGCGAACGCGGAGCTCACACGGGTGGCGGGGTCGTCGGACCGCTCGAATCGGGCGTGCGCGCGGCGGCGAGCCGCTCGCTGAGGCGCTCGGCAATCGCGTCCCGCTTGAGCAAGTCGATGCAGTCGAGAACGTCGCCGGCGGCGGAGTGCACGCGCAGGTGCGCGGCGACCAGATCGAGGGCGCTCGATCTGACGGCGCCGTCGAGGCTCAGGATCTCCCGGAGCACGCGGCCGATGGAGGCGTCGCGGGCCGCGACCTGCACCATGGCCTCCACGTACTCGTCCGGGCTCAGCGCCGGGCCGAACGCGCGGCGGCTCACGTGACCTTCGCTCCGGGCGGCAGATCGCGGTCGAGCGTGAGGACGGAGAGCTTGCCGCCGGCGGAGGCGGCCAGCACCATGCCGTTCGACTCGACGCCCATCAGCTTCGCCGCCTCGAGATTCGCGACGATGACGACCTTCTTGCCCACGATCTCGGCCGGCGCGTAGTGCTCGGCGATCCCCGCCACCACGGTGCGCTGCTCCTGGCCGAGCGCCACCGTGAGCTTCAGGAGCTTCTTCGACTTGGGCAGCGGCTCGGCGGCGATCACCTCGGCGACGCGCAGATCGACCTTGCCGAACTCGTCGATCTTGATTCGGGCGCCCGCGCCCGCGACCTCGATTTCACCGGCCGGCGGCGTGATCTTGGTTTCGATGCGCGGGAAGAGTCCCGAGAGCTTCTGGACCGGCGCGCCGATGGCGAGCCGCCCCCAGACCGCATCGGCGAGCTTCGCCTCGCCGCTCTGGCCGAGCGCGCCGCGGATCCTCGCGGCCGCGTCGGGCAAGAACGGAGTCAGGATGATCCCGAGAACCTTCAGCGACTCGGCCAGGGTGGCCAGCGCCGCGTCGAGCCGATCCTTCTTGCCGGGATCCTTGGCGAGCGCCCACGGTTGGGTCGTGTCGACGTAACGGTTCACGACGCCGACGAACTCCCAGATCGCCGCCAGCGCGCGATGGAACGCGAACTCGTCCATCGCGGTCGCGACGTCGGCTTTGGCCTTGGCGAAGGCCGCGCCCACGGCGTCCTCGGCGGCGGTCGCGGTCACGCGGTCGGGTATCACGCCCTGGCCGAGGTTCACGATCAACGTCGTCGCGCGCGAGACCAGGTTGCCGAGATCGTTCGCTAGATCGGCGTTGAGCCGGCCGACGAACGCCTCCTCGGAGAAGTCGGCGTCGAGCCCGAACACCATCTCGCGCAGGACGAAGTAGCGGAAGGCGTCGTTGCCGTACTTCTCCTTGAACGCCAGCGCCTCGACGAGATTGCCGACGGACTTGGAGATCTTGTGGCCGCCCAGAGTCCAGTAGCCGTGGACGTTGAGGTGCCGGTAGAGCGCGATGCCGGCCGCCTTCAGCATGCACGGCCAGTAGATCGCGTGCGGCTTCACGATGTCCTTGCCGATCACGTGCTGCACGTGCGGCCAGAACTTCTCGAAGCGGGGATCCCCCGGGCCGCCGAGCGCCGACACGTAGTTGATCAGCGCGTCGAACCAGACGTAGGTGACGTACTGGTCGTCGAACGGCAGCGGGATCCCCCACTCGAGTCGGCGGCGCGGGCGGCTGATCGAGAGATCGGTCAGCGGATCGCGCAGAAAGCCGAGCACCTCGTTGCGATAGCGCTCGGGCCGCACGAAGTCGGGATTGCGCTCGATGTGGTCGATCAGCCAGCTCTGGTACTTCGACATCTTGAAGAAGTAGTTCTCTTCCTCGACCCACGTGAGCGGCGTCAGGTGATCGGGGCACTTGCCGTCGACGATCTCCTTCTCGGTGTAGAACCGCTCGCAGCCGTAGCAATAGTGACCGCCGTACTTGCCGAGATAGATCTCACCGGCGTCCCAGAGCTTCTGGAGAATCGCCTGGACGACCTTCTGGTGGCGCGGCTCGGTCGTCCGGATGTAATCGTTGTTCTGGATGCCGAGCGCCTGCCAGGTCGCGCGGAACGCGGCGGAGTTCTGATCGGCCATCGCCTGCGGCGTCACGCCGGCCTTGGCCGCGGCCTGCGCGATCTTGTCGCCGTGCTCGTCGGTGCCGGTCAGAAACCAGACGTCGTCGCCCGCGATCCGATGGTAGCGCGCCATCGCGTCGGCGACGATCGTCGAGTAGGCGTGCCCCAGGTGGGGGCGATCGTTCACGTAGTAGATCGGCGTCGTCAGGTAGAACGCGGTCACGGCTCGAGCTGGGCCTTGATGTGCGCCCGCCCTTCCCAGGTGACGAGATCGATCGGCACCTCGGCCTGCGTGCCGTCGGGAAAGCCGACCACGACGCTCTGCTTGAGGACGCGGATCGACCGCACCTTGCCCGTCATGCAGCCCTTCGTGCCGCAGTTGGCCTCGCAGGGCGAGTTCACGCGCGGCAGCCGCGACCGGAGCTCCTCGTAGGTCGAGAACTCGTAGAGCAGGCAGCACTTGAGCCGGCCGCAGTTGCCCAGCAGCCGGTTGTCGGTCAGCGGCATGTCCTGCGCCTTGGCCATCTTCACCGAGATCGGATCGAAGCGCCGCAGGTGCGAGGTGCAGCAGAGCTGGCGTCCGCACGGTCCGATGCCGTCCATGACTTTCGTGGTGTCCCGCGCGCCGATCTGCCGCATCTCGACCCGCGAGCGCAGCTCGCGCGCGAGATCACGAACCAGGTCACGGAAGTCGATGCGCTCCTCGGCGTTGAAGTACACGGTCGTCCGGCGCGCCACCGGATGCATCTCGACGTCGACCACCTTCATCACCAGACCCCGGCTGCGC
>Ga0075423_10003711_pt1 | contig 14079 bp, 7 predicted proteins | sample SoiMethybrSBSTD2_FD_80114 | JGI IMG/M metagenome (GOLD analysis project Ga0075423, IMG submission 80114) | Bulk soil microbial communities from a Populus tree surrounding site in Tennessee, USA - Soil MetaG P. TD hybrid SBSTD2 | ecosystem: Environmental > Terrestrial > Soil > Tree plantation...
CCGATTTTTCCGGGACTTCAGTACCGATCGGTCGCCCGATTTCCAATACCACCACATACGTGCTCAACGCGATGCAGCCAGCCGGAGTTGGTGAACGAGGGGAGTTGTTCATCGGTGGCCTCGGTTTGGGACGCGGTTATCACAATCGCCCCGAATTAACTGCCGAGCGATTCCTGCCGGATCCTTATTGTCCGCGACCAGGCGGACGCCTCTACAGGACAGGAGATTTAGCTCGTTACTTGAATCAGGGACTAATTCAATTCCTCGGCCGGGTCGACGATCAGGTCAAGATCAGTGGGTTCCGAATCGAGCCGCGGGAAATTGAAGCGATCCTGACGAGCCATCCATCATTAAAGGCGGCGCTGGTCGTAGTGAGAGAGTTAACTCCCAGTGATAAATTCCTGGTCGCGTACGTCGTAGCCGAGTCTGAATCAGGTCCGAATACTGACGAGTTGCGCGGTTACCTGAAGACACGGCTTCCGGAATATATGGTGCCGTCTGTCTTCATCCCGCTCAAAGCCCTGCCACTGACACCGAATGGAAAGATAGATCGCGCCGCACTGCCTGAGCCGGAGATCTCTCTCAACCGATCCGGCAGAGAATACGTCGCTCCGCGAAACGATCTGCAACAACAGTTGGTCGATATCTGGGAGGAGTTGTTCAAGCTTCATCCGATTGGTGTAACGGATGACTTCTTTGAACTGGGTGGACACTCGTTGCAGATGATCATGCTTGTCGCCAGGGTCGAAGAAAAGTTGGGTAAGCGAGTGCCAATGGCCGATTTATTTGCTGAACCCACGATCGAGCACTTGTCTGAACTGATCGGCCATGGCAAGGAGAGTCTCTTCCAATCATTGATCGTGCCGCTGAATACGGAGGGAACTAAACCGGTGATGTTCAGTCCACACGCGGGCGGTGGAAATGTTTGGTGTTACAAGGAGCTCGTGCAATACCTCGGTGACGAGCAACCCTTCTACGGTGTGCAGCCGCGCGAACCCGAGAACGGGCTGGTGTTTCACACCGAGATCGAGGCGATGGCCACGGATTATGTCGAGGCGATTCGTGGCTTCCAACCCGTCGGACCCTATTTATTAAGCGGATGGTCCATGGGCGGGGTAATCGCTTTCGAGATGGCGAGGCAACTTCAGCAGCAGGGACAGCAGATCGCGATGCTTGCCCTCATCGATGCGCACCCGCCGGATGAGGACGAGATGGAATTCAAGTTTGGAGTTCTGCTCTCGATATTTGCTCGTGATCTGGGGCTGACTGACGAACACCTTGGAACGTCAATGAAAATAATGGCGGCGCTCCCGCAGATGATTCAGTTTCGAAAGGTATGGGAGGCAGCCAGGCGGGCAGGGGTCGTGCCATCGGACATGACACTGATCGAGTTCCGTAAGCTGTTCGATACTTTTAAGATCAATGTGAACACTCAGTTCCGTTACCGAGGCGGGCAGTTCCAGGGCCGCATCACACTCTTCGCCCCGGAAGAGGATAAGTATCTTGATATCCAAACGCGCATCGACTATCTAAAGGATCCACTCAAAGGCTGGGGAAAACTGAGTACGGAAGGTGTTGATCTGCACATGATCCCCGGCAATCACTTCTCAATGATCCGCGAGCCACACGTTCAGATTCTCGGTGAGCAACTGCGCAACTGCATTGAAGACGCCGCCCGCGCACTTGGCAATGGTTCAAACCGGTAGAGCTGTAAAGCTTTACATGAACGATAGTTTTTGACTGATGTCCATCGCGAGTGCTCCGGAGGAGCACAATGTTTATAGCATTACGCATTAAATAGCTCTGCGCTCCAGCGGAGCGCGATGTGCTTTGCCACGTTTCATTTTACATTCCGCTCCTACGGAGCGGGATACATTAGCAATACGAGGCTATAAACATGTTGCTCCTCCGGAGCAAAGCGTCCGACAAACGAAGATGACTTTTCATTCAAAGCTAGGTGTAGGTTATAGGTTCAAGCAATGAGAAATCTGATTCAACTCATGTACGTGATTGGCAAGTGGTCGAAGGGAATTCGCCACTCGCGAAGCTTGATCGTGCTCGCCATCGCCGGCAGCCTGCTTGCGGGTGTTGGCTACACGATGCTGATTGCGCTAATCAAGAGTGCCGTTTCCAACGAGTCGCTGGCCCAGTCAAAACTGATTTGGATGTTCGTGGCCTTCTGCATCGCGATTCCCGTCTGCGGGTTCGCCTCTCAGCTCGTGTTGCTGTATCTCACATCAAAGGCTGCTTACGAGTTGAGAGTCCAACTGTCGCGGCAGATTCTGTCGGCACCGCTGCGTCAATTGGAGCAACTCGGATCCCACCGCCTGCTCGCTACGATCAGCCAGGATATCGGAAACGTGATCGAGTTGGTCACTGTACTGCCGCAGATACTCACTCAGTTGGCGATGATGTTCGGCTGCCTGTTTTATCTCGGGTGGCTTTCGTGGAAACTCCTGCTCATCATGCTCGGTTACATGGCTATCGGGTTGCTCACGCATCAGTTACCTCTGTTGAAGGCGTTTCGATATTTCCGGCTGCTGCGCGAGCAGTGGGACGACATGTACAAAGCATTTCAAGGCGTAATCGTGGGCACGAAGGAGCTCAAACTCAATCGCGGGCGCCGCGACGCGTTTCTCTCCGAAGAGCTCGAGCCCGCCGCTTTCGGCCTCCAGAATTACGGCATGAAAGGAAATGCGATCGCGATGGCCGTCTCGAATTGGGGGCAGATCCTGTTCTTCATCTTCATCGGCCTGCTGCTGTTTGTGACACCGTTCTTACTCAACGTTGAGTCTCAAGTGCTCGTAGGGTACACACTCGCAGTCCTCTTTATGATCACGCCGCTGACGATGATCCTGAATCAAATTCCGGCAATGGAACGTGCGTATCTGTCGGCAGAGCGGATCGAGGAATTAGGTCTTTCGCTCAAAGCCACAAAGCCGGAAAACCTGGCGTCTACACCCAACGTGGTTACTTCGTGGCAACGGCTCGATCTGGTCGACGTTACTCACTCGTACCGCCAGGATGGAGGAAGCGTCGACTTTGAGCTCGGCCCTATCAACCTTACGCTCTATCCGGGTGAATTGATCTTTCTTATCGGTGGAAACGGGAGTGGCAAAACTACGCTCGTTAAACTGCTGATGGGTTTGTACGAGCCTGAATCCGGCGAGATTCGTGTTGACGACAAACCCGTAACCATGAATGAGCGCGATGACTACCGGCAGAAATTTTCAGTTGTCTTTTACGATTTTTACTTATTCGAACGTCTCTTTGGTTTTAACGGAAACGACGTTGACGCTCAGAGTCAAAAATATCTGGACCGGTTGCAACTGAGTCACAAGGTGGAAGTAAAAAACGGGCACCTCTCGACCGTTGATCTCTCACAGGGCCAGCGTAAACGAGTGGCTCTCTTGAATGCTTATCTTGAAGATCGGCCCATCTACATTTTTGACGAATGGGCAGCGGATCAGGATCCTCAGTTCAAGCGCATCTTCTATTATGAACTGGTACCGGAGCTGAAGAGTCGCGGTAAAACCGTGATTGTAATCTCTCACGATGATCGGTATTACGGCCTGGCCGACCGCTTGATCAAGCTCGAGTCAGGCAAGATCGAATACGACCAACCGGTCGCCCACCCTGAATCAGTTGTCGCCAGTGTCGCTGCTTCCGTAAATTAAGGAAAGCTGGCCCTGTTTGTGTTATGCTGCCCATGTCACAAATCTTGCTAACAACGTCTGGCTCAGGCCCCTACCCTGACCAGACAAAGAAAAACTCAGGACCTAATCCTCAAACGTGGGAGGTTCCAGACAATGTTTGCTGACCTGGCTCAGGACTTGCGATACGGCTTCCGCTCCTTACTCAAAAATCCGATCTTTTCTCTGGTAGCGGTGTTGACGATAGCGATCGGAATCGGTGCGAACGTAGTGGTTTTCACACTCGTCGAACGGATTCTTTTAAGCCCGCTTCCCTATAACGAGCCTGATCGGCTCGTCAGAGTCATACAGACTTATCCCGAAATGGGATTAGCGACCTGGGGTCTCTCACCAGCCACCTTCGCGACTTACCGCAACGGCAATCACTCGTTCGAATCCATGGCAGCATTCGCAAATGCCGGGGTCATCGTGACTGGGTCGGAAAGAGCTGAATTTGTTCAGGCTGCCAGAGTAACAGCCGACTTCTTTAAGGTGTTTGGTGTGAGTCCTCTCGTGGGCCGAACCTTTGCTTCCGATGAAGAGACCGCGGGTAAGGAAAACGTGGTCGTGTTGAGTCATGGTCTATGGTTAAAGCTTTTTGGAGGAGATCCACAGGTTATCGGGAAAACACTGGTTCTGAATGACGTTACAACGCAGGTCATCGGTGTGATGCCGGAGACTTTCCGGTTTCCAGCCCCCAACGTTGAGTTGTGGACTCCAATCGTCCTGAACCCTCAGGCCACGTTCCCGTTTACGATGACTGGCATCGCAAAACTTAAACCTGGCCTTGACGCTTCCGCAGCCGAAGCAGACATGACTGCCGCTCTGCGGCAGGCCGCGGAGGCGAATCCCGCAATAGTTTCGCGGAAGAGTCCGCCACCGCCGGACAGCGGGCTGAAAAGCTTAGTAACACCTCTCAAAGAAACTATCGTTGCAAATATTCGGAGCCGTTTGCTGATAGTTCAGAGCGCGGTCGCATTTGTTTTACTCATCGTGTGCGCGAATGTCGCTAACCTCTTGTTAAGCCGTGCGACCCGGCGCACGCAGGAGATTGGGCTGCGTCTCGCATTGGGTGCGGCGCCCGGACGAATTATCAGGCAACTCCTTACTGAGAGCATGCTTCTGGCGCTGATTGGCGCGGTTGCGGGAGTCGCACTCGCATGGGCAGGCCTGAGAGTGCTTACGCAGGTATATGCCGAGGGAATTCCGAGAATACAGGAAGCCAGCATCAGCGGTAGAGTGCTGCTTGTTACAGTTGTGGCGACCATCGCTACAGGGCTGTTGTTCGGATTGGTTCCTGCTTTCAGAGCCTACTGGCTTGGCGTCAAAGGTGGGATGAACGAAGGGCAAAAGGGAAGCGCCGGACACGCAAACCGGCGGCTGAATTCCACACTCGTTGTCGTGCAGCTTGCATTGTCGCTGGTGCTGTTGATTGGCGCCGGTCTGGTGCTCAAGAGTTTCAAAAACTTGATGCAGGTTGATACGGGTTTCGACACCGATAGAGTGCTCACCATGATCCTACCGGTGTCGAACAAGAGAGGTACTGACGAACAAGTGTTGGCGTTTTACAACAGCTTACTTGACGACGTGCGGAATTTGCCTGGAGTCAACGGGGCGGCAATCTCCTCGAATATACCATTCAGTGGTAGACCCGTCACCGATGGTCACAATATAGAAGGCAGAGAGCCTTCTGCAGGCGCTCCTCCGCAGGCGGAGATAAAGGTCGTCAGTCCAGGGTATTTCAAGACAATGGGGATGACGCTTCTTCAGGGCCGCGACTTTAACTCGTCTGACATTTTTAACAACCCTGAAACGGACATGGGCCTTTTGGCGGCGGTCGTCGATCAAACACTGGCGCGAACTTACTGGCCGGACGGCAACGCCCTCGGCAAGCGGATTCGGACTAACGATCCTGAGTGGTTCACGATCGTCGGAGTCGTTTCGACCGTGAAAGAACAGAACCTGGCGACCAATCCACGTCCGCATCTTTACTTGACGTCCAACCAGTTGGGTTTTGCTTACGGCGCAGGTCGGGGCCAGTTTCAAATGTACCTGGTTGTTAACACCGACAAGCCGGCTGCCGTTGCTCCATTGATCCGCGAGAAAGTTAAGGCACACGATCCGAACGTGCCGGTATATTCGGTAAGTACGATGAGCGAGAATATTACCAAGGTGGTTGGCACACAGCGGCTGATCAATTTCCTGCTCACGACGTTTAGCGTGATCGCTTTGTTACTGGCGGCTATCGGAACCTACGGAGTGATGTCTGTTTCCGTCAACAGCCGGACGCCTGAATTCGCCATCCGCCAGGCTCTGGGAGCAGAACCACGCAGACTTTTGCTCTCGGTGTTGAAGCAGGGATTGATAATGGCGGTAATAGGCATTGTCGTCGGATTACTGGGATCGTGGGGTCTTACACGAGCCATATCGAGTCAATTGTTTGGAGTGAGTGCCACAGATCCATGGGTTTTCACGCTCACTCCGGCCATTCTGGTGGCCGTGACCCTGCTGGCCTCTTTCTTGCCGGCGCTCCGCGCCTCGCAAACCGATCCAGCAGTAGTCCTGCGCGAATCATAGCCACGGATTTAACGGATTCCGAACCACGGATTTACGCAGATCAATCCGGTTTCATCTGTGTAATCTGTGGTTAGGCGCTTTACCCAACTGCATTCCTACAACCTCAAGTTCTAAATATCTCAACCGTGAAGGATTCTGCATGAACGACTCCGATCAATCGTCGTTTACTGTTGCGGCGCCTGACGAGACGGCCGCACTCAGCGGGACAATCAATCAGCCGTTCGCCTTAATGGCTTTGCCGGGTAAATTGTGGCAGCCGGACGAAATGAAACGTCTGATCGATCTCTATGCGTCGAGACCGATATTCGATGACAGTCCCGAGTGGCTGATTCGCGATAATCCATACCGACGCCCGATCGATCGGCAGAGCATACAGCAGTTCGACTTCAGCAAAGCGCTGAACAAGTCTGCGTCTCTCGGCGCGAGCGCACTCGCCGCGCACCGGATGTTGCTGAACATCTACGAGACTGACCTGATCTTTTTGCCCGATAAAAACTTCGAGTCCAAGCGGGATGATTTTTCCAGCTATTATTCGAACGATAACAAACTCCTCGGCGAGCTGATCCGTCCCACACTCGAAGCGCACGTCTTCGATTTTCTCAACGACGAAATCGACGTCACTGGCAAGTGGTCACTCGAAGCGCTGAGATCCTACTTGCAGGCGCTCGTAACGAAGCACGAGCAATCGGAGCTCGAAATGTGCTCCGTCATCCTCGCCTCGCCTGACCCACAGCGCGCCTGTCGCGCATTGATGGTCCAGTTGGCCTGTGACTTTCTCACGGAGGCGTCCGCGTCGACGCGCAACATCCTCGGCAAATACGGCGAGATCCAGTCACAGTTCTTCAAGATAGTGATCGACGACTACGGCTACGGCGTTCATCCGGCCAAACACAGCACACTCTACGAGAACACCCTCGCGACATGCGGCCTGATCGCCGAAGCACACGCTTACTGGAAGTTCTATCTGACGTCGTCGCTCGCGCTCAGTAATTACTATCACTACGTTTCCCGCGATCACAGCAAGTATTTCAAAGCCATCGGCGCGATCGCTGTGGCCGAGTCGATGTTCTCGCACACCTGCCGCAAGATCTCTCAAATGATGCGGACGGTCTTTGGCAAATCTGTCGACACTTATTACTTCGACGAACATTTTCATATCGATGCGCATCACGGGCGCATGGCGTTTGAGCACGTGGTGGCGCCCGCGATTGCACGGCATGGCGACAAAGTGATCCCTGACATCGTCCGCGGGATGGAAGAGTTGCAAGTGCTGACGTCGCTCGCCGACGAGGACTTCATCGCGCAGATCGCATTCGGCGACGCGGCGGGAGAATTGAAATCAGCCGCGCAACGGATTCATGCGCAGATTCTCGAAGGCGAGTTGCAACCGACGGCCACGACTCATCTGGAGACTCGTGACCAGTCGTTAGTGACGCGTGTGAGCGATCAGGACCAACTCTACGCAGTCGAAACCGGCACGTTGGACCTCGTTCTCGGGCCGGATCAGACCGCGCGACTCGGTCGCGGCGAAGTCATGATTGTCAGGCGGCAACGCCTGTATGGAACGAGCGTCGTTTCCGAAGAGAGTTGCTATCGCGTTTATGACTTAGGGGATTATCGATCGTGTTAGTGGTGACGTTTGATCCCGAGCAATTCAACTTCATTACCACCGGAGAGCAGTCATACTTCCTGCTCCGGCTCCCCGACGGTAGTCTGGTCCTGTATAACGACTGCTGCGATCACCGTGGCGGACCATTGCATCTCGGGCACTGGGACGATGTTCGAAATTGTCTGGTCTGTCCGTGGCATGCGACAAAGTATTCGGAGAAGGTGTTGCGAACTCACGCGACACCGTTGATTGAGCGGTCAAATCACGTGACCGTTGTGCTTGACACCCCGCCGTCAACACAGGTCCGACTCGTTAAAAAGACAATCCTTGCACAACCTAACAGTTAAGTACTGATCTCTGCGGTCCTCTGCGTGCCCTCTGCGTCTCTGCGTTAAATGGCTGTTTCACCGCAGAGGCCGCAGAGAGATACGCAGAGATACGCAGAGAAGGAGGTTAAATGGACTCACAACTCACCGCAGTCCTGTCTCAACCGTCGAAACTCGACGCCAAAGCGCCAACAGAAAGGGCGGCTGAGCTGCTGGCCCAGGGCGAGACGCATCTCGAGAATAAGCAGTTTGCCGACGCGCTCGACTCTTTCGACCTCGCTCTCTGTCTTGATGCTGAAAATACTCGCGCGCAACGCGGCCGCAACCAGGCTTACTGCCAGATAATCCCGCGCTGGCACTTCGAGATGTTGAACGACGAGCGTCGCAACGCTGCGTTCGAAAAAGCGTTAGCAAACGCGATTACTGACGAAACGATTGTGCTCGACATCGGCTCGGGAACTGGATTGCTCGCGATGATGGCGGCACGCGCGGGAGCAAAAGAAACGATCACGTGCGAGATGGTTGCGCCGTTGGCTGAGCTAGCGCGCGAAACGATCGAGCGAAACGGTCTGGCCGATCGCATCGTCACGCTCGACAAAAAATCGACGTCGCTGGTTCTCGGCAATCAGATGCCGAGTAGGGCCAACCTGCTGGTCACTGAGACGGTTGATTGCGGGTTGTTGGGAGAAGGCATCGTTTCTTCCATCGCTCACGCCAAAGCGAACCTGTTGACTGAAGATGCGCGCATCGTGCCATGCGCTGCCGTAGTTTATGGAATGGTTGTCGAGAGTCCGCGTCTTCGCAATCTTAACTGCGTGCAGAGGGCGGCGGGATTCGACGTCAGCCTCATCAATCGCTATGCGACAGCACAGTATATTCCCGTGCGACTCGCCGCTTTCGATTACACGCCACTGACGCATCCGTTTGAAGTCTTTCACTTCGATTTTGAGAACGGCACGATCGTTCCCGATCGAAAGACGATTAGTGTGCACGCGCAGCGTGACGGCTCGGGCCAGTGCGTGATCTTTTGGTTCAACATGCAGCTCGATGAGAAAACGTCGATCTCGAACGAGCCAGGCTCGACTACGCATTGGGAGCAAGCGCTGCAATGTTTGAAACCGGAGGTTCCGGTCCGCGCCGGCGAGATGCTGACAATCGAAGCCGAGCACGACTGCAACGTTATTTCATTCAAAGTCGGCCCAAAAACGCGGTATGCCGAAACGAACTGACATCCGCAAAATCCTGATCATCGGCTCCGGCCCGATCGTCATTGGTCAGGCTTGCGAGTTTGACTATTCCGGCACGCAGGCGTGCAAAGCGCTGCGGCAGGAGGGATACAGCACCGTCCTGGTTAATTCCAATCCAGCGACGATCATGACTGATCCCGAAACGTCAGACGTTACGTACATCGAGCCGCTCACGGCAGAGTCACTGCTCGCAATCATCAAGCGCGAACGTCCCGACGCGCTGCTGCCAACCGTCGGCGGTCAGACGGCGCTCAACCTCGCGATCGCGCTCACCGATTCAGGCGTGCTTGCGGAATACAACGTGGAGCTCATCGGCGCGCGCCGCGAAGCGATCAGAATTGCCGAGAACCGGATGTTGTTCAAACAGGCGATGGACGAAGCCGGATTGCCGATGCCTCGCGGCGGTTTTGTGAACTGCTGGGAAGATGCAAAACCTGTCGTCGAAGAAACAGGATACCCCGCAATCATTCGACCTTCGTTCACGCTCGGAGGAACGGGCGGTGGCATTGCTTACAACCCGGAAGAGTTTGAAGAGATTGTGCGTCGCGGCTTGGCAGCGTCTCCCATTCAGGAAGTCTTGATCGAAGAGTCGATCCTCGGTTGGAAAGAGTTCGAGCTCGAAGTGATGCGCGATCTGGCGGACAACGTCGTCATCATCTGCTCGATCGAGAACTTCGATCCGATGGGCGTCCACACCGGGGACTCGATTACCGTCGCGCCCGCCCAAACGCTGAGTGACCGCGAATACCAGCGCATGCGCGACATGGCGATCGCCATCATGCGTAAGGTCGGTGTCGAGACCGGTGGCTCGAATATTCAGTTTGCAGTCAATCCCGATGACGGCGACATACGGATCATCGAGATGAATCCGCGTGTGTCTCGCTCGTCCGCGCTCGCTTCCAAGGCAACCGGATTTCCGATTGCGAAGATCGCGGCCAAACTGGCCGTTGGTTACACACTCGACGAGATTCCAAACGACATCACGAAAAAAACACCAGCTTCCTTCGAGCCAACGATCGACTACGTTGTCGCCAAGATCCCGAAGTGGAACTTCGAAAAGTTCGCAGAGGCGAAGGATGAGCTCGGAACGCAGATGAAATCGGTCGGAGAAGTGATGGCAATCGGCCGCACGTTCAAAGAAGCGCTATTTAAAGGACTCCGTTCACTTGAATCGGTCAATCCTCTTCGCCTCGAAGATGTTCCGCTGAATGAATTGGAACGTAAACTCGCGCGACCCAACTCGCAGCGGTTCTCGTATCTAACGTACGCCATTCGCGAAGGCATACCGCTGTCGCAGATTTACCGCCTCTCTCGCATCGATCCATGGTTCCTCGATCAGCTCTCGGCGGTGATGGAAACTCAGCGCGAGGTTGAAGGTCGTCAACTCGGCGAGATTCCCCCGGAGACGCTCGTGTCGTTCAAGGAGATGGGTCTCTCCGATCGCCGTCTCGCTTACTTGACCGGGCGCACTGAAGTTGAAGCGCGCGCGTATCGCAAGCACCTCGGTATCGCTCCGGTCTATAAACGCGTAGACACTTGCGGCGCTGAGTTTGAGTCCTTCACACCTTACCTCTATTCGACCTACGAACAAGAGGATGAAGCTGCGCCGACTGACGCGCGTAAGATCATGATTCTCGGCTCTGGACCGAATCGAATCGGGCAGGGAATTGAATTCGATTATTGCTGCTGCCACGCCGCATTCGCGTTGCACGAAGCGGGATACGAAACAATCATGGTCAACTGTAATCCGGAAACTGTCTCAACCGATTACGACACCTCGGATCGTCTCTACTTCGAGCCGCTCACGTTTGAAGACGTGATGAACATCGTCGACGTCGAGAAGCCCGACGGAGTCATCGTGCAGTTCGGTGGTCAAACGCCTCTGAATCTCGCGATGCCGCTGCACCGCGCAGGCGTTCCGATAATCGGTACATCGCCGGATTCGATCGATCTCGCTGAAGATCGCGAACGATTTGGAGCACTTCTCAACAAACTGGGAATCCCGCAGCCGGAAAACGGCATGGCGATGACTGAAGCCGAAGCGCGAGCGGTCGCGAGACGGATCGGCTATCCGGTGTTGGTACGTCCGAGTTACGTGCTCGGTGGACGCGCGATGGCGATCGTCTACGACGAGGAGAGTCTGGACCACTACGTCCGCGCAGCGGTCGGAATTACTCCTGATCGCCCGGTGCTGATCGATAAGTTCCTGGAGCAGGCTGCGGAGTTCGACGTCGATGCTCTTGCCGATACGAGCACCTGCGTCATTGCTGGCATTCAGGAACACATCGAAGAGGCTGGCATTCATTCCGGTGATTCGTCGTGTGTGTTACCGACGGTGCGCACTGATCCCGAGCATCTCGAGACGATGACGCTTTACACGCGCAAGCTGGCCCACGCGCTTTCAGTGCGAGGCTTGATGAACGTGCAGTTCGCGATCAAGGACCATCGAGTTTACGTTCTCGAAGTCAATCCGCGAGCCTCGCGAACAGTTCCGTTTGTCTCAAAGGCGACCGGAGTTCCCATCGCACGAATTGCGGCACTCGTCATGGCCGGTGCGAGTCTCAAGAAATTCAATTTGCCTGATGAACTTAAGGTGTCGCGATTCTTCGTCAAGTCGCCCGTGTTTCCATTTGGAAAGTTTCCCGAGGTCGATCCGGTCCTGGGTCCCGAGATGCATTCGACCGGAGAAGTGATGGGCAACGGCGACACTTTTGGCGAGGCTTACGGAAAAGCGATGACGGCCGCCGGGCTGAGACTTCCGACCAGCGGGACAGCGTTCATCAGCGTCAATCATGCCGATAAGGGTCAGGCTGTGTTGCTCGCGCGCCGTTTAGTCCGGCTTGGATTCAAACTAATGGCCACCCAGGGCACGGCTGCGAGACTGCGCGAAGTCGGACTCGAAGTCGAAGAAGTTTTCAAAGTTAACGAGGGCCGGCCGAATATCGTGGATCACATCAAGCAGCGCGACGTGGCTTTGATCGTAAATACGCCCCTCGGCTGCGTCTCTCATCGTGACGAGCAGGATATTCGCCGCGCTGCACTCCAGTACAACGTTCCCTGTGTCACAACTATGACGGGTGCGCGCGCGATTATCGAAGCAATCGGCGCCTACACCAATCAACCAACAGTGCAGTCACTTCAAGAACTGCACGCGCTGCGTAGCCTCGCCGCTGCCTAATTTCGCTGACGACAATCTTTCATTAAGCAACGCTCGCTGGTCCCTCGATGTAATAGCCGGTCGAGTAGTGGTCGCAAAGGAGTAACCTCATGGATTTCGTTAATATCAGGCCTCGATACATTAATAAGATCGATCAGGTAAGCGGATTAGCTGAACAGGAGAAGCAGGAACTTCAGCCCGTTGCCGAGAAATTCGCATTTCGGACAAACGAGTATTACCAGTCGCTGATCGATTGGAACGATCCTGACGATCCGATTCGCCGGATCGTGATGCCCAACATTCAGGAGCTTGACGAGTTTGGTGAGATGGACGCTTCTGACGAGCATTCCTACACCGCGCTCAAAGGTCTCGAGCACAAGTATGCCGACACTGCTTTGCTCCTCGTGAACAACGTGTGTGGCGCTTACTGTCGTTTCTGTTTTCGCAAGCGACTATTCACGGATGGAAATGATGAGGTTACGAACGACATTACCGATGCGGTCGCGTATATCCGAGACCACCCTGAAATAAATAACGTGCTGTTGTCGGGCGGCGATCCTTTGATCATGTCGACGGGAAAGTTGAGCCGCATCATAGGCCAGCTCCGCGACATCGAGCATGTGCGAATCATTCGTATCGGCACGAAGATGACGGCGTTCGATCCGTATCGAATCCTGAACGATCCGTCGCTGCTCGAGATGTTAAGCCAATACAGTTTGCCGGATCGAAAGATATTCGTGATGGCCCACTTCAACCATCCGCGCGAACTCACGGAACCGGCGCTGAAGGGCTTACAACTGTTGCAGAAAGCCGGGGCAATCACCGTGAACCAGTCGCCGCTCATCCGCGGAGTTAACGACAAACCGGAGATTATCGCCGAGCTATTCGGCCGGTTGTCCTACAACGGAGTAGTGCCGTACTACCTTTTCATTTGCCGTCCTACGCTTGGCAATGAACCGTACATGGTGCCCGTTGAACGAGGATGGGAAATATTTGAAGAGGCCCGGCGGCGTCTCGCTGGCCTGGCGAAGCAGGCGAGGCTCTGCATGTCTCACCGTACGGGGAAAGTCGAAGTGGTTGGAAAGATGGACAACAAGATCGTCTTTCGTTACCACCGCGCGCCCAACCCGCTCGATTGCGGACGCTTGATGATTTTCAACAGCGATCCGACCGCCGCGTGGCTGGATGATTACATGCGACCGGAAGTCGTCCTCGATCTGAATGTGAAAACCCACGCCCAAACCGTGTCCGGCTAATAGCTTCGACCCGCTTGTTCCTTGCTCCGGAGGAGCAAGATGTTTATAGCCCCGACCTACAGAGTATCCCGCCTCGCTTCGTTAGGAGCGGAATGTAAAGTGACCACGCAAAAGCACATTGCGCTCCGCTTGAGCGCAGGATTATTTGGGAATGTAAGGCTATAAACATCGTGCTCCTCCGGAGCACTTCGTTACCGAACATCGAGGCGAAACCA
>Ga0075423_10003713_pt1 | contig 14075 bp, 12 predicted proteins | sample SoiMethybrSBSTD2_FD_80114 | JGI IMG/M metagenome (GOLD analysis project Ga0075423, IMG submission 80114) | Bulk soil microbial communities from a Populus tree surrounding site in Tennessee, USA - Soil MetaG P. TD hybrid SBSTD2 | ecosystem: Environmental > Terrestrial > Soil > Tree plantation...
TCGGGCTGCCGTTCGGAATCGTTTTAGGCGCGAACCGCCGGATCGGCGAGTTTTTCGAGCCCGTGCTGCCCGTTCTCAATACCGTGTCGTCCGCAATTTGGGCGATCTTCGCGATCATTTGGTTCGGCATTTCCAACGCGACGACGATCTTCGTCGTCTTCATGACGGCGATGCCGCTCATCATCACCAACGTCTGGCAGGGGACGCGCGCCGTCAATGCCGACTTCATCGAGCTCGCGCGCGTCCTGCGCATGCCGGACTGGAAGATCATGGCGAAGATCTACCTGCCGACGATCCTGCCGTATTTCTTCTCCGGCGCGCGCCTCGCGTTCGGCTTCGGCTGGCGCGTGTCGCTCGTCGCCGAGACGATCGGCTCGTCGAGCGGCGTCGGCTACCGCCTGCGACAGGCGGCGGACCTCGTGCGCACCGACCAGGTTTTCGCCTGGACGCTGACGCTCGTCTTTTTGATGGCCGCTCTCGAGATGGGCGTGCTGTCGCCGCTCGAGCGGCATCTGTTTCGCTGGAAAAAGGAAGCGGAAGCGTGATGGCGGCGGGCGAAACTCAAACCGGGCAGAAGCCCTGCGCGGACGATGGTCAGACGATCAGTCTAACGAAGGTAAGCAAAACCTTTCCCGGCCCGAACGGCGACCGGCTCGAAGTGCTGAAGGACATCGATCTCGCCGTCAAGGACCATTCGATCGTCGGCCTGCTCGGCGCTTCGGGCGCGGGCAAGAGCACGCTGCTCAACATCATCGCCGGCATCATCAAGCCCGACCGCGGCCGCGTCTGCATCTGCGGCGCACCGAGTGACGAATTGACCGACTGGTGCGTGGCGAGCTACATGTTCCAGGACGACCGGCTGCTGCCGTGGCGCACAGCGCTGCACAACGTCGAGTTCGCATTGGAAGCGGGATCGACGCCGAAGGCCGAGCGCGTCCGCCGGGCAGGCGAGGTGATCCGGCTCGTCGGCCTCGACACCTTCGAGGACGCCTTTCCGTACCAGCTCTCCGGCGGGATGCGGAGCCGGGTCGCGCTCGCGCGGAGCCTCGTCACCGAGCCGAAAATTCTTTTGATGGACGAGCCGTTCTCGCGGCTGGACGCTCAGACGCGGGCTCACTTGCATAGCGAGCTCTTGCGCATTCACGGCATCATGGGCATGACCGTCGTCTTCGTCACCCACGACGTGGAGGAAGCTGTGCTGCTCGCCGACGAGGTCGCCGTCATGTCGCCACGCCCCGGCACGATCCGGGAAATCGTGCCGATAGCGCCGCCGCGCCCGCGCGATCCGGTTGAGCCGGACGTAGCTGCTTATATCCGGCGTCTTAGAGCGCTAATTTAATGTAGAGGTGGAGGAATGATGAAAACGGTTAAATATCTCGTCGCGCTTTTACTCATGATGGCGTCCGCCGCGACGCCGCTGCACGCGCAGAAGATGAAAGTCGGGTACTGGACCAGCGGCTTCAGCCTCGGCTTCGGCACCGTCCTGGAGCAGATGAAATTCGCCGAGCAGGAGGGGCTGCAGGTCGAATGGGTGAAGTTCGGCGAGGTGAACGGGCCCACGCGGGCGATCGTGTCGAACGCGATCGATCTCGCTTTCGCCGCGCCGTCCACCAACTCGATCGGCATCGCCGCCGACGGCGTGCCGGTGAAGCTCGTGCTCGCGACGCAGATCGCCGAAGCGCAGATCGTCGCGCTGGACGGCTCACCGATCAAAACGCCTGGCGATCTCAAGGGCAAGAAAATCGGCATGTCGCCGCCCGGCAGCGCGACGCACGCGCTCACGACGGCGATTCTGGAGCGTAACTTCGGCATCAAGCCGAATGAATATGCCGTTGCGCCCGGCAACGAGGCGCAGCTCGCGCAGTTTCTGACGCAGAAGGACATCGACGCCGGCGTGCTGCGCTCGGTAACGCTCGCGCAGATGAGCGACGTCAAGCTTCGCCGGCTCGCCAGCGTCGTCGACGAGTGGAAGAAGCTCACGAAAAGCAGCGCGCCGCCGATCCTCGCGGTCACGATTGTCTACAACAGCTATCTCGACAAGAACCGCGAGGCCGTGGCGAAGTTCATCGCCGCGACGCGCAACGCGCTGCAGTTCGGCTCCAAGAACAAGCCGAAGGTCGCCGAGATGCTGGAGAAGGCGGCGAATATGACGGCGCAGGACGCGCGCGCCTACGCCGAGCAGTGGGACAACGCCTACATCGCGAGCTTCGAGGACGCCGACATCGCGTCGCTCAAGCGTATGTACGAGATCGTCCCGGCGACGAGCGGCGTGAAGAATCCCGCGCGCGACGACTCGTTCGACCAGGGTCCGTACAAGCGATCGAAGCAGATCAAGTAGAAAAGGAGCCGCCGTGGAAAAGTTCAAGATCGAAGTCCACGATCGCCTGCAGGAGTGGATCGCGGAAGAGAAGGGGTATTTTAAAGACGAAGGGCTCGACTACGAGTTCGTCATGCACAAGCGCGACGCCGCCCTCGCGCCGCTGCTGGCAGCGGAGGCGGGCGAGATCACGCGCGGCGCGACGGAATTCCTGGTGGAAGGGCAGGGCAGCAACGTGAGCTGCGCCTGCCAATGGGCGGTGGACATCGCCGCCTCCAGCGGCCACGGCAAGCTCTGGCCCAACGCCTATATGGTGACGCCCGGCGCCGTTTTCGTGCGGCCGGAATCGCCCGTTCGTAAAGTGGAGGACCTTGCAAGCGTCGAGATTGCCGTCGGCCACCGCTCCGGCTCGCACTTCTCGGCGCTCGAGCGCCTCGAGCCTCTGCTCGGCCGCGAGCGCATCAAGCTCACTTTCAAAGGCCGGCGCGACATGCGCCTCGCCGATCTCCTCGAAGCGAAGGTCGCGGCCGCGAACATCATCGGCTTTCAAGTCTATCTCGCCGAGCAGCGCGGCATGCGGAAGATAGTCGACACCTCTTTTATCGTCGGTTTTCTCGTCGCGAGCGATACGCCGGCCGAAGACCTGGAAAAATACTTCCGGGCGTTAAGGCGCGCCCAGGAGGACATCGACATCGATCCGACGCCGTACAAACACTACTACATTAATCATCTCAAAGAGCCGCTTAGGAGCTTGGCCGACGTCCGCGCCTTCGGCCCCGGCGAGCGCATCGTCTTCGAGCCTTACACGCGCGCGATGTACGAGCGCGCTGTCAGCTGGATGAATTCCTGGAATCTCGGCGCGGAGATCGTCGCCGCGGCGGAATACGAGCGAGCCGCGTTCGGGATGGAGTAGCCTCTTATTTTCGCAGCGGACGATTGCGCTCCTCCAATGTCGGCGCGCGTTTCCTCGCGTTGTCCGCCCTGGGCATTTATGTTATTTTCCAAGAATGTTTCAGTCGGTCGATGATGTGGTGGCGCGGCTCGCGGGCGAGCGGTATATCTGCAGCCGCGACGTCGCGACGGTGGTCTATCTCGCCTGCGCGATGCGAAAGCCGATCCTAGTGGAAGGTCCTGCCGGCGTGGGCAAGACCGAGCTCGGCAAGGTTATCGCCGGCGCGTTGAAGCTCGACCTCATCCGCCTCCAATGCTACGAAGGCCTCGACGAAGCGAAGGCGCTCTACGAGTGGGAATACGCGAAGCAGCTGCTCTACACGCAGGTCCTGAAAGATAAGATCGGCGAGGTGCTCGAAGGCGCGAAGGGGCTGCGCCAGGCGGTCGAGCGCATCGCGCAGGAAGACGACGTTTTTTTCTCCGACCGCTTTTTGCTGCCCCGGCCGCTGCTGCGCGCGCTGCTCGCGCCCGAGCCGATCGTCCTGCTGATCGACGAGATCGACAAATCCGACACGGAGTTCGAGGCTTTCCTGCTCGAGGTCTTGAGCGACTTTCAGGTGAGCGTGCCGGAGCTCGGCACGCTGAAAGCGAAGCACGTTCCGCTCGTCGTTCTCACCAGCAACAACAGCCGCGAGATATCCGACGCGCTCAAGCGGCGCTGTTTGCATCTCTATATCGATTTCCCCGACGTCGGGCGCGAGATGGAGATCATCCGACTGAAAGTCCCCGGCGCCGACGAAAAGCTCGCTGGAGAAGTCGTCGAGCTGCTGCACCGGCTGCGCAAGCTCGACCTCAAGAAGCGCCCGAGCATCAGCGAGTCTCTCGATTGGGTAAAGGCGCTGACGCTTTTGAACGTCAAGAACCTCGACGATGGTCTCGTGACCGAGACGCTCTCTACGGTCATGAAGTACGAGGCGGACGTTCGCAAGGCGCAGGAAGAATTAAAAGAATACCTCGCCGTCCGCAAGGCGAAGACCGCCCACTCCGCGCCGGCTAGCGACAAAGACCTTCTGAATTAGCCGCCCGGGATTTTCTCATGCTGGATCGAATCCTGGAATTCTCCGATCTCCTCCGCCGAAACGGCCTGCGCGTTTCCGTCCCCGAAAACATGGACGCCGCCTCCGCGCTTGAGCTCGTCGGTGTCGGCGAGCGCGGAGTCTTCAGGAGCGCACTGCGCGCGGCGCTCGTCAAGCAAGCGAGCGACGCGAAGACCTTCGACGAGCTGTTCGACCTTTTCTTTTTAGGCCTCGGCGGCAAAGCGCGTGAGATGGAAGAGGAACTCATGCGGCAGCTCGGCATGACTCCGGCTGAATTCCAGGAGATGCTCGAGGCAATGGAAAAGTTCCTGGAAAATCTCGACGGCGAAATCTCGGCGCTGACGCGCGCGCTGCTCACGGGCGACCTGGGCGAGGTGGAGCGCCTGCTCCGGCAGGCCGCAGAAGCCGAGCGCGGCGAAAATCCCGGGCTGCGCGTCCTGTTTTTCGCGCAGGGTATCGGCGACCGCATCGGCATGGAAGGCATCCGCGCGGAGATCGAAAATTTAAAGGCGCTGCTCGGCCGCGGCGGCGCACCGCCGGAGCTGATCGAGAAAATGGCGCAGTATGCCGAGCAGCGCATGCGCAACCTCATGCAGCTCGTGCGCGAGCTGGCGCGGCGCGAAAGCGATCAAAAGGACCCGGCGCGCTCCGACCGGGAGCGTCAGGACTATCTATCCCAGAAGAGCTTCGTCTATTACACCGAAGACGACATCCGCAAGATGAACGAAGTCGTCGTACGACTCGCGCGGCGGTTCAAGAACCGGCTTTCGCTCCGGCGCAAGCGCGGACGCCGCGGCCGGCTCGACGTGAGCGCGACGTTCCGGAAAAATCTCCAATACGGCGGCGTGCCGTTCCGGATCAAGCTCGACCGCCGCAAGAAAGAGAAGCCCGAGGTCGTCGTGCTGTGCGATATCTCGGACTCGGTTCTGAACGCGTCGCGCTTCATGCTGCAATTCGTCTATTCCGTCCAAGATCTTTACAGCAAAGTGCGAAGCTTCGTCTTCGTCAGCGACATCGGCGAAGTCACGAAGCTCTTCGAGGACCACGAGATTCATCAGGCGGTCGAGAAGGCGCTCCGGGGCGACGTCATCGACGTCTACAGCCATTCCAACTTCGGCCGCGCCTTCGAGCTTTTCTACCGCCACCACTGGACGGCGATCACGCCGAAGACGACGGTGCTCGTCATCGGCGACGGCCGGAACAATTACAATCGGGCGAACGACTGGGTCTTGAGGGAAATCCGCCGCAAGGCCAAGCAGCTCGTCTGGCTCAATCCCGAGAGCCGCATGACCTGGGGCTACGGCGACAGCGAGATGCCGCGCTATGCGCAGCACTGCAATACCGTCGAGGAGTGCCGCAATATCCATCAGCTCTATCGCTTGATCGATCGGATCGCGGCATGAAGCGGCTGTATCTACAGACTTACGGCTGCCAGATGAACCAGTACGATTCGGACCGGATTGCAAGGCTCATGCGGCAGCAGGGCTACGCCGCGACCGATTCGCCCGAAGACGCCGACCTCATCATCCTCAACACTTGCAGCGTTCGCGACAAGGCCGAGCAGAAGGTCTACAGCGCGCTCGGCCGCTGGCGCGAGCTGAAAGAAAGGAATCCTGCGCTCGTCATCGGCGTCGGGGGCTGCGTCGCGCAACAAGAAGGGGAGACGCTCTTCCGGCGCGCGCCCTACCTCGATCTCGTTTTCGGCACGCAGAACATTCACAAACTGCCGGCGATGGTGGAAGAGGCCAGCGCGGCGCGCGAGCGCCAGGTCGAGCTGGCGTTCTATCGCGAGCCTTCCTACATGGAAGACGCGGACGCCGAACCCGTCGTCCACGGCGCGAAGGCGTACGTGACGATCATGCAGGGCTGCAACAAAGTCTGCAGCTTCTGCATCGTGCCCTACGTGCGCGGGCGCGAGCTCAGCCGCCCCAGCGCGGCGATCGTGCGCGAAGTCGAGTCGCTCGCGGCGCGCGGCGTCAAAGAAATCATGCTGCTGGGGCAGAACGTAAACTCCTATGGCAAGACCGCGTCCGGCGAGCTGTCGTTTCCCGAGCTGCTCGCGCGCATCGACGGCATAAAAGGCATCGAGCGCGTCCGCTTCACGACCTCGCACCCCGAGGACTTGTCGCCCGGTCTCATCGAAGCGTACGAAAGGCTCGAGAAGCTCTGCGAGCACCTGCATCTACCGGTGCAGTCCGGCTCCGACGGCGTGCTCAAGCGCATGCGCCGCGGCTACACGCGGCAGGAATATATGGGCCGGATTTCGCGTCTCCGCGAGCGCCGGCCCGACGTGGCCCTCAGCACGGACATCATCGTCGGATTCCCGGGCGAGAGCGATGCGGAGTTCGCCGACACTCTAGAAATCCTGAGGGAGGTAGAGTATGATGACATTTACGCATTCGGCTACTCGCCGAGGCCGCACACCGCCGCGAACAAACTCTTCAGCGACGACATCGCGGAGGAAGTGAAAAGAGCGCGCTTGGACAAAGTTCTGAGGCTCCAGGCGGAAATATCGCGGCGAAAAAATCTCGCACGCGTGGGAAACGTCGAAGAAGTCTTGGTGGATGGAATCGCGAAAATGGGGCGCGGACAGATGACCGGACGAACGAGAGCCAACCGGATCGTGAATTTCAGCGGACCGGAAGATCTCTCGGGCAAGCTCGTGGATGTGCGGATTTCAGGGGCCGGCGCCAACTCGTTGACAGGCGAACTCATCGGTGCACAATAATTAAGGGGGTTAGAATCATGTCGAAACGGGACGATTCCATACAGATGGCGGTGGGCGGCCTGACGCTGGATCCGGTGACGAAAACGCCGATCGTCATCCTGAAAGACACCGACAACAAGCTGAACCTGCCGATCTGGATCGGCCTGTCCGAAGCGACGGCAATGGCTACCGAGATCGAAGGAATTAAGATGGCCCGCCCCATGACCCACGACTTGCTCAAAAACATCCTCACCGAGATGGGCGGCGCGATCGACTGCGTCGAGATTACCGAGCTGAAAGAGAACACCTACTACGCGCTCATCTATCTGAAGATCGCCGGCCGCGAGATGGCGATCGACTCGCGTCCGAGCGACGCGATCGCGCTCGCGCTACGCATGAAGACGCCGATTTATGTCGCCAAGACGGTGCTCGAGGCGTCGAGCATCCTGCAGCAGAACGAAGAGGGCAAAGAGCCCGACGTCGCTAATGTTTCGAACGTCTCCAAAGAGAAGTGGGGCGAGATTCTCGAGAAGATGACGCCCGACGATTTCAAATATAAAATGTAACGGACCAGCCCGGTTTTTCCTGCTTCACCGTTCATCCAGACATCCGAATGCGCACCGCCGCCAGACGAATCAGCCGAAAGGATATCCGGCAGCCTGACAGCTTTGTGCTGCTCGCCCGTCGTTTCGTCGCTTTTTCCAAGGCCAACCGCAACGCACTGGCCGCCGCCGGCGCTGTGGTGATTTTCGTCCTCGTCGCGCTGCTCGGCTGGCAGCTTTACAAGAGCCGCCAGAATCGCCTCGCCGCTGAAGAGTTCGCCCGCGCCGTCGATTTGTATCATACCGGCAAATACAAAGAGTCGCTCGACGCCCTCGGACGCCTGGAGATCTATCGCTCGTCCTATTACAGCCGCCTGGGTCTGCTCTACGAAGCGAACGCGCAGGCGGCTATGCAGGATACGAGCCGGGCGGCGGACACGCTGCGCCGGCTGCTGGACCTGGAGAAAAAAGACCCTTTGCTGCGCCAGTCGGCCTATCTCGCGCTAGGCTATAATCAGGAGCAGCGGGGGCAGTGGCCGGACGCGGCACAGAGCTTCACCGAAGCGGAGAAAATCGCCGGCCCGCTCACCAGCGACGCCACGCTTGGCCGGGCCCGCAGCTACGCGCAGACCGGCAATCTCAAAGAAGCCGCCGCCGCTTACAAGAAATATCTAACCGACAATCCGGACTCCGAGCGGTCGACCGAGATCAGCGTACGGCTTCAGGAACTGGAAGCCAAAATGCCGCAGGCGCCTGGCGCAAAATAACTCTCCTCGGGCCCTGGCTTACTAGAAAAGTCGATTTTCCAAATTTTTGCACGAACACCGGGCGTGCACGTCGCACTCGACCGTCTTGCGCGATCCGCCGTATTTGAGCCAGAATAGAATGTTTGCTTGACCGTTTATGACCTGCTTGAAAAAAGAATTGAGAGCCTAAAGCAATGCAATCTACCAACGAAGCCGCCGCCAATCTCGCGCACTGGGATCGCGGCGCGCTCGAGTGCTAGGCGGGCGAGTCCCACGATGCGCGATGCCGCAAAATTCTTCGATCAAGTTTCGTTCTACGAGCAGGTGCTGGACCGCGATTACATGTTTCACAACGCGATCTACCGCGGAGTCGCGGTATTTATCGCCGGCTATTTCGGCGACCGGCCATTTTCCGTGCTCGACCTCGGCTGTGGCAGCGCTCGCCATTTCAGCCGGGCGCTCGCAGGCCGCAATATCCAATCGTACACGGGCTACGACCTTTCCGAGCCGGCTTTGCTGCAGGCGCGCCGGAACCTCGCCGATCTAGGCTGTCCCGTCGAGTTGCGTGCGGCCGATTTGCTCGACGCGTTGCGCAAGGAGACCGGGACTTTCGATCTTATTTTCTGCGGCTTCTCCCTTCATCATTTGCCCGGCGCCGACAAGGCTGAGTTTTTTCGCCTCGCCCATCGACGCGCGCTGCCCGGCGGCGCTCTGCTGATCGTCGACATCGGGCGCGAAGAAGACGAACCGAGGCCGCTGTACCTGGACCGATACTGCGGCTGGATCCAATCCGAGTGGAGCGGGATGCCGCCGCAAGGCGTCGACGCCATCTGTCAGCACATCCGGGAGTACGACTTTCCCGAGACGGCATGCGACATGCGCGGGATGGCGAGGGAGGCGGGTTTCAGCGGCTGGCGCGCGCACGAGCGGTTCCGTTGGCATCACACGTGGAGCTGCGCCAAAGATGCGGCGCCCGCGATCCGCATTCGCGACGGTGTCGCGGACGACGCGGCGGCGATCGCGCGCGTTCACATCGAAAGCTGGCGGACGACCTACGCCGGGATCATCCCGGGTGATTACATCGCCAGATTCGCCTCCGATTCCCGCGAACTCACCTGGCGAGGGATTCTTGCCGAGTCCGAGCGGCGGAGCTTCGTTTGCGTGGCAGAGGATGAAAAAGGGACGATCGTCGGCTTCGCTTCGGGAGGCCGCGCCCGCGGCGAAGCGACGAACTATGCCGGCGAGATTTATGCGCTCTATCTCATGCAGCCGTTTCAACGCCGCGGCATCGGCCGCCGCCTGACCGCCGCGCTCGCGCGGCGCCTTCTCGGCGCCGGCTACGATTCGATGGTCGTGTGGGTGCTCGCGGAAAATCCGTCGCGGCGCTTCTATGCGGCGATCGGCGGCGCGCCTGCCGGCGAGAAGCCGGCGGACATCGCCGGCTTGACCGAGGTCGCTTACGGCTGGAAGGATATCCGCGCGCTGTTCGACTGAGCGCTGAGGAAGGAGCGGATCGTGGAAAAACTGCAGGTCGATTCGAAGCGCAACTGGGTGGCGCGCGCCTTCGCCATCGTGGAGGATGTCGTCTATATCGGTCTCGGCGTGATCCTGGCGGCGAGCTCGATCGTTCTGCTCGTCACCGGCATGATGGATTTCGCCCACCATCTCATGTCGGGATCGTTCCCCAAGCAGATCGTTGCGCTGCTCGATCGCATTCTGCTGGTGCTGCTGTTCATCGAGCTTTTGTATACGGTCCAGGTCTCGTTTCGCGAGCATACGATCGTTGCCGAGCCGTTCCTGCTCGTCGGCCTCATCGCAGGAATCCGGCGCGTGCTGGTTTTGACGGCCGAATTCGCCGAGATCGCCGACAAAGCGGACGAGATTTTCCGCCATTTCATCTACGAACTGGGCGCGCTCACGCTGCTCATCGTGACGCTGGTCGCCTCGCTGTATATTCTGTCCCGGCGCGGCGTAAGAGCCGGCGCCGAAAGGGCATGAACGGCCGTCCCGGTCCTGCCCGATAACACTCTCCGCTACTCGAATTCTATGAGAGTACCGCTCGAATACAGGCGCGGCGTCGCCGTCGCCGGCATCCTGCTGGTCATCTTTCTTTTTGCTATCGACGCGACGGTGGTAAGCGCGGCCATGCCCACGATCGTAGGCAAGCTCGGCGGGCTTGAGCTGTACAGCTGGGTGTTTTCATCGTACATGCTCACTTCGGCGCTCGGCACGCCTCTGTTCGGCAATCTATCCGATCTTTACGGCAGGCGGCGGCTCATGCTGGCGGGCATCGCGCTGTTCATGCTGGGCTCCGCGCTCTGCGGCGCCGCGCAGTCGCTGGCGCAGCTGATCGTCTTCCGCGCCGTTCAAGGCATCGGCGGCGGCGCGATTTACGCGCTGTCTTTCATTCTGATCGGATATCTTTATCCGCCGGACCGCCGCGCGCAGATGCAGGCTTTGGTCAGCGGTCTGTGGGGCATCGCCTCGATCCTCGGACCGCTCGCCGGCGCCGTGATCACGCAGTATTGGAGCTGGCGGTGGATTTTTTTCATCAACCTGCCGGTCTGCTGCGCTGCCGCTACTTTGATCGCCTTCGGCATGGACGAAGCCGGCTCCGGGCGGCGACATCAGCTCGATTGGAAGGGGATGGCGACACTTCTGACCGGGCTGCTGCTTGCATTCTACGCGCTCGAAGAAGCGCGCATGACCGCGTTTACGTTCGACTGGACTCTTGCAATGGCCTCGATTCTATCGATCGGGGCCCTCGGGCTCTTTTATCGCGTCGAGCTTTACGCGGCGGAACCGATCCTACCGCTCGGATTGTTCCGGCTGCGGCTTTTCAAGCTATGCCTCGCGCTTGCGTGGCTCGCGTCGATGGGAATGTTCGCGGTGATTTCCTACCTGCCACTCTATGTCCAAGGCGCTCTCGGCGGCGACGCCGCGCGCGTCGGCATTGCGCTCGTGCCGGCGAGCCTCGGGTGGACCGTCGGCAGCTTCATCGCAGGCGGCGGCGTGAACCGCTACGGCTACCGCGCCGGCTGCGTCGCGGGAGCCGCCGTCATGACCGTCGGCTACGGCCTGTTTGTGGCATTCGAGCCGCAGCTCGGCTTCGCTCTCGTGCTCTCGATCGGCGCGCTCATCGGAGTCGGCATGGGCATGCTCACGCTGACTTCGATGGTGGCGGCGCAAAACGGCGTACCGCGCGAGCGCCTCGGCGTGGCGACCTCGGCCGTCATGCTGGCGCGCCTTTTCGGCGGCGCCTTCGGCATCGTCCTCGTGGGCAGCGTGCTCTTCAGCCGCATGCAGCATGAGCTCTCGGCGCTTTCGGACGCATCCATGAGTGCGGCTGCGCGGGACGCGCTGCAAAAGCTCGCGACGCCGGAGCAGCTGCTCGATCCGATGCTGCGCTCGGCGATTCCCGCTTCGGTTCTCGCCGGTCTCGAGACGGTGCTCCGAAACTCCATCCGCACGGCGTTCGTCGCAGGCCTATGCGTCATGGTTCTAGCGCTTGGGGTCAGTTTCTTCATGGCGAAAAAACGTCCGTCGTCGGACGCCGCCCATTCCCGCAATGCAAGCGTAGCGTAGTGCAATTTCAGCCATGGCTGTGTTAGGTTGGGTGAAAATAAAACGGAGCAACAAAAACAAACGATGACATTCGGCACAGCAGAAAGTACGGCATCCGTTCCACGCGAGGGAGCGCTCGGTCGAAGCACGATCTTCGGCATCGTCTGCGGCGCGCATTTTATCAACCACTTTCAATCGGCGATGCTCGGCGTCATCTACCCGGTGATGATGAAGGAGCTCGGGCTCGGCTTCGCCGCGATCGCTTCGATCGCCGCCGCGTATAATACGCTCGGCAACGTGCTCCAGGGACTCTACGGCTTCATCGTCCCGCACGTTCGCCGCGGCGTGATTCTCGGCGTCGGCAACTGCCTTCTCGGGCTGTCGGTGATCGCCAGCGGCTTCGCGTCCAGCTATCAGCACTTTTTCACGACGCGGCTGCTCGGCGGCGTCGGCGGCAGCCCGCAGCACCCCGTCGGCTCCAGCATTCTCGCGAGCCACTTCGGCGGCGCGCGCGGGCGCGCGCTCGCGTTTCACTCGACCGCGGGACAGATGGGCGGGGTCGTCGCGCCGATCCTCGGCGCGTACGTGATTCTCCACACCGGGATCGGCTGGCGCGGACTTTTCTGGAGCGTCGGCGCGCTCGCGACAATCATGGGGCTCGTCTGCTTTATCTTCCGCGACAGCCTGCGCCGCGCCCGCTCATCGGATGCGCCGCGGTCGCGGCTCACGCCGCTCGGCTGGGAGGCTTACAAGAAATGCCTCAAGAATAAAAATATCCTGCTCGTCTCGCTCGTCTTCATGGTGGGCGCGGCGGGCCGCGGGCAGGACATCAACGAAACGTATATCATCCCACACTTCGTCCGCGACTTCGGGCTGAGCCTCACTTACGGCGCGTTCCTCTTTCTGTTCATCCAGATCGGCAGCCTCTGCGGGCCTTATATCTGGGGTTGGCTCTCCGATCGATACAACCGCAAACTCGTCATTCAGGCGTCGCTCGTCGTGTCGGCGGTGTCGAGCTTCTGGCTCGGATGGCAGAGCGAAGTCTCGTCTTCACTCTATGCGAATCTGGTCATGTACGGCGCCGCGGTCACGTCGCGCCAAACTCTCACGCAGGCGCTTTTGAGCGATCTCGTCGGCGATGATCTCTTCGACGCCGCCTTCAGCCTTTATTACTTCATCGGCTTCCTCTCGATCCCGTTCTGGACGCTGGTGACGGGCGGCATCATGGAGCATTACGGCTTCGGCCCCGCGTTCAGTCTGATTTCCACGTCGTATCTTGCCGCCTCGCTGCTGCTTGTGTTTTTACGCCATCCCGCCCGGACGGCCGCAGCCGGTGTTACGCTGAAGTAGGAAGGGGCAGGCGACGGAAGCCGATCCGGATATCTTTCGCATCACGCTGCTCGGAACGGGCGCGCCGCCGCCGAGCTTGCAGCGCTTCGGCCCCAGCACTTTGGTGGAAGTCGGCGCCGAAAAATTTATCTTCGACGCCGGTCGCGGCGCGATGCAGCGACTGCATCAGCTCGGCATTCCGTTCGCCGATATCACCGGCATGTTTCTCACGCATCACCATTCCGATCATGTCGTCGGCTTTCCGGATTTGTGGCTGACGGGCTGGATCGGCCGGCCGTGGGGAAAACGAATTTCGCCGCTGCCAGTCTGGGGGCCGGAAGGAACGGTTCAGATGATGCAGCATCTGCCGCTTGCCTTTGCGACCGATCTGCGCATTCGGGGCAAGAGTTATCCGGCTGCGGGCGCGGAGTTGCAGGCGCGCGAAATTAGCGAAGGTGCGGTGTTCGAGAAGGACGGCACCAAGGTGACCGCCTTCAAGGTCGACCACGGCGGCGAAGAGCTTCAGGCCTACGGCTACCGCATCGATTACAAAGGCCGCTCGGCGGTCCTCTCCGGCGACACCACTTTCAATGAGAATCTGATCCGCTATGCCGCCGGCGTCGACCTGCTGGTGCACGAGGTGACCGCCGCGAAAGGCGTGGATGAAAATCCCGCGCAGCTCAGACGGATCACCGCCAACCACACGACGCCGGAGCAGGCTGGCGAGGTCTTCGACCGCGCCAGGCCGAAATTGGCCGTCTACACGCACCTGCTCTTGTTCGGCGGCGCGAAAGCCGAAGAGCTGATTCCGGCTACGCGGAAAAAATATTCGGGGCCGCTTGTGGTAGGCGAGGATCTGCTCAGGATCGAGATCGGGAAAGA
>Ga0075423_10003716_pt1 | contig 14070 bp, 13 predicted proteins | sample SoiMethybrSBSTD2_FD_80114 | JGI IMG/M metagenome (GOLD analysis project Ga0075423, IMG submission 80114) | Bulk soil microbial communities from a Populus tree surrounding site in Tennessee, USA - Soil MetaG P. TD hybrid SBSTD2 | ecosystem: Environmental > Terrestrial > Soil > Tree plantation...
ATCTCCGCGCGCCGGTCCTCGCGGGGCTCCACGATCGCGGCGGTGCGGCCGGTGGAGAGGAGGTTCCGGAGATGCCGCTTGCCTATGGAGCCGCCGCCGACGACGAGTGCGGTGATCACGATGAACCTTTCTGGCCCGCGCTGGGGGGAGCGAGCATGTCTTCGGTCAGGGGAGAGTCGGCGGGCACCGCGCGCGCGGTGCGCCTTCCGACCACGCGCGGAAGCGCCGAGGGTGGCAGACCCGTGCCGGGACGAAGGATCAAGAGATCCTCGCGTCGGATCGCCGTGCCCGCGGGAAGGTCGCGACCGGCCACGAGGCTCTTCCGCGCCACGAGCCGGATGGGCAGCTCGCTGGGCACCGGCCGCTTCACGCCGTCGCCCAGCGCGCGCTCGATCTCGCGCACCGACCGCACGAGCGCGGACAGCTCGTCGGGCAGGAGCGAGGCCTGATGGTCGGGGCCGGGGAGGCTCCGGTCCACCGTGAAGTGCTTCTCGACGCACGCGGCGCCGCGCGCCACCGCCGCGATCGCCACCGCGAGGCCCGGCGAATGGTCGGACAGCCCCACCGGGACGCCGAAGCGCTGCCCGAGCGTGTCCATCGCCCGCAGGTTCGTCAGCGCGGGATCGGCGGGGTAATTGCTGACGCAGTGAAGGATGACGAGGTCGGTGAGCCCGCTCGCCCGCAGTGTCGCCACCGCGGCCTCCACCTCGACGAGGTCCGCCATGCCCGTGGACAGGATCACGGGCAGCCCGAGCCCGCCCACCACCTCGAGCATGGGCAAGTTGGTCACGTCGCCCGAGGAGATCTTGAGACGCTTGACGCCGAGGCGCTTGAGGAAATACGCGCTCTCGACGTCGAAGGGCGTGGACATGAATTCGATGCCGCGGCTCGCGCAGTGCGCCCAGAGGGTCTCGTGCGCGGCGGGGGAGAGCTCGAGCGCGGCGAGCATCGCGTGCTGGCTCGACGCGCCGCCGAGCGCCCGCCGCTGGTACTCGGCCGTGGGCGCGGTGCGGGTCACGAGGCCGTCGGCGGTGAAGGTCTGGAACTTCACGGCATCGGCGCCGGCCGCGGCGGCCACGTCGACCAGCGCGCGCGCGAGGCCGAGGTCGCCGTTGTGGTTGACGCCCGCCTCCGCGATGACGAAGGTCCGGGTGATCATCGGCCCATTATAGCCGCGGGCTCCGCGCCCGGCCGCGGCTCCGCGGGGCTCAGCGCGGCCGGGCCGGCACGCCGGCCACCGTGGCCCCGGGCGCGACCCGGTCGATCACCACGGCGCCCGCCGCCACCACCGCGCCGGCCCCGATCGCGACCCCGGGAAGGAGCACGGCGCCGGCGCCGAGGAAGGCGCCTTCCTCCACGATCACGCCCCCGGACAGCACGACGCCCGGTCCGAGATAGGCATGGTCGGCCAGCCGGCTGTCATGCTCGATGATGGCGCCGCTGTACACCACGACATTGCGCCCCACGGTCACACGCGCGGCCACGACGGCGCCGCCGAACACCACCGAGCCCGCGCCCACTGCCGCCGACCGGGCGACCACCGCCCGGGGATGTGTCAGGGACGGGGCGGGGAGGCCGTGGGAGCGCGCCAGGTCGAAGAGCCGGCGGCGCGCGGTCATCGCGGTGTTGCCCACGCCGACGAGCGCGCCATCACAGCGCCCCTCGCGGAACGCGGCAAGGCCCGCCGCGTCGTCGCCCCAGACCGGCAGGCCCAGCCTCGACTGGCCCTTCAGCGCAGGATCCGCATCCGTGAAGGCCACCGCGGCATGCGCGCCATCCTCCGCGGCGAGGTCGGCGACCGCCTGGCCGTGCACGCCGGCGCCAAGGATCAGCAGTCGCATCGGGACCGCATCCTATACCGCCGCGGGCTCACGTGCCGCGCAATCCCGCCCGCAGGAAGTCCTGGAAGGCGCGCGGCGACAGGAGCGAGAGGGCGTAGCGGAGATTGTCGCCAGTCTGGGGGTGCGTCCAGCCGAGGCAGAGGAAGTAGCCGGTGAAGGCGACGAGGGCGGCGGGCAGGGCCGTCCACGGCCCGGGCACGTGCGCCGGCGCCAGGAGTGCGGCCACCACGTGAAACACGGCGAGACTCACCACGAATGCTCCAAGGTAGGCGGGGATGCGCATGTAGAAGCCGATCCCGGCCAGCTCGCGTGTCCACCGCATGTAGACCCAGCACGGGAATGCAACGAGGATGAGGCGCGCCAGCGCGGCGCCCGTCGCGCCGGGCAGGAGCCAGGGTACGAGAAGGGCAAGGACGCTGAGGTACACCACGAGCCGCACGAGATTCACGGGAATGAAGCGATGCGCCTCCTCGAGCGCGTTCACGATCAGCGTGTACGGATTCACGATGGCCTGGAGCACGGAGGTGATCACGAGCAGGCGGAGTGGCCATACCGCGGGCAGGAAAGCGTCGCCGTAGAGCGCGAGGATCACGAGCTCGGCCCCCGCCCAGAGGGCCAGCGCCAACGGGACGACGAGGAACAGGAGCTTGTCGAGCCCGCTCTCGAAGAGCCCCCGCGCGTGGCGGTCCCCGCTCTCGGAGCGGCGGGTGTAGAGCTGGGAGAGGCGCGTGAAGAGGAGCGTAGCCGGTGCCTGCATCACCGATCCGAGCGCTTCCCAGAGCGCGCGCGCGATGTGATAGTAACCGGCGGCGGTGAGGCCCGCCCAGCGCCCCACCACCACACGATCCACCGAGTCCTGGATCAGCGCGATCGGCGTGGTGACGAGGAACGGGCGTGCGAAGCGCCAGTAGCCCCGGAAGCTCTCCGCGGTGGGCGCGCGCAGGCCGATGCCGTGGCGCGCCGCCAGCACGAGCGCCGCCCCCGCGAGGCTGACCAGCCCTTCCAACAGGAACGTCGCCGCCACCAAGGTGAGGCGCGGCGCCCAAGCGAGCACCAGCACCGTGGCCACCAGTCGCGCGAGGCGCGCGACGAGCTGGATGAGGGCGTACGGGACGACCCATTCGCGCGCGATGAAGACCTTGAGATAGACGTCGGCGAGGCCGGTGGCGAGCTGGGCGCCGAGCATGCAGGCGAAGACCTGGCCGACTGAACTCCTCGGCGAGAATACCCCTGCGGCCCAGGCCACGCCGAGGGCCAGCAGCAGCAGCAGGTCGAGGGCCAACTGCACGCTGAGCATGGTGCCGAGGCACCGGCCGGGGTCCTGGCCCTCGGCGAGGCGCTTGAGATGGGCTTGGGCGAAGCCGGGCAGGAGCACCGCCATGAGCAGGCCCACCCAGCCCATGCTGAACCCGATCGACCCCACCGCCTCCGGGCCGAGGGTCCGGGCGATCAGGATCGAGACCAGCATGCCCAGCGCGCTGCCGAACCAGGTGCTCCCCAGCAGCAACAGGGACTTGCGGCCCAGATCCTGGCGCGCCATGCGCTCCGATTCTATCGCACCGGCACCCCGGAACCGGGCCGGGAATTTGCCTAAGTCCCCGAAGTTCCATATGATTAGGCTTCGGTGATGACGACGTGGCCGTGAACCCATCCCTGGTCGTGTCCCCGGCCGCCTCGCTCCGCGAGACCCTCGAGGCGATCACCAAGAACAGCCGCCAGGCCGTGGTGGTCGTGGAAGCCGATGGGCGGCTCGCCGGGCTCGTCACCGACGGCGATCTGCGGCGTGCCATCCTCCGCGGCCTCTCCCTCGACGCCCCGATCCCGCAGGCCATGAACCCACGCCCCACCGTGGCGGCCGCCACCATCGACCGCGGGGAAGCGCTGGCGCTGATGCGGGCGCGCGGCATGCGCCACCTGCCGCTGGTGGACGGCGCGGGGCGCGTGGTGGACGTGCTCCGGCTCGAGGATCTCCTCGACTCGGGACGCGTGCCGAATCACGCGGTGCTCATGGCGGGCGGCGACGGCAAGCGCCTGCGGCCCCTCACCGACTCGATCCCCAAGCCCCTGCTCCGCGTGGGCGGCAAGCCCATCCTCGAAGTGCTGATGGAGCGGCTGCGCGCGGCGGGCGTGCGGAGCTTCCACATCACCGTGCGCCACAAGTCCGAAATGATCGAGGAGCATTTCGGCGACGGCAGCCGCCACGACGTGAGCATCCGCTACATCCGCGAGGCGGAGCCGCTCGGCACCGCGGGCGCGCTCACCCTCCTTGCCGAGTCGCCGCGCGATGCCTTCTTCCTCGTCAACGGGGACATCCTGACCAAGTGCGACTTCCGCGGCATGCTCGCGTTCCATCAGCGGGCGGGCGCCGAGGTCACCGTGGGGATGGTGCGCCAGCAGATCGACCTCCAGTACGGTGTGGTGGAGATCGAGGGCGACCGGCTCACCGCGCTGTCCGAGAAGCCGCGGCTCGATCTCCGCGTCAACGGCGGGATCTACGTGATCGAGCCCTCGGTGCTCGCGCGCATCCCGCGCGGGCGCGTGTTCGACGCCACCGACCTGATCCGGTTGCTGCTCGAGCAGCGCGGGCACGTGGCCGCCTTCCCCATCCGCGACTACTGGCTCGACGTGGGACGCCTGGACGACTTCCACAAGGCCGATCGCGACGTGGCCGAGGGGCTTCTTGACTAGCATCGGCGTCATCGGGCTCGGCTACGTGGGGCTCACTCTCGCGGTGTCGCTGGCCCGCAAGGGCGTCACCGTGCACGGCGTGGACACCTCGCCGCGGGTTCTCGACGCGCTCGTCGCGCGGCGCTCGCACCTCTACGAGCCGGGCGTGGAGGAGGCGCTGCGCGAGCTGATCGGCGACCCGCTCCACGTCGGTTCGGCTCTGCCCGCGGGGGGCGTCGACGCGGTGGTGATCTGCGTCTCGACGCCGGTGGCGGAGGGCACGCACGCGCCCGAGCTGGAGAACCTCCGGCGCGCCGCCCGCCACGTGGCCGAGCGCTGCGCTCCCGGCACCCTCGTGGTGGTGCGCTCCACGGTGCCGGTTGGCGGCACCCGCGCGGTGGTGCTGCCCGAGCTGGCCGCCCGTTGGCCGGCGCCGCGCCTCGCGTTCGCGCCCGAGCGCACCATTCAGGGCCAGGCGCTGCGCGAGCTCGCCGAGCTGCCGCAGGTGGTGGGCGGGATCGACGCGGCGAGCCGCGATGCGGCGGGCGCGCTGTTCCAGAAGCTCACGCCCCACATCGTCCCGGTGGGCTCGCTGGAGGCGGCCGAGCTGGTCAAGCTCGTCAACAACTGCCACACCGACCTGATCTACTCCTACGGCAACGAGATCGCGCTGCTCGCCGAGCGCTGGCGCGTGGACCCGCTCGAGGTCATCCGCGCCGCCAACCTGGACTACCCGCGCCCCGACCTCGCCAAGCCGGGCTTCGTCGGCGGAGCGTGCCTCACCAAGGATCCCTACATCCTGCTGAGCGCCGCCAACGCGAAGGGGCACGAGCCCTGGCTCGTGGGCCGCGCGCGGGCGCTGAACGAGCATCTCCCGTTGCTGGTCGCGGAGAAGGTGGTGCACCTGATCCGCGAGGCGCGGGGCCGCGCCGAGGGTGCGCGCCTCTGCGTGCTGGGCTGGGCCTACAAGGGCTGGCCGCCCACGGACGACATGCGCGGAGCGCCGGTCGTGCCCATGCTGCCGCTCTTCCGCGCGGCGGGGCTCGGCCTCCGCGGCCACGACTACCTCGTGGCGCCGGACGTCATCCGGGGCCTCGGCGCCGAGCCGGTGACGCCCGAGGCGGGCTTCGACGGCGCCGACGCCGTGCTCGTCACCATGAACCATCCCGAGTACGCCAAGCTCGACCTGCCCGCCCTCCTCGCGCGGCTGCGCCGTCCCGCCGTGCTCTTCGACGCCTGGCGCATCCTCGACGAGGAGGCGGTGCGCACGGCGGGCGTGCGCTACGCGGGGATCGGCTATGGCTAGGGTCCTCGTCCTCGGCGGCGCCGGCTTCATCGGCCATCACCTCGCCACGCGCCTGGCCGGCGACGGCCACGCGATCACCCTGGTGGACGACTTCTCGCGCGGTCGCGCCGACGCCGCCCTCGAGGGCCTGCGCGCGCGCGGGGGCGTGGCGCTCCACGAGGCGGATCTCACGCGGCCGGGCGCCCTCGACGGCCTCGCGCGCGAGTGGGAGCAGGTGTACATGCTGGCGGCGGTCGTCGGCGTGCGGAACGTGGAGCGGGATCCCGCGCGCGTGGTGCACGTGAACACACTCGCGCTCCTGAACGTACTCGCGTGGCTGCCCGGCCGGGGCGAGACGCTGTTCTTCTCGTCCACCAGCGAGGCCTACGCGGGCGGCGTGACGAGCGGCACGGTGCCGGTGCCCACGCCGGAGGACGTGCCGCTCACCGTGCCCGACCCCGCGGCGCCGCGCTGGGCCTACGCGGCGAGTAAGATCCTCGGCGAGACGGCGGTGCTTCACACGGCACGCGCGCGCAAAGTACGTGCAATCGTCGGCCGCTTCCACAACGTGTATGGCCCGCGCATGGGCGCCGATCACGTGATCCCCGAGCTGTCGCTGCGCGCGCTGCGCCGGGAGGATCCGTTCCGCCTCTACGGCGCCGAGCAGCGGCGGGCCTTCTGCCATGTGAGCGACGCCGTTGAGGCGATGGTGCGGCTCATGGCCGCGGAGGCCGCCTGGGGGCGTGTGGTCAACATCGGTAACGACACGGAGGAGACCCGGATCGGTGACCTGGCGCGGCTCGTGCTCGACACCGCGGCCTTCGCGCCCACGATCGAGCCGGTACCTGCGCCGCCCGGCTCGGTGGATCGGCGCTGCCCCGACCTCACCCGGCTGCGGGCGCTCACCGGCTTCCAGCCCAAGGTGGGCCTCGCCGCGGGCGTGCGCGACACCTTCGACTGGTACCGGCGCTGGGCCGCCGACGGGGGGCACGGACGGTGAGTGAGGGGCGGCGCGTGATTCCCAACGCGGTGCCGCATCTCGCCGGCAACGAGTGGAAGTACCTCAAGGAGTGCCTGGACACGAACTGGGTGTCCTCCGCCGGGCCCTTCATCGCGCGCTTCGAGCGCGCGGTGGCGGACTGGGTGGGGGTGCCGCACGCGGTGGCCACCGTGAACGGCAGCGCGGCGTTGCACGTCGCGCTGCTCGCGGCGGGGGTGAAGCCGGGCGACGAGGTGCTCGTCCCCACCTTCACCTTCATCGCGACCGCGAACGCGATCGCCTACTGCGGCGCGCATCCCGTGTTCCTCGACGTGGAGCCGGTGGCGTGGGGGCTCGACCCCGCGAAGCTCGGAGACTTCCTCGCGCGCGAGTGCCGCCGGGATGACGGGCGCACGGTCAACCGCCGCACGGGCCGCACGATCCGCGCGGTGGTGGCCGTGGACCTCTACGGCCATCCCTGCGATCTCGACCCCGTGCTCGAAGCGGCGCGTGAGCACGGGCTCGCCGTGGTCGAGGACGCGGCGGAGGCCCTGGGCGCGGTGTACCGCGGCCGGCCGGTCGGCGGCGATGCGCCGCTCGCCTGTCTCTCGTTCAACGGCAACAAGGTGATCACCAGCGGCGCGGGCGGCATGGTGCTCACGCGCGACGAGGCCCTCGCGGCGCGGGTGCGCGGCCTCACCACCCAGGCGCGCGGCGACGCGCTCGAGTTCGTCCACGCCGAGGTCGGGTTCAACTATCGCCTGTCCAATCTCCACGCGGCGCTGGGGCTGGCCCAGATCGAGCAGCTCCCGGGCTTCCTCGAATCGAAGCGCGAGACCGCCGCCGCGTACGCCGCCATGCTCGCGGGGGTGGACGGCGTGACGATGGCAAGAGAGGCGCCGTGGGCGCGCTCGGCGTGGTGGATGCCGTCGGTCGTCATCGACGAGCGGCGCTGCGCCGACGTGCGAGCGCTCCTGCGCGACCTCAACGCCGAGGGCATCCAAGCGCGGCCGCTGTGGCGGCCCCTCCATCTCCAGCCCGCGTTCGCGGCGGCCCAGGGCCACGCGATCGACGTGGCGCCGCGCCTCTACGCCCGCGGACTGTCCCTGCCGTGCTCGGTCGGCATCACCCCGGAGGAGCGCCGCGCGGTGATGGAGGCCCTGCTGCGGCGTCTGTCGTGAGCCTGGACGCGACGCTTCGCGCGCGCATCCGCGACTACTACACGCGGTACTACCGGGACACCCTCGGCGTCCGCGACTGGCCGGGTCTCGTGGACCTGCGCGAGAACGAGGAGGCGCAGGAGCGAGGGCAGCTCGAGCAGCTCCGGCGCGCGCTCGCGTCGCCCACGCTGCCCGGGCCCGTCCTCAACGTGGGCTGTGGCACCGGGGGCTTCAACGTGCTCGCCGCGAACGCGGGCGCCCGGATGGTGGGCGTGGACGCCGACGCGGAGGCCATCGCGATCTGCGCGCTCAAGCGCCGGAAGCACGGCGGCGGGCCGTTCCTGCGCGCGGCCGCGGAAGCGCTGCCGTTTCGCGACGGCGCCTTCGGACTCGTCTACTGCTTTTCGTCGATCGAGCACGTGCAGTCGGTCGAGGCGACGGTGCGCGAGATGGTGCGGGTTACGCGGCCGGGCGGGGCCATCTACGTGCACACCCCGAACGCATGGTCCTGGTACGAGGGGCACTACAAGGTCCATTGGATCCCGTTCCTGCCGCAGGCGGCGGGTCGCGCGTACCTCCGCTTCCACCGCCGGCCCACCGCCTATCTCGGCACGCTCCGCCGCCTGACCCCGGCCCAGCTCGCGCGCGAGTTCCGGCGCCACGGGGTGACCGACCTGCGTTTTCTCGACAACGAGACGCCGCGCGAGTCCGTGGGGCGCCTCTGGCCCGTGCTCCGTCACTACTATCGCCTGACCGGCGTCGCGCCGTTCGTTGAGCTGGTGGCCCGCAAGCCGTGAGCGCGATCCTCTTCGCCAGCGAGTACTACCCGCCATTCGCGCCGGGCGGGGCGGAGTGGAGCACCGCGGCGTGGGCGGCCGCGCTCGCCCGGCGCGGGCACCCCGTCGTGGTGGTGACGCCGAACTACGGCGCGGCGCCGCGCGAGCTGCGCGACGGCGTCACCGTGATCCGCGTGCCCTTCCCGCTCCGCCTGCGTCCGGGGCAGGGAGAAGCCGCGTGGCTCGTCCATCGCAACGCGCTCTTCTATCGCTACTTCGGCTGGCAGATTCGTCGCGCCGCCGCCGCGCATCGCGCCACCGTCATCCACGCGCACGGCAAGGCGGCCCTCGTGGCGGGACTGCGCGCGGGCGAGCGGCTGGGGGTGCCGGTGATCGCCACGATTCGCGACGCCGGGCTCCTGTGTCCGCTGGGCTTCTGCACGATGTTCGAGACGACGTGGAAGACCTTCGACTGCACGACGGCGCAGTACGAGACCCGGTGCGTCCCCTACTTCCTCGAGCACTATCACCCCGCGGCGGGGCCCCTGCGACGGGCGCGTCTGCAGACGTCCCTGCGCCTGGGCTGGCGCGACCAGCAGGCGCGCTTCCAGGCCCTCGCGCGGGCGGACGCGATCGTCGGAGTGAGCCGGGGCATCCTCGACATCTATCCCGAGCGGCTGGTCGGGGGCCGTCGCACCGGGGTGGTGCACACGCTGCCGCCGGCGATCGCGGCGCCGTCGCCCGAGGCGGCGGCCGCGGCACGGGGCCGCCTCGGGATCGGGCCCGGACCGCTGGTGCTCTACGCCGGCAAGCTCTCGCCCGGGAAGGGCACGCCGGTGCTCGCCGCCGCGCTGCCCGACATTCGTCGCGCGGTGCCCGGCGTGCGCTTCGCCTTCGCCGGCAAGGGCGAGACGGCGCCGCCGGCCGCGCCCGATGTGCACGTGCTCGGCTCGCTGCCGCAGGCCGACCTCTTCGCCCTCTACACGGCGGCCGACCTCGTGGTCGTGCCCTCAGTGTGGCCGGAGCCCCTCTCCCGCGTGCTGCTGGAGGCGATGCAGCTCGGACGGCCCGTGGTGGCCACCCGCGTGGGCGGCAGTTCAGAGGCGGTCGACGACGGGGTCACCGGCCTGCTCGTCGAGCGCGCAGATGCCGCCGGGCTCGCCCGCGCCATCGCCGAGCTGCTCCTGGATCCCGAGCGCCGGGTCAAGATGGGCGCGGCGGCGCGCGAGCGCGCCCGCGAGGTCTTCCGCGAGGACCGCATCGTCGACGCCCTGCTCGAGACCTATCGCGCCGCGTCCGCGCGGCACGCCGCCAAGCTCCGGCCGGCATCGTGAGCGCCGATCTCTCCTACTATCTCGGCATGTCGTACCGGCGGAAGCGCATCGATGCCGATCTCGCGCGCGTGGCCGGCCACTTCGCCGGCCGCGTGCTCGACGTGGGCGGGCTCCGGCGCCGCGGCGACTTTCGCCCGCCCGCGGGCGCGCGCTGGGTGGTGGCCGACGTGGATCTCCGCCCGGCGCCGGGCGGGGGTCCGCGCGTGGGGGCGGACATCCAGGCCCTCCCCTTCCGCGCCGGCGCGTTCGACGCGGTCAAGGCGACCGAGGTGCTCGAGCACGTGCCCGACGTGGCGCGGGCCCTCGCCGAGTGCCGCCGGGTGCTGCGGCCGGGCGGCACGCTCGTCATCACCGTGCCCTTCCTCGAGCGCCTGCACGGCGACCCCGACGACTACGCGCGCTACACGCGCAGCATGTGGGAGCGGCTGCTCGCCGAGGCGGGGCTGTGTCCCACCACCATCGCCGCCCAGGGGGGCTTCTTCACCCATCTCGCGGGCCTGCTGCGCTTCCTGGTGCTGCGCGCGCCGCGGCCGCTGCGCTGGGCGGGCTACGCGACGTTCCCGCTGCTGGATGGCCTCGCCGGGCTCGACGGGCTCACGCGCGTGCGCGAGTCCGAGCTGGCCGCGTTCGTGGGCGGCTACCTGATCGTGGCGACGCGTCCATGACTCTCACGATCTGCTCGCCGCATTGCGGGGTCGCGCCGGAGACGACGTCGGGCGGCGAGACCTACGAGCGTGAGCTGCTGACGCGTCTCGGGCAGGGCGGCGTGCGGGTGGAGCTGATCCTGGCCCGCGGCAAGGCGCATCCCGCGAACGTGCCGAACTGGACGGTCCATCGCTTCGGCATCCACCGCGGGCTGCGCTGGTACGTGGCCCCCTTCGTGGTCCCGCCGGCGATCAGACGCGTCTACCGAGAGCGCGGATTCGATCTCCTCCGCGTCCATTCCCTCCGGTACATCGGCCCCGCCGCTCTTTGGGCCCGCCGGCGGTATTCGATCGACGTTCCCGTGGTATCGCATCACCATCACCTCGATCCAAGCCCCCTGAATCGCGTGATCGAGAAGCGCGTGATAGAGGCCAGCGATCATGTGATCACCGTGAGCCAGTTCTCCCGTGGGCAGCTCGCCAATGAGCTGGGAGTGTCGGTGGACCACGTCTCGGTGATCCACAACGGCGTCGATGAGCGTTTTGCTCCCGACACGCCTGATGCGGCTCTGGCGGCGCGCCTCGGGCTTGGCGGCAATCGCGTCGCCATGTTCCTGGGAGGTCTCAAGCGAAGGAAGAATCTGGAGTTCCTGCTGCACGTATGGCGTGGAGTGACGAATCGAGTTCCTGACGCCACGCTCCTCATTGCGGGAGATGGGTCGGAGGCCCGAGCGCTCAAGCGCGCCGCCGTCGACCTCGGCATCAGCCAGCGGGTCGTCTTCTCGGGCCGCATCCCCGAGGAGATCAAGGTAGCCGTCTACAATCTCGCGAGCGTGTTCGTCTCGCCGTCGTCGCTCGAAGGATTCGGCTTCACCGTCGCCGAGGCCATGTCCTGCGCTCTTCCGGTGGTGGTGGCCCGCCAGGGAGCCCTACCCGAGATCGTCGGTGATGGTCCGGGCAGCGTCGTGTGCGATGTGGATCGCTACGATCAGTTCACCGACGCGCTCGTTGGCTTGCTGCGATCCCCGGAGCGATGCGCGATTGGCGGGCGGGCGAACCAGGCGCGCATCAATGCCTTCTTCCGATGGGAGCGTGCCGTGTGCCGCGTTCAAGAGGTCTATGCCGACATGGTAGGACGGCGGCGTAGCGCGCGGCCTCCGTTGGGTCGAGGGAACGGATCATGAGAAATCGACCACGGGCTGACGCGGCGGCGGAGAAGTTCTTTCAGGGGAGCAAGTACTGGGCCGCCTGGTCCCAGGTACCGGATATGACTCCGGACATTGACTATGCGGTCGCGGCGATTCGCGCCGATCACGGGACCGTGCTCGATGTGCCTTGTGGCCGTGGGCGTCTGCTCAAGGCGATCAGATCGCGATGGCCTCATTGCCGCCTCTTCGGCGCCGACGTGAACCAACAGATGGTCCAGCAAGTCCGAGATGCGTTGCCCGACGCGCACGCCTTGGTCTCGTCGGTCTACTCCCTGCCATTTCGGGATCGCGCCTTCGATGTCGTTGTCTGCCATGCGTCGTTCATGCATTTTGACGAACCCAACAAGGCCCTCGCCGAGCTGCTACGGGTCGCGCGCCAGAACGTCTGCTTCAGCGTGACGACACGCCGCCAGCTCAATACCCTCCTCCGGCGCCTGGGCCTCCTGGGCAGCTCGAGCGTGCCCCACTGGACCTACGATGTCGAGGACGTGCTTCGACTCTTGCCCTCGGAGGAGTTCGACTGGAGTATCGTCGGCGCATTTCTTGTTGGCCAGAAGGCGCTCGGGCTTTCCCACGAGACATTCACCCGATGGCATCGACGGATCGGACGACGGCTACCGCAGTGGCTGCTTCGCCGGTTCGGCCAGACCCTGTTCGTGTACGGGGAGCGAAGGCTGACGACCGCTCGATGAATCTCGCTGCGCGTGCCCTCATCCGGGCGATCGATGTCATCAACCGCAAGGGGAAATCGGCCGGAGTCCGCCTGGTGCGCCTGACCGGCAAGCGGCCCTACGCCATTCATCCCAAGCATCTGGTGGACCATCCCTGGCACGACTGGTATGTGCCGCACCTCCAGGCGAATGACTTCGTGCTGGATGTCGGCTGCGCGAACGGCGCCCACCTTGTCCGCGCGGCCACGCGCTGCCGCGCCATCGTGGGCTTCGACTACGATCTGGCCCAGCTCCCCATCGCGGCCCGCACGATTCGCGAGCAGGCCCTCGGGAACGCCCGCGTGTTCGCCTGGGACATCACGGGAGCGTTCCCGTTCCCCGACCGCTGCTTCTCCGCCGCGCTGTTCCTCGACGTCATCGAGCATCTCCACCCGCGCGTGGCGGTGCTGCGCGAGATCGCGCGCGTCTTGCGTGACGATGGGCGGCTCCTCGTGTCGGGGCCCAACCGCGCCACTCGCTGGCGCCGCCGGCTCGAGGCGGCAGGCCTCTTCTCCTATTCGGACCCCGACCACAAGATCGAGTACACGCGCGAGGAGTTCCTCGCCGAGCTCGCCGCGGGTGGCTTCGAGCCGGTCGGCGAGGTGGAGCCGGTGGTCCTCGACACGCCGTGGGCCGGCGCCATCGATGCCGTGGGCGGGCTCTCCCTCGGCCTGTACGACCGGCTCAGCCGCTGGAAGCGTGACGCCGCGCTGCGCCGGCCCCAGGACAGCACCGGGTTCCGCGTCGTCGCGCGGAAGCGACGCTGATGCGGCTGGGACTGCTCCCGGCCCTCGGGGGCGGGATTCGCGAGCTAGCCCAAAGCGGCCAGGTCACGCGCCTGGTCGACGGCTACCTCCGTCGCTACGTCGAGGCCTTCGACGAGATCACCTACTTCAGCTATCTCGACGAGTCGATCGAGGAGTACACGCAGGACGCCGCGATCCGGAAGCGGGTGCGGATCCTCACGCCGCCCGCGGACATGCCTCGGGGAGAATGGGCGCGCCGGCTCGTGGCCGCCCGCGGCGAAGAGCTCCGCCGCTGCGGCGTGCTCCGGGCGTTCCAGATCACGGGGATCACGCCGCTACGCTGGTCCGCCTTCTGGGGCCGCACGCTCGACGTGCCGTTCGTCACCACCTATGGCTTTTCCTATGCGCTCCTGTCTGGATCCGGCTGGAAGCGGCTGCTCAAAGCGCGGGTCGAGCGGTGGGGACTTCGCCACGCCGCGGCCGTCATCGTGACGACCGAGGCGCTGAGAGAACGGGTGAGGGCGGTGGCCCCGAAGGCGCGCACGGAGCTGATCCCCAACGGCGTGGACACCGCGCGCTTCGTGCCGCGCGCGGCCCCGCGGCCCCGCGGCGGGCCCCTGCGCGTCCTCTACGTCGGCCGACTCTCGGCGGAGAAGAACGTGGCCACCGCGATCGAGGCGACGACGAGCCTCGGCGGCGGCGGTCGGGGCGCCGCTGCCG
>Ga0075423_10003720_pt1 | contig 14065 bp, 8 predicted proteins | sample SoiMethybrSBSTD2_FD_80114 | JGI IMG/M metagenome (GOLD analysis project Ga0075423, IMG submission 80114) | Bulk soil microbial communities from a Populus tree surrounding site in Tennessee, USA - Soil MetaG P. TD hybrid SBSTD2 | ecosystem: Environmental > Terrestrial > Soil > Tree plantation...
GCGACGGGAGCTATCAGCACCCGTGGCTCGGTATTCGGATGCGCGATGTCGATCCGCTGTTCGCGCGCCATTTCGGGCTACAGGTCCAGCAGGGCGTGCTGGTCGTCGAAGTGCAGGATAATAGCCCAGCTGCGAGCGCGCCCCTGCGCGCCGGCAAGCAGCGCGGCGAGTACGAGGGTGCCGCGATCGCGTATGATGGCGATATCATCACCGCGATCGCTGGGCAGCCGGTCCGCAGCAGCGATGATCTGGTGAGCTACCTGGAGCTACAGACCTCGGTGGGCGATACTGTGACATTCACGGTGTTCCGCGACGGCAGCGAGCAGCCGATCGCGGTGACGCTGGGCAGCAGGCCGAGCCAGTGATATGTTTGCAACAAAAGTCTTGGAGGCATGGTATGACCACTTCAGCCAAGACTAATCTCCGGGCCGCACGCGCCTATGAGCCGACGACAGCGCTCGCGAAAGCGGTCAGCTTTGATGAGGACTCGATGCAGGTTACGCTTACGGACGGCCGTATGCTCAGTGTCCCGATCATCTGGTTTCCGCTTCTGCACGCCGCATCGCCCGAACAGCGGAACCGCTACGAAATTGGGGCGGGTGGGCGCTCCCTGCACTGGCCGGAGATCGATGAAGATCTTTCGGTCGCTCAATTACTGGCTGGGGCTGATCAAAGCTCGATCTAATACCAGTATCGTTCAAATAACGTCGAGCAACCTTCCGGGAGGCTGGCCAGTGGGCTACAAAGTGCGAGATCAAGCTTCCCGGAAGGTCAACAAGCCTTCGTGTCTTGGTGTCTTGGTGGTGAAAACCCTGAACGTGTGCGGTGTGGTGAAATTACTCCCCGAAGGCGACATCGAGCGCGGCGCGAGTGATCTGTGCGTACGCCTGACTCATCAGCGTCATGAAGCTCGGTTGGCCCGACCAGAACGGCGGCGACCCCAGCCGCTTGATTGGCGCAGCGTCCACCAGCGGCGCGGCGATGGCGAAGCGCGCTGGCTGTGTGTCGGTCGCTTCGTCGTCGCGCTCCCAGAAGTGTTCCATGCGTTGCTCTAGGGGCACGACCGGCTCCGGGGCGGGACGCTCAGGCGCGGCCTGCTCCGGTGCAGCTGTCTCGCCCGTCGCTCGCCGCGCGCGTAGGGCCGCCATGATCTGCTCCTTGTCGCGCCCGCGCAGTTGGAATATCAAGAATGGATCGGCGTCGAACTGCTCGCCCAGCAGGTAATAGACCGCCGCGACGTGCTTGCAGGGATTGGCCCAATCGGGGCACGAGCAGTTGGTGACCAAGTCGCCCGACCGATCGGGGAACAGGCTCACCCTGGCGGCGGCGAACGCCTCTTCGATGTCTTGCGGCATCTCGCCGGCCAGCAGCTTGGCGGCGAACAGCGCCTGCGAGGCCATCACATCGGCCACGGCATCCCAGGCGCGGTCGTTGAGCGGTGTGATCTCGATGCGGACTTTGTAGGGGCTGGGGCGGCTGCCCTGCACGCGCGAATCGACCCGCCCCGGCTTGATCTCCAGGTTGAGCACCTGGCCGCTGCGCGCGTAGGACCGCCCGCGCCCCAGACGCGCCGTATCGACCAGCTGTTCGAGCGCGGTGATCCAGCGGCTGGCCCACCAGCTCTTGCCGAATTTGCCGCGGCTGGTCTGCGCTCGGATTCCGTCGGCCGGGCGCCGCGGCTTCGATCGCGGAAACTCGTCGTCGTACCAGGGGCTCATTCCACACCTCTGCTATCTCACCACAAAGGCACGCCAGTCTCACAAAGTCCCTAAAACCTTTGTGATCTTTGTGGTTCTTTACGCGAGCGCCTCTTTCCGCAGCACGAAGAGGTCGCGCAGCTGCTCAGTCGAGAGCTCGGTGACCCACGCCTCGCTGCTGCCGACGATCCGCTCGGCCAGCGCCTGTTTGCGCTCGATCATCTCGTCGATCCGTTCCTCCAGTGTGCCCGCGCAGATGTATTTGTAGACCTGCACGTTGCGCTTCTGGCCGATACGAAAGGCGCGGTCGGTCGCCTGATTTTCGACGGCCGGGTTCCACCAGCGGTCGAAATGAAACACATGATTGGCGCGCGTCAGGTTCAGGCCGGTGCCGCCGGCTTTGATCGATAGCACGAAGGCGAACGGGCCGTGCGGATCCTCCTGGAAGCGCCGGATCATCGTCTCGCGCGCTTTAACAGGCGTGCTGCCGTACAGGAACAGCACCTCGTCGTTGCAGACGCTCTGGAGATGTGCCTTGATCAGGTGGCCCATTTCGGAGAATTGCGTGAAGATCAGCGTGCGCTCTTTCACCGCGCGCACCTCTTCGAGCTGCTCGACCAGCCGCGCCAGCTTGCCAGAGCGATCCGCAAGCGCGCTGCTATCCTTCAGCAGTTGAGCCGGGTGATTGCAGATCTGCTTCAGCTTCATCATCGTCGCCAGCACCAGCCCGCGCCGCTCCATCCCATCCGACTCCTCGATACGGCGCAGCGAATCGCGCACGACCGCTTCGTAGAGCGTGACTTGCTCTTTGGTTAGGCCGCAGAAGACCTTGATCTCGTTCTTGGCCGGCAGATCGTCGATCACGGTCGGATCGGTCTTGACGCGGCGCAGGATGAACGGCCCGACTAGCGCCTTGAGCCGCCGTGCGGCGTCGGGATCCTGCGTGCGCTCGATCGGCCGCGCGAACTGCGCCTGGAAATCGGAGCGCGAGCCCAGGAAGCCAGGGTTGAGAAACTGAAAGATGCTCCACAGCTCGGTCAGGCGATTTTCGACCGGCGTGCCGGTCAGCGCAATGCGGTTGGCGGCGCGCAGCTTGCGGGCGGTCTGGGCCTGCTTGGTGTCGGGATTCTTGATATTCTGGGCCTCGTCGAGGATCACATCTGCCCACTCGATCTCGCTCAACTGCTGCTCGTCGCGGTGCAGCAGGGCGTAGGAGCTGAGCACTAGGTCGTATTGCCCGACCAGCTCAGCGAAGCCCGCTTTCTCGCGCTCGGCACCGTGATGCACCATCACTCGCAGCGATGGCGCGAAGCGCGCGACCTCGCGCCGCCAGTTGCCCACGACCGAGGTCGGGCAGATCAGCAGCGACGGCTTGGACGCGCCCGCGCTGCGCTGGTGAAGCAGCAGGGCGATTGTTTGAATAGTATTATGGCAAAGGATGTTGTTGGCAACGAAATTATGATGTCCAGCCACTTCAAAGTCGTACACCCACCCGTCGTATTCAACATTCTCAATCGTCTTGATCTTGCAGTAGAAGACCTCCTGATCGAGCAGGTGCTGTAGGTGTTGTCTTGTGGTGCTCAGTTGTGGTGCATCCAGGCGATCATACGCGTCGAGCGTGCGGGTCGTCCATTTGGAACCTCTTTGCTGCCGATACTGCAGCTTCGCTTCACCGCTCAGGATGTGATCAATGCCCGCTATGACTCGCTCCAGGCTGGCGCGCGAAAACTGTTGTGAGCCGTCAAGATAGACGGTGTTGTGCATCCCGAAATGCCGTAGTGGAAGTCCGGTCGCTTTCACCATCTGTGCAACGAGATCGGAAGCCGGGACGCCTTCGACATTCGTGTTATTCACCTGTTCGCAGATTGCTTCCAGCTTCTGCTGTTTGCTCGGGCTGCCAAACCCAATCTCCTGTAAGAACCTTCTGGCACCGTTTCCTCCGATAACGCCAATCTGGTAGGTTCGGAAGATACCCGTCCCATTTGTGGCATGCTTCTGTTTAGCCGATGTTCGCAGCCAGATGCCGAATCGTCGCAGTAGCACGGCGAGCTGTTGGATAAGCAGAGGTGAGGCTGTGCTGATCTCGATACTTCGCATGCTGGCAACGACCGAGGCCTCAGCATCGAAATAATTCCGTAGGAACAGCCGAGCGCTGTCCAGATCCGCCTGCATAATAAAAGGCGGAATAGCTTTCTCCCGCGATAGTTTGCCCCACTTGTATCCTTTTGCTTCAAGGAATTTCCGGTATGCTTGACTCGTCGCCTGGAGAGCAGGAATTTTACCACGAAAGCTGCGGATCGCCGGTCTGTTGATCTTGAGAGCGTACCTCTGGCCGATATGATCAAAGATTTGTCGCAGTTCCTCCAATCGCGCTATGTTCTTCTGCGTTATTGTGACTGCGCCGTGATCGGCTAGCTCGTACCCTTCTGCAATCTGCCAGGCAAGCAATGTTACTAGATCGGGATCGACCGATTGACCATCCCAGAGCATTTTTGCCGGCACGCAGACGTAATCGCCGACATGCAAGTCGTTCGTCCAATCTCGACTCGTCAGGAGCCGGTGGCGCTGGGTGATGGTGATGCTGCTCCCGTCTTCCAGCCTGACCTTGCGCAACTGTTCGCAAACATGCTGCCGGTAGAGCCGCCGGATGGGAGCCTGCACGATCCGGCCGGTTTCCTCGTCTATAGCGTTCACGAGCAATGACTCAGTCGGGGCGGCCCAGAAGCCCTCGCCGTCGAATTGCGACCCTCCAGCATAAGAATGCCATATTTCGTCCATTGTTTGGGGTATTCCGTTAACTACAACAAGAGTATCCGCCGAGGCGCACTTCCCGGTGCCCATATCGTCGGCCAAGCAGGCACCCAGCCCATACCGCCCGAGGAAATCCAACCATGCAAAGCCGGTCTGCTGATAGTGCCGCAGCGTGCCGACGAAGCCCTGCGGTGCCGGGAGCGGCCTCATGCGCGCGCCGTCGTTCATCTCGCGGATCAGGTCGCTGAACCAGCCGGCGGTCGCGACATCAGTCACGGGCATCCCGGCAAGCACGTCGGGCGCGAGGGCCATGCGCAGCGCTTCAGCGAGCGAGAGTTGGCCGGATTCCGCCCGCCGCCAGAAGGCCAGCGCCTGCTCTAGTTGCTCCGGGTGCAGCTCGACCCAGCGGCCACGAATGCGCACCAGCGGAACCTTGAGCGCGGCCAGCTTGTCGAACTCGGCGCGCGAGAGCGGCTGATCGCCCAGCGCCAACTCCCAGTCGAACTGGATGATCGAATCGAAGCTGAGGCGAGCCACGCCGCCGGTGGGTGTCTTGGTCTTGCGGTTGGGGGCCAGCTTGACGCGCACACCCAGACTGGTGCTGAGGCCCGGCAGCAGCACGCCAAAGCCGCTGGCCTGCAAGAGCAGCGCCGCCTCGCGAAGAAATGTGAGCGCCTCGTCGGCAGTCAGCGGGCAGGCGTCGGGGCGGGCGGAGCGCAGGCTGTGCTCGATCGGCGGGAACATGCGCGCCGCCAGGCCGAGCCCGGCCAGCAGCCGTTCCTGGGGCTGGTCGAAGGTGCGGTTGAGGAAGGTCAGCATGCTGCCACGCTCGCGCCAAACCGTCTCGGCCGGCACCAGCAAGCTGGGGTCATCGTTGGCCTGTAGAAAGTAGCGCAGGGTCCAATTGCGCGCGTTGGCGGCGGGCACGAGGATCTGGTCGTCGTCGGGCTCGTCGGGCGGGTCGAGCCGGAAGCAGATGCGGAAGCCGCCGCCGCTCGCCGCCTGCGCCGGGTGCGCCCACGCGCGGTACTGCTTCAGAAACGTCTCGGGCAGCTGCAACTGGGGATCGTCGCTCGCCAGCGCGGCGAGCCAACTATACGCCGGCAACCGTTGGAGGGCCGAGCGCGCGCGACGAAATTCGACCGTCCGGCGCGCGAAGGCATCGATCAGCGTATCGAGAAAATCGGTCAGCAGGGCGCGCGGGCCGGGCGGCTGGTCGCGATCATCGCGCGTGAGGGCGCGGCAGATCGGCGGCATCGTGCGGGCGAACCGCTCGTAGATGCCCTGGTCCTCCGGTGGATCGAGGATCGGCTGCCAGCGCGCCAGCAGCCGGCTATCGGCTTCGACGATCTGCGGCGTGAAGCGCTGAGCGGCCAGCAGGTGTAGCGCGAAACGCGCCGCCTCCTGCCAGAAGCGCAGGTCCGCGCCCAGCTCGACGCCAGGAGTCGTGTCATCATCTGCGGGCAGGCCGGCCAGTAGCCCCAGCGTATCGGTCGGGTCGAATGCCAGCCCGACGGCCGACCAGGTGGCCAACGCGGGCTGGCCGGTCGCTCCGCGCTCGCGGATGAACGAGCGCGACGGCAGCGGCTCGCCCGCCAGCGACGGCAGGCGTGCCAGGACACTCGTCTCGACGGCGTCGTCGCGCATGCTGGAGGCGGGCAGCGATTGGCGCAGTGCTGCGGCTGGCGCGCTAAACGGGTGACGGCGGATCGAGGCACTACTGGCTGATGCGCGCGGCCGACCGCGCGGCTTCGGCGGCGGATCGGCCAGCGCGGCCTCGCCCCAGACGACGAAGCAAGCTGCCGAGTCGCCAGCGTGTGAGAGCCATGAACCGTGTAGGATGATCATCGCTCGACCTTCTTGTCACAATTTGGCCGGGCAGTGCTACGGGCCGGGAGCGGCGAGGATAACGCCGTCAGCAGCGCGCATGAAGAGGATGGGCGTCGCGAAGTCGCGTTGATTGAACCCGACCTCCTGGGCGATCGCGGTGCGCGCCGACTGAACAGCTGCGTCGATCGGCCAGCCGTGCGCGAGCGCGTGATAGAATTCAGCGCTAAACAGCCGTGCGGTGCTGTACACGACCGGGTAGCCCATAGCGATCACCGCCGGCAGGCCGCGCGCGACGAGTTGGGCAGCGACACCGGCTAGCGGTCGCATCGACGACTGTTTCGCGCCCTGGCATGCGTGCAGCATCACCAGGCTCACACGTCGCTCGCCGAGAAAGAACGCGCCGAACGCCTCTTCATCCAGATACTGCGCCATTCCATCGTCCGATTCCAGGGCGATCCGCCCCCGATCATCCTGAAACACCCCATGGCCGACAAAGTGAAACACCGTGTAGTCCTGTTCGCGGAGCTTCCAGCGAATCTTCTGCGGTGTGGCGTGGTCGAGAAAATCGATCGCGACCGTGCCGTCGGCGATGTGCGTGGCCAGCGCTTCGTTGGTCAACTTTTGCTCTTGCTCTGGATCGAAAGGAGGGCAATCTTGCGGCCTGGCGATGGCGAAGAGGATGCGCAGCGGGCGGTTGAGCGGGCGCACGTCGCGGCGCGGAAGCGGGACGTCGATGTAGCGCGACAGGACGGTCTCGGGCGATTGGGCCAGAAAGGTGCTGGTCGACAAGTCGTAGAGCAACTCCCACGGCAGCGCGGCCCATTCGAGCGATTCGATGTTGAGCCGAATGCGGACGCCGCGTTGCGCGACCCGCGCGGCCGCCAGTGTTCGCTGGAAATGGGTGTGAATATCGGCCGGCAAGAGGCCGCGATAGAGCTGGTTGCCAAAGCTCTTGAGCAGTGATTCGTTGGTCTGGCCACCCGGCTCGGCTTCGATCAACCGCAGCGCCAGCCCGAGTTCGGTCATGCGCAGATCGAACCGCGCCTGAACCTCGCCGGCATCCGCAGCGCGCGCTTCGATGGTTCCATCGGATCGCACTTCCAGATCAAAGTCTGTATATATCCAGTTCATCGCACCTCAGAAAACCGCGATCAGGAAGCGCTGAACGGCGGTCGATACAACAAACGACACGCCCATGATGCCGAGCGAACCGAGCAACTGTGACTGCACCGGCCTGTCGAAGGGCCACAGCGGCGGGTCGCAATACTTCCCATACCGCTCCTCGAGCCACTCCAATCGCTGGCTGATCTCATTACTTTCTTCATCGCTGATCGTGCCATACTCGTCGAGGTAGCGCTCCAGTTCGGCAACCTCGCCGGCCAGACTATCGGCCTTGCGCCTGAAGCGCGGCCCTTTGCCGCGCATGATGCGGTGTGTATTGTACATCGGGAATAGGAATGTGAAGATCGCGATCAGGGCGATGATCACCAGCAGCGCCCGATAACTCTCCAGCCAACGGTGGTAGCGCATGAAATAGCGCGCAAAGTCGATCAACGGCGTTTGCTCCGGCTGGTTCGCGGCGACGTATTGCTCCATGATGCCGTTCGAGAGCGAGAGCACCAGCACCCAGACGGCGAAGAACAGCCCGGCCAGCAGGACGATCCAGGCGTGGGCGAAGTAGAGATCGCCAAGTGGCTTGAGCCCGCCGCACTTATCGGGGTGCGAGGGCCGGATGTCGAGGTCGAAGCGGTAGCTCAACCGGCGCGTTGCGATGACCGTGGCGATCATTTTCCACAGCAACGTGCCAAGCACATACCCCATCGCCAGACTCAGCGCGTAGGCAGCCAGTCGCAAGGGTAGCCGTACGCTCGATGGGATAACGCCGAAATCGAAGGTGACGCTCGAATAGACCGCGACGCTCAGCCCAACCGCGCGCGTAATCCAGGAATAATGCTGGTTGTTCAGCAGGGCGTTGTAGCTTCTCAAGAAATCGAGATACTGATCGGTCAGATTGCCGGTGCCACGCGCGATGAGCAGCCGCCGACGCCATAGCTTATCGAAGGTGTCGGGCACCTGCTCGCGGAACAGCGCGCGCAGCAGCCACACGCAACTGAAGGCGACTGCGGTGGCCGAGATGAAGAGCGTGTCCAGTTGCTGCGAGATAAAGCAGTAGAGAAAGATGCCAACGGCGCTGACCAAGATGAAGGCCAGCAGATGATCGAGGAAGAAGCGGGTTGGCCGGTCGCGCGTTTCGACTTTGAATTGGTCGACCTCGGCGTAGACTTGCTCGGCGGTCAGCGCAAAGGCGAGCTGCTCGATCTTCTGGGGGTGAAAGAGCTGGCTGTCCTCGGCATGCATGAACAGGACCGGCGCGCCCCACTCGCCCGGCACGGCCTGATCGGGCGCGGGTGGATCAGCGCCGCCCGTCGCCGCAGCGCGGATCGCGGTGCGGCCCTGTGCCGCCGCAGCGTCGATCGGCAGCCCACGCGCGATCGCGCCGTAGAACTCGACCGAGAACGTCCGGGCGACGGCGGAGGGCAGGCTATACTTCATCGCCAGCGTGGCCGGAACCCCCGACCGCACGAGGCTTGCGGCAACGCCGATCGAGAAGTTCCTGGCCGGCCCGGTCGAGCTTTCGCAGTCGTTGATCACCACCAGGCGCAAGGCGCGGGTGCCTTTCGTCACCTGGCTCAGATCCTCCTGGTACAAGAGGTGACCCAATTCATCGCCGCCCAGCTTACGCGCCACGCCGTTCTCTTCTTCAAAGAGCAGCACCGACTGCTGCGTTTCGGCGTCGAACCCGCTGTAGCCCAGATAGTGGAGGACGTGGAATTCGCTGCTGCGCAGTCGGCGCATCAGGCCGATGTAGGTCGCGCTCGGCAGGAACTCGACTTCCAGGGCTCCCTGAGACTGAAGGTCGCTGAACGCCACTTTCAAATCCGCCGCCTGGACTTCGCGATTGAGGTTGGGATAGTTGACCGGGCTGGCGATGACGACGAGTACGCGCAGCGCACCTTTCACCTCAAGCGATGCGAGCGGCAGCGGAACCTCGGGGTAGCGAATGATCGGTGTGTCGATGCTGAGGCCCAGGAACATTTCGCCGTCGTAGAGAAACTCCCAGGGCAGGGCGGCTAGCTTGGGCGAGCTTATGTGCAGGCGGATGCGGAGCCGGTTATCGGGCGCTGCCGCGCGGCTGCTCACGAAGTGGGTCAGAATCGGCAGAGGAAACAGCGCATCGTAGAGCTGCCGGCCAACGTCGCGCACAAGCTCGGCGGTGGCGCGCTCTTGCTCGATAAGCTGGAGCGCCAGTTCCAACTGGTTGCTGTCGAGTTGCATTCGGGCCGGGCCGGCCTCGCCCCCGGTCACAGAGGTAGCATAGATTTGCTCGTCTGGTGTGATGTGTAGGTCGAAATTGTGGTAGTTCAGCGACATATCCACAGCTTATTTGCGCGATTCGGGGATTTTGCACATTATACTGAGGGTTTTCTGGGGAGTCAAGCTAAAAACGTGCCGACACTTGCAGCGCCTGCGCGAGCCGGGCCTTATACTCGGCGCGCGGCAGCTCGATCGCGCCGAAGCGCGCCAGGTGTCCGGTGACGAACTGAGTGTCGAGCAGCTGAAAGCCGCCGCAGCGCAGCCGTTCGACCAGGTGAACCAGCGCAACCTTGCTGGCGTCGGTCTCGTGGCTGAACATACTCTCGCCAGCGAATAGCCCGCGCACCGCCACGCCATACAGCCCGCCAACCAGCCGATCGTCGTGCCAGGTTTCGACACTATGAGCGAAGCCGAGCTGCTGAAGTGTGGTGTAGGCCGCGACGAACTCTGCTGAGATCCATGTGCTCTCGCGGTTGGGGGCCGGCTCGGCGCACGCCTCCATCACCGCTTGAAAGGCGTGGTCGATGCGGATCTCGAACGGGCCGTTGCGCACGGTGCGGGCGAGGCGGCGTGGCACATGGAAGGCGTCGAGCGGCAGGATCGCGCGCGGATCGGGATCATACCAGCTGATCCCGTCGTCGTGGGCCATCGGAAAGATGCCCTGGCAGTAGGCGGCGAGCAGGAGCTGCGGCGTGAGTTGCATAGCATTATTGGCTCTAGAGCGCCGGTCATCTCTTCTGAATCCACGAAGGTCACGAAGGTCACGAAGGGCACGCAGGTCACGAAGGTCGGGAACACGCATTGGAAAGCGCGCTTCGTGCGCTTCGTGTCCTTCGTGGATCGCGCAATCCGGATTCTTGGCCAGCGCTCTAGGGAGCAACTACGAGCCGGTCGAATGCATCGTCGGGCAGCTGGTCGAGCGTATCGACGACGATATCGGCGCGCAGATCGGCGTGAGTCGTGCGTACGCCGATCGCGCGCATCCCCGCCCGATGCGCCGCTGCGATCCCGGCCGGCGCGTCCTCGAGCACCACGCAGCGCACGGGCGGAACCTTCAGCCGCTCGGCAGCCAGCAGGAAGACCTGCGGGTCGGGCTTGCCACGCTGCACATCCTCGCTGGAGACCAGCGCGTCGAAGAACGATGCGATGCCAAGCACCGCGCTGAGCGCTTCGATGTTGGCGCGCGGGGCCGCCGACGCGATCGCCTGACGCCAGCCCTGCTCGCGCAAGCGGGCCAGCCAGCGCCCGACGCCCGGCAGCAGCGCGATCCCACGCTCGCGCACCAGCTCACGATAGCAGATCTCCTTGGCATCACCAATGCGCGCGACTTCGGCGTCGCTCAGATCCGGCCCGAAGTAGCTGCGCAAGATCGTGTCGTTGCGCTGGCCGAATGTGGCCCTGAACTGCTCATTGGTGATTGGGTGGCCTTCGCGGTGCATGATGTCGCGCCAGGCCAGCCAGTGGTATTCAGCCGAGTCGAGCAGCGTGCCATCCATATCCCAGAGCGCAGCGCGAGCTTGTGTGGTTGTTGTCATACGTTGAAACGTAAAGCGTGAAGCGTGAACACGCGGCACATCACGTTTCACGTTTCACGTTTCACTGTCGGCTACATCTCGACGAAGTACGAACGGCACGACGCCGCGAGCAGCTCGCGCGACATCGTCGGCTGGGTGCGGGTGAAGCGTGCGATGTCGATCAGCTGGTCGATCAAGTCGCGTGGATGGCAGGCGCGCATCTCGATATTGCGCCTGGGGTATTCGTGCTCGAACAGATAGCGCAGCCCTTCGTCGCTATAGGGCACGTTCCTCGCTTTGCAGATCCGGCGCATAATCTCACGATACTCGGGCGGCGAGGGGTTGCCGACCTCGATCTTGTAGCGGATGCGCCGCAGAAACGCCTCGTCCACGAGCTGCTTTGGCTCGATATTGGTCGAGAAGATGATCAGCTGGTCGAACGGCACCTCAAGCTTCTTGCCGGTGTGCAACGTCAAATAGTCCTGGCGCTTTTCGAGCGGGACGATCCAGCGATTCAGCAGATCGCGCGGGCGCATCTGCTGGCGACCGAAGTCGTCGATCAGGAACAGGCCACCGTTGGCCTTCATCTGCAACGGTGCCTCATAATACTTACTGTGCTCGTCGTAGACCAGGTCGAGCGAGTCCATGTTCAGCTCGCCGCCAGCGATGACGATCGGGCGCTTGGAGAGCACCCAGCGCCGGTCGTAGTTCTGCTCCTGGCTGGCTGGTACGGTGATCTGATCGTGGTGGATGGGGTCGAAGACGCGGATCACCTGGCCGTCGACGACGATGGCGTAGGGGATGAGGATCGCGTCGGACATGAGCTTGGCGACCGCTTCGGCGATGCTGGTCTTGCCGTTGCCGGCGTGTCCGAACAGAAAGATCGAGCGGCCAGAGTTGATCGCCGGGCCAATCTGCTGGAGCAGCGCGTCGCCGATCACCAGGTGCCCAAACGCATGGCGGATGGCATCTTCATTGACGAGCAGCCCTTGGGTAGTCTGGCGCTTCATCATATCCGCGTAGGCTTTGAGCGTGACCGGGGCTGGCCCAAGGTACTGCGTGCGCGCGCCGATCTCCTTGGCGCGCTCGATGCCTTTGCTGGTGGTCTGGTAGCGATAGGCGCGCTCGCCGACACCGTCGGTGCCCTTGATCTCGCACATCTGCTCGCGCCGCAGGTAGGCGATCGACTGGTCGATCACATTTTCGTAGGGCAAGTGCAGCATCTCGACGATCATCTGCCCGGTCATCTCGCCGACCAGGTAGAGCGCGCGGAGGACCAAGTCGGAGATGTAGGAGAGCGAAAGACCTGTTTCGTCGATGCTGCGTGGGCGCGGCGGGAGCTGCGGGCCGGTCGGCACGCTTTCGTCGCTCAGCTTGACAGAGGTGAGTGGTTGCATATATGGCTCCAGTGAGAAGCTGATATCGGAAGGCGTTGCCAGTATAGCACAGTGATCGTGGCATCGCAACGGGAATCGCTATACCCGATGTATAATAAAGCCCGCAGTCCCATGCGGCGGCCCCGCACACTGATGCATGAACATGGCAATCTGCAATCGGCTATCGGCTATCGGTTAGCGGAATACCAATGGCTACACCACCCATCGAGATGCTTCAGCAGGCGTGGGAAGCCTTTCAGGCGACCGGGCGCTGCGCTGAAGAAGTCATCGCGCCGCCGATCTTGCGCTCCTGGCAGCGCTGCGCCGCAATGCGGCTCGACCCGCTCGCTATCTGCCGTGGGGCCGACGAGGCGGCGACGTTTGTGCCCGATGCCGCTCAGGAGGCGCTGATCACGCTGGCCCGCCCATCAATGGAAGATCTGTATCAGTTTGTTGAGGGCTCGGGTTTCGCCGTTCTGCTGGCCGACCCGACGTTGGCCGTGATCGAGGTCGTCGGCGACCCGCAGATGCTGGAGGCGGTGCAGTTCTACGGGCTCGCGCGCGGGGCGAGTTGGCGCGAGGAGCGGATTGGCAGCATGGCCGCGAACCTGGCGCTCCGCGAGGCGCTGCCCTGGCAGACGCGCGGCCCAGAGCATTTCTGCGCCTGCTTTCACCAGTTCGCTTGCTCGGCGGCACCACTCTTTGATGTCAGTGGCCTGTCGATGGGTGTGCTGATTGTGCTCGGGCGCTGCGAGGCGGCCCACGCGCACACGCTTGGCATGGTGATCGCGGCGGCGCAAGCGATCTCGACGCAGGTGCGCAATAACCTGCTGCTGGCCGAGACCAATGATCATCTGGCCGAGCTTAACGCTGCGATCGAGGCCATGAGCGAGGGGCTGATCTTTTTGGACGCTCTGGGTCGCCTGAGCAAGATCAACTCGCGCGCGGGCCAGATGCTTGGCCTCTCGCCGCGCAGCGCGGCCGGGCGACCATTCGACGAACTGCTCGAACTCCCGGTCGCGCTGCGGTCGGCGCTGGAGCGGCGGCGCGAGATCATCGATCAGGAGCTGCTGTTTGGCGGTCGCAAGGGGTCGGTTGCCGTGCTATGCAGCGTGCGGCCGGTCTGGGATCGCAGCCGGCGCTACCTCGGCGCGCTGATCACGTTGCGCCCGCCCGAGAGTGTTCAGCGGCTGGTGCAGCGGATGGTTGGCGCAAATGCGCGCTTCACATTCGCAGATGTCATTGGCGAGAGCCCGGCGATGCAGGTCGCCGTGCGGCACGCGCGTGTCGCCGCCAACTCGCAGTCGCCGATCTTGCTCCAAGGCGAGCCGGGCGTCGGCAAGGAGCTGTTCGCACACGCGATCCACAATGCCGGCACGCGCTCGGAAGGCCCATTCGTGGCACTCAATTGCGCGGCCGTGCCACGCATGCTGCTGATGGGTGAGCTGTTTGGTTACGAGGGTGGCCAGCGCGCCGAGCGTGGTCGCACCGAAGGGCGTCCCGGTAAGCTGGAGCTGGCGCA
>Ga0075423_10003722_pt1 | contig 14059 bp, 11 predicted proteins | sample SoiMethybrSBSTD2_FD_80114 | JGI IMG/M metagenome (GOLD analysis project Ga0075423, IMG submission 80114) | Bulk soil microbial communities from a Populus tree surrounding site in Tennessee, USA - Soil MetaG P. TD hybrid SBSTD2 | ecosystem: Environmental > Terrestrial > Soil > Tree plantation...
CCTGTTCAAAGGCAGGATGTTATGCGGTATTAGCGTCCCTTTCGGGACGTTATCCCCCACTCGAAGGTAGGTCACCCACGTGTTACTCACCCGTTCGCCACTCAGTCACTCCCTTGCGGGAGCAACCGCGTTCGACTTGCATGTGTTAGGCACGCCGCCAGCGTTGATTCTGAGCCAGGATCAAACTCTCATGTTAAACGCGCTGTGCCCTTCGACTCGCCCGCTTGCGCGAGCTCGCTCAGGGCAAGCAACTCGATAACGCGATCGCCTGTTGACTTGGCTCTTGCGTTGTTTTCGTACTGTGTTTTTGTCAAGCGACTCGTGGCTTCTTCCCTGTCGGGTGTTCTGCCAGAACCGCCGTCCGCCCGACTCCGCGCTGACGCGCTTCGTCGAGACGAGACAGGCTGACACTTGACGGGCGTCCACTCCCTCGCTGGCGCGAGAAAATGGACGTTGGTCGCGACTCGCCGATCCTTTGAGCTTGCGCCCTTGGGCGGTCGGTCGAGACCGTTGTTGTGCTTGCACGCACTATCTAGTTTTCAAAGAACCGGAGTCGCTTTCGCGCGGCCATGCGTGCTTCTGCACTGCCGCCGCTCCAGCGTATCCCCACCGAGCGGCCGTTACCAACCGTTTTTAGGGGAACCTTCTAAGGTTACTACCGACCTCGCCCTCTGTCAACCCTGACCGGCGGTAGCCGCCGGCCGGAACGAAACTGGGTTGTGTGGGCGACTGGAAGGAATAAACCCTACAGACGAACCTTTCAATCCTACGGAGACGTTACGCCGTTGTCAACCCTGGCGATCCGAACGAGGTAGTTGTCCCGCTTCCCCTTCCGCACGACGAAGTACTCGCCGTGCATCGCATCCTCGGGCCGCAGCCGCGCCTTCTCATCCGTCACGCGCCGGCCGTTCACCGAGATCCCGCCGCCTCGAATCAACCGCGCCGCTTCGCCTTTCGATGCCGCGACGGCATTCGACGACAGAAACTCGGTGATGAGCCAACCATCGGCCTGGAACGCTGTCTCCGACGAAGGCACGCTGCCGAAGACTTCGCGGAGCTCCGCCGCCGACATGCTGTCGATCTCACCCGTGAACAACTTCTCCGCCGACCGCTCGGCATCGTGCACGGCGGTATCTCCGTGCACCAGCCGCGTGACCTCTTGCGCCAGCGCCCGCTGCGCCTCGCGTCGGTCGGGCTGCTCGCGGCTCGAGCGCTCCAAATCCGCAATGCGTCCCTGGTCGAGAAACGTGAAGAACTTCAGATACTTCACCACGTCGGCGTCAGTGGTGTTCAACCAGAACTGATAGAACGCGTACGGCGACGTGAGCTCCGCATCGAGCCACACGGCGCCCGATTCGGTCTTGCCGAATTTCGTTCCCGATGACGTCGTGATGAGCGGCAGCACGAGCCCGTACGCGCGAGCGCCTTCGACTCGCCGAATCAGATCCATGCCCGCGGTGATGTTGCCCCACTGATCGCTGCCGCCCATCTGCAGCGTGCAGTGAAACCGGCGATACAACTCGAGGAAATCGTACGCCTGCAGCAGCGAGTAGCTGAACTCCGTGTAGGAGATCCCATCCGTGCCCTCGATGCGGCGCTTCACCGAATCCTTCGCAAGCATCACGTTGACCGTGAAATGCTTGCCGACGTCGCGCATGAACTCGATGGCGCCGAGTTTCGTCAGCCAGTCGGCGTTGTTGACCAACCTCGCGGGATTGTTCGCGGCGTCGAAGTCGAGAAACCGCGAGAGTTGCCGACGGATGCTGGCAACGTTCTCTTCAACGTTCTCGGCGGTCAGCAACTGACGCTCGATCGCCTTGCCGCTCGGATCGCCGATGAGCCCGGTTCCGCCGCCGACGACCGCGATTGGCGAGTGGCCACACCGCTGCATCCGCGCCAGCGGCATGATCGCCTGCAGGTTGCCCACGTGCAGGCTCGCCGCGGTCGGGTCGAATCCAACGTAACCGGTGACCGTCCCGCGCGCGAGCTCTTCGCGCACGCCTTCGCTGGCGTCGTAGATCAGGCCGCGCCACTCCAATTCGCCGAACAGGTCCATCGCGCCGTACTATAGCGGAAGCCCATGCCCATCACGCGCCGCGCCGTGCTCAGAGGCGCGCTCGCAGGCGCAATCGGCGCCTGCACAGGCGCCGCCACGTACGGGATCGCTGATGAACGCCATCGCGTCGGGATCACCGATGCGGTACTACCAGTGTCGGGACTGCCCGAGGCGCTCGACGGCGTGCGCATCGCGTTGTTGACCGACGTCCATCACAGCCACCTCGTTCCCGCCGACGATGTGGCGCGCGCGGTGTCGCTGGCCCAGTCGGCGCATGCCGATCTGATCGTGCTCGGCGGCGACTACGTGACCTACGGCGACCGCGACTATGTCGAACCCGTGGCCGAACTGCTCTCGCCGCTCAGCGCACCGAACGGCGTGTTCGCGATCCTCGGCAACCATGACGATGATCGCGACATGCCCGCTGCCCTCGCGCGGCGGAAGTTCGTGGTCTTGAAGGATCAACGCACGCGCGTCGAAATCCGCGGCGAGATGGTCGACCTCGCCGGCATCCGCTTCTGGACTCGCAAGGTCGCCGACATCGCCCGTGTGATCAAGGGTGCCGGCGATTTCGTGCTGCTCCTCGCGCACGATCCTCGCCGACTGACCGAGGCGGCGGCGCTCGATGTCCCGGCGATGCTGTCGGGACATACTCACGGCGGTCAGGTGGTCATGCCCGGCGTCGGCGCCATTGCCCGAGCACGCTTTCCGATTCTGCAGGGACTGGGTCGACGCGAGAACACGTCGATCTTCGTGAGCCGCGGGATCGGGACGGTCTACGTGCCAATTCGCATCAACTGTCCGCCCGAAGTCGCGGTGATCACACTCCGGCGCCAGTCGGCGATTTGACGAAACGCCGGCCTTCGACTTTCCATCCACCGGCGAGAATCGTCGCCACTGCTTCCGGATACGCCTGGTGCTCCTCGACGAGAATCCGCGCGGCTAGCGTATCGGCCGTATCTTCGTCGAGCACGGGAACGGTCCGTTGCACAACGATGGGGCCGGCGTCGAGATCCCCTGTGACCAGATGCACCGTCACGCCGCTTACTTTCACGCCATGATCGAGGGCTTGCTGCTGCGGATGCAGTCCCGGGAACACCGGCAGCAGCGACGGATGGATGTTGAGGATCGCGTGTGGAAACGCATCGAGCATCACCTGACTGAAGATGCGCATGAAGCCGGCGAGGCAGACCAGGCCGACTTTGCGCATCTGCAGTTCGCGCACGATCGCACGATCGTAGTCCTCGCGCGTGGGCCAGTCGCGGTGATTGAGCACGAGGGCTTCGATCCCGGCGCGGCGCGCGCGCTCGAGTCCCGCCGCGTCCGCGCGATTCGAGATCACCACGGCAATAGTCGCGTCAAGCCGGCGTTCGCGCACGGCGTCAATGAGCGACTGCAGATTGGTTCCACGCCCGGAAATGAGTACGCCGAGGCGGCGTGCGGACGCGGACGTCACAGATTGATATAGCTCACCGACGGCGGCTCCCCGGGAACGATCTCGCCGATCACACGCGCATCATGACCGCCGCGCGCAGCGAGTTCCTCGATCAGCGCCTCCGAATGATGTGCTGTGGTCACGATGATGAGACCGATGCCCATGTTGAACGTGCGCAGCATGTCGTCGATGGGCACACGCCCGCTCTCCTGCAGCCAGCGGAAGAGCGGTGGCACGGGCCAGGAGGAGGCATCGACGACGGCGGCGGTGCCGTGCGGGAGAACGCGCGGCAGATTGTCGGTGATGCCGCCGCCGGTGATGTGCGCCATTCCCTTCACGCGACCGCCGTCGAGAATCGGCCGTATCAGGTTCAGATACGATCGATGCGGTTCGAGGAAGGCGTCGCCAACCGTCATCGATAGTTCCGGCACGTGACTGACGACGCGCAGGCCGAGCGTCTCGAACGCGATACGTCTCGCCAGCGAGTAGCCGTTCGTATGCAACCCCGATGACGGCACACCCACGAGCACATCACCGACCGCTATCGCGCGTCCGTTGATCAATCGCTCGCGATCGACGACGCCGACGATGAATCCAGCGAGATCGTACTCACCGTCCGCATACATCCCCGGCATTTCAGCAGTCTCGCCGCCAAGCAGCGCGCATCCGTTGTCGCGGCACGCCGCTGCCATTCCACGGACGACCGCTTCGGCCACATCGGGCGACAGCCGTCCGGTCGCAAGGTAGTCGAGAAAGAACAGCGGCTCAGCACCCTGGACCAGGATGTCGTTGACGCAGTGGTTGACGAGGTCGACGCCGACGGTCTGGTGACGGTTGGCGAGGAACGCGACCTTCAGCTTCGTGCCGACGCCGTCGGCGCTCGCGACCAGGACGGGATGGCGGCTCTGGCCGGTATCGAGCTGAAACAGTCCGCCGAAGGTGCCGATGTCGGAGAGCACGCCCGACGTGAACGTCGATCGGGCGAGGCCGCGGATCCGGCGAACGGTTTCGTTGCCGGCATCGATGTCGACCCCAGATGACTTGTAGTCCATGCGCCGGGTGCCGAAGCGTCAGCTGACGACGGGATCTTTGTCGAAATCGTGAATGTGCACGGGCGCAGCCTCGGCGCGGACCGGCTCGGGATTGAGCTTGAGCGCAAGCTGAAGATACGCCACTTCGTCGCGCGGAAACGCCACCGGGTACTGGCCGGTGTAGCACGACGTGCAGTAGCTCGTACGACCGCCCCGAACCGAGTCGACGAGCCCGTCGAGACTCAGATAGGCCAGCGAGTCGGCGTTGAGGTACTTGCGAATCTCCTCGAGCGTGTGCGTCGCGGCGATCAACTCCGAGCGCCTCGGCGTATCGACGCCGTAAAAGCACGGCGAGATCGTCGGCGGACAACCGATGCGCATGTGCACTTCAGTAGCGCCAGCCTCGCGGACCATGCGGACGATCTTCCGGCTCGTCGTGCCGCGGACGATCGAGTCGTCCACCAGCACCACTCGTTTGCCATCGAGAATGCTGCGGACCGGGTTCAGCTTCACGCGGACGCCGAAGTGCCGAATCGATTGCTGCGGCTCGATGAACGTACGCCCGACGTAGTGATTGCGGATGAGGCCCATGCGCATCGGCAGCAGCGAGGCTTCCGAGTATCCAATCGCCCCGCAGACACCGGAGTCCGGGATTGGCACCACGACATCGGCCTCGACGCCCGATTCACGCGCGAGTCGGCGTCCGAATTCGGTCCGGATTTCGTTGACACTCTCGCCGAAGACGTAGCTGTCGGGTCGAGCGAAATAGACGTGTTCGAAGATGCACTGGGCCTGACGCGCGATGCCAAACGGCTTAATCGACTTGAGGCCGGTCGCGCTGGCGACGACGATCTCTCCTGGCTCGACGTCGCGCAAGTAGGTCGCGCCGATCAAATCCATCGCGCACGTTTCCGAACAGATGACCCACGCGTCTCCGCGCTTGCCGATCGCGAGGGGGCGGAACCCGTGCGGATCGCGAACCCCGATCAACGAGTCCTTCGTCATCATGACGAAGGAGAACGCGCCTCGCACCTGCGCCAGCGCGTCGACGATTGCCGCCTCAGGACCGTTCTCACGCGAGCGGGCGAACAAATGGACGACCACTTCAGTATCCGTCGTCGCCTGGAAGATCGCGCCGCTTCGCACCAGCGCGTCGCGCAGTTCGCTGGCATTGACGATGTTGCCGTTGTGGCCGACGGCGAGCTGTCCGTGCACGCTGTCGACGACGATCGGCTGCGCGTTGGCGAGGCGGCTTTCACCTGCCGTCGAATACCTGACGTGGCCCATCGCGATGTGACCCGGCAATCGCGAGAGCATCTCGGTGTTGAAGACCTCGTTCACATACCCCATGGCCTTTGACACCTGGATCCGCGTCCCATCACTCGACGCGATGCCGGCGCTCTCCTGGCCACGGTGCTGAAGGGCGTACAAGCCCAGGTAGGTGAGGTTCGAGGCCTCGGGATGTCCGTAAATCCCAAAGACGCCGCACTCTTCGCGGAACTTGTCCATCTTCAATAGGCCCCAGGGCTCAGGGCGCAGGCCTCAGTGGTCCTGCCCGAGCCTCTTCAGTGTACGACGCTAGGCAATGGCACGGCGGCGCTCGAAGTACTCTTCGATCGCCGTCGACCAGATTTGCTCGGCCGCGGCGCGCGGTTCATCGAGCACTCGCCGACCATCGACTGACACTCTGATCCGATCACCGCCAACGAGTCCGATTGTTGCCGCGGACACGCCAGCTGCGGCCGCCAGCGCCAGCAGCTCGTCGACACGTCCCGGCGACACTGAAACCACCGCGCGGGACGCCGACTCGCCGTACAACGTCGACACATCACGATCGCCGGCGTTCTCGCCCGCGACCCCAGCAAGATCGACCTCGACGCCATACGACGTATCGAAGCAGCACTCGGCGATCGTGATCGCCACGCCGCCCTCGGCGCAGTCGTGCGCCGATCGAATGATGCCCTGCGCAGCGCCGTCGACGAGCACACGCTGCAGAGCGGCCTCCCCGATGAGATGCAACGCCGGCGGCATTCCACCGACGATGCCGTGCGCGACAGAGAGGTACTCACTGCCGCCGAGCTCGTCGTAGCTGTCGCCCAACAACACCACCACGTCGCCGGCGGCGCGGAACGCGCGCCGCACGACTTTCTCGGCATCTTCGATGAGACCGACCACGCCGATCACCGGCGTCGGCAGCACACCGCGGCCATCGGTCTCGTTGTAGAGACTCACGTTGCCGCCAGTGATTGGGAGGTCGAGCGCGCGGCACGCCACACCGATGCCTTCGACAGCACGCGCGAACTGCCACATGATGTCGGGCCGCTGCGGGTTGCCGAAGTTGAGGCAGTTGGTGGCCCCGATCGGCAGGCCGCCGGCGCAGGCGACATTGCGCGCGGCTTCGGCGACCGCGAGTTGCGCACCCAGGAATGGATCGAGGTACACAAATCGGCCGTTGCCATCGACCGACATCGCCAGCGCGCGCACTGTGTCCTTGACTCGCACGACGCCGGCGCCCATGCCGGGGAGCACGAGCGTGTTGGTGCGCACCATGTGGTCGTATTGCCGATACACCCAGCGCTTGCTCGCGATCTCCGGCGACGCCAGCAATCGCACGAACGCCTCGCGCGCCGTCAGGGGCGCACCAAGCGCTTTCACATCGAGCCGCTGCGCCTCTTTGAGATAGGACGGCTCCGCCATCGGCCGCCGATACACCGGCGCATCGTCGGTCAGCGCACGCGTCGGAATCTCGGCGACGACGTCGCCGCGGTTCTTGACGCGCATCAGATGATCGGTCGTCACCTGACCGATGTGGACCGCGTGCAAGTCCCACTTGTCGAAGATGCGCTCGACTTCAGACTCGCGCCCCTTCTTGACGACGAGCAGCATGCGCTCCTGGGACTCGGAGAGCATGATTTCGTACGGCGTCATGTTGGTCTCGCGCTGGGGCACGTGCGACACGTCGATCTCGATGCCCGCGCCGCCGCGTGACGCCATCTCACACGTCGAACAGGTGAGCCCGGCGGCGCCCATGTCCTGAATGCCGACGAGCGCGTCGGTCCTCATGACCTCGAGGCACGCTTCGAGCAGCAGCTTCTCCATAAACGGGTCGCCGACCTGGACGGCAGGACGCTTCTCAGCCGACTTGTCGTCGAACTCCGCCGACGCCATCGTCGCGCCGTGAATACCGTCGCGACCGGTTTTCGCGCCGACGTAGTAGACCGCATTGCCTTCGCCAGACGCGGTGCCCTTGATGATCTCGTCCGCACGCGAGATGCCGAGACAGAACACGTTCACGAGCGGATTGCCAGTGTAGCTCTCGTCGAAGGCGATCTCGCCGCCGACCGTGGGAATGCCGATGCTGTTGCCGTATCCGCCAATTCCAGCGACTACGCCGGCCATCGTCCGGCGAACGAGGGGATCGTCGAGATGACCGAACCGCAGTGAATTGAGCAGCGCGATCGGGCGCGCGCCCATGGTGAAGATGTCGCGAATGATCCCGCCGACGCCGGTCGCGGCGCCCTGATACGGCTCGATGAACGACGGATGGTTGTGCGATTCGATCTTGAAAACCGCGGCAAGGCCGTCGCCGATGTCGACGGCGCCGGCGTTTTCGCCAGGCCCCTGCAGCACGCGCTTGCCGGTCGTCGGCAGCGTCTTCAGGTGCACGCGCGAGCTCTTGTAGCTACAGTGCTCCGACCACATCACCGAGAAGATGCCGAGCTCGGTGAGTGTCGGCATGCGGCCGAGCGCATCGAGAATGCGTTGATACTCCTCGCGCGTCAGGCCATGCCGCTCGAGTAGAGAATCCGTGATGGTGTCGGTCATTTTGCGAGGACACCCACTCCAGCGGCGACGGCAGTCGGAACCGATCTCGACATGCGACTCGCCACCACGCTGATCACCGACTCGAAGATCACGCGTCCGTCGGCGCTTCCGACCGCCAGCTCGCACGCACGCTCCGGATGCGGCATCAAGCCAACGACGTTGCGGGTCTCGCTGGTGATGCCCGCAATGTTGTGCACCGAGCCGTTCGGGTTGGCGGCATCGGTGACCTCGCCCGCTGGCGTCACGTAGCGGAAGATGATCTGGCGGTTGCGCTCGAGGGCATCGATCACAGTCGGCTCGGCGTAGTAGTTGCCCTCACCGTGCGCGATTGGAATGCTCAGCACTTGCCCGACGTGACACTGGCTCGTGAACGGCGTGTCCGTCTGTTCGACGCGGACGTTGACGTGCTCACATCGGAAATGCAGACTGCGGTTTCGCAGCATCGCACCCGGCAGCAGACCGGCTTCGAGCAGCACCTGGAACCCATTGCAGAATCCGATGACCGGACCGCCTGCAGCGGCAAACGATTTCACGGCCTGCATGATCGGCGAGAAGCGTGCGATCGCGCCGGTCCGCAGGTAGTCACCGTGAGCGAAGCCGCCGGGGAGAATCACGACATCGGCACCACCGAGGCTCGTATCTTTGTGCCACACCAGCTCGGCGTCCTGGCCGAACACGTGCTTCGCTGCGTAGTAGGAGTCGTGATCGCCGTTGGATCCCGGGAAGACGACAACAGCGAACTTCATCGGGTGTCGACCTCCACGCGATAACTTTCAATCACTGGATTGGCCAGCAGCTTGTCGGCGGCCTCGGAGGCGAGACGTCGCGCTTCGTCCGAGCTGCTGGCGTCGATATCGAGCTCGAAGTACTTGCCCTGACGCACGTCCTTGACGGACGCGTATCCGAGTGTATGCAGCGCGTCGGTGACGGTCGTTCCCTGCGGGTCGAACACCGATGGCTTGAGCGTGACGAAGACGCGCGTCCGCATCAGACGGTTACCTCCTGAAAAACCCGGTCGAAGATGTGATCAACATGGCGCAGCTGGGCGTTCAGATCGAACGCGCGATCGATGTCCTCGGCCGACAACACGCTGCTCACATCAGCATCGGCCTGCAGCAGCGCCTTGAAATCGCGCTGCTCGTGAAACGCGCGCATGGCGTTGCGCTGAACCCACTCATACGCCTTCTCGCGCGACACACCGCGCTGCGCGAGCTCGAGCAGCACCGTTCCGGAAAAGACGACGCCGCGCGATCGCTCGAGATTCTCGCGCATCCGTTCGGGATAGACGATCATCCCGGCGACAATGCGCGCGAACCGCCGCAGCATGTGATCGAGCGCGATGAAACTGTCGGGCAGAATCACCCGTTCCACCGACGAGTGCGAGATGTCGCGCTCGTGCCACAGCGCGTTGTTCTCCATCGCTGCGACGACGTTCCCCCTGAGCAGCCGCGCCAGGCCGACGATTTGCTCGCAGCCGATGGGATTCCGCTTATGCGGCATCGCCGACGATCCCTTTTGTCCCGTGCCGAATGGCTCCTCGACTTCGCCGATCTCGGTCTTCTGGAGACCGCGGATTTCGAGGGCGAACTTCTCGAGGGACGAGGCTGTGATCGCCAGCGTGGCCAGCAGCTCGGCATGCCGATCGCGCTGAATGACTTGTGACGCCACCGGGGCCGGCTGCAATCCGAGCCGGCGGCACACCTCCGCTTCGATCGACGGCGGCAGATGCGCGAAGGTACCGACCGCGCCAGACAGCTTGCCCACCGAGATGACGTCGCGCGCGCGTCGCAACCGCACGACATCGCGCCCAAGCTCCGCGTACCAGAGCGCGAGCTTGAGACCAAACGTCATCGGCTCGGCGTGGACGCCGTGCGTGCGGCCGATCATCGGCGTGCGGCGGTGCTCTTCGGCGCGCGCCTGCACCGCGCGCATCAGCTCCTCGACGCCGCGCACGATCAGATCGCAGGCGTCGCGCATCTGAAGGGCTTGCGCCGTATCGATGACGTCGGACGAGGTCAACCCGAAATGGAGCCACCGCGCGGACGGTCCGACGTGCTCGGCCACGGCCGTCGTGAACGCGATGACATCGTGCTGAGTGGTCTGCTCGATAGCCTCGATGCGATCGATATCGAATCGGCTACGTTCGCGGATGTCGCGCGCGGCCTCCTGAGGAACAATGCCTTCGCCGGCCATCGCCTCGGCCGCAGCGATTTCCACCTGCAGCCAGGTTTCGTACTTGCGCTGATCGCTCCAGATGCGACCCATCTCGGGGTGGGTGTAGCGGTGGATCATCGCGTCAACTCAAAAAGGCAAAACGCAAAACTCAAAAACGACCGCACCAAACTCCGCGTCCTCCTTTTTGAGTCTTGAGTTTTGAGTTTTGAGTTTATCAACCCAGCGCCAATCGCTCGCGCGAAATTTTCAAGCCGTTCACGGCGCCGAGGACCGTCGCCGCAAGCCCACCGTCGGCGAAGAGATCGCGTGCCACCCGGCGCATATCGTCGGAAGTCACGCGTTCGACGCCTTCGAGCGTTTCGTCGAGCCCGTACTGCCGGTCGAAGTAGATTTCCTGCCGGGCGAGATGCGACATGCGGCTGGAGGTACTCTCCAGGTTCAACATCAGACTGCCCTTCAAGTGGTCCTTCGCCCGCCGCAGCTCGGTTTCGGGCATCGGCTCCTCTTTCAGACGCCGGAGTTCGGCCACGACGACATCGATCAGCTCGCTCACCGCATCGTTCGCACATCCGGCGTAGATCGTCATCGTTCCGGTGTCGCGATAGGCGCTCAGGCCGCTGAAGACGGAATACGCCAGCCCGCGCTTCTCGCGGACGTTCTGGAACAAACGCGAGCTCATCGATCCGCCAAGCACGGTGTTCAAGGCGTAGCTGACGTACCGATCGGAATGATCCTGCTGATAGCCGCTCGTGCCGAGGCACACATGACTCTGTTCGAGCTCCTTGCTGCGGACCTGCGTGTGCGGGACGACTCGCGGTGGCTCCTCTGCCACCGGCCGGCTCGAAAGGGGCAGACCTTCAAACGCGCGCATCACGAGGTCACGCACACGCTCGTGCTCGATGTTGCCAACCGCGGCGACGATCAGATTCGGCGCAGCGTAGGTGTCGACGAAGTAGTCGCGCAGCCCATCCCGCGTCAATGCGTCGACGGTGTCCTTGGTGCCGAGAATGGGCCTGCCGAGCGCATGTCCGCGCCAGAAACTTTCCGTGAACAGCTCGTGGACGAGATCGTCGGGCGTATCCTCGACCATCTTGATCTCTTCGAGGACGACCTTCTTTTCACGGGAAATGTCGTCCTCAGTGAACGCCGGACGCATGACGATGTCGGCAAGGAGATCGACCGCGAGCGAGAGGTGCTCATCGAGCACCTTGAAGTAGTAGCTGGCGTACTCTTTCGCGGTGAACGCATCCATCTGCCCGCCGATCGAGTCGACGGTCTGGGCGATGTCTTCGGCACTCCGTGTCGAGGTACCCTTGAAGAGCATGTGCTCGACGAAATGAGCGATGCCGCTCTGCGCGTCAGGCTCGTGACGCGATCCCCGCGCCAACCAGACGCCAATGCTGACGGAGCGCACGTGGGGCATCCGCTCGGTGAGGAGTCGGAGACCATTCGGAAGAACGTCGCGGACGATGGCCGATTGAGACACTGTGCGTTTTGAGATAAGCGGCTGGCTCACCTGGGGTGGGCAGGCCAGGCTTCAGCCGCAAACCGTTGACAGACAGGGGATTAGCGACCTGCAACATCATAGCACGAAAGCCGGCCGAAAAGACACTCGCCCTGCCCGGGATCTCGGGCTCGTCGAGGCGGACGCCGGCGCATTCTGTTAGAATGGAGAACTCGCATCTCCAAGAAAACGCGAGAGATAGCCGTGACGCCCAACAGCAGCGACCTTGCCGAGCTGGAGCCTGCCGAACTCGAGGCCCGACTCGAATCGAGCGGGTACGAGCGGTTTCACGCCCGCCAGGTGTATCGCTGGATTCACAAGTGCGGAGTCACAGACTTCGCGCAGATGACGAACCTATCGCGGCCGCTGCGCAGTCAGCTGGCGGCGCTGTTCGTCGTCTCCACACCCCGGGTCGTCAGCGATGAACGGTCGGTCGATGGCACCCGCAAGCTCGCCCTCGAGCTCGCCGACGGCCGTCGCATCGAATCGGTTTTCATTCCCGACACACCGTCGATGACCTTCTGCATCTCGACTCAGGTCGGGTGCGCGATGTCGTGCGGGTTCTGCCTCACCGGGAAGATGGGCCTGGTCCGCAATCTGACGGCGGGGGAAATCGTCGGTCAAGTGCGCGTGCTCGCCGAGGCCACAGGACTCCTGAACGAGCCGTTCAATATCGTGCTCATGGGAATGGGCGAGCCGCTTCACAACTACGACAACACGCTGAAGGCGCTACGCATGCTCCATAGCGAGCATGGGCTCTCGATCTCCCCGCGACGCGTCACCCTGTCGACCGTCGGCATCGTTCCCGAACTCGAACGCCTGGCTCGTGAGCCGTTGATGCCGAATCTCGCGGTCTCGTTGCACGCCACGACGGACGAGCAGCGGACCACGCTGGTCCCCCCGAACCGGCGGTATCCACTCGCACAGATACTCGACGCATGCCGGCGCTTCCCGTTGAAGAAGCGCAGCCGCATCACATTCGAGTACGTGCTGCTCGATGGGGTCAACGATACGCCTGAGGACGCGCGTCGTCTGGTGAAGCTGCTCGCGGGGATCAAGGCCAAAGTGAATCTCATCCCGCTCAATCCCGCACCGGGGATCCCGTACACACGCCCGTCGGACGAGCGCGTGAATCGCTTCGCGCAGATCCTGGCCGATCGTCACATCACCGTGTCGGTTCGGAAAAGCCGCGGACGGGACATTCGCGCGGCATGTGGTCAGCTGATCGTCGAAGGCGGGATCAAGAAGACCGCCGCGCAGCAGATGGCGATGCTGCTCGGATGATCACCCGGCGGGTCTACGGGTCTCTAGGCCCGCCTCTACGTCAATCAATCGTGACGTCGATCCACTCGTTGCGCGGATAGGCGCGATCGAGCTGGACCTTCACGTAGTTATCCGTCACCGCCGATCGACCATCGTCCACCGTGAGCGCACGGCGTGTGGTGCCTTGCTGCTCGCGTCGAAAGCGCGCGCCCATCTCGCGGCCGATCGCGCGGAGGCGGCTGCCTCGTTCTCGGATCGTCAGGCCATCGACCTTGCTGTTCATGCGGCTGGCCGCAGTGCCCGGACGATCGGAATACGGGAACACGTGAATATGGGAAAGCGGAAGGGTGCGCAGGAGGTGCTCGGTCGCGACGAATTCGTCGTGGGTTTCACCTGGAAAGCCCACGATCAGATCCGACCCGATCGCGGCGTGCGGCATGACCGCATGAATGCGGCCGACAAGGCGTTGAAAGAATGCGGTCGTGTAAGGGCGCCGCATGTTCGCGAGGACGCTGTCCGCGCCGTGTTGAAGCGGCAGATGAAAATGCGGCGCGAGCCGTTCCGAACCCGCGACGAGATCGACGATCTCGTTTGTGCAGTCCATCGGTTCCAGTGAGCTGAGCCTGAACAGCACCTTGCCATCCCACTGCGCCAAATGCCGGACCAGCGTCGCGAGCGACGTACCATCGTCGAGATCGCGCCCGTAGGATCCCAAGTGCACTCCGGTGATGACCACTTCCTTGTAGCCCGCGTCGATCGCTTCGTGAATC
>Ga0075423_10003726_pt1 | contig 14057 bp, 10 predicted proteins | sample SoiMethybrSBSTD2_FD_80114 | JGI IMG/M metagenome (GOLD analysis project Ga0075423, IMG submission 80114) | Bulk soil microbial communities from a Populus tree surrounding site in Tennessee, USA - Soil MetaG P. TD hybrid SBSTD2 | ecosystem: Environmental > Terrestrial > Soil > Tree plantation...
GGCCCTGCGCGACGCGCACCGTCGTCAGCGGAGTCTCCGAGCGCGCCTCTTGGGGCCCCGCCAATACGAGAAGGAGCCCAAGCATCGGGGCGTGCCGGAGCATGACTACCTATTCTACCTTCACAACCCGGCGCACGAAACGATCGACTCCCGCTTGGGCTCGAACGAAATACACGCCCGCCGAGCTTGACGCGCCGCTGTCACACCGCCCGTCCCAGGAAAGCGTGTGCTCTCCCGCGGTGAACCATGCCCCATTGGCGAGGGATCGAACGGTTCGACCGCCAAGATCGTAGACCACGATCTCGACCGGGCCGGGATGGGCAAGCGTCAAGCGTAGCTTGACCTGGCCGCCGAAGGGATTTGGCGACACACGATCCAGAGCCGCCGGGCTGGCACTGGTTCCGGTTGCGATGCCGCTGGCGGTGTAATAGGGGGAGGCCTCTACGCGCATCATCGTGTCACGGCACGCCGTGTTCTGATGCAGGGAGATGGTGATGTCAATCTTTGGAAACCCGCCCCCTCCGGCGATGAGCCCGCTGTCGAAATGCTGGATCGGACCTCCGCTCACCGAAAGGTCAAGGCTCATCTGCTGCTGGAGCGCAACTTCGCCCCCGACGCGATAGGTGCCGGCGCCTTGGATCGTGAGGGTCGTCGTGTTATCGGGTACCACCCACCTGACATCGGAAACACTGTACTGATCGAAGAGACCGTCGAAGCCGACGTGTTTGAGGGTGAACGTGCCCTGGAGCGGACTGGAGATGAGGACGGGACAGGCACAGGGGCCGAAGCAGCCCGTTTGGAAATTGCTCAGGGCGCCTAGCCGGTACCGGTAGAAGTAGGTCGAATCCGTCGTCTGGGCCGCCGCGGGATGCGCCTCAAGAACCAGGCTCATCGCCATGCCCGTCATGAAAGTGATTACGCAACATCGCGTTAGGCGTTTGGTAAGCATGGTGCGGTACTCGAGCTGAGGTTCACGTTTGTCGCGGGGCTGGTGCTTCTATGGAGAAATGATAGCACCAATTCCCGGATAGGCCAGGGGTGGGACAGGGGGTAACGGCTATCCTCTGCCCCGGGTCACAAAGAGGGCCGCTGCGGTCCACGTGGGAAAGATGCCGAGCACGGGAACAAGCTCGGCGGCGAACGTGGGAAGAAACGCGATGTGCCAGCCGAGCAGCGCGATCATCACGATTCCGACGGCCACATCGAGCGCGTCGTTGACGGGGGAGGCGGCGCCACCGAGGAATGCAGGCACCGCGAAAATCTGGATCGCGTCGGCGGCGATGGCGACGTACCGAGCGGCCCAGATGCGGGCGGGCGACGGTGTGGGACGGGGGCTCATGATGGACCCCATGATGCCCTAAGACAGGGCGGCATGCCCGGAGCGAAATTTCAAAAAGAGTTCTTTACATGCGCCGCCGATTGCCCGATACTCCCGCCTAGCAGTTACCTGACGGTCGTATGCAGCGCAGACGCGATGACATTGCCGCAGGAGAAGCTACCTGCGGCGTTTTTTGTATCCGGGTGGAAGCTCATCCGGGGGCCCGACCATAGTGGCCGGGTTGGCCGATCCGAGAGGACGGTTTGTAGGGGCCAGGCCCCAGTGCGTAAGGAGTACAGAGTGGCAGTAGGAACCGTGAAGTGGTTTAACGAGTCGAAGGGTTTCGGTTTCATCCAGCAGGAAGGCGGCGAGGATGTGTTCGTGCATTACTCGTCGATTTCCGGTGAAGGCTTCAAGACGCTGGCCGAGGGCGAGCGCTTGGAGTTCGAAATCGTCCAAGGACCCAAGGGGCTCCAGGCGGCGAACGTCCGCAAGGCGTAGCCGGCTCGAACCAACATCAACCGAACAAAGCTACGGGGCGGCGCCGTGAGGTGTCGCCCCGTTTCCTTACTTGGCCTCCCCTCGTAGCTCCTTCAGCTTTTGCTCCGCTTCCCTGTTCCTGGGATCCAGCTCGAGCGCCTTTTCGTAATTCTGGATCGCGAGATCCTTCTGGCCGGCCGCGGCGCAGGCATTCGCCAGATTGGAGTAGGCAAACGATGACTTCGGATTCTGCTCCGCGTTGAGGGTCAAGATTCGGACGGCGTCCTGGCTGTGTCCATCGGCAAGCAAGGTGTTCCCGAGCTCATTGAGGCTTCGTTCGCTGAAGTCGTACGAGCCGCTGCCGTAGAAGCGATCGCGGAGGGTATTGTACCGCGCCACCGTGGTATCGATCCCCGCGGACTCATAGACCGACGCCAGCTCCTCCGCCAACGTCAGGGGCCGCGGCCGCCCCCGGTGGCATGTCACGCAGGCCACCGTGACGCGTTTCGGTTCCGGGAACGTCATCTTGCTCAGATCGCGGTTGATGTTGGCCACCATCTTCATCATCCGCCGGGCGACGTCCTTCGTGGGTTTCTGATCCGAGACGAAATCGTAGGAGGTGAGCGGCTGCCCTTCCTGTCCCACGTGGCAAAAGGGACATCGGACGCCGAGCGCGCGCGTAAACCCGATCATCGTGGCGCTGAGTTTTTCCTTCGGCGTGTTCTTCGGAAGAACTTTGAGGTTCTTGGCCTTCTCGGGCCATTCGAACCTTTGTTGGGCGGACGCCACGCGGGCGGTACCCGTCACAGCCAGTGCGAGCGTTGCTCCCAGGGCGAAGAAACTCCGGACACGTCGGCGCAAATCCATCGCGGCTCCTTCCGGCACGAGATCGGGGGAGTATAGCCCAGCGCTTTCGTTCGCGAAATCAGCGGTCACCGGAGAGGGCGGCTCCGAGCCCCGCCGCGCGACCCGTCGCCCAGGCCCATGCGAAGTTGTACCCCCCGATGGGCCCGAACGCGTCGAGGATTTCGCCGCAAAGGAATAGCCCGGGGCAAAGCCTGCTCTCCATGGTGCGCGGATCGATCTCGTTCAGCGCCACACCCCCTCCGGTGACCTCCGCCCTCTTGTAGCCCTCGTCTCCTGTCCATGGAAGCGCATGCCTCGTCAATGCCTCGACCAGACGCAGGCGTTCCTCGCGCCTGAGCCGAGATCGTTGCGTCCTACCGTCGATGCCCGCAACCTCGAGGAGCGTCTCCGCCAGCCTCGCCGGGAGATGCGGCCGGAGAAGGCCGAGCAGGGTGCCCTCTCCTTGACGCAGGATTCGATCCCATTGCTCCCCATCGCTTGTCGTCCAGCGCACGTAAATCTTCTGCGGATCGCCGCCCGCGCGGCGCGAGAGCACGGCGAGGTGTGAGACGTTGAGCACGGCCGGCCCGCTGTATCCCTTGTGCGTGAACAGGAAGCCACCGCTCGTCACGAGCTTTCGCTTGGGACCCGGGGCTTCTATCGTCACTGGGAGGGAGATGCCCGTGAGAGCCGCGTACCGGTGCGGCTCGGCGGTGAGCGGCGTGAGTGCGGGGTAGGTGTCGTGAATCGTGTGGCCGAGACGGCGAACAAGGTCGAGACCGGTGCCGTCACTCCCGGTCGCCGGGACCGAGAGCCCCCCGGTCGCGATGACGACCCGCGCCGCGCGGATCTCGGCGCCGCCTTGAAGCCGGATACGCCAGGCGTCCTGGTCCGGATGAGCCGTCGCGCCCGTCTTCCCCAACGCCTCGAGGCCTGTCACGTAGGAATCGAAGCGCACCTCGGCCCCATCACGCTCGGCCATGTCCCGGAGCCGATCGCGCACGTCGCGCGATTTGTTGGAAACGGGAAACAACTTTCCCGTCTCCGGCTCGAGCGCGAGCGGAAGGCCCAACTCTTCCTCGAAGAACCTCCGCTGCTCCTGGAGCGGCCAGGAGAGGAGCAACTTCTTGAGGGTGTGGGGCGAGGACGCGGTGACGAACTGAGAGGGCTCGATCGCGGAGGGAAGGACGTTGCATCGCCCCCCACCGCTCATGAGGATCTTGCGGCCGCCATCGCGCGTCCTCTCGAGCAGGAGCACGCGAAGACCGGAGCGGACGTGGGAGCGACCGGAGCGCGCCGCGAAGATCGCGGCGGCGAATCCAGCGGCTCCCGCGCCGATCACGACGATCGGCGGCCGGTCGTCGCGCCGGCTCAACGTTTACGAATGATGGCTCGGTCCGCTACTTCGTACCCGTCGACTGGCTTGGGTCGTCCGACGGATTCACATAGTTGAGGACGAACGGGCCCATTCCGTGGACCTGAACCGTCGCTCCCATCTTGGTCCACGCATAGTGACGCGCCTCCGCAGGCAGGACGGCGTAGCCACCTGCCGGCAGCGTTTTCATGGATGCCTGATCGAACTTTTCGCCCATCCCCAGCGAGAACGTCCCTGCGATCACGGTCACGTTTTCGTCGGTGGGATGCCAGTGCGGCGCGATCTTGTAACCAGCGGGCAACTTGAGCCGAATCGTGTACGGACCTGGCGCCCCGGGATCACCGGACAGGACAACGAATCTCGCTCCCTTTCTCAGTACCGCGGGCGGGTCGCCCCACTTCATCTGCAATGGGGTGACCATGACGTGCGCGGGCGCCGCCGCCGTCGCAGGAGCGGGAGTCGCAGGAGCGGGAGCCGGAATTGAGGCGGGTGGGGCGGAGGTGGAATCCTGAGCTGCTACGGGAAACGCGAGAGCAAGACCGAGGGTCAACGTCAGCAACAGGAATTTCACGACCGCCTCCTTTTTGACGAGTCCGTTTTCCCCCACGGCACGCGACGTCTGAATTTAAGCCTCACCCGAGGCAAAATCGAATGCTTTCTCAAGCGTCATGCTCCGCCCCTTCGAAAAGATCTCGGAGGCTCCGTCCGCGCCCACCAGATCCCAAAGGGTTTCCAATTCCTCCTGGATGCGGCGCCGGTCGGACGGCATGGGTTCCACGCCCAGCATCTCCCGCAACGCGCGGGAGGCCCCATAAAGAATCAGGGCACGCTCCGGCTGATCCTGTCGGAATTCCAGCGCCGCGAACCGCTCCAGGGCATCGACCATGGCCTGCCGATCACCCATCTCGCGCAGGATGGCCAAGCTCTCCACGAGGTAGCCCCTGGCGCTCGCGAACTCGCGCGCGTTCGCCGCAAGGAGGCCCAGCTCACCCAGGGAGTAGGCGATTCCGGATCTGTCTCCCAGCTCCCGCTGGAGTGCGAGACCCTGCTCCTGGTAGGCGAGGGCCGCCGAGTCGTCGCCATGAGCGCGGGCCGCGGTCCCTAGGCCGTTCAGGGTGACTGCTTCGTTGGTCCTGTCTCCCAGCTCCCGCTCCAGCGCCAGAGATTCCTCGTAGAAGCGCCGTGCCAGTGAGAAGTCCTCCTGACCCAGGGACAAGCTTCCCAGATTATGGAGGACCGCGGCGATGCCGTGCCGATCGCCGACACCGCGGAAGTGGATGAGGCTTTCCTCGTATGCGGATTTCGCCGCCGAGTGGTCCCCTTTCACGTAGGCAAGATTCCCAAGCTCCTTGAGCGAGAGCGCAAGCTCCTCCCGGTCCTCGGTCTCGCGCGCGATTGAAATCCAAGAGTCGATTCGAGCGTGGGAGGCGGCGTAGTCGCCGAGACCGCGCGAGATCACGACGGCGCCATGGAGCGCTTTGGCGCGCTCCGGACTTCGATCGCCCGCCTCCGCGAGGTCCAGGATCTTGCTGAGGCGCCCGTTTCCCTCCTGCCAGAGCCCCCGGATCCACCAGAAGCGCCACAGGTTTCCGCACAATGAGAGTCCGCGTGCGAAGTCCCCGCGCCCGCTCGCCCCTTCGATCGCCTGGCGGAAATTATCGTGCTCCTCCTCGAGGCGATTGAGCCACGAGGCCTGTTCGGGACCCATGAGCTCGGGCTCCGCGCGTTCCGCGAGCGCTCGATAGAATTCGCCGTGGCGATCCACATAGCGGTCCCATCCTCCGGCGTGCTGGAGCCGCTCCCTCCCGTACGCCCGCAACGTCTCAAGCATTCGGTACCGCGCGGTGTTCTCGAATCCCTCCTCGGGCGTGAGGAGCGACTTGTCGACTAAGTGCGCGAGCAGATCCAGAATCTCCTCTTCCTCGATTCCGTCGCCGGAGCAGACCGCTTCGGCCGCCTCGAGCGAGAGCCCTCCGGCGAAAACGCTGATCCGATGAAAGAGCTGCTGCTCTTTGCTTTCGAGGAGGTCGTAGCTCCAGTCGACCGTCGCCCTCAGGGTCTGCTGACGCGGAAGCGTCGCGGCGCTCCCGTATGTGAGGAGGCGGAAACGGTCCTCGAGCCGGCCAAGAATTTGCGCCAAGGGGAGGACCTTGACCCGCGCGGCCGCGAGCTCGATCGCGAGAGGAATTCCGTCCAGACGGCCGCAGATCTGTGCCACGGTCCATGCATTCTGGACGGTGAGCGCGAAGGTGGCCTGCACCGCCGCGGCGCGGTCCGCGAAGAGACGCACGGCTCCATAGCGGCTCAGGAGCTGCCGCGGAAGAGGAGCGCCGCGCGGGTCCGGTATGCTCAGCGACGGAATTCGCCAGAGGCTCTCGCCCGGCACGCCGATGGCTTGTCGGCTCGTGGCCAGGATTCGAATCGCAGGAGCCGCCTCCAGAAGCGTCCGGGCGAGCGCGGCGCACGCCGGGGTCAGGTGCTCGCAGTTGTCCAGCACAAGGAGGAGCGTGCGGGAAGCCATGTGCTCCGCCAAAGTCACGAGAAGCGGCCGCTCCGCCTCTTCTCGAAGTCCCAGCGCGGTCGCCACGCTCTGCGGCACGAGGCTGGGATCCGAGAGGGCCGCCAACTCAACCATCCAGGCGCCGTCCGGATAGCTCTCGAGCAGATTCCTCGCCACCTGGATCGCGAGCCTCGTCTTGCCGCAACCGCCGGAACCAAGAAGCGTGACGAGGCGCGCCGAGGCGAGGAGACGCGCTACCTCTTCCATCTCATCCTGCCGCCCCACGAAGCTTGTGAGCGAGATCGGCAGGTTGTTCGCGACCCGCACGGGCTGCGTCTGCAAGCCCTCGGGCGCCTCCACCGTCGTGGACGGGCCCTCGAGCAACGCACGAAGCGCGGCCGCGATCTCCGAGCCCCGGCCGAAGCGTCGCTCCCGCTCTTTCGCCATGGCGCGCGCCACGATCCTGTCGAACGCGCGCGGAAGACCTTGCCTGATTCTGCTCGGGGCCGGCGGCTCGACCATCGCGATCTCGTGGATCACGGTGAGAGCACTCGGACCCTCGAACGGGGTCCGCCCCGTCGCCGCCTCGTAGAGCACGACCCCGAGGGAGAAGAGGTCGGATCGGGCATCCAGTACGTCCCCGCGCGTCTGCTCGGGGGACATGTACGAGACCGTGCCCGTCACAACGCCTTCTTCCGTCAAATGACTGACCGTGGCCGCAGGGACGGAACCGGGGCCCGAGGCGCCTTCCAGACGCTTGGCGAGGCCAAAATCCGCGACCTTGGCGCGACCTGAGCGCGTAAGGAGAATGTTCGCTGGCTTGATGTCGCGGTGGATGAGCCCGAGAGCGTGGGCGGCCTCGAGGGCTTCCGCAACGTCACCGCCGATCTGCACGATCTCTTGAAGCGAAAGCGGCGCGCGCGCTACCCGGGCGCGGAGCGTTTCTCCTTCGACGTACTCCATCGCGATGAAGTGATAACCGTCCGCTTCCTCCACCTCGTAGATCGTGACGATATTCGGATGGTTCAGGGTTGCGGCAAGCTGAGCCTCGCGGATGAAGCGCTGGCTTGCTGAGCTCGAGGTCAGCGCATCTTCCGAAAGGATTTTCAGCGCCACCGCGCGATCGAGGCGCTCGTCACGGGCGCGATAGACGGCTCCCATGCCACCGGAGCCGAGGAGTTCCTCGATGCGGTACCGCGAGATGGTCTTGCCGACCGGACTGCCCACGTGGGCCTCGGATTGGGAATTGGGGCGGGCCACGGAGGAACTGTAGGTCAAACCCAGCCCTTTGCCAAATGAGCCGGGTTGGCCCGCTTCCGGCCGGAGCGAAGAGGACCGCGACGCCTACTACCGCAGTATGGCCATCTTCTTCGCCGAGGACGTGCCGTCTGGGTAGGTGATCTTGTAGAAGTAGATACTGCTCGCGGCTTTTCCGCCGGAATCAAGCTCCCCGGTCCATCGGGCCTGATAAACCCCGGGGTCCTTCACCGCATCGACGAGCGTCCTGACGTTCCGTCCTGAGACGTCGTAAATCCGGATCGTCACTTTCCCTCTCGAGGCGACGCTATAGGAAATGATCGTCTCGGGGTTGAACGGATTCGGGCGGTTTTGAGAGAGAGCGTTGATGAAGCGGGGTGCCTCGGGCCCGGGCTCCCCCGTCCCTGTCAGGACCTTCGTATTGTCCTGGATCCGATAGAGCGGCCCGTACGTGCCGGTCTGGAAGCCTGTCAAGGTGGCCCAGTTGCCGTACTTGTTCGCGTCGGTAGGGCACGGCCAGCATGAAGCTGTATCTGCCGTCGTCCTCGGCCCGCGGCAGCTCGTCAGGAACTTGTAGAGCACCTGCGCGCGGGTGTCGACCATGTTCATGCCACCCTGACGAATGAACTGGAGTGAGAACCCATAACCCAACGCCTTGTTCCGATCATGATCCATGATAGCGTCGCGCTCGGTCATGTGAGCGACCGCGGCAACGTTCGTCACCGAGGCGAACGTCGGATAGGTCGCCGCGCTCTGAGCATCCGAACCTCCGATCTTGGTCAGCGCATCGAACCGGTTCGGTCCCGCGCAATCTCCGTCTATCGTGTAAATGAACGCACCCGACGCGCCGAGGCCGGGACCCGCCGCGGGGTCCGCGAACATGTCCTTGATGACAGGATTGTGATTGCTCGAACCTCCGTTCCATTGGTTCGCCGCGGTGGCAACGCCGAATACCTGCGTCGCCAGGGCGCTCTCGTTCGGATGCGGAACTCCGCCGACGGCGGAAAGAGAATTAAAGAAGTCGTCTCCAGTGGAGAGCAGGCACCTGTCGCCACCGTCCGTTCCCGTGGGGGTGGCCCACCACTGCGACAGCAGTCTGGAATCCGATTCCTCCAGCACGGAGAATGAGCCCTGAACGTGCGACGACTCGATCATGATCCGGTACCAGGCGGCTAGGGAGTCCTTGATCGCATACTCGTCCATGTTCGGGAAGTAGTTCGCCAAGCGCCCCGCGCGAGTGCCCGCGAACTCATGCCCGCCCACGTTTGCGCCCTGCTCCGTGCCTCGCAGCAGCCGATATCGATCCGCGCGTACCCCGAGCGCCCGAAGGGCCTGCGTGACCGGATCCGTCGCGTAGTTCCAGGCGGTGTAAGCGCCGTCCAAATTGAGAATCGGCGTACTGGTGCTGGCTGCGAGCTGCGAGCCGGGTGCACCCAGCGGGTACACGCGCGGAAGCACGTCGAACTCGATGATGTCCGGCGCGACGATCGAGCCACCGGGCAGAATCGGCAAATCCTCAACCTCGAACGAACGCAGGTCGGAGCTGAACTGGTAGGCCGTCCCCCCGTTCAAGTCTACGGCCTTGAAGTAGTATTGAACCCGCGTTCCTCGAGGAAGGAAGGCAAGCGCGGAGTACGACGCGATTCCCTTGATCGTGAACCCACCGGGGAGGCTTGCGCCGATCTTGTCCCGCGGAGGCCAGTTCATCCGAAATCTCGAGTCGATCAGGATCGTGTCGGATCCCGATACGGCAACGCTGTTCGCGTCAAGCTCGCTCGAATCGAAGGGGCTCCACGCCTTGGTCGCCGGATCGAACAAGCGGTAGATCACCCGGGGCTTGTCGAACGCGGCCACGAAGTTTGGGTTCGTGTGCGTAATCGTCAACCCCGCACTCACCGATTTGTCGAACCCATGATGCCAGTTGATCCCCTTCCCGTTCCTGCGAAGTCCCGAGCCGATCGAGACCACCACCGAGTCGCCGAGCGGGCTGTTGAAGTTGTCGTGCACAGCGGAGGGCTGCCCGTTGTCGGAGCCTCTCACGCCGGGCCAACACTGGCCTGCTGCAACAGTACCCCCGCTGCATCCGGTACCGCTCATCGTGCCGTCGACGAAGGTAGATTGAGCGAGGAAGCTGGGATAAATTCCGAACACGGGAGTCGGGGTACCGCTCACTACCTCGAGCCGCAAGTCGTCGTAGAGCACTCCATAGACTACATCGCCGCAGTTTTGAAGATCGCCGCTTATCTCCGGGACACATCGGATGGAGTATCGGAGCTGGACCGAATCGGCCCGGGACGCCTCGGCCAGCTCGGACCGGATGCCGCCCCACGCCTGAAGGCCATCGACTCGCCGCGTCCCGCCCCCGTCCGTGTTCCTCCAGCTCGACCAGAGGCCGTCCTTGAAGTACCGGTACTCGGCGAACTGCACGAAGCCCGAATAGGCGGGCATGTCCAGGTACTGAGACCACTGGGCGACGACCGAGGCCGTCCCTGCGGGAATGGGGAATGTGCAGGAAACGATGGAGGTCGCCTCATTCGGAACCGTGTGAAGGGTGGATGAGTTGCCGCCCATGAATATCCGGTCAGAAGACGAGTTCTTCGGCGAGCAGGAATCGGGGGTCGGGAGATTATTCCCCGCAAACAGCTGCCAAAAGGTCCCGACGCCGGGCGGCACACGCGCCGAGATCACGGGTGCGCCCGGGGTTCCCTTGATCACGTTGCCTGAGAAGGCGTCGACCCCACCGGACGCAAGCTCGTCCGCGTAGAGGGAACCATTGTCGCTGGTTGAAATGGCGTCGATCTGAAGACCGTGACCGTCCGGCCAAAGCCCGTCTTCCGACGAGTTGAAACAATCCGACCGGAACACGAAATATAGAGCGCGGTGCTGTGCCTCGATCGTGAAGGATGCGCCGCTCACGGTCGTAGGCGGTCCCGATGGATTCCCTTGCACGAGGAACGTGCCGCCGGTCGTGTTCCCGCCGGTCGCGTTGGGGCTGGCCGGAGTGACGCTGCCCGCCCAAAGAACGAGAAGACGCGCGTTACCGACCCCGCCGGAGGCGATGATGTTGTCCAACGTCGCGCGACTATTTCCGATCGGGTCGCTGATGCCATCGCCGCCACCGATCAGGTATGCGTAGTCGTAGTTGAACTCACTGCTGAAGTTATAGGTGAACGTGAAACTGTAGTTCGCGGCATGCGAACCTGTATCGATATAGAGAATCTGATACGTGAAGTTCGGATATCCGTATCGGGCGACCCAGCCGGCATCGAACTTGCCGCACCATAGCATCCGGCTTCCGCTGAGCGCCTGGGGGCAGGTCACACCCGTGGAACAGGTTGCGTTATCCGAAACGTGCCAGAGGATCTCGTTGAGGGATTGGTCTTCGACCGTATATGGCCCGGTCGTGCCGGTCGTGTAGGTGTTCAGGGAGTCGGCCTGCGGGGTCGATCGTCCCGCCCATGTGCCCGCGTAGCGATCGAAGCACGCGCCGGGATATTGTAGCCAGGTCGTAGTCGATTGGCGGACCTTCCCGCCCAGCAAGGGCGAGGTCGGGGAGGATCCCGGGGGTGGGGGTGGCGCTTTGATCCGCTCGGCGGCGCTCGCCCGGCCCGCCAGACAGATCAGGATCGCGAACGCGCATGAGGCCGGGAGAACGAAGCGGATGAATCGGCTGGGAAGGCACGGATCCATGCGTCCTCCACTTCCTCCGCGCCCCAGGAGGGAAGTTAACGAGAGGAGGATATCACAGAATCGCACGCAGGTCAAAGACCCGGCCCTCCTCGACTTCAGCCGTCCGCGGGTCGCTGGTCTCCTAGGTATATCTACGTGCAGGTATCGGCTTGGTCGTACGGGTCCCCTCATGTACCATGCCGAGCGAACGAAAGGAGGCGCATACGCGAAAACTCCGCATCGGCATCGTGGATCTCGTAGCCCGAGCGCCAACTCATTCTTTGTACGCCCGGCTCATGCACGCGAATCTTGCGAGCATCATGCCCCAGGTCATTGCCGTCTGGTGCGAGGAGGCCGGGCACGATGTCCGCTTGGTCTGCTACACCGGCTTCGAGGATCTCACGGATGTGCTGCCGCGCGACATTGATGTCCTGTTTATTAGCGCCTTCACGCAGGCGGCCCAGCTCTCCTATTCGATCAGCAGCCTGTTCCAGCAGCGCGGCGTGGTCACGGTCTTAGGCGGGCCGCATGCCCGTTGCTACCCTCAAGACGCGCAGAAATACTTCGACTACGTCCTGGGCTTTACCGACAAGGAGACGTTGAACGCGGTCCTCACGGACTGCACGCCTCACCGGCCGATGGGGATCCACCTGACCGCGAAGACCCAGCCACCGACGCTGCCGGGCGTTCGGGAGCGCTGGAAGTTCATTGAGCCGATCCTCGCCAAGGCGCCCATCTTGAAGATCGTGCCGATGATCGGCAGCCTGGGGTGCCCCTATACGTGCAGCTTCTGCATCGACTCGGTTGTCGCGTACCAGCCATTGGGCTTCGAGCAGATCCGGGAGGACCTTCGCTTCCTACGTACAAAGATGAAGCGGCCGCGCGTGGCGTGGCACGACCCGAATTTCGGCGTCAAGTTCACCGAATACATGGACACCATCGAAGAGGCGGTTCCCCCGGGGAGCATCGATTTTCTCGCCGAGAGCAGCCTGTCGCTACTCTCGGAGCCGCACTTGGGCCGTCTGCAAAAGAATGGGTTCAAGGCGATCCTGCCGGGGATTGAGTCCTGGTACTCGCTCGGAAACAAGGCGAAGACCGGGAGCACGACAGGGGCCGAAAAGGTTCGGCAGGTCTCCCAGCACGTGAACATGGTGCTCCGCTACGTCCCCTACGTGCAGACGAACTTTGTGCTGGGATTGGACGTGGACCAGGGTCCCGAGCCGTTCGAGCTGACGAAGCAGTTCGTGGACATGACCCCGGGCGCGTTCCCGGGCTATTCACTCCTCACCGCATTTGGACAAGCGGCTCCCCTCAATTTGGAGTTTCAGAAGAACGGCCGGGTCATCGGCTTCCCGTTCCACCTCCTCAACAACAACCACGCCATGAACGTGATACCGAAGAACTACGGCTGGCCCGAGTTCTATGATCACGTGATCGATTTGACGAAATACTCCTTCTCGTGGCGGGCGATCTGGAACCGGTACCGTGCCGTGAGCGAGAGGATCCCCCGCTGGATGAACGTGGTGCGTGCCATATCCACGGAGGGATTCGGACGGATTGGATATCATTCGAAGGTGCGCCGGCTGCTCCGGACCGATCCTTCGTTCCTTCCGTTCCTGAACGGAGAGAGCGATCAGTTGCCGTCGTTCTACCAGAACCGCGTGCGGGGCGATCTCGGCGCGCTATGGCAGCACCTCCCCGACGGGGCCCTCTACCACGATCCCAACGCCTACCTGAACGGACAGCCGGAATTGACGCGACCGCACCCAGGCAAACAGGCGGCTCGCTCCTAGGCTGGATCGGCCCGTTCTGAACGCGCGACCGGAATAAAGAGGTCCCGGCGGCTCGCACCGCCGGGACCCTGTACAGCTCCTCCAGATCTACTGCGCGCGGAGCACGTGTGGCTCCCACGCTTCGGTCAGGTCTTGAGCTTCTTCTCCTTCTCCGGGCGGAACGGCTCCTTGAGCACGACCTTGACGCCGGAGATGGTTCCGGTCAGGACCGAACGCACCTGCTCCACGGCCGTTGAGCCGATCTCGCCGGCCGCCCGCAGGGCGCCCGATCCGGCAGCCGAGGCCGCATCCTCCGCGGTCATGCCCAGGTCGCGCGCGGCCCCGATCGCTCCTTCGACCGCCCCCTTGGCAGCCTGACCAACGTTTCCGCCCACCTCGGACGTACCCTTAACCAAAGCCGCGGCACTCGCGCTCACCGTCTCCACGCCGGCCTTCCCCACTTCCTGGGTGCCGCGCAGGGCTCCGAGCATGATGGATCGTGCCGCGCTCCCGACCTCACCGCCGACCTCGGCCACGCCGTGAATTGCTCCGGTGATGGTGTCCACGACCAGGCCGATTATTTCCGCGCCCGTCGCGCGTGTCCCCCTGAGGGCGCGTACAAGTGCACTGCTCATGGCATCCGCAATCGCTCCGGCAACATCACCAACTCCCTGGATTGCCGAAACGACGTAGTCTTTTGCCTCCGTCACGAGGTTCTTCGTTTCTCGGCTGTTCATGGGATCCCTCCTTCGTATGGAGAGTCCGGCTCACCGGACTCCGGCCAATGTAAGGCCATCAGGGTTCGACGCATGCCACGTGCCATTCATCGACATGGTATTA
>Ga0075423_10003727_pt1 | contig 14054 bp, 11 predicted proteins | sample SoiMethybrSBSTD2_FD_80114 | JGI IMG/M metagenome (GOLD analysis project Ga0075423, IMG submission 80114) | Bulk soil microbial communities from a Populus tree surrounding site in Tennessee, USA - Soil MetaG P. TD hybrid SBSTD2 | ecosystem: Environmental > Terrestrial > Soil > Tree plantation...
AGGCTTTCGCCCATTGCGGAAAATTCCCCACTGCTGCCTCCCGTAGGAGTCGGGACCGTGTCTCAGTTCCCGTGTGGCTGGTCGTCCTCTCAGACCAGCTACCCGTCATAGCCTTGGTGAGCCATTACCTCACCAACTAGCTGATAGGCCGCGAGCCCCTCCAAGAGTGACAGCTTTCGCCGCCTTTCCTCCCCAGATCTTGCGACCTGAGGAACGTATCCGGTATTAGCCTCCCTTTCGAGAGGGTATCCCGGGCTCAAGGGCAGGTTGCCCACGTGTTACTCACCCGTGCGCCACTAGAAGCACCGATGTATTGCTACACCGACGCTCCTCGTTCGACTTGCATGTGTTAAGTACGCCGCCAGCGTTCGCTCTGAGCCAGGATCAAACTCGCCAAGTAAAAGCGATGAACCTGGTCCTCAAGCTCGAACGGGTTACTGCGTTGAAGCTGCAGTCACTCGGCCGAGCGCAAGGTACTCGTTAGAACGGATGGTGCTCACACCTTTTCGGTGAGCCAGTAACATATGCGACTTTCAAAGAGCGCTGCGGTCAGCTTGGAAGGTGACCGGATCTACTTCTAAACCGTTGCCTGCTGGCTACGCAGGCGAAGACTGACTATACCCACGCGTCAGTGGGCTGTCAAGCTTTTGCGGCGAGATTTTCGGTCGCAGGGTCAGCGCTTTGGAGCGTCGATGACCAGCGGATAGATCCGCCTGGGCCCGAGCTTGAACGTGTGCGGTCCCGGTGAGGTTGGCTGGTCGATGGATGTGGCGCGGACGCCGTCGATCTGAACGCCGCCTCCCTGGATCAGGCGGCGCGCCTCCGACGAAGAAACGACCCAACCCATTTCCTTTATCAACTTCCAGAGGGGCCACCCGGCAGCCTCCGCCGGCAACTGCGGCGCCTTCGCAAAATCCTGAGTGAGCTCGCCCGCCACCGCGTTCTTGGCGAACCGGGCCGCGCTCGTCGCTTCCGCGTCCTGCATCGCCTGCTCGCCATGCACCAGCGCCGTCACCTCGCGGGCGAGCATGCGCTGGGCTTCGCGCTTCTCCGGCGCTTCACGCGTCGCCGCCGCGAGATCGTCGATGCGCTCGAGCGGCAGGAACGTGAAGTATCGAAGGAACCGCACCACATCCGCGTCCGGCGTGTTGAGCCAGAACTGATACATCTCGTACGCGGATGTCTTGATGGGATCTATCCATATCGTCCCCGACTCCGTCTTGCCGAACTTCGAGCCGTCGCTCTTCATCACCAGTGGCAACGTCAGGCCATACGCGGCGCGGCCATGAACGCGCCGGATCAAGTCCACGCCGGCGGTGATGTTGCCCCATTGATCGCTACCACCCAGCTGGATCGAGCAGCCGTGCAGGAGCATGAGCGACATGAAGTCGTACGCCTGCAACACTTGATAGCTGAATTCGGTGAACGAGATCCCCGCGCTCATCCGCGCTTTCACCGACTCGCGAGCGAGCATCGCGCCCACGGGAAAGTGTTTCCCGACATCGCGCAAAAAGCCGATCACGTCGAGCTCGGAGAGCCACTCGTAGTTGTCGGCCAGGATAGCGGCATGGGGTCCGCGATCGAAGTCGAGAAACGGGCGGACCTGACGTTTGAGCCGCTCGGCCCACTCCGCCACCTGCTCCTTCGGGTTCAGCGCCCGCTCGCCTGCCTTGCCGGCGGGATCCCCGATGAGACCGGTGCCGCCGCCGACCAGGACGATCGGCCGATGCCCGGCCAACTGCAGACGCCGCAACGCCAATAGCGGCACCAGGCTACCCACGTGCAGGCTATCGGAGGTCGGATCGAAGCCAACATAGGCGGTTCGGTGGCCCGACGTCAGGTGGGCGTCGAGCTCCTCGGGGGTGGTGACGTCCGCAATCAGCTCGCGGCGCTGAAAATCGCGCAGAAGCTCCGAGCGCATGGCCGGGGAGATTATCGCACCGGTATAATGGCTGACGCATGGCCTCTGAGAGCAATCCGGTCGGGGGACGGCGATTCGCACCCGGCCGCCGGCGTTGGCTCCGCTTCCTTCTCATGCTCGTCGGCATCGGCTCGCTCGTCATGGCCGCCGCCGCGGGCGTCCTCGCGCTCTGGGCCTTTACGATTCTGCCGCGCAGCCTGCCCTCGGTGAAGACGCTGGAGACGTTCCAGCCGCTGCAGGGCACGAAGGTCTACGATGACAACGACGAGCTGCTCACCGAATTGCATGTCGAGCGGCGCATCTTCGTTCCGCTCGCCCACATCCCGCAAGTGTTACGCGACGCCGTCATCGCCACCGAGGACCGTCGCTTCTACTCACACTTCGGCGTGGACCCGATCGGCGTGGCGCGCGCCCTCTATCAGAACTATCGTCGCGGGCGGATCGCGGAGGGCGGGAGCACCATCACCCAGCAGCTGACCAAGGTCCTGTTCCTCACCCCTGACAAGAGCCTCGAGCGGAAGATGAAGGAGGCCGCCCTCGCGCTGGAGCTCGAGCGCCGCTATCCCAAGGACCGCATCCTCGAGATGTATTTGAACCAGGTGTACTTCGGCAACGGCGCGTACGGCGTCGAGGCGGCCGCGCGGACCTACTTCGGCAAATCGGTGACCGAGCTCGGCCTCAGGGAAGCCGCACTGATCGCCGGTCTGCCGCGTGCGCCATCGACGTACTCACCGTTCGATCATCCCGAGGCCGCCAAGCGCCGTCGCGAGGTCGTGCTGCGCCGTCTCGTCGAGTACGGCGCGCTCAAGGACCCCGATGCCAAGAAGCTGGCGCGCGCCGATCTCGGTCTCATCCCGCCCGAGCGCCGGCGCACCACCGGGCAGTACTTCCTCGAGTTCGTCCAGCAGACGCTCGAGGGCAAGTATGGCGCCGACATGGTGTTCAAAGGCGGACTGAACGTCTACACGACGCTGAATCCGACGATGCAGCTGGCCGCCGAGCAGTCGCTGCGTGACGGCCTCAAAGCGCTCGAGGGACGCACCAAAAACGCGCGGCCCGGCGAGCACCCCGAAGGCGCAATCGTGACGATCGAGCCGCAGACGGGCTATGTGCGCGCGATGGTCGGCGGCTACGATTTCTTCCGCAGCGAGTTCAACCGCGCCGTCCAGGCGCGACGGCAGCCGGGATCCGCCTTCAAGCCGTTCGTCTACGTCGCCGCGCTCGAGTCCGGCTTCACGGCGGCGAGCCGGATCGAGGATGCACCGGTGTCGTACGCGATCGGCTCCAATGGTCAGACGTGGAAGCCGGAGAACTACGACCGCAAGTTCCGCGGGCCGACGACGCTGCAGCAGGCGGTGGAGGAATCGGTCAACGTCGTCACCGTCAAGCTTCAGGAGCAGATCGGCCTGAACCGTACCGTGCGCGTCGCCCGCCGCTTCGGCATCACAAGCCCGCTAGACGTCAACCTCAGCCTCGCCCTCGGCACCTCGGATCTGACGCTGCTTGAGCTCACGTCGGCTTACGCGGCGCTCGCGAACCAGGGTGCGTGGCTGCCGCCGACGACCGTGCGGTACGTCACGGACGCGCAGGGCAAGCTGCTCGAGGAGTCCATCGCGGAGCCGCGCGAAGCGGTGGCGCCGGAAACCGCCTACGTGATCACGCACATGCTGCGCGGCGTGGTTGAGCGTGGCACCGGACAGGCCGCGAAAGTGCTCGGCCGACCCATCGCGGCGAAGACCGGGACGACGAACGATTACTCCAACGCGTGGTTCGTCGGGTATACGCCGCGTGTAGCGACCGGTGTGTGGATCGGCTACGACCGTCCGCGCAGTCTCGGTAAGGACGAGACGGGCTCGCGTGTCGCCGTGCCGATCTGGGTCGCGTACATGGGCAAGGTCCTCGGCGACAGTCCACGCGAGGACTTTGCCGTTCCGGACAAGGTCGTGCTCGTTCCGGTCGACCTCGACCCTTCGAACGAGTGCGTGCGAGTCGTGACGATGGCGTTCGTGCGCGGCACCGAGCCGCTGGCCTGCGGACGCCGGCCACCCCCGACTCCGGCGCCGCCCGCGTTGCCGGGATCACCGCAGGCCTCCCCGCTCGCGCCACCACAGGCCGGATCGTTGTCGCCGCCGACGGCGCCTATCGGAGTGCCGCCCGCCGCGGCGGCGCCGACCGTCACGCCGCCGCCGGCGCTACCGCGCGAGGCGCTCCCGATGGCAACCGGCGCTGGATCGCCGACATCCGGCGCTGCCCCGCGACTCAAAGAGATCCAGGGCCCCTAAGACGGTCGGCTCAACCCTCCGCGCGAGGGTAACCCGCCGCGATCTCTCTCCACGACGCGCCGGCATCGAGCAGACGAGCGAAGACAGTCTCTAGATCGGCGATCGGCACGCGGATCTGTTCCATCGTGTCGCGCTCACGGATGGTGACCTTACCGTCCCCGGCCTCGCCTTTGTCGGCATCGCCGACGGTTTTCACGTCGACGGTGACGCAGTAGGGCGTGCCGACCTCGTCCTGACGCCGATACAGGCGTCCGATGGCCGCGGTGTCGTCGTAGAGTGTGAGCCATCGCCGCGTGAGCCGCCGGCGAAGGTCGTGGCACGTCGCGACGATCTCGGCACGCTTCTTCAGCAGCGGCAGCACGGCGATCTTGATCGGCGCCAGCTCGGGGTGCAGACGCAGCACAACGCGCTTTTCGCCGCGAACCTCCTCTTCCTGGTAGGCGTCGAGCAAGAACGCCAGCAGCGCGCGGTCGACGCCCGCCGAGGGCTCGATCACGAACGGCACCAGATGCTCCTTGCGCTCCTCGTCGAAGTACGTCAGCGACTTGCCGCTGAACTTCGAATGCTGCTTCAGATCGAAGTCCGTCCGGTTGGCGATGCCCATCAGCTCGCTCCAGCCCATCGGGAACTTGTAGAGAAGGTCCACGGTGCGCTTGGAGTAGTGTGCGAGCTCGTCGCGGCCGTGCTCGTGCAGCTTGACGTTGTCGGCGGCGAGACCATAGCGGGTGAACCACGCCTGGCACTCGGCGATCCAGCGATCGTGCCAGACCTCGTCGGCGGGCCGGCCGTCGAGCCGCTCGTGCGGATTGACGAAGAACTCGATCTCCATCTGCTCGAACTCGCGCGAGCGGAAAATGAAGTTGCCCGGCGTGATCTCGTTGCGGAACGCTTTGCCGATCTGCGCGATGCCGAACGGCAGTTTGCGTCGCGTGGACTGCAAGACGTTGTCGAAGTTGACGAAGATCCCCTGAGCCGTTTCAGGACGCAGATACGTGACCGCGGCATCCTCCTCGACCGGCCCCATGAAGGTCTTGAACATCAGATTGAACTGGCGAGGGGCCGTGAGCTCGCCCTTGCCGCAGTCGGGGCACAGCGTGCGGCGGGCGCCGCAGTGTTTGCAGGGCTCCCCAGCCTTGATGGTGAACTTGTTGCCCTTGGTGGCGGGGCAGTAGTGCGTCCAGTCTCGCTCGTCGATCTGGTCGGCCCGGAAGCGATGCTGGCATTCGCGACAGTCGACCATCGGATCGGTGAAGTGATCGATGTGACCGCTGGCCTTCCAGACCATCGCATGCATGAGGATCGAAGCGTCCAGGCCAACCATGTCGTCGCGCTGATGGACGAAGTCGCGCCACCACACGCGTTTGATGTTGTTCTTGAGCTCGACGCCGAGTGGGCCGTAGTCCCAGCACGACCCGGTCCCGCCGTAGATCTCGCTGGACTGGAAGATGAACCCGCGACGTTTGGCGAGGGATACGAGCACATCCATCGTTGCCGCACTCATTGCCGGTCTCCGATCGTCTCCGACAGCCGTCGCACTTCGCGCAGGAATTTTGCGGTGCGCGTCGGATGGCCGATGAGACGTGTCATATGTGCCTCCAGGGCCGCGCGCAGCTCGGCCTCGATGCGGCCGAGTGGCTGGACCAGCGCCTCCTCCCATCGCGCCGCGCGCAGGCGGGCCAACGCCGCGACCGCGGCCGGGCTGATCGGCGTCGCACCCGACACCTGCGCCGCGCAGGCCTCGCACACGAGGCCCCCCTCGTCGAGTGCGGGCCGGGCGAATGGATACGCGCGCCCACATTCCACACACCGATCGAGGCGTGGCCGGTGACCGAGCACGTCGAGACAGCGCGCGCCGAAGCACACGGCGACGCGGGTCGGCGCCGCAGCGCCCGCGCAGGCGCGCAGTGCGCGCGTGAGCAGTCCGTAGAGTGCGGCGTGGGGATCGCGCTCGGCGGTCAAGCGGCCGACGCACTCCACGATCCATGCCGCCTGTCCGAGGCGTTCCAGGTCCGCGCGGAGCGCCGCGAATGGCTCCAGCACGTCGAAGTGATCGACGCGCACCAGCTCGCTGCGTCCCGTGTCGAAGAACACGAGCTCGCCGAGCGTGAACAGCTCCAGCGCGCCGCCGAAGCGCGAGCGCATGCGGCGCGAGGCCTTTGCGATGCCGCGAACCTTGCCGTGCTCGCGCGAGTAGAACGTAACCACCCGGTCGCTTTCGCCGAGGTCGAAGGAGCCGATCACCACCGCCGAGGATTTGCCGAGCGCCATGTCAGGAGGTCAGCATGAATCCGAATTCCCGTAGCGCGCGAGGGTCCCGTCGCCAGTTCCGGCGCACGCTCACCGTGAGCCCGAGGAACACCGGAATGCCGAAGAAGCGCTCGAGCTCGCGCCGCGCCTCGGTGCCGATGCGCTTGAGCATGGCGCCGCCCTTGCCGATCAGAATCCCCTTCTGCGAATCCTGCTCGACGAAGACGGTCGCGCGGATGTCGAGGCGCTCGGGACGGGCACGCTCGGTGAGCTCTTCCACCCGCACCGCGACGGCGTACGGCACTTCCTGGTGCGTGAAGTGAAAGACCTTCTCGCGCACGACCTCGGCGACATAGAACGTTTCGGGTTGATCGCTCGTGGCGTCGGCCGGAAAGAACGGCGGGTGCTCGGGCAGCGCCTGCACGATGAGCTGCAGCAGGCGGTCGCACTGAGTGCCGTCCGTGGCGGAGATCGGCAGCAGCTCCGCAAAGGCGTAGGCGGCGCGCCAACGCTCGAGCAACGGCAGCAGCCGCGCCTTGGGCTTCACCCGATCGACCTTGTTCAGGGCACAGAACACAGGCCCGCCGAAGGCGCGGAGCGGCGCGAGCACGAGATCGTCGGGCGCCTCTGCGGCCGCCGCATCGACGACCAGACACACCAGGTCGACCTCTTCGGCAGCGCGCTCCGCCGTCTTCTGCATGAATTCGCCGAGCTGGCCGCGCCCGGCGTGCAAGCCCGGCGTATCGACGAAGATCACCTGCGCGTCACGACCGTTGCGGATGCCGGTGATGCGATTCCGCGTCGTCTGCGGCCGGGGCGACACGATCGACAGCTTTTCGCCCACCAGGCGGTTCAGGAGCGTCGACTTGCCCGCGTTCGGACGACCGATCAGGGCGACGAAGCCGGCCTTGGTTGTAGCGGGTGCCGCGAGCACGGATTTGACCGAGGGTGGCCTGTTCAAGGTACGCGTGGCTCCGACCTGCGCGCTCTGCCCGCGCGGTGGCTCTGCCCCGCCCGGTCTAGCCGAGCGGGGCCTGGTTCGCTCGTAAGCAGGCCGCTCCATAGTTTGGGCGGAGTTGCGCCGAGAATCTGGCGTTCGCGTCGATGCATCAAATCCGCCTCCACAGGATCGCGGTCGTCCCAACCCACGAGATGCAGCGTACCGTGGGTGGCGAGCAGATCGAATTCGAGCGCAAGCGGGACGCCGAGCCGACGCGCCTGGCGAGCCGCGGCGTCGGCCGAGATCACGATCTGCCCCACGAGCGGACTCGGCGACCCGGGCGTCTCGAGCGGAAACGCGAGCACGTCCGTGCGCCGGCGAATGCCGCGCCACTCGGCGTTGAGGCGGCGTATCTCACCATCGTCCACCACGCGCACCTCGACCACCCCTGAGGGCCGGCCGACGGCGCTCAATGCGCGATCGACGGCGCGGCGAAGGCGAGCGGTAGAGACGGGAACGCGGCGCTGGCCTTGCTCGATCGCCGCGGGCATCAGGACGGCTCGGATCGCGCTCCGTCCTCGCGGGCCGCCGCCGTGCGCGTCTCGTGAACGCCGTAGGCGCGAATGATCGCCGACACGAGCCGGTGGCGGACGACGTCGCCCTCGTCGAAGTAGACGAAATCGATGCCGGGGACGCCGCGAAGAATCCGCTGGACCTCGATGAGCCCCGAATGTCGTGAGGCCGGCAGATCGACCTGGGTCACGTCGCCGGTCACGACCATCTTCGAGTTGAAACCGAGCCGGGTGAGGAACATCTTCATCTGCTCGGTCGTGCTGTTCTGCGCCTCGTCGAGAATGATGAACGCGTCGTTGAGCGTGCGGCCACGCATGTACGCGAGCGGCGCGATCTCGATCGCGCCTTTCTCGACGAGCGCGCTCACCTTTTCGGACTCGAGCATGTCGTACAGCGCGTCGTAAAGCGGTCGCAGGTAGGGATGCACCTTTTCGTAGAGATCGCCGGGCAGGAAGCCCAACCGTTCGCCCGCTTCCACCGCGGGCCGCGTCAGCACGATGCGCGCGACCTCGCGCTTCATGAGCGCATTGACCGCCATGGCGACCGCCAGAAACGACTTGCCGGTGCCCGCGGGGCCGATGCCGAAGACCATGTCGTGCGAGCGGATGACGTCGACGTACCGCTTCTGGCCGACGGTCTTGGGCGTAATCCACTTCTTGCGTGACGGCACCGAGATCGCGTCGGCGAAGACCGACTTCACGTCCGCGGTCTCGTCGTCGGACACCATCCGCGCCGCGGCCCGTACCTCCATCGCGCGCAGGGGCGCGCCAGTCCGGACGAGCTCGGCCAGCTGCGTCAACGCGCGCTCGGCTTTGACGACCTGCCGCTCGTCGCCCTTGAGCATCATGTCGTGGCCGCGCGCGACGATGCGGACGTCGAACTGCGATTCGAGCGTGCGGAGGTGGTCGTCGTTACGCCCGAGAAGCTGGGCCAGATCAACGTCGGGTGCCAGGGAGAGCCGGCGCGTGATGATGGTGGCGTCGGTCAAATCGTTATCGTTCCTGCCCCGAGTCTACCATGCGAGTATCCGGGGCATCCGTGCCGCCCGTTATCCTGCGTGGCCGGAACCCCGAACGGGTATGATGCGTCTGGCATGCCAGCGAACCCCGCGCGCTTGCCGTCGCCCGCCCCGGACGCGTTGCGTCTTTCACGACACCTCGCCCAAGTCGTGGAGACCGCGACGCTCGAGACCACGCCGTTCCATCACGTCTACCTGCGCGAGATCTTTCCGTCGGGGTTCTATCAGACCCTGCTCGCGCGCCTGCCCGCGACGCGCCGGTACCGGGAGATGCGGCACCGTCAGGCCATGCGCCCAGACGGCCGCAGCGCGCGGCGGAAGTTCTATCTGTTTCCAGAGCACGTGATGCTGCTGCCGGCGGAGCAGCGGGCCTTCTGGCTGCCCATCGCGCGGCAGCTGCGCTCGCGCGAGCTGCACGACGCCTTCAAACATCTGTTCCGCGGTGCGCTCGAGCGCCGATTCGGCAAAGCGGTTGAGAACCTGTCGTTCTACCCGGTGCCGATGTTGCTGCGGGATTTCGGCGGCTATCGCATCGGCATCCACGGCGACTCGATGCGCAAGGCGATCACGGTGCAGCTCTATCTGCCCAGCGATACGTCACAGGCCCACCTCGGCACGTTGCTGCATGAGGGTCGCACCGGCGAGGCAGCCGAGCATATCCTCCCGCTGCAGTTTCTGCCCGCCACGGGCTATGCGTTCCCAGTGATGCGACACGAGAGCTGGCACAGCGTGGCCGCGACGTCGGAGACGGATGGCGTGCGCGACTCGCTGATGATCAGCTATATGGTTCAGGATACGGCGGGAACCTGGCTGATCGAGCGGCTCAAACGGCTCTGGCTGTTCCTCGCCTATTTCCTGCGTCGCTGAGCGCGCCGCTCAGCGCGGCTTCTCCGGCTCCACCACGCGGATGTGGAGCTCCTTCAGCCGCTCGGGCGGAACCGGCGCCGGCGCTTGCATGAGCAGATCCTGCGCTTGCTGGTTCATCGGAAACGCGATCACCTCACGGATATTGCTCTCGCCGGCGATCAGCATCACGATGCGGTCGATGCCGGGGGCGGAGCCGCCGTGCGGCGGCGCGCCGTAGCGGAACGCGTTCAGCATTCCTCCGAAGCGGGTCTCGACGTCTTCTCGGCTGTAGCCCGCGATCGCGAACGCCTTGAACATGATGTCGGGACGGTGGTTGCGGATGGCGCCACTCGACAGTTCCACGCCGTTGCAGACGATGTCGTACTGATAGGCCTTGATCGTCAGCGGGTCCTGCGTCTCCAGCGCCTGCACGCCGCCCTGCGGCATCGAGAACGGGTTGTGGCTGAACTCGATCTTCCCCGTCTCCTCATCGCGCTCGTACATCGGAAAATCGATCACCCAGCAGAACCGAAACGCGTCCTTCTCGAGCAGACCCAGCTCCTCTCCCAGCCGTGTGCGCACCTTGCCGGCCAGCCGATCGGCCGACGCGCGCTTGTCGCACACGAAGAAGACGGCGTCGCCATCGACGGCGCCGGTGGCGCGACGCAGCGACGCCAAGCGCGCCTCGTCGAGGAACTTGGCGATCGGTCCGCGCGCGGCCCCGTCGCCGAGGACGACATAGCCCAGTCCCGGCGCGCCCTCGTCGCGCGCCCACTGGTTGAGCTTGTCGAAGAAGCTGCGCGGCTGCGCGGCCGCGCCCGGGGCCCGTAGCGCGCGGACGATCGACCCCTTTTCGATCGCGCCCGCGAAAACCGCGAAGCCGCTGCCGCGAAACACCTCGGTGACATCCTCGATCACGAGTGGATTGCGCAGGTCGGGCTTGTCGCTGCCGTAGCGCGCGAGCGCCTCGTCGTACGGGATGCGCGGGAACGGCGGCGGCGTGACCTTCGCGTCCGGCCGGAACTCGGCGAACACGCCGTGCATGATCGGCTCGATGGCCGCCCACACGTCCTCCTGGGTCACGAACGACATCTCGAGGTCGAGCTGATAGAACTCGCCGGGCGAGCGGTCGGCGCGGCCGTCCTCGTCGCGGAAGCACGGCGCGATCTGGAAGTAGCGATCGAATCCGGCGACCATCAGCAGCTGCTTGAACTGCTGCGGCGCCTGCGGCAGCGCGTAGAACTGCCCGGAATGCAGCCGGCTCGGTACGAGGTAATCGCGCGCGCCCTCGGGCGAGCTGGCGGTGAGAATCGGTGTCGAGAATTCCGTGAAGCCCGCGTCGATCATGCGCCGCCGGATGCTCGCGATCACGCGGTTGCGCAGCATGATGTTCCGATGAAGCGCCTCACGCCGCAGGTCGAGAAAGCGGTAACGCAGCCGCGTGTCTTCGGGGAACTCCGCATCGCTGTTCACCTGTAGCGGCAGCGTGTCGGCCGTCGACTGCACCACCAGCGCCTGCACCGCGACCTCAACCTCGCCGGTGGCCAGCTTCGGGTTGACCGCCGACGGCTCGCGCGCGACGACGGCTCCGGTTACGGTGATGACGCTCTCGACTCGGACCGCTTCCGCCGACGCGAGCGCGGGGCTGCCAGCGTGGAACACACACTGGACGAGCCCGTAGTGGTCCCGCAGGTCGATGAATAGGAGTCCGCCGTGATCGCGCTTGCGGTGAACCCAACCAGACAGACGAACGGTGCGGCCGACGTCGGCGGCCCGCAGCTCGCCGCACGTATGCGTCCGGTACGCGGGCAGCGAGGCGCTCAACGGCCACCGGCCTTGCCGACGAGGGGCTTGACCTCCGGCGTTCGCGTCGGATCATCCACGCTGGCGTGTCCCCAGAACCCGTGCGTCATGAGATCGTCGAGCTGCTTCTTCACGTTCTTTCGCCTGACTTCCAAGGATACGAGATAGCCCTCCGACCTCAAGGCTTTCGCCGCGCGCACCGCGGCCGCGAGATCGCCATCCTCCGCCACGAGCAGGGCCACACGACGCGCGGCCGTCTCGTCGCCTTTCCGCGCGGGGAGGCCGCCGCGCTCCATCAGGATAGAGATCAGGCGCTCGAACCCGATGGAGAAGCCGGAGGCCGGGACATTCCGGCCGAGCAGGCGACCCACCATGCGGTCGTAGCGGCCGCCGCCTGCGATGGATGACGGATACCCCGCGGCCGCGATCTCGAAGATCGGCCCCGTGTAGTAGCCCATCCCGCGTACCAGCGTGGGATCGAAGCAAACCCGGCAGCCCGCGGCGATCTCGGCGTTCGCGACGGTGATGATCGTCGCCAGCGAGTCCCAGGCATCGGTCGCCGCTATCCCGGTCAAGGCGGCGCGCAACGTCGGCAACGAAACCTTCTCGGGATCGAGGCGCGGCAAGAGCTCGGCGAAGCGCTGCACGGCCTGCGGGTCGTGTCCCCCCTCACGCAACTCGGCCAGCACACCCTCGGCGCCGAGCCGGTCGAGCTTGTCGAACACGATGAAGAACGCGCCGTGCGCCTGATCAGGGAAACCGCAGTGGCGGGCGACCATCTCCAGCAGCCGACGGTCGTTGATGCGCACCGTGAGATCCGACAGTCCGAGCCGCGCCAGCGCGTCGGTCGTGGCGAGGATGAGCTCGATCTCGACCAGTGGCGAAGCCAGGCCGAGAACGTCGATATCGCACTGGGTGAACTGGCGAAACCGCCCCTTTTGCGGCCGCTCCGCCCGCCACACGGGGCCGATCTGGATCGCCTTCAGCGGGTCCGGCAGCTGTGCGTGATTGTCCGCGTAATAGCGCGCGAGCGGCACCGTGAGGTCGAAGCGCAGGCCGAGATCCGCCAGCTCTCCCCCAGCCCGCCGCGCGGATTCCAACTCCTCGCCGCGCTTCATGATCTTGAAGATCAGCTTCTCGTTTTCGCCGCCCTCGCTGCCAGCCAGCAGCCGCAGATGCTCCAGCGCCGGCGTCTCGATGCGGCGGAAGCCGTACGCGCGATAGACGGCGACGATCTCGCGCACGGCGGCATCGCGCACCTCGACCTCATCGGGAAGGATGTCGCGCATGCCCCGTGGGGCAGCGGTGGGAAGACGCTCGGCCACGCAGCTATCCCCGAGGCTCGTCGGGCCAGCAAGAAAGCACGCGCCATCTTAACAAAGCTCTCCGGCTCGCGTCTGGCGCAGAAGGTAGAGATTCCGCGCATAGATGAGCAGCGTCATCGCTTCCGCGGTGATGAAGACCGGGTCCAGACGATAGATCGCGTAGGCGAGCAGCGTGAGACCGCCCGCGACGGAGAAGAGCCAAAACGAGAGGGGGACGACGCTTCGTTTCTCACGTTCGGTGGCGATCCACTGGATCAGGATTCGCATACCGAAACAGGCCTGACCGAGGACGCCGATCGCGATCCACATCTGCTCCGTCGTCATCGTCCGACCACGACCATATCCACACCGCCGACCGTCCGGCTTTCGAGCACGTGCCAGCCGGCGTCGACCGTGCCCCCCTGCGCCGCGGCCCATCGGCGTCGCGTCAAAATCACGGCGTCCCGGGCCGGCGCCGCCAGCACGCGGTGCAGCTCGTCCGAGCCGATCTCGACGATCCGTCGGCGCACGTACACATCGTACTGGAGCGTGAGGTCCGGGTAGGCGAACAACGTGCCGCCGGGGGGCAGATGCTCAGTGGCCGCCGCGCCCAGGGCGGGCACGTCGTAATAACGTGCCCGCCGCATCGGTGATGTGAAGCCTTCGACCGTGAGAATACCGCCCATCACGATGACGATCACGCTTGCCACACCGATCAGTCTGCCGCGATGAGAGGTCACGAGCACGCCGCCGATCCCGATCAGCGCGAGCAGCGCGATGAGCACACGCTCCGGCAACGTGTCAGGCATGTAGACGGGCCCCTCCCCCGACAGTCCTGGAGGCGACACCGCCATGGCGATCAGGACGACGAACGACAAGACGACAAAGGCGATCGTCCCCAGCCGGATCTCTCGACGGACACCGAACAGCCCGCCGCGCGCAAAAAACTCTGCGACGAGAACGGCGAGGCCCGGGTACACAGGAAGGAAGTAGCGAGCCCGATATGCCCCGGAAAGGCCCACGAGAAGCCACAGCGTGAGGGTCCACCAGAGCACATAGCGCCGGCCGGTGTCGGGTCCGTCGCGCCGCCACCACACGACCGTCGCCGGAAGGAACAAGG
>Ga0075423_10003728_pt1 | contig 14053 bp, 11 predicted proteins | sample SoiMethybrSBSTD2_FD_80114 | JGI IMG/M metagenome (GOLD analysis project Ga0075423, IMG submission 80114) | Bulk soil microbial communities from a Populus tree surrounding site in Tennessee, USA - Soil MetaG P. TD hybrid SBSTD2 | ecosystem: Environmental > Terrestrial > Soil > Tree plantation...
GACGAGTCCGACAGCGAGACCTCGGTCACGCCGCGCCGCGTCTGTGCGCCGGGGGCGCGATGGACCTGGCCGCCGACCGACACGATATCGCCGTCGACCACGGCGTGAGGACCGAGAACCACCGAGCCGAGGACCGCCACCACCTGGTCCTCGACGGCTCCATCGACGCGAACCGATCCGAACACCGCCACGACCTGACCATCGATTTCCTCGTCCTCCTCGACCGCCACGTTCCCGAAGATGCGAATCCGCTCTCCGCTCGCCCGCCTGGCCCGCGGGCGCGTGTCGTCGGGCGGACGCGGCGGTTCGCCGGCGCGCTCGAGCGGCGGCTCCGGCGCGGAAGGGGCCGACGGCGGCGGTGTCGGAGCGGTCGCGGCCGCGGCGAAGTCGCGCAGCCGATCGGCGGGCAGGTACGACAGTCGCAGCACGGCGTCGGCATCGGACCCGAGACGCTCCCGCAGCTCGCCTCCGGTGACCGCGGCGCCGTTGACCAGGATCGCGCCGGCGGTGACTTCGATCAGCCGCACGTCGCCCCGCGACTTGGGCCGCAACGCCACGCCGTCGGTGACCTGCACGAGGTCGTACTTGCGCTCCAGTTGATCGCGCAGCGCGCGCAGATCGTCGCTGCGGGTCTGCGCGCCGGCGGCGCCACAGGTGAGAGCGATGGTCGCGAGGACCACGGCAAACGAGGTCAGGGCCTTCATCGGAATGACTCCCTATCTGAACGCAGCAGCCGCTGCAGCGCGATCAGCGCCGCGACAGCAATGCCCTGCAGCGCCAGAATCGTGGTGGTGACGGATGGACTGGTGAGCAGCGCGGCCGTCGCGCGGCCGAGACTCGCGGCGATGCTCCACGCATCCCCGCCCGCCGACATCGTCGTCGCAACCTTGACGACGCCGCGCACCAGAAGATCGAGGGCGCCGACGACGATGGCCGAGAAGACGGACATCATCAGCCCTGCTGTGCTGTAGACGACGAGAACGGCCGCCGCGATCGCGACAGGCACCGCGACGCTCCGAATCCGCCGGGCGCGGCGCGCATCCTGCGCCGCTGCCGCAGCCACCGCCGCCATCGTCCGCGCCGTGAACTGCGATGACGGCAGCGCGGGCGGGGTCGAGCGGAAGACCTCCCCGAAGAGGCCGTCGGCCTCGTCCTCGGAACCGGCCTGTTCGGCCTCGGCCCATCGGCGCCAGTCGTGTTGCGGCTCGTCGCTCATCGTTCGCCGGAGGTTGCTCGAACAGGCTTACGGGCGGATGGGCGATCCGTTGCAGTCATCGGGAAGGGGTCCATCCGGCCAGGGCCAGCGACCGGGCGAGCTCCTTGCGGGCGCGATGGACGTAGGTCCGCGCCGTGACCTCCGGCACACCCAGGATGTGGCCGATCTCGTCGAAGGGCAGATCCTCGTCGTAGCGCAGCGCGATCGCGGCGCGATGCACCGGGCGAAGCGACTGGAGGGCCTGCGTCAGCGCCGCACCGAGCGCGGCCTGTTCGACGGTGTCGGGAGCGGGCGCCGCCGTGAGCTCCCGCGGCGAGTCGCCATCCCGGAGGCCGTCGAGCTCCAGCAGCTCGGGTCTGACCTTGCGCAGCGTGTCGAGCGTGGTGTTGTGCGCGATCCGAAAGAGCCAGCTCGAAAGCCGGCGGCCCGGATCGAAGCGCTTGAGATGCCTGAAGGCCTTGACGAACGTCTCCTGGGCGAGATCCTCCGCCAGGGCGAGGTCGCCGGTCATGCGGGCAATCAGGCTGAGAACGGGCCGCTGATACCGCCGGACGATCTGCTCGAACGCCGCCTGAGAGCCGCCGAGCGCCTCCGAAACGAGCCGCGCCTCGGCGACCGCCTCGGGATCGATCGGGATGTCGGGCACCTTCCGACAAGCTTACGTGGCCGGGCGCGGGTTCGTTGCAGACGGGCTTGCGGTATCCTCCCTCTCCATGATGCGAACCGCCGCTTCAGCTCTCACGATTCTGGTCTGCGCCGTGGCCATCCCGGCGGGCCGCCAGGCCCAGCCGCCGCAGGCGCCGAATCCCGACGAGCACTATCAGATCGGGCCCGATTCGCTGGCCAGAGAGGGAGTGCCGAAGGGTGAGGTCCGGGGACCGTTCGTGATTCCGAGCCAGGCGTATCCGGGCACGCAGCACACCTATTGGGTCTACGTGCCCGCGCAGTACGACCCGGGAGTCCCGGCGAGCCTGATGATCTTCAACGACGGTCAGGCCTACAAGAACATGGAGGGCGATCTGCGCGCGCCGAACGTGCTCGACAACCTGATCGAGCGGCGCGAGATTCCGGTCATGCTGTCGGTGTTCATCAATCCGGGGCGCACGCCCGAACAGCCCGAGCCAACCCCGCAGGAATGGGGCGACCGCACGACGAACCGGCCGACGGAATACAACACGCTCGACGACAAGTACGCGCGTGTGATCGTCGACGAGCTCATGCCGGTGCTCTACAAGGAGTACAACATCTCGAAAGACCCGGAACGCCACGGCATCGGCGGCGCGAGCTCGGGGGCGATCGCGGCCTTCACGGTGGCGTGGGAACGGCCCGATCACTTCCGCAAGGTGCTGAGCATGATCGGCAGCTTCACCAATCTGCGCGGAGGACACGCGTATGCCGACATCGTCCGCAAGAGCGAGAAGAAGCCGATCCGGATCTACATGCAGGACGGCCGCAACGACAATCGCGGTATCGGCCGGAACGGCAACTACGATCAGACGCGCGACTGGTTCTTTCAGAACGTACGGTTAATGGAGGCGCTGCGCGACAAGGGCTACGATCTGAACTACCAGTGGGGCATCGGGCGCCACAGCCAGAAGCACGGCGGCGCGATCTTCCCCGACATGATGCGCTGGCTCTGGCGCGACCATCCCGTCTCGACCGACGTCACGGACACGGTCGAACGATCCTTCAACAAGCCGGGGGAGAAGAAGTAACGGCTGGGGTCAAAAGCTCTGGCGGGCAGAGGACGCCACTGAGAACCGCGTGGGGTCGATTCAGCACGCGAGGTTCCTCGTTTGGCAGAACGCCGGCTGTCAGTCTTCGGGGTTGTCTTCGTCTTCGTCGGCAAGCCTGACGTGGACCGCCGACATGCTCACTCCCGTCAGCCAGGGGCGCCCGCGCAGATCCGTTCTGGATTCGGGGGACTGCGGCTCGTCGTCCGGTGAGATCCGCACGCCCCCGAAGACGTTCTCCATGACGTCGATATACGGCTTGGTCCGATCGCTCGCGCCCACGCTCCGGGTTGGGTGCATGACCGGTACCGCTTCAACCTCAGCCCTTTGCGGTCGGCGAAGGCCGGCTACTCGGCCCTGAGCACCCGTATCGGATCGAGCCCGGCTGTTTTCAAATCCCAAGCTCCAAGCACCAGGCTCCAACCCCTCCCAACTCCCAAACTCCAAGTCATTGGGATTGGGCGTTTGGGAATCCGTTGGAGCTTGGGATTTGGAGCTTGGGATTTGACTTGATCACTCCAGGCTGAAATCTACGGTGACGCCCATCAACACTTCGACCGGCTTCCCATTGAGCAGCGTCGGGCTGAACTTCCACTGGCGCACCGCTTCGAGCGCCGCGTCGGCGAAGTCGGGGTGCACGCTGGCGCTCAAGACGCGGGCGAACACCACGTTGCCGTCGACGCCGATCAGCGCCTCGATCGGGACGACGCCGGTCCGCCCCGCGGCGCGCATGCTCGCCGGGTAGACGGGATTCACAGTGACAAGCTTCATCGGCGCCTTGATGTTTCCTCCGACGCGGACCGGCGCTGGCTTGGGCGTGCCTGGTGTCGCCTGCGTGGCTGGCTCGCGCTTGGCCCGGACGCTGATGTTCTCCTGCAGCTTGCCCACCGTCAACGTGATCGCGCGATCCCAGTCGCCGGCCGCCTTCATCTCGAATTCGTCCCGGAACGCGTTGAAGCCGGGCAACGAAGCCGCGAGCACGTACTTGCCGCCGGCCGTCGCCGGGAACTGGAATTTGCCCGCGGCGTCGGTCGTCGTCGTGGCTTTCGCGCCGTCGGCGCCGGTCAGCGTGACCTCGACGCCGGGCAGCACTCCACCGCTGCCGTCGTAGATGGTGCCGACGAGGCGGGCGGATCGATTCTGCTCCGAATGGAGCGCGGCGGCGGTCACGGTCGCGGCCACGAGCAGGATGGAGCTGACGATGAGCGCGCGCTGCGACAGCGCGCGCCGGTTGCGAGCGGAATTGAACATGGCGGCGATTCTCCTCTCGAGCGTTGAAGGACGGGCCATCGGCACGGCCGGCGCCCATCCGTAATTCGAACGGCCGGCCCTGGCGAGCTGCAGCAGGTGTCCGGCATAGGCTTCGGCCGCGACGCCGGTACCGAGCACCACGTCGTCGCAGGCGTGTTCGCTCTCGCGCCGCAGCTGGCGGCACGCGATCCACATCAGCGGCTGGAACCAGTAGACGCGGCGGACGATGTCGGCCGCGATCTGAATCGCCCAGTCGCGACGGCGGACGTGGGCGAGCTCGTGACAGACCACCACGCGGATGCGCTCGTCGGTCCACCGCGTCGCGCCGGCGGGCACGAGGATCCGGGGGCGGATCAGGCCGAGCGTGGCCAGCAGATCGCGCGACCGCGTCTGCAGGACGGGGATGGAATGTCTGATCCCGTAGCGGCCGCGCACTTCCTCAACGGTCCGCAGCCAGCGTTCATCACTGATTGGCTGCGCGCGCCTGGAGATGCGCGCGAGGCGGACGATCTGCAGCAGGAACGCGGCCCCGCCGGCCGCGACGCCGAGCAGCCACAGGAGGCCGAGTGGCAGCGGGCGCGCCGGTGCAGCCGGCGCAACGCCGGCGGTCTCCGGCGGAACGGCCGGCGCCGGTGACGGCGTCGCATCGAGCGTGAAGACTTCGGGGGTCTTCACGGTGGCGATCGACCACTCCGGCAGCACCCACGCCAGCGGAGCCGCCAGAGCGGCCGCGGCGATCGAGGCGGCCAGCAGCCAGTGCCGCAGCGCCGACGATCGCCGCCGGAGGAGGACGACGGCGGCGAGCCCCGCGACGAGCAGCGCCGTCGAGCGGACGAGCGCGTCCAGCAGCATCAGCAGTCCGGGGGTCATCGCGAGTCCCTCCTGGCGTTGTCGACCAGCCTGGCGATCCGTTCCAGATCGTCGTCCGAGAGCCGGCTGCCCTCGCCGCCGAGCAGTGCGGCGACAACGTTGGCGTTCGAGCCGTCGAAGAAGGTCTCGACCAGGTGCTTGAGCGCCGAGCGCCGCGCCGAGTGGCGAGGCACCGTCGGAAGGTAGACGTAGCGCAGCCCGTGCTCCTCGTGGCGCACGTGGCCTTTGGCCTCGAGCACCCGGAGCTGGGTTCGAACCGTCGAGTTGCTGGGCGGCTCGGCCATCGCCTCGAGGATTTCTCCGGCGGTGGCGCGGCCGAGCCGGTAGAGCGCGTCCATGATCTGCCGCTCACGTTTGGTGAGCACGGCCGGGGTGCGGGTCGGCATGCGAGTTTTATAACATCGATGTGAGTTTTATAGCAAGGGCAATCTGTCACGTGCTACGTGCTACGTGCTGCGTGCTACGTGCTAGTGCTCCGTGACGTGCGGCGCAGGCTAGACTCGGGACGTGGCCGTCCGCAACGAGATTCACTGGTCCGACCGTCTGGCCAGGCTGCGGGGATCGAGTGTTGGGCTCGATCTTGCGCGCTTCGATTCGGAGCTCGGTGAGATCTCGACAACAGGGGCCGGGCTGCGCGTGGTTAGCGAACAGGCGCTGACGGCGCGAGCCGTGGAGCTCGGCCGGGCTCTGCTCGGCGGCGAGCCGCGGACCGCGATTCGTCCCGCCTTTTATGCGGTGGCCCGCGAGCTGGCGGACCGCCTCCTCGGCATGCGGCCGTTCGATGTGCAGGTGGTCGCCGCCCTCGCCATGGACGACGGCAGGGTCGTCGAGATGCAGACCGGCGAGGGGAAGACACTCGCGGCCGTGCTGCCGGCGGCGCTCAACGCGCTCGCCGGCGAGGGCGTGCACGTCCTCACCTTCAACGATTACCTGGCGCGCCGGGATGCCGAGTGGATGCGGCCGGTCTATGAAGCGCTCGGGCTCTCGGTCGGGTTCGTGCAGGAGGGCATGCCGCCCGCGGCACGGCGCCGGGCCTACGCTGCCGACGTCACCTACGTGACCGCCAAAGAAGCCGGCTTCGATCACCTGCGCGACCTGCTGGCGCGCCGGACCGCAGACCTCGTGCACCGGCCGTTCCATTTCGCGCTGATAGACGAGGCCGACTCGATTCTGATCGACGAGGCCCGCGTGCCGCTGGTGATCGCCGGCTCCGCGGAGCGCGCGTCGTCATCGTCGGAGATGGCGGCACGGCTCGTGGCCGGCCTCAGCGCCGGGCTGCACTTCGACCGCGACGAATACGGGCGCGATGTCGAGCTCACCGACGCCGGCGTCGATCGCGTGGAGCGGATCCTCGGCTGCGGCAGCCTGCACCGCGAAGAGAATCTGCCGCTGCTGACCGAGATCAACTGCGCCCTGCACGCCCGGATTCTGCTCAGACGCGATGTCGACTACCTGGTGCGCGACGGCCGCATCGCGATCATCGACGATCACACCGGCCGCGTGGTGGAGGATCGCCACTGGCCCGACGGGCTGCAGGCGGCGCTCGAAGCGAAGGAAGGCCTCCACCGCCGGCCCGACGGCCGGATCCTCGGATCGATCACGCTGCAGCACTTCATCCGCGGCTATCCGCGGGTGTGCGGGATGACCGGCACGGCGAGGGCGGCGGCGGCGGAGATCGAGGAGACCTACGGTCTGACCGTCACCGTCATCCCGACACACCGTCCCATGATCCGAATCGATCGCGAGGATCGCGTCTTGGCCACGCGGGAAGCGAAGGAAGCCGCGGTGATCGAGGAGATCCGGCGCGAGCACGCGACCGGCCGGCCGATCCTGGTCGGCACCGTCAGCGTCGAGGAGTCCGAGCGCCTGGCCGCGCGGCTGATTGCGGAGGGGATCGACTGCACGGTGCTGAACGCCAGGAACGACGAAGCGGAAGCCCGCATCATCGCGGCCGCGGGATCGGTGGGCGCCGTCACGATCTCCACCAACATGGCCGGCCGCGGTACGGATATCAGACTGGAATCGGCCGATCCCGGCGGCCTGTACGTCATCGGCACCAACCGTCACGAGAGCCGGCGGGTCGACCTGCAGCTGCGCGGCCGCGCCGGACGGCAGGGCGATCCGGGCGAGTCGCGCTTCTTCGTCTCGCTCGAAGACGACCTGCTCGTCCAGTTCGGGATCCAGTCGCTCCTCGCGGGCCGCTTCGACGCCGGCGGCAGCACCGGGCCGATCACGCATCCCGTCGTGCTCGCGGAAGTGGCCCGGGCGCAGCGAATCGTCGAAGGACAGAACTTCGAGATCCGGCGGACGCTGGCGCGCTACGCGCAGGTGCTCGAGGAACACCGCGTGAGCCTGATGGAGCGGCGGGTCGCGGTTCTCGAAGGCCGGGAGGAGCCCGACGTCTGGCAGACGGCGCCGGGGCGTCTCGCGCCGCTGATCGAGCGCGCGGGCGCTGAAGCCGTGCGCGCAGCCGAGCGCCTGGTGACACTGTGGGCGATCGACCAGGCCTGGTGCGATCATCTCGCGCTCGCGAGCGAGCTGCGCGAGGGCATTCACCTGGTCGCGCTCGGCGGCCACGATCCGCTCACCCGCTTCACCACCGAGCTCACCCTGCGGTTCCGCGAGATCGACGATCGCATCGACGCCGCCGTGCTCCAGGCGCTCGACACGCTGTCGTTCCACGACGGCCGCCTGGCGCTGCCCGACCCGGTGCTCAAGGGACCGTCGTCCACGTGGACCTATCTCGTGAACGACGACCCGTTCAGGAATCAGATCGGCATGATGCTGACCGGCCCGGGCAAGGTCACCTTCGGCATCGGCGCCGCGCTGATGGCGATGCCGCTGTTCATCCTCTGGGGGATCGTCGACCGCCTGTTCAAGAGGCGCCCGCCGAGACGGTAGCTGGACATTCTTCCGGCTGAAGCCGGAAGCCACACGCGTGGTCCCTTGTCCCTTGTCCCTTGTTCACCCCCCCGCCATCGCTCCGACAATCAGGTAAGGCTCCCGTCCCCCGGACACCTCCTCGGGCAGCAGCGCATCGAGCGGCTCGTGCGACAGGTCCTGACCGCACGCGAAGAACCTGACGAAGGGCCGCCGCTTCTGCGTGACGTGATCGCGGATCGTGCCGGCCAGCATGGGGTAGCACGCTTCGAGCGCGTCGATGACCGTGCGCTGCGTCACCGGGCCCTCGACCGGCACGAGCACTTCCCCATCGACCGACGCCAGGTTCCGGAGGTGGGCCGGGAGCATGACGCGGATCATCGGATCACCCCTTCAGGGTCTGCGCCTCCACCGACACCACGGGAGGCAGGTCGCGAACGATCGCGGACCAGGTGTTGCCCGCATCCGCCGAGCCGTAGACCTGCCCGCCGGAGGTGCCGAAGTAGATGCCGCACGAATCGAGCGAGTCCACCGACATCGCGTCGCGCAGCACGTTGACGTAGCAGTCGCGCTGCGGCAGCCCGTTGGTGAGCGCTTCCCACTCGTTCCCGCCGGTGCGGCTTCGGTACACGCGCAGCTTGCCGTCGGGCGGATAGTGCTCCGAGTCGCTCTTGATCGGCACCACGTAGATCGTCTCGGGCTCGTGCGCGTGGACGTCGATCGGGAACCCGAAGTCGGTCGGGAGGTTGCCGCTCACCTCGGTCCACGAGTCGCCGCCGTTGTCGCTCCGCATCACGTCCCAGTGCTTCTGCATGAACAGGACGTCGGGCTTCGATCGATGCATCGCGATGCGATGGACGCAGTGGCCGACCTCGGCTTCCTCATTCGGGATGCCCTGCGACCGCAGGCCGCGGTTGATCGGCTGCCACGTGGTCCCGCCGTCGACGGTCCGGAACGCGCCGGCGGCGGAGATCGCCACGAACATGCGCGTGGCGTTCGAGGGATCGATCAGGATGGTGTGCAGACAGAGCCCACCCGCCCCCGGCTGCCAGTGCGGACCCGATCCATGGCCGCGCAGGCCCGGGAGCTCGCTCCAGGTCTGGCCGCCGTCCGTCGTCTTGAAGAGCGCGGCGTCTTCCACGCCGGCGAAGACGGTGTCCGGGTCGGTCAGCGACGGTTCGAGGTGCCAGACGCGCTTGAACTCCCAGGGATGCGGCGTCCCGTCGTACCACTGGTGCGTGCCGGGCACGCCGTCATACGCGAACTTGTTGCCCACCGGTTGCCACGTCTTGCCGCCATCGTCCGACCGCTGAATCAGCTGCCCGAACCAGCCGCTCGACTGCGAGGCGTAGAGCCGATTCTGATCCGCCGGCGATCCTTTGAGGTGATAGATCTCCCAGCCGCCGAAGTGCGGTCCGCTGACGTCCCAGTTCTGCCGTTTGCCGTCGGACTCCAGCACGAACGCACCTTTGCGCGTGCCCACGAGGACCCGAACTCTGCTCATGACTCAACTCCTGTCGCGGAGATCTGCAGATCTCGACCTGCAAGGTAGTCGATCGGGAAGGGTCCGGATCGACCCGCCTTCGCACGTAAATGTTGAGTGCTTCGGCGAGGCAGGCTCATCCTAATGAGCCTGCCTCGCCGTAGCGCGAAGCGCGAAGGCGGGGTACTCTAACCCTGTGCCCCTCAGTCATTTCCGCCGCGCGATCGCGGTCGCGCTGGTGGCCGGCCTCGCCGCCGGCGCACCGGTCTCCGCTCGATCGCAGGACGCGACCGGTGCCGTCCGCGAGCGCCTCAACCGCGTCGGCGCCGACCTGTTCTCGGCGACGCCCCATGCGGCGGAATCGATTCAGGAGCTGAAAGCGATTCTCGCCGTCGCGCCGGATTCGGCCGAAGCCCACATGCTGCTTGGCATCGCCTATCGGGCGCAAGGCACACCAGAGCTCATGGGAGAAGCCGTCGCCGAGCTGCGGCAGGCGATCGCCCTCAAACCGGAGCTGACCCCCGCGCGCCTCACGCTCGCCAGACTCTACCTGGATCTCTCCCGAGCGAGCCGTGCCAGGGACGAACTGCAGAAGGCGCTGGAAGGCGCGCCCGATCATCCTCAGCTGCTGATGCTGCTCGGCGAGGCAGAACGGCAGCTCGGCAACCCGAAGCGGGCCGTCGAGCTCCAGCGGCAGGTGCTCGCGGCCGAACCGAAGGCCGATCAGGCGCGCTACTACCTGGGGCTCGCGCTCTTCGATCTCCGGCAGCATACCGCCGCGATCCAGGAGCTCGAACGCGTGGCGCAATCGGGCGCGAATCCGGCGGAGGCGAATCTCGGCCTGGGCACGGCCTACCTCGAAGTCGGGCGGATCGACGCCGCGCTGAAAGTCCTGCGGGAGTCGGCGCGTGTCGATCCGTCGCGGCCGGAGACGCACATCCAGCTCGCGCGGGCGTATCGCCTGAAGGGCCTGCTGAACGACGCCGCCAGCGAGCTGACGCTCGCCGCACCCTCGACCACCGGGACGATGGCCGCCCTCTACCAGAACGTCGAAACTGACTATTACCTCGAGGAAGGATTGGTTCGGATGCAGCAAGGGCGTCTCGAGGCTGCGGTGCAGTCGTTCCAGAAGGTGCTGTCCCTCGACGCCGGCCACGCCGCCGCCCGCCGGCATCTCGCCGAAGCGCAGAAGCGCATTCGCGATCGCGCGCAGAAGAAGACACCCGGGCCAGCGCGATGAGCCATCGTCGGCCCGCGACAGCGCTCGCATCCGCCGGTGCGGTGCTGCTTGTGCTTGCGGCCCGCGCGCAGGAGCCGCCGGCGCTCTTCGACGACGTGACCGCGCGGGCCGGCATTACGTTCGTTCATCACTCGGGGGCGACTCCCGACAAATACATGATGGAGACGTTCGGCTCCGGCGTCGCCTGGATCGACGTCGACAATGACGGCTATCAGGACCTGTATTTCGTGAACGGGGCGCCGGGGGCCTCGAACGTGCTCTACCGGAACAATCGCAACGGCACGTTCGCGAACATCACCGGGGGCTCCGGCACGGCGTCTGACGGGAACCGCACTGCGCACAAGACCGGGGTCGCCGTCGGCGACTACGACAACGACGGCCGCCTCGATCTCTACGTCACCGCCTTCGGCCCCAACACGCTGTATCGCAATCTGGGGAACGGCAAGTTCGAGGACGTGACCGCGGCCGCCGGCGTCGGCGGCGGCGCGAACGAATGGAGCACGAGCAGCGGGTTCTTCGATTACGACCGCGACGGCGACCTCGATCTCTATGTCGCAACCTACGTCGACTTCCGCATGGACGAGAACCCGTGGTGCGGCGACCGCAAACCCGGCTACCGGATGTACTGCAATCCGACGATCTTCGATGGGACGGTCAGCCGCCTGTACCGGAACAACGGCAACGGCACGTTCGCCGACGTCTCGAAGGCGGCCGGTGTCGCGAATCCGGCCGGCAAGGGGCTCGGCGTGGTCTTCTGCGACTACGACCGCGACGGCGATCAGGACATCTACGTCGCCAACGATCTCGTTCGCAACTTCCTCTATCGCAACAACGGCGACGGCACGTTCCAGGACGTCGCCTACGCGGCCGCGGTCGGGTTCGACATCAACGGCAAGCCGCAGGCCGGCATGGGGGTCGACTGCGGGGATGTGGACGGCGACGGCTTTCCGGAGCTGTTCGTCACCAACTTTTCCGAGGAGCTGAACACGCTCTACAAGAACCACGCGGACGGGACCTTCGAGGACGTGACGCGGCAGATCGGCCTCGGCTCGGGCTTCCTGCCGCTCGGCTTCGGGACGAAGATGTTCGACTACGACAACGACGGCGACCTCGACATCCACGTCACCAACGGCCACGTCATCGACAACGTCAAGCTGTACACCCCCAGTCTGTCCTACGAACAGAAGGACCTGCTCTACGAGAACGTTGGCGGCGCGTTCAAGGACGTCTCGGCACAGGCGGGAGCGGCGCTGCAGAACACCCGCGTCGGGCGCGGCCTGGCGGTCGCCGATTTCGACAACGACGGCTTCCTCGACGTCGCGATCTCGAGCCTCGGGCGCCGCGCGGTGCTGCTGCGGAACCGCGGCGTCTCCAGGAAGAACTGGATCGAGATCCGCGCCGAGGGCACGACCAGCAACCGCTTCGGCCTCGGCGCGACCGTGCGCGTGCAGACGCCCGGCCGTCTGCAGGTGCGCGAGATCAACAACACCGCGAGCTATCAGAGCGCGAACGACACGCGGCTGCACGTCGGGCTCGGCGACGCGAAGACGATCCCGCAGCTCGAGATCCTGTGGCCCAGCGGTGTGCGTCAGGTCCTGACGGACGTGGCGGCGAATCAGATTCTGACCGTCAAGGAGACAGCACGCTGACCGCGGTCCCCTCTACTGCCGGAACCCCGGGACCAGCGTCGTGTCGTTCTTCGGCGGCCCTGGCGGCGCGATGCGATAAGTCTCGGCGGACAGCACGATCTGATCGATGGACAGGCCGTCCTCGCGTGACTGAATCACGAGCTGCTGCGCGCCTCCTTCGGGGAATCGCAGCAGCACCGGCTCCGCGTTGAGCGTCGGACCCCAACGTTCGTCACGCCATCCCCAACCCGACAACCCGCAGCCCGCGCACTGTTCGAGGTTCACGGAGAGGCCGCTGGTCGTGCCGGTGCGATACACCGCTGTGCCGTCCACGTCGGTCGCACCCGAGAACTGCAGGAACACCGAGTCGTTCGACCAGCTGTTGTTGTCGGCCTTGCCGCGGATCCACAGCTTGTAAGTCTGCGTCGGATCGGCGATGAAACCGACCGACATGTAGCTCGTGGGACTCGCGAGCGGCGCCGCGAGCTTCGGTGCGCCGGCGTTGGGATCGTGCGCTCGCACGCCGTCGGCCGCCGTGGGATCCTCGACGACCTCCCATGAGCCCTCGGCCCAGTACCAACCGGACCAGGAGTAGGAGCGGACCACGATCTCCGGGCTCGGACGGATGGTGACGGCGACAGAATCCTGCGCGAAGGCGCCGCGATTGTCGCGGACGGTCACCGTGAACCGATAGTCGCCCGGAGGGAATCGCAGCGTCAGCCAGGCGCTCGTTCCCACGACTCGCCCCGCGGCGTCGGTCCATTCGTAGCCGAGGCCATGCAGATCCGGATCGGATGCCTCCGCCCAGATCTCGTACTCCTCGTCGCCGAACTGCCAGGTGTAGTCGAGCGTGACGTCGTCCTCGGCCCGCACGACCGGCGCGTGGTTGACGGCGTTCCGCTGGTTGTAGACGACGTCGCCGTCGCCGACCCAGTCGAGCAGGCCGTCGTGGTTGAAATCGGCGATCGCGGCGTAGAAGACGCCGCTGTCGAATTGCTCCGGCGTGCCGAAGGTGCCGTCGCCGGCGCCGGGCAGGATCGCCGTGTAGCCGGAGACGATGTCGAGGGCGCCGTCCATGTTCATGTCGACGAGCGCCGGCTTGAAGGCCTCGGCGCGGATCGTGGCCGAGGACGTCAGGACGCCGGCCGGCGATCCGAGGAACACCAACAACTGCTCCCAGCCGCCCGCCACGACGTCGACGGCGCCGTCGCGGTTGATGTCGCCGGTTGCGATGCCGGTCATGTATTCCGGGACCGCGTAGGACCGCGGCGAACCGAGACGACCGCCGCCGTCGCCAAGGAATACGTCGACCCGCTGCGGCTGGTAATACGTAGTCAGCACGTCGAGGCGGCCGTCGTTGTTGAGATCGGCGAACTCGACGTCGAGAGTCCAGGCGGGAACGGTAGTCCGGCTCGCCGACGTCCACGTCCCATCCGCCTGCCGCAGCATGATGTCGAGCGTGCCGCTCTTCGCCGCCTCGCTGTAAGTCGAGAGGATCAGATCGATCCGGCCGTCGCGGTTCATGTCCGCGAACGAGACCGATTGGTACACCGGCGGAACCGGCAGCAGCGTCGACGCCGTGAAGGTGCCGTTGCCGTCGTTCAGGGAGATCCAGGGCACGCCGCTGAACTGGCGGCAGATCAGATCGAGGTGCCCGTCGCCGTTGAAGTCGGGCGCGAGGCCGCAGGAATTCGTGTCCGGATACCGCTGGACGCGCGTGCGGTCGAACAGGATGTAGCTGTCGGCGACGAC
>Ga0075423_10003729_pt1 | contig 14053 bp, 16 predicted proteins | sample SoiMethybrSBSTD2_FD_80114 | JGI IMG/M metagenome (GOLD analysis project Ga0075423, IMG submission 80114) | Bulk soil microbial communities from a Populus tree surrounding site in Tennessee, USA - Soil MetaG P. TD hybrid SBSTD2 | ecosystem: Environmental > Terrestrial > Soil > Tree plantation...
GGATGCATGCTGGCAGCATTTGAATGATCTGGGATTTGCACCGGAAAGGCCACGCAATGCTGCTTGGGGTGAACGGTATTTTCACATGCTCGATCCGGACGGGCATGAGTTGTCGTTTGCACGGCCGATCTAACAGTCCTCCAGCAACTGCATGAACTCATCTGGAGTGAGGAGCAGCTTGCGAAGGTACTGGCGCAACATTGGTTGGCGCAGGGTGTCTCCGGGGTGGGGCTCCCTAAATGCAACAACAGTCGGGGTACGACTCGGGTTGAGGAACGATCTTGCCGAACCCGCTTTTCCCTTTTGCGGGGCATAGCCTAGTTTCCGTAGCACACAGACGAAGCGTCTCCACGGGACTTGAGTTGGCAGTCCGGGCATCAGTCAGACTTTAGGACGTACGTTCTCGTTAACGCAAACAAAACAGGCCACTGGCGTCGATTTTATAGGACAGGTTTCTACGCGGCATGGCCGATGTCCAGATCCGCGCGAATGTCCCATAGAGCGATGAGCCATTCCGGGATGAAACATCGGTTCCTCTTTTGAAGGCACCAGCGCGCCCGGGTTTGTGCTCTCGATCTTGTCGGCGTGTGTCGAGGACCTTGGTCACCAAACATAGTCACGGGCGTAAGTTTAGTACCTGGAGGTGTTCGTGTATTCTCCGTTCGATATCGGGGAGAGGGTGCGACGCCTTTAATCGACTAGCGAGGTCATGCGCGTAGACAGGTTCGCTTAGGGGCGACTCTCAAAGGCGTTCCGCTCCCGAGTTTAATCCGAAGATCGGAAGTGGGCGGAGAACGTGCAATCTCTGCCGGGTGTCGCTTCTTAGGCAGCGTCTTTGTTTTTACCCGAGAGTTCCGCGAGCAGGTTCGTCAGTTCTGCTTCCTTTCGCTCAAGGCGCATCAGCGCAAGTTGCATTTGGCCTTCATGCGGCAAGCAAGTAAGCCTCTTCAACAGGGATTGCTGCACATTGTCCGGCAAATCTTGAACAGTATTGAGGTGATGAGCGTCGAGCATTGCTTCCACATGCGCCCAGAATTCTTGTGCGGCATCCAATTTCTGCAGCAACGCCGTGCGTTCTCTTTCCAGTTCGGCAATCTCTTCTTGTAAGGAAAAACTCATTCTCTGCAAAGAACCTAGGTTAATCGTTGAGTTCCTGTCGAAGGTTTCAAGCGATGCGCTGCTGTACTGGCGAGGGCGCTTCTTTTCGCACGGTATGGGTTATGAGTCTGCTACTTCTTGCGTCGGATCGGCTGCGCAGTTCAGAAGCGACACTTATCAGGAAGAATAAGGCGCTGGCCTCGAAGAGATTCCGCTTGCTCAGGTTAATGGCATCGTACGGATGCCGGCCTAAGAAGAAGTGCGCGATTGCTGCCAGAACACCAGCTATCCAGCCGAGATAGTAAGTGAGCTTTGCAACCCATTTGAGACGAGTGACGTTTTCCATGTTGGAACTCCATTATGGTTTTGCCACCCAAACAGTTCTGGGGGAGCCGCATTCTAGCACCATTTCCAGGGCAATGTCCCTTGAAACGCTCGTCCCGCGCTGGTTTTCAGGCATTGGTCCTGGACGATATCGCTTTTTGTTATAAAAAGAGAGACTTAGGCGATCCTGGTGAGGTTTGGGTCAACGGCGATGTCCCAGGCGTCGAGCTTTCAATTGCGCCGCGAAATTCTGGTACGAGAAATCAGCCCCATATACTCGCTGATGAAATGCCTAGGTTCGTTTCTGCAGTTCATCAGCTTGGGGATTCTCTTTGCCGTTGGTCATTGCGTTCCAGTACCACTCGGCGTTTGTCCCTGGAGTTCCTACTTTTTCCTACCTGTTCATTGGCACTCAAGATTTTGCTTCCAGAGAATTGGAATGGTTGCTACTGCCGCGATTCTAGTGCAGTCACATCAACTTGCAATTATCATGTCACGCATGAGCGCAAGCTTGGCTGTGAACGTTGAGCAGCCCCCAACCGCTGCGGATGTAGATCGTTGGGCCATTCAGTTCCTCGAGCTGGAGAAAAAAGTAGATCAGGCCTATGCAATCGCCGTCGCCCTTGACGAGCCTCACGAGCGCATGCGCGAGGATCTTATCTGCTGAATTCGGGTCCACACACGCGGACAAGTCGAAGCTCTCCACGGAATTCAGTACGAGATCATGGCCACGTTCGGCCTATCGACTTCCATTGATGCCGTCGCGGTAGAACGCCTTCTCCAGGGTCTTCGGATCGCAAAGCAGACCAGACTGATCGACCGTCTGTTCCAACAAAGCGTGCGCTACACGCTCGCGCCGGATGCAAGCAGCATTGTTCGATCGGTTGCGCTATCCAAGCCCTTGCTTTCCTTGTTTGCTGAGTGCCAGGTCACCAAGCCGCGCACGCTGACGCTCAAGGTGCGGCGCATCGTTGCGGAATAAACTGTGCTAGACTTCGGCCAAATTAGCTAATTCTACAGTGGTGATTTTGTGCCGATATAAGAGCTGCCCAGTTATGGGGTTCCTGAAGGTGTTCTCGTCTATGTAATTTAATTTGATTCCATCTGCCTTCAGGCGTGCCGTTGCTGACTCAGGGATTGCACTGCTGCCATTACTACTCGAGGTAGCAGTACGGTCCTGGTATATCTCGACATGATGCCTCGCCCCATCTCTTCCGTAAACCCAAGTCCGGTTCTGCGAGAGGCTCGGGGTGAAATCCCCGAGCCTACTCTACCCCACATTAGTGGGAAGAACAACCTGGGACGGTTTGCAGTTCGGCGCAAGACGATCCGCAAGCGCATACGGGCCAAGCTTCGACGCATCAAGCCGGAGCTCCGCAAGCGAATGCACGATCCCTTGACCCAAACCGGCCAGTGGCTTAAGTCGATCGTGCGAGGCTACTTCAACTACTACGCGGTACCCGGCAACACCGCTAGCCTATCGCTGTTCCGGCACCGGCTGCTGGTGCTCTGGTGGCATATCGCCGTCGGAGCCAGAAGCGCCGGATCTCCTGGACACGAATGCTTGACTTGGCCACGCGCTGGCTACCGAAACCGCAAGTGCTCCATCCCTATCCTGATGCTCGTTTCGCCGCTACTCATCTGAGATAAGAACCGGATGCGCTAATGAGCGCCCGTCCGGATCCGTCCGGGGGGTATCACGAGAGTGGTATCCCTACCGGGATCGCTAGCTATCCCTTCGAGACACCGCCAACTCCTCGGCTTTCATTGACTTGCCCTTGCACCGCGCCTAACATTGCCCCGATTCCATGATCGGCCAAACCATTTCCCACTACCGAATCATCGAGAAGCTAGGTGGCGGCGGCATGGGTATCGTGTACAAGGCTGAGGACACCCGGCTGCACCGATTTGTCGCGCTGAAATTCCTGCCCGATGAACTAGCGAAAGACGCCCAAGCTCTCTTCCGTTTTCAACGTGAAGCGCAGGCCGCATCGGCTCTAAACCATTCGAACATCTGTACGATTTACGACATTGGCGAAGAGAGCGGCCAGGCGTTCATCGCAATGGAGTTCCTGGATGGCCAGACTCTGAAGCATCTGATCGGCAACCACCCGCTTGAACTGGAGACGCTGTTGTCACTGGCCATTGAGATCGCTGACGCACTGGACGCGGCGCACGCGGAAGGAATCGTGCATCGCGACATCAAGCCGGCCAATATTTTCGTGACCAAGCGCGGGCACGCCAAAATTCTGGACTTCGGACTGGCGAAAATACGCGCCACCTTAGCGAGACCCACAGAGGCGACGGAAACAGGGGCCGGAGACCCGAACCTGACCACTCCGGGCTCTGCCGTCGGAACGGTCTCCTATATGTCTCCGGAGCAGGCCCGGGCCAAGGAGTTGGACGCACGCACGGACTTGTTCTCCTTCGGCGCAGTGCTCTATGAGATGGCTACCGGCCAACTGCCGTTTCGGGGAGACAGTACGGCGACGATTTTTGAGGCCATTCTCAATCGCGCCCCAGCGCCTCCTTTGCGGCTGAATCCGGATGTTCCCTCCGAGTTGGAACGGATCATCAATAAGGCGCTGGAGAAAGACAGGGAGTTGCGTTACCAAGGCGCGGGGGAAATGCGGGCCGACCTGAAGAGGCTGAAGCGGGACACGGAGACGGGGCGGGTGGGGGTTGCCAGCTCTGGGTCAGTGGTGGTGGCGCAGGCGACAAGTTCTCAGCCCACAGCACAGCAGGCCGTCCCGGCATCGGGTTCGACCTCAGCGGTGGCTCCATCGTCCTCGGCTGCGGTAAAAATTGCCGAAGTTCCTGCTACCGGCGGAGAGAGGCTTTGGAAGATTCTTATCCCCATCGTCGTGGTCGTCGTCGCTGCACTGATTGCGGCGGCCTTCTACTTCCGCTCACATCCAGCGGTGCCGTTGACTGAAAAGGACACTGTGGTATTGGCTGACTTCGACAACAAGACAGGAGATGCCGTCTTTGATGATGCACTCAAGCAGGCTCTGGCTGTGCAACTGGGACAATCGCCCTTTCTCAATATTCTCTCCGACCGTAAGGTGGAGGAAACGCTGCACCTGATGGGCCGTACATCAAATGAGCGAATCACGCGCGACACAGCGCGGGAACTTTGCATGCGCACAGGTAGCAAGGCAATCGTATTAGGGTCAATTTCAAACTTGGGTGGTCAGTATGTGATTGGTGTGGGTGCAGTCGGTTGCAGAAGCGGGGATACGCTAAGCAAGGAGCAGGAAGAGGCTGCGACCAAGCAGGACGTGCTGAAAGCCTTGGGTAAGGCAACCTCCAGTTTGCGAGGCAAGCTCGGCGAATCGCTTGCCACGATTCAAAAATTCGATGTTCCAGTTGAGGCAACGACAGCGTCACTCGAAGCACTAAAGGCCTTCAGCATGGGCATAACGACATGCCGCACCAGAGGAGACGCTGAGTGTATTCCGTTCTACAAACGCGCCCTCGAACTCGACCCCAATTTCGCCGTAGCCTATGCCAGTCTAGGAGTCTCATACAACAATCTGGGACAAGCGAGTCTGGCTGCAGAAAGTATCAAGAAAGCCTATGCACTGCGCGATCGGGTTAGCGAACGGGAAAAATATCGTATCTCTTCCTTGTACTACAGCCATGTCACTGGGGAGTTGGAGGAGGCCAGCCAGGTCTACGAACTGTGGGCTAAGAGTTACCCGCAGGATTATGTGCCACCCAACAACTTGGGGGATATTTATAACATCCTTGGACAGTACGAGAAGTCGGTGACTGAAACCCAAGAGGGCTTGCGTCTTGAACCAAACGCAGTAGTTAGTTATGGCAACCTCGCACGCAACTACCTTGCCCTGAACCGGCCAGATGACGCCCAACAAGCGATTGAGCAGGCTCAACAGCACAAACTCGCTGGGGATTACTTGCATCAAGTGCTTTATTCATTGGCTTTCATGAGAGGCAATACATCGGAGATGGAGCGGCAGGTGGCTTGGGCCGCTGGCAAACCCGGAAGTGAAGACCTCCTGCTCTCGTTCCAATCCGACACCGAGGCTTACTACGGACGCCTAACGAAAGCGCGAGACTTTTCTCGGCGAGCAGCGGATGCGGCGGTCCGAGCCGACTCAAGAGAGACAGCCGCAATATGGCAGGTGAATGCTGCCTTGCGAGAGGTGGAGTTTGGGAACTCCGCAGCGGCAAAGCAGGATGTGGCAGCGGCCTTGACGTTGGCTCCGGGACGAGATGTGAAACTGCTTGCCGCCTTAACGCTGGCGCGAGTCGGCGAAACCGCTCGGGCAAAGGCGATTGTGGAAGAGCTGGCAAAGAGCTACCCGTCGCAGACGGTGCTGAAGGTGTACTGGCTGCCAACCGTTAAGGCAGCAATCGAACTGAGCATCAACAATTCCGAACAGGCTCTCGTGTTTCTGGAGGCTGCTGCGCCGTACGAACTTGGCACTCCGCCACAATTGCAGCTAGGGACGCTGTACCCTGCTTACATTCGCGGTCAGGCCCACCTAATGGCGCACAACGGCAGCGCCGCAGTCACAGAGTTCCAGAAGTTTCTCGACCACCGAGGCGTAACTATTAACTTCCCGACGGGGGCACTGGCACATCTGCAACTCGCGAGAGCCTACATGATGTCAGGAGACACAGCAAAAGCCAAAACTGCTTGGCAGGATTTCTTCGCCCTCTGGAAAGATGCCGACCCCGACATCCCCATCCTGAAGCAAGCCAAAGCGGAGTACGCGAAACTGCAGTGAAACGTGCGGCGCGCATGCTTGGAGTGTGGATTGCCTCCGGTTTCAGATTAACTCATGCAGCCCGCTGCTTGGGATTCTCACGCAGGATAGTCTCAATGTGCTCCTGTAGTGTCGCTTCCATTGTCCTTTTCACGTCCTCAAAACTGCTGCCTTGAACCGTGACCGCTAGGTCCTCACAAATTCCCTTCCATCCATCCGCCTCCAACCAGAAGACGCACTCTTTCGGCACCTTGGCCTCTACTTGTAGCTTCACTGCGTGAGTATTCATGGCTCATCGGTAGGCAAGAGGCTTCCAAAAGCTATCTCAACTTCCTTGCTTCAATGCTCTCAGAAGTTTCGCGCCTCGCCTTGCTTTGTGCAAACCCAGACCTGCGGAAATTTCGTGCGTAATTGTTGCGCATAAGCACTGTCGTTCGTTGCCAAATGAAGTGCAATCGTTTCTCGCGGTTTCCATCGTTGCGTGATGAACTTTGTGGACGAAGATTCGAGAAGCCACCAGAAAGGCACCATGGCCACATCCACCGTACCCGCTTGCATGAGGGTAACAAAGCTCGCCTCTGAAACGTCCGCATCCCCGAGATGCGCAAGCACCTTTCCGCAGATCGAGACTCGGTATCCAAGATTCGGTGTGTGATCATGTCCCAGACGAACTGCCTGAGCTGACGCGCCTCCTGCACCGACGTGCGCTGGAGATCCTGGTTTCGGCCGCAACGCTCGGACCCGAGTTCGAAGATCGTAAGGTAACATCGCAGTTGCTTCGGGCGTAGACGCAAACACCGCTTGGGGATTGTTGTTCAAGAAACGTGCGATCGCTCCCGCGTCCCAATGGTCCAGATGGTAGTGGGTTGCAAGTGCCAGGCGAACGCCCTCGAAAGGTGCCTTGCCGGTTTCGATCCGTTCCTGCTGTTCGGGGGAATGCCGCATGTAGTCCTCGACGCTATCGCGGAAGAGAGCATCAATGAGGATTTTCTGACCCGCGCAATCGATCATCACTCCCTCATTCGCCAAGTACGTAATAGTCACTTGCGGCGGGGATGGGCGCTCTGCGTCTGCACCACAATCGAAAGCGGCAAGTACAACCAGAGACGTGGCAGCGAAGATGCTTACGAAGTGACGGAATTTGGGGATCGCAGAAAGTGTGAAGTTCTTTAACACCTGTATGGAGCTCGCAGCGTGAATTATGCAGTTGAACTCAGTGTCGAAACAAGAACTTACTTTCGGCTAGTTCTTTCGTAGGCTCGCTGAGCTCTGCATTACTGAATAGCGGGCACGGTTGGTGCTTGTCGCTGCCACTATTAGGTTGCCCATTGCCTTACGTGAGGACGTTGTGAAAGCGGATTGGAGCGCAACGCGTGATGCACCACCCCTCCCCCGGAGTAAGGTGCAACAACCCCCGTGCGCCCCGTGTTTCTCTAGGCGACCCTCGCTCAGAGCCAACCTCTTGAGTTTCAAAGTACTGACTATTAGGAAGCACGTAAATATCTCGATGGTTATCCAAAAGGGATTACTTCCGGGCGGTTGGCGAGAGGTTTTGAGTGTAATCGCCTGCAACACCCTCCTTGAAAGATGATTTGGGGAGAGCAGTGGATGCGCTGCAACTGAGTTCAGCGCATCCACCGATTCCGCTTCTTCATTTCGCTGCTGCGGCATAACTAAGATCTGGGCGGTACTGGAGCGCCTCAGTGATTGTGGACCGCACTGCCTTTCTTATTGAGCTCAGAATAGCTGCTCCCTGTTCTTTTCCGTACGCCTCCTCCATCATCGAATCGAGAGTTTTATCGGTTGGAGGCTGGAAACTCGCCCAACTCGCACGGTCGCCCACCAACACAAAATGTGGTCCCTCTCCGCCGTTCACCAGCTGATACCAGCGACTGGGTCCAGCCTGAGGGAAGTTTGTCTTCTTAAGCCCCTCGTTCACCTTTTTGATTCCATCGGTGAAGTCATTGATACCCCCTGCTTCCAGCATGAAATGGGTGACGGCGACCAAAGGTGCCGGAGGGAAAGTCTGTTGCGACAGGCTCAGATCGGCGCGGTAACGGTAATAGCTTTGCTCTGACCCGGCCAGGGAAGGTCCGATGCTCGTTTGCACATCTGCACCATCGGCTTGAAGGAATTTCTCTCGTCCATCCAAATCTTTCCAGTTGTGCTCGAAACTTCCCACCACATACGACCCTGTGGCTGGACCGGTAAGCACGGCCCAGGTGTGCCACGACCAAGCATCATTCTGGCTCTTGTGCCATGACATGTGCTTCTTACGGCCAGCCTCGTACTGCTGGATCATGCCAGGCTTGACGCGATTGATATGTATTTCGACAATTTCGCCCGGCTGCTGCGCGAGCGCTGGAATCAAACCTGCAAATGCCAATAGGACTCGCAAAGTGGCGCGTGTGATTTGCATACTCCCTCCTTGTGCTGGTTAGCTACAGTTTCAGACCGATAATCCAATCTTTTGGCGAAAGCGGCGGCATTGTACACCCTGATCGGCTCCTCCCGGAACTTGCTGGAATTGGAACCGCGTCAGTGACGCACGATGCAGAAGTCGAACACGTCCCCCTGTTCTTAAGTGCATGGCGTCTTGCTGTGCCTAAGATCGCCAACATACTCACAACCCTTTCTGACTGTTTTCGTCATGCTTGGCCGATGGCTCAGACCCGCATATTGTGCTAGTACCTCGGTCACTTTCGAACCCGCACAGCACACCGCTAGCATTCTCTTCGAACCCCTGGGCTGTTGGGGATGCCGCCGAATGGGAGCAAAATCAGGCGGGGAGAAGCTCCGCACAAGTCGGAGTGGCCTGCGAGAATCCTTTGCTCGACCGGAAACAGCCCACTTCACTTTCTGAGTACGCACACATTCGCTGTTTACTCCGAGAGGCCCGTCAGCCGGGCGCCCCTGCGGGCCGGTGAACAGAGCTGGGCCGCTACTATCGCAAACGCTTCTCGCTGGATCAGAGTGGAGATTGCGCCGCAGCCTTTCTGGCTGACGATTTTTCTACTGCTTGCTGACCTGCGATCCGGCCTCGGTGATGCTGCCTTTTACGAGATCAGTCTGAATCTTGAGCTTCTGCTGCGGGCGTAGGTCCACCATGGTGTCGAAGGGCAGGTAGCCCGGTAAAGCGATACGTAGGCGGTGCTGTCCGGGAGTAAGAAGCATGGCTTTGCCCACGCCGTCAAACTCGTCTACGTGTCCGGCATATTGACCGTCGACAAAGACCGCCGCACGGGAGGGGGTGGCGGCTATTTTCAATTCGCCGGTGGCGTCCTTGGTCGGCAACCGAGCCGATTTCACCAACTCGACTTTGACTTCGTGGGTCTGCCCAGGCTCCAGGATGACCTCCTTGACAAACTCGTTGTACCAGGCCTGGCGGATGACAATTTCGTGCTTGCCGGGCAAGAGCATTAGTTTCTTGTTGCCTGCAAGTTCTTTCACAAAGCCTACGTATTGCCCGTCTACCCACACTCCCGCGGTCTTTTCGTCTTTCCTGTGAGCGGTGAATCGCAACTCGGACTGCACCCGGTCCTCGGCGCACACCACGCCTATCAACAAAACCACTACTACTGGCATCACTCTATGATTGGACATTTGGCTCTCCAAAAGACAAACAACATTTTCAGTGATCATCTTGCGCAGCCGCTACTAGCTGTGTAAACGTTAGCGTCAGGACCAGCGCAAGCGCCGTCACGAGCGATGTCGCTGTCATTTCTTAATCCGATCTGATCTTAATCCGATCTGAGTCGCCTGTACCCATTGAAAACTCCTTTGTGAGCCTACAATCAGCCGGAATGTGACACGCGCGTACAGATCTGGGTCGGCTGTTCAAGCTGCGAGAGGGCTGGAATCCCATTCACGCGAAACGCCCGCTGGGACGGTGAACAAGGAGAGATTTGCGCTCTTTCAGGAGTGGCATTTTCCTTGTCCTCAAGCCGAAACTGCCCGTCCAGCAAGGTTTTTGGGCAACGAGACGCTTGCATTAGAACGTTAACTGTGGGATAGTAACCGCCCTCCCCCCGCCATAGGCCGTGTTTCATCTCCCCTCGGCCCGCACATTCACAACGAAGTGCCCCGCACAATACGGTGAGATTGCGGTCTAGGCACACTCAGTTTTATCTCCGCCAACCAGCGCGGACAAGAGGCAGCGTGGGACTCTGGCTGGAAACCTGCCGCACGCCGCTTTCTCATGCGCTGTCGACGTGCAAAAAAAAATACAAGTACTGAGTACAGCATAGAGCCCCGCTTCAGGCGGAGCGATTGTGCCACTCGGTTATGACGTTCAACTAATCCCCTGACCAGATTAAGCTCCTTTATTTTCTATGTCTTACGGCAAGATTGTGTCCTCCGCTTGTGCGATTTTGGTCCCGCAAATTAACTCAAATCTGATCGTGTAACGCCCCATTGTTTGTTGAAGATATGATTTCGACTTTGTGATCTCCCAGAAGCAGCCAAGGGTCCTTTTTTTTAAAAAGTTTGATCCCGGCGTAGAGCCCCCCGCGCGCCAACGCCTTCGCCACGCGCACACGGCAAGGGAAGAATAGAAGGGGCAAAAGAATTTGCGCTGTTCCCGCGCTCCTGTGGGTCGGTTCACTCAACCCTCCGCTGTTTGCCCTTCACTATCTCCAGAAAGGGCGGGAGCGTGTTCCATCTCCAGAAAGTGCTCGGACATTCAACGCTCGAGATGACGCGGCGCTATGCGAACTTGCTCACGGAAGATTTGCAAGCCATCCATCAGCGAGTGTCGTTGCTGGCCGCGTAGCCGTAACGTCTCGCAGCTCGTTCCCAGACCGAATGCGGGTGTTGTCTTCGCTCAGTATGACAACGTTGCTGATTTCACTCTTTCTTGCGACACCTGCGGGCGCAGCGGAGATTTCACTGCAGCTTCGCGTACTCCGCTTTGGCTTGCTTCAGGATGGGGATGTCGGGGTCGGCGTCCTTCCAGAGAGCCAAGAAGTCCTGATAGGCTGCCTTGGCTTTAGCAGGGCTTGTTGATTAGGATCAGAAACTCTCCAGCAGCCAGACGTTGCTCTCGGTGTTCCCCTGGAAGTAGGCCAGATGCCGACCATCCGGAGAGGGAGATAAAGACAACGGATCGATCCCCGAAGTCTTTCCATCGAGAAGGATGTTGGTTTCTCCGTCCAAACCAATGCGCGTGATTAGATTCTGGGACAAAGTGTTAACGTACGCAAACACCGCATTACCGTCTGCGGCCCAGCAGAGAGCTAGGGCATCCCAGTCCTGTGGCAGCTGTAGATTCCGCTCCGCTCCAGTCCGCAAATCGAGTATGCGGACGTGATTGCGAAGTTGTGCCCAAGTCGCAATGACGATACGGGAGCCATCCGGAGAAATACTCCTCAACAGGTCGCTCGTCTGTCCCAACTTCGTCTTAATTATTTCCTTGCCTTGCCCCTGGAGAGGGTCCAAGGCATAAAAGATGAGTTGACCTTGCTCCCCCCGGCTGATGACACACGAATTCGAGGACCGGGAAGGGCAACTGAGCCCCATCATTGGGTCCATAGGCAATTCCAGAACTTGCTCTGGCAATCCGCCGGAAGCCGGAAAACGCATCAATCTCTGCGATGTGAGCGGCGACTCTCCCCCGTGCGCCTGCGACACATAAAGAACCCACGCCGCATCCGGACTCAAGGTAGCAAATATCTGATCATCTGGGCCGGGAACGAGGAGTTCGGCGGTGTCCGCGTCGAGTCTTTGCCTGAAAGTCTGGAATCTTCCGGTACGGTCGGACAGGAAAAGAAGGGTACCACTGTCACGCGTCCATGTAAGAGGATTGTTGATACTATCGTTCGACGTGAAGCGTTTGGGTGAATCCAATTGCTTGCCGTTCTCTTTGAGCTCGCCGACGTACACATCACTCCAAAAGTGGTTCTTCGTTAAAATGAGACGCTTGCCATCCCTGCTGACGCTCGGCCAATATGCGTCTCCGCCGGACAAATTGGTCATTTTTGCTGGCTTCCCGGAAGGCAGCCCGGTTCTCAAATCGGTCATGACATGCCAGAGACCAATATTGCGTCCCAAGGCAGTTCCTCCATACGATGAATAAACCAGGCGTCCATCGCTAAGCCAGACTAGATCGCCCCAGGACACTAAGCCAGGATCCGAAGCCACGACGCTTGGCGATACACCATCCAGGAATAGGGTCTCGATGCTTCCCCCTTGAGGATTGCCCAAGCTTTCTTTTTGGGATGGCTTCAGGTAAGCAAGCCGCTTACCCGATGGGGACCAAGTCAGACAATGAAATTCGTCACTTTCCCTGTTTAGGATTTTTCTCGCATTCTCTCCGTCGGCTCCCGCCACCCAGATCTCGTGCCCGTGGCCGCTGAGGAAGGCGATCGAGGATCCATCTGGAGAAACCTTCGCTCCGAAGCTGTGAGCGCGAAGTTTACGCGGCGCGTCACCGAAGACCGAAGTCAGCCAAAGAACGCTGCCTTCGGATTCGCTAAGAGCGCCGATGATCAACCTCTCCCCATCCGGGAACCACGTGACACTCCCGAGATTGGTTCGCAGTTTATCCGGCAGCGCGATGTCGTGAGACTCCCGCGATCCGATGGCGGTTAAATGCAGCCCTTTCTTATCGGTATAAGCAACATACTTGCCGTCCGGCGAAATCTCGCTGCTCGTAATGGGGTTATCCGACAAGTTGTGAGTGAGCTGTCGCTCAGTTAGCACTTTCCCAGGTGCCGATGGTGGGCCTTTGAACCAAAACCATCCCAAGCCGACCGCAAGAAGAGCCATCGCGAGCAAGGAACCGTAGAAGAGCCTCACGCGAGTGCCGGAGGGTATGGGCACGGCGGGTCGTTCTCCGACTCCCACAGTTGCGCTTTGTCCGCTCAATTCGGTGTCACGTTTCAATCGCTTCAGGTCGGCCCTTAGTTCGGCTGCAGACTGGCAACGGACATCGCGATCTTTCTCCAGTGCCTTATTGATGATCTCTTCCATCTTGGGCGGCAGGTCAGGATTCAACCGCGTGGCTGGCGAAGGCGTCCGATTGAGGATTGATTCGAAAATGATACCCGACGTATCGCCCCGAAATGGGAGCAATCCCGTGGCCATTTCGTAGAGCACCGCTCCGAATGAAAATAAATCTGTGCGCGCATCGAGCTCCTTGCCGCGAACCTGCTCGGGCGACATGTACGCGACCGTGCCCAGTGTCGCTCCGGGACTAGTGAGATGCTCCTCTTCATCGATGGTTGGGGCGCTCGCGGCAACACTCTCCGGTTTCAAACATACCTTTGCCAATCCAAAATCAAGAATCTTGGCGTGACCACGTTCCGTTACAAAGATATTTGCAGGCTTGAGATCGCGATGTACGATGCCCTTGGCGTGAGCCGCATCCAGCCCATCTGCAATCTCGATCGCCAGCGAAAGCAACCGTTCGGTTTCGAGCGGACGACCCGCGATGCGGTGCTTCAGCGTCATGCCATCAAGAAATTCCATGGCGATAAAAGGCTGATCTCCGTATTTGGCGATCTCGTGGATAGTGCAGATGTTGGGATGGTTCAGCGCCGATGGCGCTCGTGCCTCTCGCCGAAAGCGTTCGAGCGTCTGTGGGTCTCGCGCTACATCCTCAGGAAGAAACTTTAGAGCGACAAAACGGCCAAGCTCCGTGTCCTCGGCCTTATACACCACGCCCATACCGCCGCCCCCCAGCTTTTCGATAATGCGGTAATGGGAGATAGTATGGCCGATCACTGGGGTGGCCTCGCCTGATTGGACCAGAATGGTAGGCTCAGTCCGATGGGCAGTCAAACAATAGAAAAGGAGACAGGCGGGAGGGCAACTACAATTTCAATAGCTCCTTAACTGACGCCTTGCCAGCCGACTTGTGGCACACCCAATCCGCAAACCAACGATACCTTCTAGGA
>Ga0075423_10003731_pt1 | contig 14051 bp, 12 predicted proteins | sample SoiMethybrSBSTD2_FD_80114 | JGI IMG/M metagenome (GOLD analysis project Ga0075423, IMG submission 80114) | Bulk soil microbial communities from a Populus tree surrounding site in Tennessee, USA - Soil MetaG P. TD hybrid SBSTD2 | ecosystem: Environmental > Terrestrial > Soil > Tree plantation...
CGGATTGCCGGTGAGAGCGCCGGCCCGGACGCGGTGGCCGCCGACTATGCGAAGACGCTCGCGGAGGCGCTCGGCGTCCGCCGCGGGGAAGTGCCGCGACTCGATCTGATCCTGCTCGGGCTGGGCATCGATGGCCACACCGCCTCGCTGTTTCCGGGCTCGCCCGTCCTGAAGGAAACCTTCCGAACGGTGGCCGCCGTTCATGCAGCGGCCGCGAGCGTTCCGCAGCGCTTCACGCTGACGTATCCCGTCCTCAACGCCGCCGCGTGCATCATCTATATCGTGTCCGGCGCGGAGAAGGCCAAGATCGTGAAGGCCGCGCTCGGCGACCGCAGCACCGGCTTGCCGGCGGCCATGGTCCGCCCGTCCGACGGGCGCCTGCTGTGGATCCTCGATCGCGCGGCGGCCGCAGCGTTACCACCACGGAGGACGTCCTGATGGAGCTCGGGTTCGTCGGTCTCGGCCGCATGGGCGGCAACATGGTCACGCGGCTGATGCGCGGCGGCCATCGCATCGTCGCGTGGGACCGCTCCGACGACGCTGTCGCGCGCGCGCGCGAGAGCGGTGCCGACGCCGCCGGCTCGCTCGCCGAGGTCACCAAGGCGCTCAAGGCGCCGCGCGCGGTGTGGGTCATGGTCCCGGCCGGCGAGCCGACCGAGTCCACCATCCAGGCGCTCGCGGACATCCTGGAGCGCGGCGACACGATCGTCGATGGCGGCAACACGAAGTGGAAGGACGACGTCCGGCGCGGCGCCGCGCTCGCCGGGCGCGGGCTCTCCTACGTGGACGTCGGCACGAGCGGCGGCATCTGGGGCCTGCAGAATGGGTACTGCCTCATGGTCGGCGGCGACAAGGCCGCGGTCGATCGGCTGGCGCCGGTGCTCACCACGCTGGCGCCGCCCGATGGCTGGCTGCACGTGGGCGGCATCGGCGCGGGACACTACACGAAGATGATCCACAACGGGATCGAATACGCGCTGATGCAGGCGTACGCCGAAGGCTTCGAGCTGATGTCGGTCTCCGACTACGGTCTGGACCTCTCGAAGATCGCCACGCTGTGGAACCAGGGCTCCGTCGTCCGCTCGTGGCTGCTCGAGCTGACGGCCGCGGCCCTGGCCGCCGACCCCAAGCTCGAGCATCTGCGGGCGTACGTCGAGGATTCCGGCGAGGGCCGCTGGACCGTCGAGGATGCCGTCGACAAGGCGGTGCCGGCGCCGACCATCACCGCGTCGCTCTTCGCACGCTTCCGCTCACGGCGCGACAACTCGTTCGCGGACCGGCTGCTCGCCGCGCTCCGTCAGCAGTTCGGCGGCCATGCCGTACGCCGATGAGCCGTTCTCGCTCGTCATCTTCGGCGCGTCAGGCGACCTGACGCAGCGCAAGCTCATGCCGGCGCTGTGGAGCCTCTATGCGGCCCGCACGCTGCCCGAGCCGTTCGCGATCGTGGGCACCGCCCGCACGGAGCTGTCAGACGACGCCTATCGCACGCGCGTGCGCGAAGGCGTCACGCGCTTCGCCCGGCTGAAGATTCCCTCGCAGCACGTGTGGGATCGCTTCGCTGCGAGCGTGAGTTACGTGGCCGGAGATCCGAGCAGTCCGGATCTGTATGGCCGCGTCGCGCAGCGACTGGAGCAGATCGAGCGCGCGCGCGGCGGGCCGCGCAATCGCCTCTTCTACTGCGCGACGCCGCCGAGTCTCTACGACGACATCGTCGCGAATCTCGGCGCCGCGGGCCTGGGCCACGTCGAAGGCGGGTGGACGCGCATCATCGTCGAAAAACCGTTCGGCCGCGATCTGGAGAGCGCCCGCGCGCTCAACAAGCAGATCGCCAGCGTCTTCGACGAGCCGCAGGTCTATCGGATCGACCACTATCTCGGCAAGGAGACCGTGCAAAACATCCTCGTGTTCAGATTCGCCAACGGCATCTTCGAGCCGCTGTGGAACCGCAACCACGTGGCCGAGGTGCAGATCACCGTCGCGGAGACGATCGGCGTCGAGAGCCGCGGCTCGTACTACGAAGAGTCCGGCGCGCTGCGCGACATGGTGCAGAACCACATGCTGCAGCTCCTCTGTCTCATCGCGATGGAGCCGCCGGTGACGTTCGATGCCGATCCCGTGCGCGACGAGAAGAACAAGGTCATGCACGCGATTCGCCCCATCGACCCGGCGAAGGTGGACGAGATCGCGCTGCGCGCGCAGTACGCGGCGGGCTATGTCGAAGGCAAGCTCGCCCCCGGCTACCGCCAGGAAAAAGGCGTGAAGCCGGATTCGACGACGGAAACCTATGTGGGAATGCGGCTGGAAATCGACAGCTGGCGGTGGGCGGGCGTGCCGTTCTACCTGCGCACCGGCAAGCGGCTCGCCAAGCGCGTGAGCGAGATCGCGATCCGCTTCCGGCGCACGCCGCACATGATCTTCCGCCGCGATCCGGCCGGCGTGGAGCCGGATCTGCTCGCGATCCGTATCCAGCCCGACGAAGGCATTTCGTTGACGGTCGTCGCCAAGGAGCCGGGGCCCGACCTCAAGCTGGCGCCCGTCACGCTCGACTTCAAGTACGGCGAGGTGTTCGGGGGCGAGCCGCCCGAGGCCTATGAGCGGCTCCTGCTGGACGCGATTCACGGCGACGCCACGCTGTACGCGCGCGGCGACTGGGTCGAGCAGGCGTGGACGCTGCTCGAGCCGGTGCTGCAGGCGTGGGGGCGAATGCCGGCCGCGTTGCCGACCTACGAGGCGGGCTCCTGGGGACCGCCGGAGGCCGATGCATTCATCGCTCGCGACGGCGGAAGCTGGCGCCGTCCGTAACTCGCTCCCGCCCGACACCTGGCGCGCGGCGCGGCGGCGGCTCGCTGACGTCGCCCTTGCCGCCGCGACGCTCGTGATGATCGGCGCCGTCTCCGGCCACGCTGCCGGCCGCGACGCTGCAGGCACGGCCGCGCGCGTTCCGCGGTTCATCGAGCATCCGGCCGGCGCCGTGTTCCGCGGGACGCCCGCCGCACCCGACTTCAAGCGCAACCCGGCCGCCGAAGCGTTCGCGACTCAGCTGCGCGAAGGTGCGCGCCGCGGGCCGAACTTCGCCGGCTATCTGCGCGTGGTGGAGTGGAGCTGTGGGACCAGCTGTCAGCGCTGGATGATCGTGAACGTGAGGAATGGGCGGATCCACGATTCGCCCGAACCCGCCTTCAGCCTCGAGTATCAGGTGGACAGCCGGCTACTCGTCGTGAACACGGTGGGACGGTTCACGGCGGCCGATCCGCCGGCCGGTGTGCCGATCGCGAAGTACTACGTGTGGCGCAACGAGCGGCTCGAGCTCATCCACACGCGCGCGACGCGAGCCGGTTCAGCGCGATGAGCCGGATGCAGCCGGGCTACTGGGGCTCTGGAGGATTCGCGCGGTGGTGTACTCGGCGTACGTGAACCACCCCATCCAGCCTTCCCACAGCAGCACCTGAAGCGACGTCCCCTGCTTTTCGTAGACCTGGTTGATGCCGTGCTGGGACGTCTTGGTCGTGTTCAGGTGCCGCCACCCGTTGGCCTCGAGGGTGGCGCGCGTGGCGCTGGCCAGGCTGTCGAGCTCGAGCCGACCGCGATAGACCTCGCGAGCCGCCTGTACGGTCGGCGTCTCGATCGCCATGGACTCGCCATTCTGGTAGCCCATGCCCTTGGCCACCGGAATGTCCTCGAACTGGCTCTTGACGGGCCGAGGCGGATTGCTGGCGCAAGCGGCCAACGCGAGGGCGGCGGCCGCGACGGCGACGACGCGCTTAGTAATCATGCGTGAATCCTAGCAAGCTTGCCGGACGTCGACCAAGGAAAAAAGGTAAAACGCTCAGCGCAGGCGGATCAGCCGGGCGAAATCGGCCTCGACGGCCCGCGCGACCTCACTGACCTGCTCGGACGTCAGATCCTCGTCGAGCAGCAGCACGACGATGGCGCGCCCGCGCTTGGTCCGCCGGCCGACGTGCATCGACGCGATGTTGATGTTGAGCCGCCCGAGGATCGAGCCGATGCGTCCGACCATGCCCGGGCGGTCTTCGTACGAAAGCACCAGGATGTAACCCTCCGGCGTGAACTCGATGTGCAGGTCGCGGAGCTGCACGATGCGCGGCTGGCCGTCGAAGACGGTGCCGGCGATCAGCTTCTTGCCCTCGGCCGTCTGCGTGCACACCGTGAGCATGCTCTTGTACGCGCCCGTCGACTCGGTGCGCTCGATCGCGACCTCCACGCCGCGCTCACGCGCGACCAGATGCGCGTTCACGAGGTTCACGGGTCCCGCCGTCACGGGGTCGAGCAGTCCCGCCAGCACGCCGCGCGCGAGCAACTCCGGGTCGGTGTCCGCAATGGCGCCCGCCACCGTCACCTCGACGCGGGCGAGATGCTCGGGATCGAGCTGCACGCAGAAGCGGCCGAGCACCTCGGCCAGCGCCACGAACGGACGCAGCTCTTCGACCGTCGTCGCGTCGGCGACGGGGATATTGACGGCGTGCTCGACGAGCGAGCCGTCGCGGAAGGCCACGAGCTGGCGCGCGACGTCGACGGCGACGTTGACCTGGGCCTCCGCGGAGTTGGCGCCCAGATGCGGCGTCACGACCACCCGCGGATGCGCGATCAGCCGGCGCACCATCTCCGAGCGGGGCGGCTCCTCGCTCCACACGTCGATGGCGGCACCGGCCACGTGGCCAGACTCGAGCGCGGCTAAAAGATCTGCCTCCACGACGATGCCGCCGCGCGCGCAGTTGACGATCCGCGCGCCCGGCCGCAGCAGCGCCAGCTCGCGCGCCGCCGCCATGCCCTCGGTCTCCGGCGTCAGCGGCACGTGGAACGTGACGATGTCCGCCTCGCGCAGCAGCGTGTCGAAGTCCGGCACCAGCCGGGCGCCGAGGTCACGCGCGCGCGCCTCGGGAATGTACGGATCGTAGACGAGCAGGCGCGCGGGCTCGAATCCGCGCAGCCGCGCCGCGACGCGCGATCCCACCTTGCCGAGGCCGACCACGCCGAGCGTCTTGCGGTACAGCTCCGCGGCGTAGATGGACCGATCCCACTCGAGCGTCTTCAGCCGCGCGTGGGCCTCGGGGATCCGCCGCACGAGCGCGAGCAGCATGCCGACGGTGTGCTCCGCCGCCGAGACGACGTTGCCGTGCGGCGCGTTGACGACGACCACCCCGCGCCGCGAGCACGCGTCGACGTCGATGTTGTCGACGCCCACGCCGGCACGCCCGAGGATGCGCAGCCGTGGCGCCCGGTCGAGCAACGCCGCCGTTACCGCCGTGGACGAGCGCGTCACGAGGGCCTCGCAGTCCGCGAGGGCCTCCGTGAGCGCCTCGGCCGTCGGCTTCATCAGCTGACGAACGTCGAAGCCGTGCTCGCGCAAATAGGCGATGCCCTCCGGCGCGATGGCGTCGATGACGACCGTGCGCACGCTCAGCCCTGGATCGAGTAGCCGCCGTCCACCGGAATGGCGGTGCCCGTCACGAAGTCCGACGCGGCGCTGGCCAGAAACACCGCGACGCCCGCCATGTCCTCGATCGTGCCCCAGCGCTTGGCCGGCGTGCGGCGCAGCACGTTTTCGTTCAGCCCCGGCACCTCGCGCTTCGCGCCTGCGGTGAGGTCCGTCTCGATCCAGCCCGGCAGCACGGCGTTGACCTGGATGTTGTCGGCCGCCCATGCGCTCGCCATCGACTTGGTGAGCTGCACGATGCCGCCCTTGCTGGCCGCGTAGGCGGGCGCGAACGACGCCCCGAAGATCGACATCATCGAGCCGATGTTGATGACCTTCCCCGCGCCCGCGTGCTTCATCAGCGGATACGCGGCGTGCGAGCACAGGAAGGCGGACGTGAGGTTCGTGTCCAGCACGCGGTGCCACTCGGTGAGCGTGTACTCGTGAATCGGCTTGCGGATGTTGGTGCCGGCGTTGTTGACGAGGATGTCGAGGCGCCCGAGCTCCCCCGCCGTCCGCTTCACCAGCGCGGTCACCGAGGCCTCGTCGGCGACGTCGACCTCCATCGCCACCGCCTTCGCGCCCAGCGCCTGGAGCTCCTTCACCGCCCGCGCGCTCTTCTCCGCGTTGCGCCCGGCCACGACGACCGCGGAGCCCGCCTCGGCGAGACCGCGCGCCATGCCGAAGCCGATGCCGCCGTTGCCTCCGGTCACCACCGCTACCTTGCCCGACAGATCGAACAGTCGCACGGAGTGATCCTCCCCTCGGAGCTTGTGTGCGGGCATCCTATCACCGCTCCCCCTCGCGCGGTCCGCCGCGCCATTTCCCCGCATCGCGGCAGAAGGGGCGGCGCGTGCTAAGGCTAGAGCATGGCGCCGTCGGGGCCGCGGTCCGATCGCGGGCGCTGGGGCCTGCTCGCCCTGGTCACGGGCGCGCACACCCTCGGCGCGGTCTCCGTCCTCGCGGTGGCGCCGCTGGCCCCGCTGCTGCTGGAGGACCTGCACCTCACACGGGCGCAGGTCGGCCTCTTCCTTCCCGCCATCTATCTCGGCGGCGTCGTCATGTCGCTGCCCGCGGGGTGGCTCACCGACCGCTTCGGCGCCCGGCTCACCCTGGCCGCGGGGCAATGCGTGACCGGCGCGCTCGTCGCCCTCGCCGCCGAGGCGGATCGCCTGTCACTCATGCTCGTCTGCCTCTTCGTCGGCGGGCTCGGCTGGGCGGTGGTGAACCCCGCCACCGGCCGGACCATCCTCGAGCGCTTCCCCCCGCGCGAGCGCGGCTTCGCGATGGGGATCAAGCAGACCGGCCTCACCCTGGGGGGCATCGCGGCATCGCTCACCCTGCCCGCGGTCGCCCTGGCGTACGGTTGGCGAGTCGCCCTGACCGTGGCCGCGTTCGCTTCGCTCGCCGCCGCCGCAGGGGGGTTCGCGCTGATGCCGCGGGATCGCGCCCGCCACGGCGCGGGGGTGGCCGAGCCGGCGCGCTTTTCCGAGCTGGGGCGATTCCTCGGCAACCGCTCGCTGCTGGTACTGCTGGCGTCGGGCCTCGCCCTCGGTATGGCGCAGGCCTCCGTGCTCGCGTATCTCGCGCTCTTCGCGCGCGAGCGCCTCGGTCTCACCGTCGTCGCGGCGGGCGGCCTGCTCGCGCTGGTCCAGGCCGGCGGCACGGGCAGCCGTCTGGCCTGGGGCATCATCAGCGACCGCTTCTTCGGCGGCCGCCGCCGCCCGTGCGTCATCATCAATTCCGTGATCGGGGGGGCGAGCTATCTCGTGTTCGCGTCCGCGGTGGCGCTGCCCCTGCCCGTGGTCGGCGCCGTCGCCGTCGTGGCGGGCGCGGGCGCGTTCGGCTGGGTGGGCCTCTTTCTCGCGCTGGCCGCCGAGGTGGGGGGCCACCGGTACGCCGGTTTGCTGACGGGCGTGGCCGTCTCGTTCGCCTGGTCGGGCGTCCTGCTGGGCCCGCCCCTCTTCGGCGCGCTGCTCCAGGCAACGGGCACCTACGGCGTGCCTTGGCTCGTGCTGGCCCTCCTGGCCTTCGCCGCCGCCATCGCCCTCGCCGGCATCCGGCCGCTGGTCAAGCGCGAGTAACTCGGCTATCCTTCGCCCCGAACCCCATTTCACGACGAGGTGACCGTCATGAAAGCCGCCGTCCTCTTCAAGGCCAACGACCCGCTCCAGATCGTCGATCTCACCCAGGAAGGCCCGAAGGGCGGCGAGGCCCGCGTGAAGGTGAAAGCCGCGGGCATCTGCCACAGCGACTGGCACATCATGAACGGGGACTGGACGCCTCCACTCCCGATGGTCCTGGGGCACGAGGCGGCCGGGCAGGTCGAGGAGGTCGGCCCGGGCGTCACCAACGTGAAGCCGGGCGACCACGTGATCTTCTCGTTCCGCCCGCACTGCGGGCGCTGCCTCTACTGCTCCATCGGCCGCACCATTCTCTGCGACGGCCATCAGTCGGCGCGGTGGGCGATGCTCGACGGGACCAATCGCCTCTTCAAGGACGGGGCGCCCATCAATCAGATGGCGCGTATCGGCACGTTCTCCGAGCGCGTGGTGTGCCCGGCGGAGATGCTGGTGCCCGTGCGCCACGAGATGCCCTGGCCGCAGGCCGCGCTGATGGGCTGCTGCGTGCCCACGGGCGTGGGGGCGGTCACCCGCTGCGCCGAGGTCGAGGCGGGCGCCTCGGTCCTGGTCGTGGGCTGCGGCGGCGTGGGGCTCAACGTGGTGCAGGGCGCGCGGCTGGCCGGCGCCGGCCTCATCGTGGCCGCCGACCTGCTCGACAGCAAGCTGACCTACGCCAAGGAGTTCGGCGCCACGCACACGTTCAACGCCTCGCGCGACAACGTGGTGGACAAGGTGCGCGAGCTGACCGCGGGGCGCGGCGTGGACTACGCCTTCGACGCCATCGGCGGCGAGGCGACCACGCTCCAGATCGTCGACGCGATCCGGCCGGGCGGCACCGCGGTGATCGTGGGGATGGCGGCGCTGAGCGTCCGCGCGCCCATCACGCCGTACATGATGGCGCTGCAGGAGAAGTGCATCAAGGGCACGATGTACGGCTCGGTGCGGCCGAACATCGACTTCCCCAAGCTCGTCGACCTCTACCTCGAGGGCCGGCTCAAGATCGACGAGCTGGTCAGCCGAACCTACCGCCTCGACCAGATCAACGAGGGCTTCACCGCGCTGCGCAGCGGCCAGGTGGCCCGCGGCGTGGTTGTCTTCGACTAGTGCCGGCTCGCTCGTGACGCCGCGCACTGTCTACGAGTCGCCGCGCCCGGCCGCCCGGCCGGGCGAGACGGTGGTGACGTCGACGTGCGCGCACAACTGCGGCGGGCGCTGCGTGGTCAACGCCCACGTCGTGGACGGGCGCATCGCCCGCATCAGCACCGACCCGCGGCCCTGGACCCCGGAGATGCCGCCGCTCCACGCCTGCGTGCGGGGCTTCGGCGCCGCCGAGCGCGTGAATCATCCCGACCGGCTCCGCCATCCCCTCCGCCGGGTGGGACCGCGGGGGTCGGGTCGCTTCGAGCGCATCGGCTGGGACGAGGCGCTCGACGAGATCGCGGCCCAGATGCGCCGCATCCGCGACGCGCACGGGCCCGCCGCGATCCTCGACTGCTCGCGCACCGGCAGCACCGCCAGCCTCCACAACCGCTCGGCGGTGCAGCGCATGCTCCATCGCTTCGGCGGCTGCACCGAGCTCTGGTCCAACATCTCCAACGAGGCGGAGATCTTCGCCCTGCGCCACACTTACGGCGCCGACGTCGACTGCAAGTTCGCGGGGCGAGAGCCGGGCGACTACGCGAGCTCGCGCCTCATGCTCCTCTGGGGCTGGAGCCCGGGCGACGGCCATTTCGGGACGGGCTCGATGGAATATCTCCGCTGGGCGAAGGCGCGCGGGGTGCGCATGGTCTGCGTGGACCCGCGCGTCACCCGCACGAGCGCGCGGGTCGCCGACGAGCACGTGTTCATCCGCCCGGGTACCGACGCCGCCATGCTGATCGCGATGGCGGAGGTGATCGCGAGCGAAGGGCTGCAGGATCAGGCCTTCCTCGACCGCTACGTCCAGGGCTTCGACGAGGCGACGCTTCCCGCCGGCGCGCCGGCCGGCGCCTCGTACCGCGCCTATCTGCTCGGCCTGGCGGATGGGACCCGGAAGACGCCGGAATGGGCGGAGCCGCTCTGCGGCGTGCCCGCGGCGACCATCCGCCGTCTCGCGCGGGAGTTCGCCACCGCCAAGCCCGCGGCGCTCCACACGGGCTACGCGCCCGGACGCACGGCCTACGGGGAGCAATTCCACCGGGCCGCCTACGCGCTCGCCGCCCTCACCGGCAATGTGGGCATCTCCGGCGGCAACTCGGGCTGCAGCGGCGGCGCGCGGCCCCACGGCGTGAAGCGCCTCGGCGCTCCCCCCAATCCCGCGCGGGCCCGCGTGGCCTCGCCGCTCCTCGCTGATCTGCTCGAGCGCGGACGGGCGGGCGGCTACCCAGCCGATATCAAGATGGTCTACTCCGCGTGCGGCGACCTCGTGAACCAGCTCCCCAACGTCGCCAAGACGGTGGCCGCGCTCGCGCGCCTCGAGTTCATGGTCGTGCACGACCACTTCCTCACGCCCACCGCGCGCCAGGCCGACATCGTCCTGCCCGCCACGACGTTCTGGGAGCGGAACGACGTGCACACGCCGTGGAGCGGGAGCGGGCACTATGTCATCTACATGCGCCAGGCCATCGCGCCCATGTACGAGTGCCGGAACGACCGCGACATCTGTGCCGATCTTTCGCGCCGGCTGGGCCTCGCCACCGACGAGGACAAGACCGAGGACGAGTGGCTGCGCGAGCTGACCGCGGGCAGCGAGATCGACGATTGGGAGGCGTTCCGCGCCGCCGGACTCGCCCGCCTGGCCGCGCCCGAGGACCCCGTGGCCTTCGCCGCGCAGATTCGCGATCCCGACACGCACCCGTTCACCACGCCGTCGGGCAAGATCGAGATCTACTCGACCACCCTCGCGAACCAGCCGGATCCCTATGGGCTCGGCCCCATTCCTGCGATCCCGACGTGGATCGCGCCGTCCGCCCCCGCCGGGCGCCATCCCCTGCACTGCGTGTCGCCCAAGTCGCGGGCGCGGACGCACTCGATTCACGACAACCAGGAAATCCTCGCGCGGGCAGACCGCCAGGACGTGTGGATCCACCCCAGCGACGCCGCCGCCCGCGGCATCGTCGATGGGCAGCGCGTGCGCGTGTTCAACGACCGGGGCGCCACCGTGCTGCCCGCGCGCGTGACCGGCCGGATCGCGCCCGGCGTCGTGTCGATCAAGGAAGGGGCGTGGTTTGCGCTGGACGCGGATGGGGTGGACACGCGCGGCTGCGCCAACCTCCTCACCGAGGATCGCGCGGCGCCGTGCGGGGCCTCGACCTACAACTCCTGCCTCGTGGACGTCGCGGCCGCGCCGTGAGACCTCGACCGTGAACGACGAGCAGAAGCGCATCCGGAGCTATCTGCAGGCGCAGGCCGCCAAGCTCACGCCCGCGGAGATCGTCGAAAAGGTGCAGGGCGCGATGCGAGAGCTGCGCGCCGCCGCCGCCCTCGTGCCTCCCGACCGCTTCACGCAGAAGCCCGGGCCCGACGACTGGAGCGGCAACGAGGTGATGGCCCACGTGGTGGCGGCCGGACGCTACTTCGGTGGCGCCGTCGTGGCCCTCTCCGCCGGGGCGCCGCTGCCCGCGCGGCTCACCGGTCGCGGCAACGAGAACGCGCCGCCGCGCCCCGCCGAGGAGTGGCTGGAGATCGTCGAGCAGGATCGCGCGGTGCTCTTCGCGCGCGTGCTCACCGCCGACCCCCAGGGCCATCTCGACGGCACGGTGGAGCATCCCTTCTTCGGGCCACTCAACTGGCGCGAGACGCTCCTCTTCATGCGCCTCCACGATCTCGACCACGCCGGCCAGCTCCAGCAGATCGCCGCCGCCCTCGGCTAGCCCGCCCCCTTGCGCATCGCAATCTTCAAGCGCCTCGCCATCGAGAACTGGACCGAGGCGACGGCCTACGCGGTCGAGGCGGAGCGCCTCGGCGTCGACGACGTGTGGTCGGCGGAAGCGTGGGGCCACGATGCCGTCACCCCGCTTGCCTTCCTCGCCGCGCGCACCACCCGCCTCCGCCTCGGCACCGGCATCATGCAGGCGGGCACACGCACCCCGGCCCTCGTCGCCATGACCGCCATGAGTCTCTCAGCGATGTCCAACAATCGGTTTGTTCTCGGGCTCGGTGTGAGCGGCCCGCAGGTGATCGAGGGCTGGCACGGGATCCGCTTCGACCGGCCCGTGCAGCGCATGCGCGAGATCATCGAGATCGTGCGCATGGCCGCGCGCGGCGAGCGCGTGGCCTACCAGGGGAAGATCTACCAGCTCCCCCTGCCCGGCGGCGAGGGCAAGGCGCTGCGCTCCGGCGCGCCGCCCGTGCCGCCCATCCCGATCTATCTGGCCACGCTGTCGCCGAGGAGCCTCGAATTCACCGGCGAGGTCGCGGACGGCTGGCTCGGCACCTCGTTCATGCCCGAGCATGCGCGGGTCTTCTTCGAGCCGCTGGCCGCGGGGGCGGCGCGGGCCGGACGGAAGCTCGCGGATCTCGATCTTCAGGCAGGCGGCGTGGCCGCCTTCAGCGACGACGTGGACCGCCTGGTCGCCGAGCGCAAGCCCGGCCTCGCCTTCACGCTCGGCGCGATGGGCTCGGCCCGCCATAACTTCTACAACGACGCCTTCCGCCGCGCTGGCTACGAGGACGTCGCCGCCGAAGTGCAGCGGCTCTGGCTCGAGGGCCGGCGCGAGGAGGCCGCCGCGCGCGTGCCCGACGAGATGGCGCTCAAGACCAATCTCCTCGGCACCGAGGCCATGGTGCGCGCGCGCATCGCCGCCTACCGTGCCGCCGGCGTCACCACGCTGCGGGTCGAGCCGGCGGGCCGCACGCTCGACGAGCGGCTGGCCACCCTGGCCCGCGTGATCGCGCTGGCGCGGGAGAGCGTAGTACGGTAGCCGTCCAGACTCTGGGTAGCCGAGACACATTCAGGCGGGGGATCGATGACCGGGAACGACCAGAGTGTACCGAGGGCACACGAATGATCTTGAGAGTCGTTCTATTCCTGGCGGCCCTGGGCCTGGCCCCTGCACCCGTTTCTGCTCAGTACAAATCCGAGCACAAGATGTCGCTCGTGGTCACCGAGGACACAGCCTGGGGCCGGGCCGCCAATCGGTTTGCCGACGCGATCAAGTACCGGACGCAGGGTCGCATCACGATCAAGAACTACTTCAACAGTGAGCTCTTTGCCGACAAGCAAACCAGTGAGTTCCACGTCCTGCAGCAGGGCCGAGCCGACTTCGCTATCGGATCGACGATCAACTGGTCGCCCCATGTCAAGGAGCTGAATCTCTTCGCGCTCCCCTTCCTGTTCCCGAGCTACAAGGCGGTCGATGCGGTGCAAGCGGGCGAGCCCGGCAGGCGGCTGTTCAACCACATCGAGCAGAAGGGAGTTATCCCCATCGCCTGGGGCGAGAATGGATTCCGGGAGCTCACGAATTCCAAGCGGCCAATCCGAAGGCCAGACGATCTCCACGGTCTGAAGGTACGGGTCGTCGGCGTTGCGATCTTCGTCGAGATCTTCCAGGCGCTGGGAGCTGAGCCAGTCACCCTGAACTGGGGCCAAGCGCAAGCCGCATTTCGCGAAGGACATGTCGATGCGCAAGAGAATCCGATCGCTCTGATCGTTCCCTACCGGATATGGGCACACCACCGGCACGTCACGCTGTGGCGCTATGCGATCGACCCGGTGATCCTGTCCGTGAGCGCGAGGACTTGGGCGACCTTTTCGCGTGAGGACCAGAGCGCTATACGGAAGCTCGGTGAAGAAATCATGGCCGAGCAGAAGAAGGAATCACGAGAGGGATTGGACGGACTTTTTCTCAACAACCTGCAAAGACTTTACGGAATGGAGACGGTCCAGTTATCGCCGATCGAGATCAAAGCATTCCGCGACAAGACGCGCCCGGTCTACGGCAAGTGGGCGGAAGAGATCGGGGCCGACCTCGTCCGCAGCGTCGAGAAGATCTTGGAGAGCGTGAAGTAGTCCCGAATATGTCCCGCCCATCGGCGCTGCTCCTCCGAGCCGACCGCGTCATCGACGAGGAGACGCGCCATGACGCTCTGCGCCGATCCGGTCATTCAGTGACGGGTCGGCTCCTCGCCGCCCTCTTCGTCGGTCTCTTCACCGCGCCCCTCACCGCCGACGCGCAGCCGGCTGGGAAGCTCCATCGGATCGGCGTGCTTGACAGCCTGGACGCCGCCGCCAACGCGGACAATCTCGGAGCGCTTCGTCAGGGGCTCGCCGGGCTCGGCTACGCCGAGGGGCAGAGCTTCGTGTTCGAATACCGCTCGGCCGACGGCCGGCCCGAGCGGTTCGCCGATCTCGCCGTCGAGCTGGTGCAGCTCAACGTGGACGTGATCGTGACCCGGGGCGCGCCGGCGACGTTTGCGGCTGGGCGGGCGACGCAGAGCATCCCCATCGTCATGGCATCCAGCAGCCATCCCGTGTTCGAGGGGCTCGTGCCGAACCTGTCCCGCCCGGGAGGGAA
>Ga0075423_10003732_pt1 | contig 14049 bp, 9 predicted proteins | sample SoiMethybrSBSTD2_FD_80114 | JGI IMG/M metagenome (GOLD analysis project Ga0075423, IMG submission 80114) | Bulk soil microbial communities from a Populus tree surrounding site in Tennessee, USA - Soil MetaG P. TD hybrid SBSTD2 | ecosystem: Environmental > Terrestrial > Soil > Tree plantation...
GATGCAAGCGTCGAGTGGTACAGCCGGCTACTTGGCTGCGACCTATGGTCCCAACTGTGGCCCACGCCACCGTCCGAGAACGCCGTAGGAAGCGGCCTGGTTAGCGGCCGTCGCTCTCTGCCATGACCTCTGGAGGCCAGGGGACCGTCCCGGGCCAATCGGTGGGTGGCTCGGGAGCGGTCCCTTCCGGCAGCAGCTTGGCCGACGGAGCGCCTTCGGGTTCGTCCGGGGAGGTAGGGGAGGGAACCGTCGGCCGTACGGTGGGTTCTGCGGCGCTCTCTCCGGCGTCGGACGGCCGTTCGAACCGCTCGAGGCGTCCTGCCCTGACATCGGCGCGCTTGGTCATGATCCGGTAGCTGAAGCTGATCTCGCTGGTGCCCTCGCCTTGCTCCCTGACCTCGAAGCCAGTCGAGCTGCGGTCAGTGACATAGAGGCCGTTGGATGGGCCTTCCGGCGTGAGGAACACGTGGTAGTCATCACCGAGCCCTGACACCGCGGCGAAATCGGGGTCTAGTTCTACGCGGGCGACTCCCTGCCGCAACTGTGCGCGTCCCACGTCCTCGAACCAGCTCTCGGGCGCCTCCACGGTGTGCATCACCCGTTGGGAACCGTCGGGATGGGGAACAACGGACGACTTGGGGGAGCCGGTCACGAACAGGCCACCGTTGACGGAGAGCCTGCCGTTGACCTGCACGGGGCCGTCAAATCTGCCGGCCCACGGCGTGACGCCGCCGCTTGTTGTCGGACCGGAGACCCCGACGACGCCGATCCCGCCACTGGTGCTGTTGCCGCCCCAGACGCCGGCGACGCCGCCAACGCCAACGACCCCAAAGGTGCCTGCTCCAACCCCTCTGCCGTCCACGGCGGTGGCCGTGCCCCTGCCGACAACACCAAAGCTGCTCGCCCCGGTGCCGGTGCCGTGCACGCCGGTGGCCGTGCCCCTGCCGACGACGCCGAAGCTGCCCCCGTCCCCGCGCACGGCCTGGCTGCTACCTCGCCCTTGCACGCCGATCCCGCTGCCAATCTGGCTCTGCCCCACCACGCCAACACCACCGAGGTTCGCTTCGCCGAGGACGCCGGCGTGACTTGCGCTCGACGAGAACGTGGCGCCGGCCACCCCATGGCCCGAGGGCGTCGCCCCACTGGCGACGCCGCGAACACCGTCACCGGGTGCTCCCACCCCGACTACTCCGAGGCCCGGGGCACCCGGGGTCCCGCCGATGAACTGACCGCCGACGAGTCCCGTGGCAATGAGCGAGGCAGAAAGCCGCTGAGCGACGCCGGCGTTCATCCGGACGTTCTCGACGATAAGGCAGAAGGGAGCGGTTTCCGGACAGGGGTTGACGGCGCCGCCGGGCAGGAGCGGCTGATTGCTCGATCGCTTCGTCAACCTGAGCATCGGCCCACTCGCACACGGAATTCCCTGTTGGGCGGCTTGGTCGGTGTCCTCCTCCCAGACCGTTGGCACGGTCGATGAGTTCTGGTTCGGAAAGGCGGTGTCGACGCCGACGAGCAGTGGATCCGAATTCATGGCGTGCTCCTCGGTGAGCTGGTCGGAAGCGTCCCATGCCATTGTCTCACGATCGAAATGGGTCGCAAATGCCTGACGTGCGCCGATCGGCCGGAAAGGCGTTGTCTAGCTGGGCATTCGCTTACCGCTGTTGTCCGCTACTGACCGGGCGTTTCTCATAGTCTGCGGGCCAGACGCGGGCCCAGGCGAGGGAGTGACCGGGCGAACCTCTAACGCTTCCCCGCCTGTTCAGGCCGGTCCATCGCCGTCCATATCACTAGGTCAGGGGCTTGCACCTGTCCGCTGAGTCCAAGCTGAACATCGCTAGTTCGAACGGTTGGCAGTCAACTTGGCAGTCAGGCAGCAATGACTCCCGCCCCTAGGGCAGGTCAGGGCGATCACGTGCGGTAGTTGATCGCACGACGGAAGCGCCGTAGCCGCATCGGACAGCGCCGTTCTCTCAGCCGGATCGCGGGTTCAGCCTCCGGTCCCCCTCAGGATCAGCGTGGCGTTCCCAGACGACGGCGGGGCCGTGTAGCCGGCTGCCCATAGATTGCCAGCCGAGTTCGCCGAGACGCCCGAGGTGAGGGCGGACACCGTGACCGCGGGACTGGGCTGCGAGACGGCCAGGGTCCCGGCGCTACTGTTCCCCGTCCAGTGCACCAGCAGCGGCTCGTACAGGCCACTGGACGGCGAGCTGTAGTACCCCACCGACCAGACACTACTCGACGACACCGCCGCGACCGACAGCAGCTGGTCCTGGGATCCGGCCTCGCCCTGGGGCACAATCAGCGACGACCAGGTTCCGCTCCCGCCGCCCTGGCGGCGCAGCATGAGCGACCGCGGCATGATGCCGCCGCCCGAGGTGTCCTGGGCCACCCCGACCGCGAACACCTCACCATTGGACAGCGCCACCACATCCATGAGCGTGTTGCGATTGGCCGGGTTCGGGGTGGTCTCACGGGTCCAGCTCATGCCGTTGTAGTGCACGACCAGGCTGGAGACCGGCCGCCCGGGGGCGTTGTAGTCACGGTCCCAGCCGACCGCCCAGACCTGGCCGGAGGCGTCCACGGCGATCGCCTCGAACACCGTGAGGTGCCGGCCCGTGCTGGCCTGGGTGTACCTGGTTGTCCAGGTTCCGTTCTTCCACTGGGCGACGGTGGCAGCCGAGCCGGAGTAGCCGGCGACCCACACCTCAGATGGCGAGACCACGTCCAGGCCGCGCAGGGCGACACCGGCCGGACTGCTCATCGCGACCCAATTGGTGCCGTTGTACCGCTCCACAAGGGAGCCGATCGCCCAGACGTTGCTGGTGCTGGTCGCGTCGACTCGGTTGAGCTGGCTGTAGCCGGTGGCGCCGGCGTTCACGCTGGGCACGATGCTCCACGAGGTGCCGTTGAAGCGCTGGGTCATGGTGCGATAGGCGGCCAAGTTGCTGTCGTAGTAGTAGCCGACCGCCCACGCCGTCGTGGCCGGCACAGCGCCCGGGACCATGACGACGTCCTGGAGGGCGCTGGCCACGGTCCCACGGTTGGGGCTCGTCACCTTGGTCCAGGTCGCCGCCGCCTGGGCAGGCGCGACCGACAGGACAACGGCCAGCGTGAACAGGATGATGGTCTGGCGAAGGCGGGTCCGAGCCGGTCCGGAACGGGAGGTCATGATGCCTCCTTCTCCCTTTACGGGGGTGCTACCCGGCAAATGAAGCGTGCGAGCGGCAGGGTCGCGGTGCCGGATGGCCGAAGTCCTGTGCACGGCTGAACCGGCCCTTTAGGTTCGCGCTTGAAGGTCCTGACCTAGCAACCGCAGCCGGACGGGTTCGATTCCCCCGGACCAAACTCTCCACCCAGCCGGCGAAGGCGATGGCTCAATGATGGCTCAATCGGGAGGACCCCGAACGAAGGAAAGCCCATCTGACCGGCCACTGACCAGGCCTAATGTGGTGGGCAGGGACGGGATCGAACCGCCGACCTTGCGGTTCAGCCGGGCGCTAGTTGTTCGCGGCCGTCCGAGATGGTGCGCCGGGGTCGTAGCTTCCCTGATCAGCAGGGTGGAGGTGGACTCGGTCATCCCAGGCGATCCGGCGCCGTCCGGCGTGGTGCGGATTGGTTAGGCAGACCGCCGGCAGGATCGTTGGGCGCGGCGAAGGTCATGGCCCCCCCGCATGGGTCCCCGCATGGTAGGCGCGAGCGCGGCGCTTGCCCTCGTGCATGGCCTGCACCCTGGCGACCGGGATGGCGCGGCCCTCCTCGATCAGGTCGGCGTCGAGGTGCTGCGGCGGTGGCATCGCGTCGGCCCAAGGGCTCTGCCCGGGGATCGACCGCGCCGCGGTGCGCAGGGTGAAGTCGGCCGGGGTAACCCGATCGAGCTGGTCCCACGCCACCGGGAACGACACCGGCGCACCCGGCCGGACGCGTGGGCTGTAGGCCGCCACCACCGTCGCCCCGTAGGCCCGGGTGGAATCGACGAACACCTTGCCGCCGCGCTCATCCCGGATGTAGGCGGTTGTCGCCAACTCGGGATCGAGCCGCTCGGCGCGCGCGGCGATCGCCCTGGTCGCCACGGCCATCTCCTCGGCGGTGGCCTGCGGGTCGATCGGGACGAACACGTGCACGCCTTTGGCGCCGCTGGTCTTGACCACACCCGCCAACCCCGCCTCGGCGAGGGCTTGGCGGACCAGGTGGGCGGCGCGGACGGCCACGCCGAACGTGTTACCTGACGGCGGGTCGAGGTCGAGCACGAGGTGGGTGGGCCGGTCCCAGCGATCGGCCCGGATCAGGGTCGGGTGGTACTCCACCGCGCGCTGGTTGGCGAACCACAGCAGCGTGCGACGGTCGTTGCAGAGCGCGTAGGACACGTCGCGCTTGGAGGTCTCTGCCCACAGCGACACCCTCCGGACCCATGACGGGGTGTAGGAGGGAACGTTCTTCTGTATGAACGGCGCCTGGCCGCGGAGCACCCGGACCACCGAGAGCGGCCGGTCGGCCAGCTCGGGAATGATGTGGTCGGCGACGGCGTCCAGGTAGTCCACCAGGTCGCGCTTGGTCGCGTCAGCGCCGTCGAACAGCGGTTGGTCGAGGTTGGTCAGCGAAACCCCATCCGGCCGCTCACCGCCGCTCATCATGAGACCACCTTCCGCGACTCGGAAGCGCCAGGTCAACTCCGAACCTCCGACCGCGGCCGGACCTGACCGGGCGCCGTCCGACACGACAACACGGCCTCCAACCCTCATTCCTGCAGGTCAGCGGCCGTGTTGTAGTGGTGCTGGTTGGTAACCCCGACCGGATTCGAACCGGCGCTACCGCCTTGAGAGGGAGCACACACTCGCTGATGCGTTGGCCTGCTGACCTTCAAGATCGCTGCCAGCCCGGTGACGCCTGTTGAGGCCGCGGGCACGTATCGGCCACAGCGACTCCGATGGGAGGGGTGAAGCTGAGGAGGCATGAAGCACCTGACCCCTTGCATGCCATGCCATCGGCGCCATCCTATCCAGCGGACGGCGGACGCCGGCGGGCCATCCGAGCCCGCTTGGCCCGGCAGTGGCGCCCCGACCAGGATCGCTGACGCGCCCTGGACTACGGCGATGCCAAGCAGGTCGGGATGGAGCCGGAGTTGCACGTCGAGGGCTGGACCGCGACCAGGTCGCGGGCGCCGACGTAGTCCCGGCGTGGCCGTCTGGAGTGTGGTGGTTCAGCCCAATAGCACAGATTCGCCTACCGCGACAGCGTCTTTCCGGACGGAGGGGCGACGGTCATCATCAGGTCGTTACGGCCCCGAGGGGGTGGCCCCGTGACTCTCCCCCGGGAGTCCGGGCACCCGGATGTTCCAGCCACCCCCTCGGGCCCTCCGGCGCACCCTCTCGACTGGCGTGGCCATGACACCGGTATTGACCAAGCCCATCCGGTCGCCCCACCCTGTGCGGGGGTGGTCGCATGACCGGCTCGCTCGGACGACCTGCGGCAGCCGGTCAGACCTCACCGGCCACCCCCGCCTGTTATCGTCCGGGTACCTGGTGGCTGCCTGGCCCTACTCATGCTGCCCCGCCCGCGATCCATGGTTGGTTGGCCGGCGCCTGGGTAGTCCGCTGCGGCTCGTGGCCCCCGGGTGCGCCTGGCCGCGGCGAGCGGCGTCACCGGGACCCTGGCCCTGGTCATCATCGGCCCGTCCGTGGGCTGCTGGCAGCCTCCTGGGTGTCGTGGCCGCCCTGGAGGGGGCGGAACGGTCCGAGCGGACTGCTGACTGGGAACCGGACCAAACAGCGCCAAAGGATACTGGCCCGCCTGGGTCGCTGTGGCGCCAGCACGGTGGAGGCAGAGGATGTGGAGGGTCATCGCGGCTGTCGTTGGGGTGCTTGCCTTGACCGGATGCGCCTCTGCTAGCGGCAATCACAAGGGCCGCAGTCCGGCCGGACCTCCTCCCGGCCCTGGGCCCGCCGTTCAGGCGGTGGCGGCTGCCCTCGCCTTTGCCTCCCACAGCGACCCAGAGGTCGGGGTGGTGGATGGCTATGCCATCGTCCCGCTGGCCGTCCAGCGAGGTGAGCAGCCGATCGCCCTTGGCAGTGGGCAGGCCAATCCGTGCGCGCAGCCGCCGACCCAGCGGTTCACCGCTTCCGAGCGAGCCGCCATCCGGACCGCCTTCTCCGGTCGCATGGTGCGCTTCGTCCGAGACCCGGCCGCCTGGCTGGGCAAGCGCGTACCAGGGTCGCTGCTGCTGGTGGCCACCCGGCCACTGCTGGGCAACCAGCGCGGCACGGTCATGGTGCTCAGCTGCGTGCCCGATCCCCAGCAGGTCCTGGTCACGGTGCACTGGGATGGGCAGGCCTGGCAGGCCACCGCGACCGGCACCGGGAAGCGCTGAACTCCCCCCGGTCGTGCGTCGGTGGCTAATGGCGGGTGACGGCGGAGGCTCGCCTGGCGGCCTGGGTCGGTCCGGCGACCACGACGCCAGCGGCCGACGCCCTGGCAGTCCCACCCGTGACCGCCATCCCACCGGTGGGCACATACATGGCCTCATCGAACACCCCGCCGCTGGGCGCGGTGGCGACCGCGATGGTCGGCCATGCCCGTCCGCCGGACAGCACCGAGGTGGAGATGTAGTCGCCGACCATGCGGCCCTGGGAGGTATTAGCCAACCAGGACAGCGACATCGGACCGGCCACGTTGGTGGCCACGCTCCAGCTGGTGCCGCCGTTGGTCGAGGAGATGAAGCCGACGTTCAGCTGGCAGGTGCTCGCCGAGCAGGCCGCGGTCGGATAGTAGTAGTAGGTCAGGCCGATGCGGGTGCTGGCCCCCGAGGTGGAGCGGTCCACGCCGATGCCGGGGATGAAGTGGTCCACGGTGCTGGAGGTGGCGTCGATCGGCACCCGGGTGACCGGGCCCCAGGTGGTCTCGCTGGTCGACTTGCTCATGACGATGTCGTTGGCTGTGCAGCCGGAGCGGAACCGGCAGTCCTGCCAGACCACATAGGCGGTGCCGGCCGCATCCATCTCGGCCGAGGGCAGCGGACTAGTGCGCAGGCCACCGGCCACGGTGTGGCGGCTGACGCTGGACACCAGCACCGTGGCCCGCCAGGAGGCGCCGCCGTCGATGGAGCGGAACGAGCGGACCTGGGACTGGTTGGCGTTGTTCATCGGCACCAGCACGGTGCCGTTGGGCCGCACCACCGGTTGGCCGCCAAGCCCGGTGGCGTTGTCGCCGCTGTTGCGGGCCGGCCCCCAGCTGAGCCCGCCGTTGCTGGAGGTCTGCAGCTTGATGCGGTTGCCGTCGGCGGTGTTGTCCCATTCGGTGTAGCAGTTGCCGTAGAACGGGCTGGTGGTGGTGTTGTCGCAGGCGATCCAGTTCTTGTCCGGGTTGCCGCTGGTGCTGGTGGCCACCGGGTTGGACCAGGTCACCCCGCCGTTGCTGGAGCGGCTGGTCACCACCTGGTTGGTCCCGTTGGAACGGATGCCGAGCGAGGAGATCAGCCAGAGGTTGTGGCGGGCATCAAAGGCCACCGCCGGGTCGCTGATGGCGCTGAACGACCCTGGCGGGCTGGCCACGGTGGTGGTGCCGGGCAGGAAGCCGTTGGTCCAGGTGGCCCCGCCGTTGCCCGAGCGGGCCCAGCCGATGTTGGCCGACCCACCCCCGAAGACCCGGCCCACCTGGAAGGCGGAGATGATCGTGGAGCCGAAGCTGAGGGTGTCGGGCTCGACCTGGGTCCGGTGCTGGCTGGCCGCGTTGGTGTAGGGGTCGGTGCTCACCCGGGTCAGCGCGACGGCGGCCAGGACTGGCACGGCAACAAGGAGGACAACAAGGGCGACGAGGATGGGCAGAACACGGCGTCCGAACCGCATGGCGACCCCCGAAGGTCAGTGCCGCTGCCCCCGCCAACCGCTCTACCAGGCTGGACCGGGGCAAGAGCGATATGGAACTCGTCTCAGGGTTCTGGTTGTCAACTGACAAATCATCGCCCAACAGGTCACATATGTGAAGGCTGATGGTGCTGCGTCGTATGGCGTAATAGCGACGTCGGTGGGATCTGTTGTCAGCCGGGTTCTGTTGGAGACGAGTCCGCACCCGATCCGCTCCTGTGGCGGAATCGGGGAATGATGCAAGGGCCGCCCGTCGTGGGGCGGCCCTTGACATGGCTGGGAGCCGGTCAGGGTCTGACCTGGCTGAATCGGGTGCCCCAGTTGCCCAGGGCGCTGCGGGTTCCACCGCAGCTGCCGAGCTGCGGACCGGCGTTGGCGAACCACTCGGTGAGGGTGCAGGTCTGGTTGATGTATTCGTTCGCGATCCAGATTGAGTTGCCGTCGGCCACGGCGGCGCCGTAGTCACCCCAGCGGGTCCGCGGTGGGTCGCCGACGAATGCCTTGTAGCTGGTGAACCCGTCGGACACGCCCTTGCCTTCGGCGGCGACCCGGACCGGTCCCGCGCCGGCCTTGAGGTCGAGGCCGGCGTAGGCCGCGCTCGGGTAGTGGTCGGCGCCGACGAGGGTGAAGGAGATGACGGCGCGGCCGGCGTCGGTGACCCCGACCGTCGGGTAGGTCAGGTTGTTGTCCATCACGCCCAGGTAGCCCTGCTTGACGATCGAGCCGCTTACGGCTGATCCCGTGACCTTGGGTCGGACGACGAAGAACTCCAGGCCAGCCTTGGTGGCGCCGCCGACGTTGACGGCGGTGTCGAGCGAGCTCCACAGTTTGCCGTCGGCGAAGGTCACCTGGTGCATGCGGGTGTCGCTGGCGTCCAGGTGCGAGATGACCTCGTCGTGGGCGGGTTCCTCGGTGAACAGCAGCTGCCAGCAGCCCGGCCCGAACGGCGTCGCCAGGGTGGTGTCGTTGACGCACTGGCCGAGGGGGAAGTCGCCGGGCTTCTGGTCGGCCTTGGGCGAGATGCTGTAGGTGCCAACGCCGATGAGGGAGTTGCGCAGGACCGGCTGGGGGTTCGGGGTGAGTAGCGTCGCCGTCTTGGTCAGCGACCAGATGGCGATGCGGTTGTCGGGTGCCGTTGCCGTTGCCGTTGGCCTCCTCGGCGGCCATCGAGCTGAGGAAGTACTCGGTCCCGCCCTGGGCCAGCTCGTACCGGACCCCGGGGGTGACCGCCGGTCGCAGGGTGAAGCCGGGGTTGCCGGCCACCGCTCCCACCGTGTCGATCTGGGTCACGTTCACGGTGGCGGCGTTGCGGGCCAGCGCGAACTTGTTGAACGCATAGACCTGGGCGGCGTGGAACCCCGTCGGCGGGAAGAACGGGTACTCGTTGGTGGTGATGTAGAAGCCGAAGGCGTCGGCGCCGATCTGCGGGTAGTCACCTATGCACGGCCCACCCTCGCAATTGTGGTCAGGGGTGCCGTCGGTGCCGTCGTCCTGCACCGGCAGGCTGTAGATGGCCCACTGGCCGGTGGGGTCGCTGGTCTTGCTGACGGCGATGTCCAGGTGGTTGGTGCCGAGGAAGTCCCCGGTGGCCGGGTCGACGTCGAGGGTCAGCACGACGTGGAACCAGCGTCGGGTGACCCGGTCGAACAGGCAGCTCGGGTCGGTCAGGAGCGGCCCGGATGCCCCGGTGGTCCGGTTGATCGCCGGCGGGTAGCCGTAGAAGCTGTTCTGGTCGGTCACCCCGGTCACCGGGTTGCCGGCCGTGTCGTACACGCGCAGGACGTCGTTGACAGTCTCCAGCACGAAGCCGTTGCCGACACACAGGCCCTGGTCAGGCGGTTCCAGCGAGAACTGGTTACCGCCATTGGCGGTGCGCTGGTCGCGGTGGTTCAGACCGTCGATGCTGCGCACCAGCTGCGGGCTCGATGTCGTCTTGGCGCTGGCCACGGCGGGGCCGCCGTGGCTGCGGAGCCCGCGTGACAGGCTCCGGTCGACGGCCACGCCCCGGCGGGCGGCCTCTCGCATGGCGGCTGCCTCGTCCTCACGCTCCTCGCTCGGCCGGATCTCCGGCTGCTGCAGGGCCCCGCTGCCGACCGAGCCCCCACGGATCGCCGTCGTTCCACCGCTCGGGATCTGCCGGGTGATCGCATCTGCGCGCGCCGGCGCGACCCGCGCGCCCACCAACGCCAGCGCGGCGCATGCCAGGACCGGTACCAGCGACCAGGCAAGCACTCTCCTACGGATCATGGTCTCTCCATTCCCTACCGCGCGGACGCCCGGGCGTCCTGCGCAGATTGGTGAGGATCGGGGCATGGTGGCGGAGCGCGAGCGGGGCATCGTTGCCGAGGCTCGGCCATGCGGCCTCCTTCGCCGGACCGGCACGCGGCCGCCTTGGGGACACGACGGCCGCCGCAGGAGAACCCTGACGATCATCCCGGATTGTGTCAATCATTCCATGATTACGACATGGGACGTATAGACACAGAACGCGTGTTGTGTGGCGTCGATCGGCGCCTGATCAGAGTGCGCGTTAGGGGATGTTCTGCGTAGGTCGAGCGGTCTAGGATACCTACGGGTCGCACTGCAATGTTGCGGGGGCGAGCGGGTGATGATTCGGCGGCACAGACCGCGAGACAGCCCGTGCGGGGTCGGCGATGCCGGCGCCCGGGCGCCGCCGACCTCGACCGTCGATGGGTCGTTCTTCCTCCGGTTCAAGGAGCGTGTCCGTGAAACGAACACGGGTCATCCTGCTCACCCTGGCCACGATCGTCGCCATGCTGGCGATGGCAGCACCCTCGGGGGCGGCGGCCAGCCAACCCACCCCACGCTGGGTTCTGCACACCCAACGGTTCTCCGGCGGCATCTCGGCCGGCGTGCGGGCCATGGCCAGCCCGGCCGCCGTCGCCGCCCGGGCCAGGCACCTGCGGGCCAGCGGCGCCGCGGCCGCGCCGGCACTGGCCAACGTGCAGATGAACGACGACTCCAACCCACCCCTGCCCCAGAACGAGACGGCGGTCGCCTACAACACCCGCAACCCGCTGATCGCGGTGGCCGCCTCCAACGACTACGTCAGCGGCGGGGTGGCGATCATGCGCACCGCCAACGGCGGCCAGAGCTGGCTAACGACCAGGGTCACCCCCCAGTTCCAGGGGACCCGGGACTTCTGCACCGGCGGCGACCCGGCGGTCGCCTACAGCCACCGCGACCGGGCCTTCTACATCTCCCAGCTGTGCTTCTTCCGGGCCCAGCCGTTCTCGGAGGTGCATGTCATCAAGTCGGTCGACAACGGCAAGACCTGGACGCCGGGCCGCCAGGCGGCCCGGGCGGCCAGCAACTTCGACTACACCACCGGGACCGTCGATGAGTCGATCTTCAACGACAAGGAGTACATCGCCGTCGACAACACCCCGACCAGCCCACACTACGGGCGGCTGTATGTCACCTACACCAAGTTCCACATCGCGGCCGACGGGTCCAGCGACTACTGCCCGATCCAGCTCGCCTACACCGACACCATCCCCACCACCAACCCGGCGCTGACGGTGTTCGGCCACACCCCGGTCGTCCCCGACGCCCCCGGCGCCGGTGGCGTGGGTGAGTCGGCCAACCAGTTCAGCGTGCCCCAGGTCGAACGCAACGGGACCCTGGACATCGGCTACGCCCTCGAGGAATGCAACAGCTCACTGGACCACGGCTTCCGCTTCCAGAAGTCGACCAACGGCGGGGCCAGCTTCCTGTCCGCCCCGGTCCAGGTCGACAAGCCGGGCCAGTTCGTCGACAACCCCGACCCCGGCGACCTGCTGCCCCCAACCGTGTTCCGGGCCCCGAACACCCTGTCGATCGACTACAGCGAAAAGACCGGGACCCTGACCTATCTCTACCAGAACTTCATCAACGCCTCCGCCTCCGGTGCCGACATCTCGGTCCAGCAGTCCCACGACGGCGGCTTGCACTGGACCGACGCCCGCTTCCTGAGCACCCAGGCGGGCGGTGGCCCGGCCCGTAACGATCAGTTCTTCCCCTGGGTCGACTCCAGCCCCGACGGCAACCTGTACGCCATCTGGTTCGACCGCCGCCGCGACCCGGCAAACCGCAACATCGACACCTGGCAAGCGACCTCGACCAACGACGGGGCAGGCTGGCAGCAGCGCCGCATCAGCACCCGGTCCTGGAACCCCGACCTGGGGTTCTTCAGCTCCGGGGCGTTCATCGGCGACTACAACGGCATCGCCGCATCCAACCGGGCCGTCTACCCGGTCTGGACCGACGGCCGCAACAACGCCATCGAACAGACCGGCATCGGCGAAACCGACATCTTCACCAACGTCCAACTCCGCTAGCCGACCTCCGGCCGGGCGGCCCTGGCCTCAGGGTCGCCCGGCCTGGAAGGCGCGCCGCTGACCGCTGGTCGCCGACGACGCCAGGACGAGGCAGCACGGCAGCGGGATCGGGGAACCGGCCGCTTCACGACTGCGTCCAACAATCGTGTTCGCACCTGCCTCACCAAGGAGGCGACACGATGCTCTCCACGTGGCTCGGTCCGGCGGGGTCGCTCCGGCAGGACCGGGGACGGCGGTCGTGGGCGGTGCTGCTGCCGGCCCTCGCCCTGCTGGTCGCCGGTTGCGCCCAGCCGGGCACCGGGACGGCCCACTCCGGCCCGGCGACGGCCTCCAGCTCGCCAACCACGGTCACGGTCGGGCCCGACGACGGCGGCCGAACGGTGGGCCTTGAGGTCGGCGACCGGCTGATCGTCCAGCTGCAGACCGACAGGCGGCCGTCGCGGTTCCCGCCCCCGTGGACCCTTCGGATGCCGCCAACCAAGGTGCTCGAGCGGGTCCCGGGCGATCCGGACGCGACCCGGGTCATGCTCGTCGCCGCCGGGCCCGGGACCGTGCGGCTGCTGCTGGTCAAGCGAGCCAGCTGCGCTCCGCCGCTGCGCTGCCCGGTGGCCGCCGCCGGTCCCACCGACCAGAGTGAGCGGATACGACCACCCCTGGCCGGGGTCACGGTTGTCATCACCGTCCGGGTGCGGTAGCGGCGAACTAGGCGGCCCACTGGGTTTGTGCCGGCGGGCCGCCCGAAGGTCGGTCCTAGCGTCTGGCGAAGTACACGTTGGGGTCGTGTCGCCCGGTTGGGTACAGCCAGTTGCGGACCCGGTCGCGGTTGTCGCCCCAGGCGAAGTACTGGCGGCCGCCGTCGCTGACATTCGCCAGGTAGTCGCCCATGTAGTAAGGGGCGATCAGGGGATCGAACTGCTGGATGTTGAGCACGCCGGGGAAGGTGCGGTTGGTGACCCGGCGGGCCCGGAAGGTGGCGCCGTCGCTGGAGTCGAGCACGGCCACCTCGATGAGCCGGTTCGGCCGGGTGGGGGCGATGCTGTAGTAGAGCACGTGCAGCCCCTCGCGGTCGCCGCTCAAGGCCGGTTGGGCCTCGTCGGCGTTGCCGCCGGTCAGCCAGCGCAGGCTCCAGCTGGCGCCGGCGTTGCTGGAGCTGGCCAGCCGCAGGTGACTGTGACCGCCGCGAGCCTCGTTCCAGGCCACGTACAGCACACCACGGCGGAAGGCCAGGACCGGGAACTCCGCGGTCCGCATCGCCTTGCCGGGGCCGAGCAGGATCGCCGGGCCGGCGGCGGTCTCGGCGGTGCCGGCGGCGGTGATGTCGGCGATCTTGACCGCCGGGCCGAAGGTCCGGCCGCCGTCGGTCGACTTGAAGATCACCTCGCTGGTGACCAGCTCGGCGCCCTGGCACTGCGGGTCGTCGACCTGGAACCGCTCGGCGGCCACGTACAGGGTGCCGTTGGCCGGATCGACGATCGGCTGGGCCCCCAGGTACTGGGTGACCGAGCAGCCCTCTGCCAGCGAGTGCTGGGCCGCGTAGGCGACCGTCCAGGTCCGGCCGCCGTCGGTGGAGCGGGCCACCGGCAGCCCGGAAAGGATGTCGGTGGCCCCGAAGAACAGGTCGTCCCAGGCCACATACAGGACGTCCCGGCCGGGTCGGGAGGGGTCGCGGCCGGCGGTGATCGCCTCCTTGTCGCCGATGTAGAGGTCGACCGGCGGGTCGCCCGGCGAGACCTGCAGGGGCGCCGACCAGCTGCGGCCGCCGTCGGTGGAGCGGGCCACCGAGACCCCGAGGTTGAAGTTGGGGGTGCCGGCCAGGGTGGCGTAGTACATGCGCCCGGCCCGGTCGCTGGTCA
>Ga0075423_10003734_pt1 | contig 14044 bp, 16 predicted proteins | sample SoiMethybrSBSTD2_FD_80114 | JGI IMG/M metagenome (GOLD analysis project Ga0075423, IMG submission 80114) | Bulk soil microbial communities from a Populus tree surrounding site in Tennessee, USA - Soil MetaG P. TD hybrid SBSTD2 | ecosystem: Environmental > Terrestrial > Soil > Tree plantation...
CTCTTCTCGGCGATACCGTGACGCGCGAGGAGCTCCAGATCGTGCTTGCGACGCTCGTTGAGCTGGCGGACGAGCTGGACGACGAGATCACCGGCCGGTTCGGGGGCTACACCGCTCGCGACTGGGCCTATCGTTAGATTTTCGGCGGTGCAGCGCCAGGTGCGGACGGCCGTTACCGGCGCAGGTCGGGGACGCCAGGGGCGCCCGGTAACTCGGGTAGTAGCCGGAGGGTCGTCGCTGTCGAGACGGCAGAAGCGCTACCCACGCGTTCCCGCAAGCACACGACGCACAAGCCGTCGGCGAGGTCATGTCGGCTGAGCCGCTCGAGGAAGCGCAGTGCTTGGTCGCCGTCGTCGAACTCTGCGACGACGCACCCGTCACGATCATCCACGAGTACATACGGCATGCCCGGCCTCTACCCGCGCGCCGGCGTGGTCAACCTTAGGTTCCCCCGCGCCCGCAGGCTAATGGGCAGACGTTGAAGCCGAGGTGAGGGTTCTTTCTGGAAGGAGCGGAAAGGAGCCCCGGGCCCACGGGTCACTGGGAGGGGTATATGACTCGACTCGCGTTGGCGACGGTCGCTCTGATCGCGCTACTGGCCGCCGGTGCGGTTACCGCGCTGGCGACGCCGGGCACCGTCTTGGGTCATTCATCGGCCGCTGGCTCGCCGATGGGCAAGGTCCGCGTCCAGCTCAAGGTGAACAAGTTCGTCAAGAAGGGTCACCGCCTGGTCGCCACCGGGATGGCGGTTGCTACCTACACGCCGAAGACGGGGCACCGACTGTCGTGCGGCATCGTTTCACGGCCCGTGTCATCTTCGGCAGCAGACGGAGCCGGTCCGGGGGACGGAGCGTTTCCGCGGTGCAACAGCAAAACCACCTGCCCGATGCTGACGTTGGAGCTCGATCAGCTCGCGCTCGACTTACTGGGGCTTCACGTCGATCTGAGCAAAGTGGTGCTGACGATCACGGCCGATAGCTCGGGCGGCGTTCTCGGCAAGTTGTTCTGCTCATTGGCTGGCAAGAATCTCGCAACGACCTCCACCGCGCGCGGCCTGTCGGCGTCCGCGCACCGCAGCGGCCTTGCCACAAGGGGCGTCGGCTTCGGAGTGCCCACGCAACAGCGGCAGGCACTCACTCCGGGCCCCTGCTCGATCGTCGACCTGCTTCTCGGGCCGCTGCACCTCGACCTGCTCGGGCTGATCGTCGATCTGAACCAGATCCACTTACAGATCACGGGACCCGAACGGCGGCATTCTGGGGAGCCTGTTGTGCTCGGTCTCGGGCACGACGACAACCGCAACTACGTAAGCCTTAGTGACTACACCGCGGAGGGGCCTTCATAGGCCCCTCCCGGTCGCATCGTTGCACCAGAAGTCTCGCCGCCGGGTCACTCCGGTTCTCCGTGGAAGTCGCCAATCCTGAGGCGATCGCATCACCCCTCGGTGTGCTTGATCTCGGAAATACGGCGCTGGGCATCGCCGAGCGACATGCGCCCCGAGCAGATCGCATCGTTCAACTCGTTCTCGACCCTGTCGACCCGTTCCGCGCGCGGTCGCGGCTCGGGCCAGAGATTGCGCGGGTCGGTCGGATCGCCGCCGAGCTCCAGGCTGATCAGGTGGTCCTCCTGGTAATCGGACCGTGAGCCCCGGCGCCGGTACTCCCGCATCTGTCGCAGCACGAGTTCTTCCGTGTAGCTCGAAGGCGGCCGGATCGTGTCCGTCCACCCACGACGGCAAATGGTCTCGTGGATCGTGCTCGGTATCACGTCCGGGTTGATCACGCCGGGCGTGAGCGTCCAGCTCGCCCGGCCGGTGGAGAGTTTCGCTCGCCCGTGTGAGCCGAACTCGTACATGGCAACGCCGACGATCAACGCGCCCACCGCTCCGACGAGAACGAGATCCGTTTGACCGCGAGCCATGGAGCCACGCTAGAGACGCGAGCTGCTTGCGACCAGGGCCCGTACGGCTATCGGCACACATCCGTTGCAGGCTGGTCACACTCGACGCGCTGGAACCGCCCCACGATCGAGGGCCGAACCCACGGACGCCGGACCGGCTCAGCCGGCCGCTTCGTCGATCCCGAGCTGCGGTTCGGGCAGCGGCGTTGGCGGCCGGGTCGGTCGGCGCCGTCGCACGCGGGACGGCGTCCCGCCCCACTCGTCAGCGGCCGGAAGCCCCAGACGACGCCACGCCCAGCCGACCGCGGCGAAGGCCGCCACGGCGTAGACGAGTCCGATCACGAGGTCGACCACGTAGTGGTTCCCGGTGTAGACGGCCGCGTACGATTGCGCGAGCGGGTAGATCGCGGCAACCGGGATGATCCACCAGCGCCAGCGCGTCCGCCAGACAAGCATGGCCACGAACAGGAACACCAGGACGGCGTAGCCTGCGTGGAGCGATGGGATCGCCGCGTCCGGATTCCCCTGCACGAGGTCGTAGGGAGCCCAGAGCGTCGAAACGCGCGAGCTCGCGTGGCCGCCGATCTTGACGACCGAGATGAGACCGTTGTCGCCCGCCTCCCATGGCGGCGCCGCGGGGAAGGCCAGAAATGTGAATGCCGCCGCGAAGGACAACGTGACCATCGTCGCGGCAAAGCGGTAGAACAGGGCACGCCGCCGCATCCAGAGGACGAACGCTAGGGTCAGCGGCACGAACGAATGCACCCGAGTCACAACGAGCAGCAAGGAGTCGTACCACCTGTCGTGCCCGGTCCAGAACCAGCTCTGCAGGACGCTGGAGGGAACGACGCCGTGAAAGAGCCACCGTTCGGCGTTCAGCTGGGGGTCGAAGTAGGGATGCGGCCGGAGGGCGTGGGCGAGGCCACGGAACTCGGCATAGATCACGATCAGCGCCACGAAGGGCGCCCAGTCGAGCAGGTACCGCCGCGCGCGCCGGATCGCGAACGCAGGAGCGAGGAGCAGGACCGCGTATCGGTCGGGCGAGATCGTGAAACCGAACAGGACGCTCGCCGCTGCGAAGACGAGCAGCAGCACGAGCGCCGCAAGCGCGACGGTGCGGCCGGTCAGGTCTGGCCGTGGTGGGCCCCAGCGCTGGGGGGTCTCGGCGCCGTCCTGCTCGCGATAGCCAGTCGCATCCCCTTCTGGGACACGCCGCTGACCGCCGACGAGGGTGGGTACGCCGAGGTCGCGCGCCTGTGGAAGAGCGGTGTCGCGCTCTACGGCGATGCCTGGGTCGATCGCCCGCAGGGTCTGATGCTCGTCTATCGCGGACTCCTGGACGTCGGAGGCGGATCAGCCGTCTCCCTGCGCGTCCTGGCGTCGATCGTCGCGGCTCTCGTCGTCGTCGTCACGATGCTCCTCGCGCTCCGAATCTGCGGGACCATAGAGGCTGTTACGGCGGGGGTGCTACTCGCTACCTTCGCGGCCTCTCCCTGGATCGAGTCCTTCACCTTATCGGGTGAGCTTTTGGCCGCGCTTCCCGCAACGCTGGCGTTGCTCGCGTTCACGGGGTACCTGAGCGGTGGACGGATCGCGTGGATCGGCGTCGCCGGGCTGCTGACCGGGTGCGCGGTGATGGTGAAGCAGTCGGCGTTCGACGGGGGGCTGGCGATCGTCGCCTACCTGCTTCTCACCGAGCGCCGGCGCGGCCTGAAGAAGGCGATCCTTCTCGCCGGGGCGGCGCTCGTGCCGATCGCGGCCGGCGCGATCGCCGCCTCGAACTTCTCCGAGTGGTGGGGTGCGGTCGTCGCGTATCGCGCTCATGGAGACTCCTTGCTCACCGGCTCGCCGGTTCACCGTCTGGGCCTCCTCGCGCACTCACTTCCGGAGGCGGCGAAGGCGCTCGGTCTCCTTGCAGTGCTGACGGCGATCGGGTGGCGCAGCGCTCCGCTGATCGCTCGGCTCTGGCTCATCGCGGCCGCCGTTGGCGTTCTCGGCGGCGGCAACTTCCACGACCATTACTACGTGCAACTCGCCCCGCCGCTGTCACTGCTCGGCGCGGTCGGGCTGCGGCGGCTCCTTTCCGAGCGGCGACGGGTCGTCATAGCCGTTTGCGCGGCCGTCGCCGTCGCGACGATCATCGTCACCGCGCCCCTCTGGGACGCGAGCGACTCGGCGCAGGCGCGCGCCATCTGGCCCAACGACCCGCACCTTGCCCACGCCGCCGCCGTCGCGGCCTACGTGCGCGGGCACACGCGACCGGGCGATCGCATCTTCACCCTGTGGGCAGCGGCCGACGTCTACTACCTCGCCGACCGTCGCCCCGCCGTGCGCTACATGTGGTACCGGAACATCCAGGCGATCCCCGGCGCGCTGCCGGCGGCTCGGGACGCCCTAGCCGGGCGCAGGCCGGCATTGGTCGTGCTGGTGCAGCGGCCGAAGGCGCTCGATCCGTCAGGAGCGACCACGCGAATCCTGTTCCGCAACTACCGCGTGGTGGCGAGGGTCGACGGCACGCCGATCCTTGCACGGCGCAGTCCGCCTGTCGCCTAGCGTCCTGCTCGCCATCGACGCACCATCGCGATCTGTTCGCCGGTTTCGGGTGACGTCACGCGCCCGTCCGGCAGTCGCCCCCGTAGCTCGGCAATCCGCGCAAGCGCGTCGGCAGGGGCCACGCCGTGCCGCACGAGGTGGCAGCCGACGACCGTCCCTGTACGCCCGCGGCCGCCCCAGCAGTGGACGAAGACGACGTCCCCGTGCGCGAGCGCCTCGTCGACGACATTCAGGATCCCGACCATTTCGTCGTCCGTCGGAACAGAGAAGTCGCGGATCGGCGCCCTGACACGGCGCACCCCGCGTAGATGTTCTTCGTAGGGCGCGAGCTCGTGGTCCTCCGTCAGATCGACGATGAACGTGACAGACCGACAGAGCCGGTCGACGTCGTCGGGCGAGAACGGATAGCCGCCGGCGAGCAGCCGCCCGGGCTCCACCCAGTACGAGTTTCGAAGCGGGCATTCGGGATCGGACTCGCGGCGGCCGGGTCGTGGCAAGACGTGTCGCAATCGCATCAAAAGCGTCCCAAATGGTCGCGCTGCCCTTTCGCATCGGGCGACTCGCCCGGATTCTGAAACCGGTGTCCACGACATGCACCGGCAACGCAAAGGAGGGATTGGCTTGGAGGGTAGAGCGAAGGCACTGTGCGTTCTCGTCGTCGCCGTCCTGGCGATGATCGCAACATCGACCGCCGCGGCGAGCACGGACTCGTACCCGCCGGACGACCCAGGGTGGCTCGACGGCTGTTACGCGACGGACCTCGGTGACCCGACGTTCATCGACGGTGCCTGCTTCACGACGCTCTCCGACGAGAGCGTCATCGGCGAGCGCGACCTGGCGGGCAACGTGTGCAAGCGCGTCCTCGCGCAACGGGTCTTCAAGAGCTGGAGCGGGTTCGTGGTCTGGCGGTACAAGGAGCGCGTCCGCTTCTGTTACAACGGGCGGATCGTCACGTCGTCCCAGCGGTTCCGGTGGGCGACGTTCGAGCACGGCGGCGGGATGTACTGGTCGTTCGAGGGACACGTGGCGAACTCATGTCGCTGGGAGGACTGCTCGGACCAGGAGGGAACGTGGAAGACGTATTACGGGACGCAGGGGAAGTTCCAGGCGTGCCTCTGGTCGTGGGGAATCCACCTCTGTACGACCCGGTTGCCCGGCGTCGGCATCGAGGCATTCGGGAACGGCGTCTGGCACTGGAACACCTGGGGATGACGATGACGCCTCGTCGGGCGATCATCGCCGTGCTGGTACTGGCCGTCGTCTGGGGCCTGGTGATGCTGTTCTTCGTCATCGGGCACGGGAGCGGAGCCGGAGCCGCCGCGTGATCGGGCGGCCGCCGGCCAAGGCGAGGGGAGGGGGAACGGGCGACGTGCGCCTTCTCCCCTCGCCGGCACCCTTCCACTTGAAGGGAGTCCGATCCGTTCGGCAAACTCTTCCATGCCGATGGATTCACTCCGAAGCTTCCTTCGGGCGCACCGGTGGCCCGCCCTCGCGGTGCTGGGGATCGTCGTCCTGGCCGGGAGCCTGGTCGGCGCGGCCTACGCCTACGACGCGTCGAAGTCGAGCGTGATCGCTTCAGGCGTCAAGGTCGGCAAGGTCAACGTCGGTGGCCTGACGCCGACGGAGGCTCGTGCGCGGCTCCATCGAGCGTTCCACTCGCTCGAGGGGCGAATCGTGGTTCATGCCGGCGACCGGCGGTTCACGCTCACCGCACCGGCCGCTCGCGTCGACCTGCACCTCAACAAGGCGGTCTCCGAGGCGCTCGCGCGGAGTCGAAGCGGCTGGTTCCTGCAGCGCGCCGTCCGAGAGCTCGCGGGCAACCACGTCAACGCGCGCATCTCGCCGCCCGTCACCGCGTCCGCGGCCGCCGTCGATCGCTTCGTCCATCGAGTTCGTATGCAGGTGGAGCGGCACCCGAAGAGCGCCCGTGTCGATCCGAGCCCCGACCAGCTCGTCGTGGTGCAGGGTCATCGCGGCATCGTCGTCAACGTCGCGAAGCTTCGGCGGGACGTTCACCACGCGCTCGTCACACCGCACGCTCGACGCTGGATCGCGGTCCCCCGGAGGTACAAGCAACCGGCGATGACGCTGGCGAAGCTGCGGAAGAAGTACCGGTCGTACATCACACTCGACCGCGAGTCGTTCCAGCTTCGCGTCTACCAGCACTTGAAGCTGACACGGACATACACGGTGGCCGTGGGGCAGATCGGCCTCGAGACGCCCGCGGGCGTCTACCACATCCAGAACAAGACCGTCAATCCCGCATGGATCGTTCCCCACAGCTCCTGGACCGGATCACTCGCCGGTTCGGTGATCACGGGCGCCGACGATCCGCTGAAGGCTCGCTGGATGGGAATCTTCAACGGCGCCGGCATTCACGGGACCGACGAGACATGGTCGCTCGGGCACGCTGCGTCGCACGGTTGCGTCCGCATGTCCATCCCGGACGTGATCGACCTGTACGACCGCGTCCAGGTCGGCACGCCGATCTACATCGGCTAGAAGCGGCGTCCCGTCACAAGACCAGCTCGGCCGCCGCTCGCATTGCTTCGACCTGTCTCGTCGAGCAGATGAGGGTCGTGACGCCGGCCTCGCGCCACGCGTCGAGACGCGCTGCCAAACGAGCCTTTGGACCGACGAGCGCCGCCTCGTCGACGAAGCGGTCCGGGACGGCTGCGGCCGCGTCACGGTGCCGGCCGGCCAGGTACAGCTCCTGGATGCGGCGTGCCTCCTCCTCGTAGCCGTAGCGCGCCATGAGGTCGTTGTAGAAGTTCGTATGGTGCGCCCCCATGCCGCCGACATAGAGGGCGTAGAACGGCTTGAGTGCTTCGAGCCCGGTCGGGACGTCGTCGGTCATGACGAGCGGTGCGGTCGGCGCGACGTCGAAGTCCGCAGGCGCCCGCTCGAGGACAGCGCCGAAGACGTGGCGTGCCCGCTCAGGGACGAAGAAGAACGGGAGCCAACCGTCGGCGATCTCGACCGCGAGCTCGACTGCCCGTGGGCGGATGGCGGCGAGGTAGATCGGAATCTCGCTCCTGACGGGCCGCAGCATGAGCTTCAGCGGCTTGCCGAGACCCGTAGCACCCGGGCCTCGGAACGGGATCTGGTAGCGCTCGCCGTCGTAGACGAGCCGTTCACGGCGGACGGCGGCCCGCACAACGTCGACGTACTCGCGCGTTCGTGTCAGCGGCCTCGTCCATGGCTCGCCGTGCCAGCCCTCGACCACCTGGGGACCGGAGACGCCGAGGCCGAGCCGGAAGCGCCCGCCGCTCATGAGGTCGAGGGTCGCCGCCGTCATGGCCGTCGCCGCCGGAGAGCGAGCTGCGATCTGCATGACGCACGAGCCGAGGCCGATGCGGCTCGTCGTCGCACCGAGCCACGCCAGCACGGTCACCGCGTCCGTGCCCCAGGCCTCTGCAGCCCACGCGGAGTCGAATCCGAGCCGCTCGGCCTCCTGCGCGAGCGCGATCAGCTCGGTCGGGTTCGTTCCCGGCGGGGCATACCCGATCGAGAAGCCGAGGCGCACGCAACGATCGTAGGGGCCCGCGGTCGCCCCGGCGCCACCGAGCGTCGGAGTCTTGACGGCAGTGCGCAGCGTGCCGATACTGCCGGCGCAATCGATCGAGGAGAGGGGGAATCCTGATGCGCAAGACGCTGAGGGCGGCAGCCGCACGCCTTTCGCGAGGAACGTTGGTGGGCCTTGGGCTGCTCGCCGCCGTGGGAGCGGCGGCGGCCGTGGCCGCAGTCGGTGCGAGTCAGACGACCCAGCCGGCCAAGGAGGGCGCGGCGGGCGCACGCCCGGCGTCCGCGGCCGCGTCGCTGAAGGCGAAGCGCGGGCCGAGAGGCCCGCGCGGCCCCCGCGGGTTCCGGGGACCCCAGGGACCAGCAGGACCCGCAGGAGCGACCGGGCAGGCAGGTGCGACCGGGGCTGCGGGCCAGACCGGAGCGACAGGGCAGCCGGGACCGCCCGGACCCTCGAACGCGACCGAGGTCGTCCTGGCCACGACCACCGTGAACACTGCGCTGAACACGTACTTCACGCTGGCCAAGATCTCGAGCCTCCCGGCCGGCTCGTACGTGATCTTCGCCAAGGCCACGCAGACTGCCACCGGTCCCGACACGCTGATCTCGAGCTGCCAGCTGGTCGCCGGTGGGAATACGGACACGTCGAGCAGCACCGCCCCGACAAATGGCCTCATCGACGGCGGGCCGCAGGCAACCCACAACATGCAGCTCACACAGACGTTCGCGGCCGCTACCGGCGTTTCGCTGCAGTGCAAGGCGAACTACGGGACGTGGACAGCGTCGAACGTGAGCATCATCGCGATCCACGTCGGCGAGGTCACGCGCGTCGGCTAGGCGTTTCGGGGGGCCCGCCGACGGCGGGCCCCCCGAAAACGGTCAGCAGCGCTCGCGAGCCCACTCGGCGAGAACAGGATCGACGAGCACGAGCTCGGGCGAAATCTCCCGGGGCGACGGAGCGTCTTCGTCGTCGTGCTGCGCAGGGTCCCGGTCCGCCAGCGCGTCACCCAACCCGGAGAGCCGCAGTGACCTGATACGCGCGCGCAGCCCCGATTCGGTCGGCGAGTCGCCCTGCGCGCTCACAAGCCGGGGTTCGGCGGTACGCGTGCAACCCCTCTGCTCCTCGCGACCGCGCGGTTTCGTCTAGATTCGCGGCGTGCTACTGCGGCAAGTCGAATACGCCCGCGCGGAAAGCGTCGCCGACGCGGTGCGACTCCTCGGCGAGAACTCGAACGCGCGGCCGCTGGCGGGGGGTCAGACCCTCGTCAACGTGATGAAGGCGCGGGCGGCGTCGCCGGACGTGCTCGTCGACCTCAATGGTCTCGACGAGCTGAAGGGCATCCGGACGACGCCCGCCGGCGGTCTAGAGCTCGGCTCGATGGTCACGTACACGGAGATGGTGGAATCGGAGGACGTTGGCGACTTCCGCCCGCGGCTGGCCGAGGTGACGAGCACGATCGCAGACGTCCAGGTGCGTAACCGCGGCACGCTCGGCGGCAACCTGTGCTCGAACGACCCCACGAACCACCTCCCCCCGCTGATGGTGGCGATGGGCGCTGAGATGACAATCGCCGGCTCAAGCGGCGAGCGGACCGTTCCGGCGGAGGACTTCTTCCTCGGCGTCTATCTCACCGCGGTCGAGCCGGACGAGCTGCTGACGAAGGTGACGCTCCCGCCGCCGGGCGGAGGCGACGGCTTCGCCGCGGTAACGATCGGCCGCGAAGGCACGTGCATCGTCAACGCGGCTGCGGTGGTGCATGACGGGGAGGCCCGCCTGGCCATCGGTTGCGTCTCGGCCGTCCCGGTGGTCGTTCGCGCGTCGTCCGAGCCGGAAGCGGCGGCTGCTGCCGTGACCACGGCGGATTTCGATCCGCCGACGGACGTCCATGCGTCGGCCGGCTACCGGCGCCGACTCGCCGAGGTGCTCGCACGCCGGGCGGTTCAGCAGGCGATCGGGGTGGGATAGTGGATCCCGTCACCGGCAAGACGATCGCCGTCAACGTCAACGGCGACCAGTACGAGCGCGAGGTCGAGGCGCGTCAGCTCCTCGTCCACTTCCTCCGTGACGATCTCGAGCTGACCGGGACGCACATCGGCTGCGATACCGGCAACTGCGGCGCCTGCACCGTCATCTACGACGGCACGGCGATCAAGAGCTGCATGCTGCTCGCGATCCAGGCGGACGGCGCACGAATCGATACGGTCGAAGGCCTCGCGAGCGACGGGGAGCTCCATCCGCTCCAACGGGCATTCAGCGAGACGCACGCGCTTCAGTGCGGCTACTGCACACCGGGAATGCTCATGAGCGCGAAGCACCTTCTTGACAACAACCCGGAGCCGACGCAGCACGAGGTGCGCCGCGCCCTGCAGGGCAATATCTGCCGTTGCACCGGATACTGGAACATCGTCGAGGCGGTCCTGGCCGCCTCCAAGGGAGAGGCATGACCGAGACCGTCACGCCGACCGAGGCGCTCGTCGTCGAGGAGACCGAGACCCGCCCCGGGTTCATCGGCCAGAGCGTGCCGCGCAAGGAGGATCGCCGGCTCGTTCAGGGCGAGGGCATCTTCATCGACGACATGAAGCGGCACGGGATGGGCTTCGTCCACTTCGTGCGCTCGCCGTACGCACACGCGAGGATCGTGAGCGTCGACGTCTCGAAGGCGCTCGAGCTCGACGGCGTCTACGGCACTCTCACGGGCGACGAGGTCGCGATCCAGACGGATCCGTACTTCGAGCTGACGGTTCCACCGGGGAACGAGATCAAGGACTACTGCCTCGCCGTCGGCAAGGCGCACTACATGGGCGAGCCGGTCGCGGCTGTCGTCGCCGCGACGCGCGACCTTGCGCGCGACGCCGCGGAGCTCGTCGAGGTCGAGTACGAGCCGCTGCCGGTGCTCGTCGATCCGGAGCGCGCTCAGGATGCAGACGCGCCCGTCATCCACGAGGACCCGGGGTCGAACGTCGTCTGGTCGGGCCTCTTCAGCTGGGGCGAGATCGAGAGTGCGATGGCCGAGGCGGATCACGTCGTCCGCATTCAGCGGCTGCACTTCGACCGGTTCTCGTCCACGCCGCTCGAGTGCTCGGGCGGCCTCGTCGAGTTCGACCGACCGACCGGCCAGTGGCACATCTACTCCAACAACCAGTTCCCGGGCTTCGCGGCGATCATGATGGCACCGGCGCTCCGCACCGGCATCGACAAGTTGCGCTTCATCTCGCACGACATCGGCGGCGCCTTCGGCAACAAGATCTGCACGCATCCACAGCTGACGGCCTGTTGCCTGCTCGCACGGAAGCTCAAGCGTCCCGTGCAGTGGACGGAGTGGCGTACCGAGCAGCACATGACCAACACGCACGGGAACGAGCGCGTCTTCCTCGATGTGGAGGTCCCGGTCAAGGCGGACGGGACGATGCTCGGGTTCCGGTGCCGGGCCATCGACGACTGCGGTGCCTACCCGCGCTACGAGCCGCTGGGCTGCATCATCTGGTCGCAGGTGACGCCGGGGATGTACCGCTGGCGGCACATCGAGATCGACTTCACCCAGATCTGCACGAACAAATCGCCGGTCGGCCCGAACCGCGGCTACTCACGAATGCAGCACCTCTGGTTCACCGAACGCGTGATCGACATCGTCGCGCACGAGCTCGACCTCGACCCAGTGGAGGTCCGGAAGCGCAACTACATCCGCAGCGACGAGATGCCGTACGAGACGCCGAACGGCTGCGTTTACGACTCGGGCGATTACTCGAAGATGCTCGACATGGCGCTCGAGCTGATCGGCTACGGCGTGCTCGAGGAACGGCGGGCCGAAGCGGCCGAGCGCGGGAAGCTGCTCGGGCTGGGGATCGGATCGACCCTCGACTCGGGGACGAACAACTTCGGGCAGTCCCAGCTTCTGAACCCGGAGCTCCAGTTTTCGGGGAACAACGAGGTGGCGACGATCAAGCTCGACCTGCTGGGCGAGGTCGTGATCACGCTCGGGACGGTGCCGCAGGGACAGGGCCACGAGACCGTGGCGTCGCAGGTCGCGGCCGAGATCCTCGGCTGCACGCCTGACGACATTCACGTCCGCGTCGGTCACGACACGTACTGGAACTCGCACTCGGGTTTCTCCGGGACGTACGCGAGCCAGTTCGCCGTCACCGGCCTCGGTGCGGTCAAAGGCGCCGCGGAGAAGCTCGCCGAGGAGATGAGGCGGCTCGCGGCAGCGGTGCTCGGCTGCCCCGCGGACGACATCGAGCTGGCGGGGGGCATGGCACGCATGCGCGACAACCGGGAGGCCGCCCTGCCGTTCATGGCGCTCGGGGCGATCATCAACGTCAACAACGCCGGTTTGCCCGAGGATCTCGACGTCACGCTGAACGCGCGCTACGTGTACCGGCCGCCCTTCCAGGTGCCGGACAAGGAGCGGAAGTTCGGAAACCTGACGCTGACCTACGCATCCCAGATCCATGCGTGTCTCGTCGAGGTGGACCCGGAGACCGGCGCCTACGAGATCGTCAACTACGCGGCCGTCGACGACTGCGGCAAGCGGATCCATCCCCAGATCGTCGAAGGGCAGGTGCACGGCGCCACGGCGCAGGCGATCGGAGCCGCCACGCACGAGACGTTCGCGTACGACGAGGACGGCAATTTGCTGACGCCCAACTTCTACGACTACCACGTGCCGCACGCGCTCGACATGCCGCCGCTGCACGCCGGATACCTCGAGTCGCCGTCCCCGTTCACAGCATACGGCGCGAAGGGCATGGGGGAGGGAGGCGGCGCAGGCATCCATGCGGTCTGCGCGGCGCTCCAGGACGCCATGCGCGCGGCCGGCAACCAGATCGTCCACGACAGCTGCAACCCGCCCTGGCGCGTGTGGGAGATGTTGCAGGATGCCGAGTCGACGCGGCGGCTCGTCTCCGTGGAGGAGCGACGATGAAGATCGAGGGGACGCGCTCGTTCTCGGCCCGGCGGAAAGTTCTCTGGGACGTTCTCAACGATCCGAAGCGGATGGCGGCGATCATGCCGGGCGTCGAGCGCTTCGACATTCAGGACGACGATCACTGGACGGCGAACGTCGTCGTCCCGCTCGGGCTCGGCGGCCTGCGTATGAAGATCGACTTCGAGAAGACGGAGCAACGCGAGCCCGACTACGCGAGGCTGCATGCGAAGGGGCAGGGGGTCGGGGCGCTGATGAACATGGACACGGAGTTCAATCTCGCCGAGGAGGGCGATGGGACGGCGATGCGCTGGGTAGCGGACGTTCGCATCGCCGGCCCGGTGGGCAGCATGGGCCAGCGCGTGCTGCAGCCGATCGTCAATCAGCAGGTCAAGAACGTCCTCAACGCGCTGGACGAGCAGGTGGCGGAGGCGGCCGGTGGGGCGGGCGGCGGAAGCCCCGCCGACGGCGCTGCCTGATGCTGCGGCGACAGCCGGCGGCGGGCGTTGTTCTCGCCGGGGCGGCGGCGGCGGTTCTCACATTCGCCTCCGTGGCTGCTTCGGCGTCGCACACCGCTCGCGCCACCGTGGCGGTGGGCGGCAAGCGGTTCACGTTCACCGGCGGTCGCTGCCGTCCGGCCGTCCACGGCTTCGAGGTCACGATCGGGCGGATCGGCGCCCGCCGGTACTTCCGGCTCGACTACATCCTCACCCGCAAGAGCGGCACGTACAGGAACGGCGGGATCGTGACCATCGTCGTCGGCCGGAAGGCGTACGTCTCGCAGCACGGACGGCTGACGCTGACGATCCGGAACCGGGCGCGGAGCGGCACCTTCTCGGGGCGGCTGATGTCGGGCGGCGCCTTCCGCGGCTCGTTCCGCTGCTGAGCGATCGGAGTGTTTCGACACACTTTTGTCACGGGCCTGCATCAAATCTGGTGGGATGATGAGGGGTCGAGCGTTTTCAGGGGTCAGACCCCGCTAGAGGCGAAATCGCCGCTCCGCAAGCTCCGGGCCCGGCCTGCGGTCGATGCGTTCGGGTCGCAGCTCGTGAGGGGTCGAGCGTTTTCAGGGGTCAGACCCCGCTAGAGGCGAAATCGCCGCTCCGCGAGCTCCGGGCCCGGCCTGCGGTCGATGCGTTCGGGTCGCA
>Ga0075423_10003737_pt1 | contig 14040 bp, 16 predicted proteins | sample SoiMethybrSBSTD2_FD_80114 | JGI IMG/M metagenome (GOLD analysis project Ga0075423, IMG submission 80114) | Bulk soil microbial communities from a Populus tree surrounding site in Tennessee, USA - Soil MetaG P. TD hybrid SBSTD2 | ecosystem: Environmental > Terrestrial > Soil > Tree plantation...
CACTCGGCGGCCAGCGCCATGCTGCGCGACGAGGTGAGCGAGGTGCTGAAGACGCTGACCCCGCGTGAGGCCAAGGTCATCCGTCTACGCTTTGGACTCACCGAGGACGCCAACCCGCGCACCCTCGAGGAGGTGGGCGCGTTCTTCAATGTGACGCGCGAGCGCATCCGCCAGATCGAGGCCAAGGCACTGCGCAAGCTGCGCCATCCGACGCGCTCGCGGCGGCTCAAGGCGTATACGGAGCTGCTGTAGCTTCCTTGACCCTCGCGAGAGCGGCATGCTACAAGTCGCGCGCGACGGTCCAGGGCTCGTGGGCCCATAGCTCAGTCGGTGAGAGCGGCCGGCTCATAACCGGTTGGTCCGTGGTTCGAGTCCACGTGGGCCCATTCCCGCAGCACGCTGCGGTCCGGGCCCGCGGCGTTCCGCGAGGGCGGATAGCTCAGCTGGGAGAGCGTCGGTATCACAAGCCGAAGGTCACAGGTTCGATCCCTGTTCCGCCCACCATTCTTCCCTCGGATCCCATGAGCCCCTGCGCCGTGAAGCGACGCCAGCGTGTTCCTTTCGTTCGGTCCCTCGGGACCCGGGCGTGGCGTCCGCGATGACGCCCGCCCTGGAGCGGCTGGTCGCGCTGGCGCGGCTGGACGCCAAGCTCCAGGGACTCGAGCAATCCCTCCAGAAGATCCCCGAGCGCGAGAACAAGGCCAAGACACGTCTCGCCGACGCCAAGTCGGCACTCGAGGCGCACAAGGACCGCGTGCGCCAGCTCGAGCGCCGGCGTCGCGAGAGCGAGGTCGAGGTCGAGTCGCTGGTGGCCCAGGAGCGCAAGTACCAGGGCCAGACCATGCAGGTGAAGACCAACGAGGAGCTGTGGGCCCTGCAGCGCGAGATCCAGTCGGTGAAGGCGCGGCGCTCCGAGATCGAGACCAAGGTGCTCGAGGGCATGGAAGAAGAGGACGCGCGCAAGCGCGAGAGCACGGGATTCGACCGCGGCGTGAGCGAGGCGCAGGCGCAGCTGGCCGAGGTCACGAGCACCGGGGCCGAGGAGCGGGTCCGCCTCGAGGCCGAGCGCGACGCCCTGCGCGCCGAGCGCGCGGCGGTGATCGCCGGGCTGACGCGCGAGTGGCGCGCCCGCTACGAGCGCGTGCTCAAGAGCCGAGGCAGTCCGGCCGTGGTCATGCTGATGCGCAACGCGTGCGGGGGATGCATGAGTGCTCAGCCGCCGCAGCGCGTGGCGGAGGCGCGCATGGGCGAGCTGGTCGTGGTGTGCGAGTTCTGCGGCCGGCTGATCGTCGGCGTGGAAGGCGAGTAGGAGCCTAGCCCATCCGCTGCGAGCGCAGTCCCTGGCTCGCCTGCGACAGCCAGGCGGTGGGCGCCGCCGCGGCGCGGCGGTTGGCCTCCTGGATGCGCAGATAGATCTCCTGCCGGTGGACCTGCACCGAGTTCGGCGCTTCGATCCCCAGCTTCACCTGACCGCCCCGCACGTCGAGCACGATGACCTTGATCTCGTCTCCGATGCGGATGTTCTCGCCGAGCTTCCGGGACAGCACGAGCATGGACACCCTCCTTGGTGGATCCTCGTTCCCCGAGCGGTCAGTGCGAGGCGCGGGCCGTGGTGCGCTGGCGCGCGCGCTCGAGGATCGGATGCTGGATGTCCCAGCGGCTGTCGGCGAGGACGACCTGCCGGGCCACGCGGCGGCGCGGGTGGATGACCAGCGGCGCGCGCAGGTTCACGGTCACGATCTTGCCCGCGTCCTCGACGCTGGCGACGACGTAGATCTCGGGCTTCTCGCCGGTCTCGAGTCCGAGCGCCAGGCGATCGGGCTCCGAGAGCTGCGGGTCGTAGCTGGCCACGAACGCGAGCGGATCGAGCACCGGGAAGGCGAGCCCGGGATCGCTGAACGACTGCAGCCAGCGGAACGGCACGTAGTCCGAGAGCTCGAGCAGCGCGAACTCCTTGTGCTCCTCGAAGCCGATGAGGCCGTCGGGCAGGGTGAGGAACGACTCCGGGGCGGCCTCGACGACCCCCAGCGTGGCGGTATGGATCTTCATCGAAAAGGACCTCCTGTCGGGACATCCCGGTCCCACGACCGATAGCGTTGGTGTGGCGGCCGCGAAGGCCGCGGGACGGTTTCCCGGGAGGTGTGGGCTGCAACGCGTATGCCAGAAACCGCGGTACCCGGAAGCGGAGCGTGGCGCGCGCAACTGCTGCGTTTTGCACGTCAGAGGGTCGCAGGGCCGGGGAAGCGGCGGTCACTCCCTGACCGCGGCCGCCGCGCGAGCGGTCGCTCCTTGGCCGGCGGATTGCGCGCATCTCTCGGCGTCGGTTAGGCTTCGCGCGTGAGCGACACGCGCGGGACCGAGGCTGCCTACCGCCTGCACGCCGACGGGGCGGCACGTGGCAATCCGGGACCTGCGGCCTACGGGTTCGTCCTCGACTCGCCCCAGGGGGCGGAGGTCGCGGCCGGGGGCGAGGCCATCGGCAGGGCCACCAACAACGTGGCCGAGTATCGGGGGCTGATCGCCGGGCTCGAGCGCGCGCTGGCACTCGGCGTGCGGCGCCTCGAGGCGCGCATGGACTCGGAGCTCGTGGTGCGGCAGATGACCGGCCAGTACCGCGTGCGCAATCACGGTCTCGTGCCGCTGCACCGGCGCGCGCGCGAGTTGAGCCTGGGCTTCGAGGCGTGGTCGATCGAGCACGTGCGGCGCGAGCAGAACAAGCGCGCCGACGCGCTGGCCAACCGCGCGCTCGACGAGCTGGGAGCGGGAGCGGGAGGGAACGGAACGGAGTCTGCGAGGTGATCGCGGGCGGCCCTTCGGGGCGGCCCGAGGAAAGTCCGAACTCCGCAGGGCAGGGCGCTGGGTAACACCCAGGGGGAGCGATCCCACGGAAAGTGGAACAGAGAGAAGACCGCCGATCGGGAGCCTTCGGGCTCCAGGAGGCAAGGGTGAAACGGTGCGGTAAGAGCGCACCAGCGCCCCGGGTGACCGGGGCGGCTCGCTAAACCCCGCCCGGAGCAAGACCGAATAGGGGAGGAGACGTGGCCCGCGTCGTTTGACTCCCGGGTCGGTCGCAAGAGGCTCGCGGAAACGCGAGTCCCAGAGAAATGATCGCCACGGCGGCTCACGCCGCCGACAGAATTCGGCTTACGAGCAGACTCCGACTCGTTCCCTTAGAAGTGAAATGGATCCCAGCCAGCCCAAATCCCCGCCGCCGCCCGCAGAGACGCCGAGCGCTCCCGCGCCGGCGGCGGTGGATCTCGACGCCCTGCGCGCCACGCTGCTCTCGGTGCTGCGCGAGAAGAGCCCGCGCCTCGACTTCGACAAGGTGGGCCGCGCCTACGACGTGGCCCGCGACGCCCACGGGCTGCAGCTGCGCTCCTCCGGCGACCCCTTCCTCACCCACACCGTGCACACCTGCGTGAACCTGGCCGAGCTCCTGGAGAGCCGGCTCGACACCTCGGTGGCCTGCGCCGCGCTGCTCCACGACACGGTCGAGGACACCTCGGTCACCCTGCCCGCGATCCGCGAGAGCTTCGGCGAGGAGGTGGCGTGGCTGGTCGACGGCGTCACCAAGATCTCGGGCTTCCACTTCGACTCGGCCAAGACCGAGCAGGCCGAGAACTTCCGCAAGATGCTGCTGTCGATGGCGCGCGACCTGCGCGTCATCTTCATCAAGCTCGCCGACCGCCTGCACAACATGCGCACGATCGAGTTCCTGCCTCACGACCGCGCCGTGCGCATGGCGCGTGAGACGCGCGACATCTACGCGCCGCTGGCCCACCGGCTGGGCATCGCGCGCATGAAGCGCGAGCTCGAGGACCTGTCGCTCAAGGTGCTCGATCCGGCGGGCTATCGCGATCTGGTGGAGAAGGTGGCGCAGCGGCGCGACGAGCGCGAGGCGCTGCTCGAGGGGCTCATCGCCTCGCTCACCGCGCGCTTCGCCGAGGAGGGGATCTCGGCCGACATCCAGGCGCGGCCCAAGCACTTCTACTCGATCTACCAGAAGATGAAGGCGACGGGGCGCGGCTTCGAGCAGATCTTCGACCTCTACGGCCTGCGCCTGCTCACCGCCGACAAGACCGCGTGCTACCAGGTGCTGGGCGTGGTGCACGACCTGTGGACGCCGGTGCAGGAGCGCTTCAAGGACTACATCGCGCTTCCCAAGTCGAACCTCTACCAGTCGCTGCACACGACCGTCGTCGTGCCCGGCGGCGAGCTGGTGGAGATCCAGATCCGCACCCGCGACATGCACCGCACGGCCGAGACCGGCGTGGCCGCGCACTACGTCTACAAGGAGGGCGGGCGCGTCGACGAGGAGCTGGACAAGGCGCTGGGCGGCTTCGTCAGCCAGACCGCCGACTGGCAGGCGTCGATCAACGACGAGGAGTACCTCGAGTTCCTGCGCACCGCGCTCTACCAGGAAGAGGTCTTCGTCTACACGCCACGCCGCGAGCTCAAGCGCCTGCCGCGCGGGGCCACGCCGCTCGACTTTGCCTTCCACATCCACTCCGAGGTCGGCTACCACTGCGTGGGCGCGCGGGTGAACGGCCAGCTGGTGCCGCTGCGCCACGAGCTGCGCAACGGCGACACCGTCGAGGTCATCACCTCGCCGTCGGCGCGCCCGCACCAGGACTGGCTCGGCATCGTGAAGACGGCGAGCGCGCGCTCGAAGATCCGCCACTGGCTGCGCGAGCAGCACCGCGCCGACGCCGTGGCCCTGGGGCGCGAGATGCTCGAGCGCGAGCTCAGGAAGAAGGGCGTGCGCGAGGTCACCGACGCCGAGATCTCCGACTGCGCCATGAGCCTCGGCCTCTCCGACGGCGAGACACTGCTGGCCCGCCTGGGCTCGGGCACGATGTCGCTCGGCCACGCCGTGCGCCGCATGGTGCCCGAGAAGGAGGGGCTGGCCGAGCGCCTGAAGCGCGGCACGCTCGAGGCCTTCCGCCAGGTCACCAAGCGCCCCGGCCAGGGCGTGCGCATCCAGGGCATCGACAACGTGCTGCTCCACTTCGCGCGCTGCTGCCAGCCGGTGCCCGGCGACCGCGTGGTCGGGCTCGTGACGCGCGGCCGCGGCGTGTCCGTGCACCGCATCGAGTGTCCGAACACGTTCGAGGACGCGAGCGCCAAGGAGCGCCGGGTCGAGGTCGACTGGGACGTGACCGACGACCAGTCGTTCCCGGTGCGCCTCCTCATCTACGGCACCGACCGCCCGTCGCTGCTCGCCGACATCGCCAAGGCCATCGCCGCCACGCGCGTGAACATCCGCTCGGCCGGCATGGCGGGGGAGGATCGCCTGGCGCGCGGCGCGTTCCTGGTCGAGGTGTCGAACCTGCGCGTGCTCACCGAGGTGATGGGGGCGGTGCGGCGCGTGAAGGGGGTGTCGCGCGTCGAGCGCCAGGTGCAGATGCGCGAGCCCAAGCGGGGCGACGCCACCGCATGAGGGCGCACGTGCAGCGCGTGTCGCGCGCGCGCGTGAGCGTCGACGGCCGGGCGGTGAGCGAGATCGGCCCCGGGGCCGTCATCCTCCTCGGGGTGAAGAGAGGCGACCGCGACGAGGACGCGCGCCGGCTCGCCGATCGCTGCGCCGAGCTGCGCTGCTTCGCCGACGAGGCCGGGAACCTCAATCGCTCGCTCACCGACGTCGGCGGCTCGGCCCTCGTGGTCTCGCAGTTCACGCTCTACGGCGACACCCGCGGCGGGCGGCGCCCGTCGTTCGTCGAGGCCGCGCCGGCGGCCGAGGCCGAGCCACTCTACGAGCGCTTCTGCGATCACCTGGCGGCGCGCGGCGTGCCGGTGGCGCGCGGCGTGTTCCGTGCCATGATGGACGTCGAGCTCGTGAACCAGGGTCCGGTGACGCTCCTGCTCGAGACCCCGTGAAGCGAACGCTCTGGCGATTGCCCCGCGGACCCATCGTCCTGGCCTCGTCGTCGCCGCGCCGGCGCATGCTCCTGCGCGCGCAGGGCGTGCCGTTTCGGGCCGCGCCGCAGGACGTGGACGAGACCTGGCGCGGCGAGGCGCCGGAGACCTTCGCCCGGCGGCTGGCGCTCGAGAAGGCCGGGGCCGCGGCGGCACGACGCCCGCGCGCCTGGTGCCTGGGGGCCGACACCGTGGTGGCGCTCGATGGCCGCGTGCTCGGCAAGCCCGGCTCGCGCGCCGAGGCGCGGCGCATGCTGCGCTTTCTCTCGGGACGCACGCACCGCGTGGTGAGCGGCGTGGCACTCGTCGGTCCGGGATTCCGCTCGGCGCGCGTCGTGACCACGCGCGTGCGCTTCCGCCGCCTGGCGGCGGCCGAGATCGCGCGCTACGCCGCCTCGGGCGAGCCCGACGATCGCGCCGGTGCTTACGCCGCGCAGGGGCTCGGGGCCACGCTCGTGGCCGCCATCGAGGGGGATTGGTTCAACGTCGTGGGTCTGCCGCTCGGGACCGCGCGCGAGCTGTTCGCGGCCGCCGCCCGCCGGGGCGGGCGCGGTTGACAGCTTTTTCCGTGCCATGATAGTTTCCGGAGCCTGAAACGGTTGTCAAATCACGTTCTACGGAGGAAGGATGCAGACGCATTCGGCGAAGGCGTCCGAGGTGCGAAGGGAATGGTACGTCGTCGACGCGGAGGGGCAGACCCTCGGCCGTCTGGCGACGCGCGTGGCCACCGTGCTGCGCGGCAAGCACAAGCCCATTTACACCCCTCACCTCGACACCGGTGACCACGTCATCGTGGTGAACGCCGCCAAGGTTCATCTCTCGGGCAAGAAGGCCGAGACCAAGCGGTATTTCAGCCACTCGATGTATCCCGGCGGACTGCGCTGGCGCTCGATCCAGGAGGTGCGCGCGTCGCATCCCGAGCGCGTGGTGCGGAACGCGGTGCGCGGCATGCTGCCCAAGAACAAGCTGGGCCGCGCGTTGATCAAGAAGCTCAAGGTGTACGGTAGCGCGGAACACCCGCATCAGGCGCAGACCCCGAAACCCCTGCCGCGGTCGTAGCCGCACCCGTTCGTCGTTCCGGAAAGGAAGGACCCGTTTTGCCGACGCTCAAGAAGCCGACCACCGGCCGCCGCAAGGTGGCCGTCGCCCGCGTGCGCCTGGTGCCCGGATCGGGCCAGCATCGCATCAACGGGCGCCAGATCGCCGAGTACTTTCCGCGCCCCTCGCTGGTGAAGCACATCGAGGAGCCGCTGGTCGTCACCCATCGCGAGGGCCAGGTCGACATCGTGGCCTCGGTGGTGGGCGGCGGGCTCACCGGCCAGGCCGGCGCCATCCGGCTCGCCCTGGCCCGCGCCCTCGTGGGCGAGGACGAGACCCAGCGCGGCGTGCTGCGCCGCCACGGCTTCCTGACCCGCGATCCGCGCGTCGTGGAGCGCAAGAAGTACGGACAGGCGAAGGCGCGCAAGCGCTTCCAGTTCAGCAAGCGGTAGCAGAGCCCGAGGCGGGGGCTTCCCGCCCGTCGCGGCGCGTCCGACAGCGCCGTGGCACGTACGCACGCCGGCAGGCTTTCGGTGGGGATCGTCCCCGTAGCCGGCGGAGGTGAAAACCGAAAGGAGACGAACCACCCATGGCCGATTTCGCCATGAAGGATCTCTTGGAGGCCGGAGTCCACTTCGGCCACCAGACCCGCCGCTGGAACCCGAAGATGCGCCGCTACATCTTCATGGAGCGGAACGGCATCTACATCATCGACCTGCAGAAGACGATGCGGGCGGCGCAGGACGCGCGCCGCGCCATCCTCGACACGGTGGCCGGCGGCGGCCACGTGCTGTTCGTCGGGACCAAGAAGCAGGCCAAGCAGGTCATGCTCGACGAGTCGGCGCGCTGCGGCCAGTACTCGGTCACCGAGCGCTGGCTCGGCGGCATGCTGACCAACTTCAAGACCATCAAGACGAGCATCAAGCGCCTCAAGGAGCTGGACACCATGGAGAAGGACGGCACCATGGCCAAGCTCTCCAAGAAGGAGGCGTCGCGGCTGGGCAAGGAGCGGGAGCGGCTGCAGGGCACGTTCTCGGGCATCAAGGAGATGAACGGCCTGCCCAAGCTCCTGTTCGTGGTCGACACCAAGAAGGAGAAGATCGCGGTCGCCGAGGCCAACCGCCTGGCCATCCCGATCGTCGGCGTCGTCGACACCAACTGCGATCCGGACCAGATCCAGTATCCGATCCCCGGCAACGACGACGCCATCCGCTCCATCGGCCTGTTCGCGCGCATGGTGTCGGACGCGGTGATGGAAGGCCAGCGCGTGGCGCGCGAGCGCCCGGCGGCCGAGCCGCAGGCGGCGGAGACGGTGTCGTTCGGTGGCGAGGAAGAGACGCAGACGCAGCCCGCGGCGAGCACCGTGTGAGCGGGACCATCGAAGTGAGGGAGGCGGGGTTGAGCGAGATCACGGCGGAATTGGTGAAAGAGCTGCGCCAGCGCACCGGTGTCGGCATGATGGAGTGCAAGCGCGCGCTGTCGGAGACCGCGGGCGACATCGACAAGGCCATCGACTATCTGCGCAAGCAGGGCATGGCCGCGGCCGATCGCAAGTCGGGCCGCGAGGCCTCGGAGGGCCTGGTCGAGTCCTACATCCATCCCGGCAACCGCGTCGGCGTGCTCATCGAGGTCAATTGCGAGACCGACTTCGTGGCCCGCACCGACGAGTTCCAGAAGCTGGTGAGAAACCTCGCCATGCAGGTGGCGGCGACGCGTCCGCTGGCCGTGCGGCGCGAGGACGTGCCGGCCGCGGTGGTCGAGCGCGAGCGCGAGATCTACCGCGCCCAGCTCGTCGCCGAGGGCAAGCCCGAGGCCATCGTGCCCAAGATCGTCGAGGGCAAACTCGACAAGTTCTTCCAGACGGTGGCGCTCTACGAGCAGCCGTTCATCCGCGACGACAAGAAGACCGTCGAGGAGATCGTCAAGGAGGCCATCGCCAAGATCGGCGAGAACATCCGCGTCCGCCGCTTCGCGACCTTCACGCTCGGCCAGGACTAGGCCCCGCCCCCGGGGGAGGGATCCTCGATGCCGCGCTACCGCCGCATTGTCCTCAAGCTCTCAGGAGAGATCCTGGCCGGCCCGGGCGGCTACGGCATCGACGAGAAGGTCATCTCGTCGATCGCCGACGAGCTGGTCGAGGTGCAGAAGATGGGTGTGGAGGTCGGCGTCTGCCTCGGCGGCGGCAACATCTTCCGCGGCCTGGCCGCGGCGTCACGCGGCATGGACCGCGTGGCCGCCGACTACATGGGCATGCTGGCCACGGTCATCAACTCGCTCGCCCTCCAGCAGTACATCGAGAAGCGCGGTGTGGCCACGCGCGTGCTCTCGGCCATCGACATGCACCGCGTGGCCGAGTCGTTCATCCGCCGCCGCGCCATGCGCCACCTGGAGAAGGGGCGCGTGGTTCTGTTCGCCGCTGGCACCGGCAACCCCTACTTCACCACCGACACCGCGGCGGCGCTGCGCGCCGTCGAGGTGGGCGCCGACGTCATCCTCAAGGGCACGCGGGTCGACGGCGTGTACGACGCCGACCCCGAGAAGTCGGCGGCGGCCCAGCGCTTCGAGCGCATCGGCTACCTCGAGGTGCTGCAGCGCGGACTCAAGGTGATGGACGCCACCGCGATCTCCCTGTGCATGGACAACCGTCTGCCGGTGGTCGTGTTCAACGTGGGCGTGCCGGGCAACCTGCGGCGCGTCGTGACCGGGGAGCCCGTCGGGACCCAGGTGGGAGAGATGGTCGATGCCTAAGGAGAAGATCCTCGCCCAGGCCACGGAGCGCATGAAGCACGCCATCGAGCACGCGCAGCACGAGATCGCCTCGGTGCGCACGAGCAAGGCGACGCCGGCGCTCCTCGACACCGTGCGCGTGAACGCCTACGGCACGCCGACGCCGCTCCAGCAGCTGGCGCTGGTGAGCGCGCCCGAGCCGCGTCTGCTCGTCGTGCAGCCGTGGGACCGCTCGATGGTGAAGGAGGTCGTGCGCTCGATCCAGGGCAGCGAGCTGGGCCTCAATCCGGTCGACGACGGCACGGTGATCCGGGTTCCCATCCCGGCGCTCACCGAGGAGCGGCGCAAGGAGCTGGTGAAGCTCTGCGGCAAGCTCATCGAGGAGGGGCGCGTGGCGGTGCGCAACGTCCGGCGCGACGCCATGGATCACCTGAAGAAGGAGAAGAAGGACGGGCTCGTGTCCGAGGACGACGAGCGCAAGGCGGAGAAGGAGATGCAGCAGGTCACCGACAAGATGATCGCCCGCCTGGACGAGATCCTGACCAAGAAGACTTCGGAGATCATGGAGGTCTAAGCCGCCCCCGACGATGACGCCGACGAAGATCGCTCGCGCTCCGACGCCGTCGGAGCTCATGGCCCGGGGTCCCATCCCGCGCCACGTCGCCGTCATCATGGACGGCAACGGCCGCTGGGCGGCGCGCCGCGGCGTCCCGCGCCTGTGGGGGCACCGGGCCGGGCGGCGGGCGGTGCGCGAGGCCATCGAGGCCTGCCTCGAGCTGGGGGTGGAGATCCTCACGCTCTACACGTTCTCGCGCGAGAACTGGGAGCGCCCGCGCCGCGAGGTGCAGGGCCTCATGCGCTTCCTGGTGCGCACCCTGAACGAGGAGATCGAGAACCTCGACCGGAGCCGCGTGCGTCTGGGCGTGATCGGCCGCCTCGCCGACCTGGCGCCCGAGGTGCGGCAGGTGGTGACCAAGGCCATGAAGCGCCTCGACCACCACCGCCGCATGCGCCTCCTGCTCGCCCTCTCCTACAGCGGCCGCTCGGAGATCGTGGACGCCGCCCGCGCCCTGGTCGCCGAGGCCCGCGCCCACCCCGCGGCCAAGGTCGACGAGAGCGCCCTGGCCGGCCACCTCTACACCGCGGGGCTGCCCGACCCGGACCTGGTCATCCGCACGAGCGGTGAAATGCGGCTGTCCAACTTCCTCCTCTGGCAGGTAGCTTATTCGGAGTTCTGGGTCACCGACGTCCTGTGGCCCGATTTCCGGCGCCGGCACTTCTACCAGGCCGTGGCCGACTTCCAGGGGAGGGACCGCCGGTTTGGGCGCGTCGATTGAAGCTCCGGAAGCCACGCGCGTGCGCGTGAAGGAGGACGGCGCGCCCGAGGCGGCGGCCGAGAAGGCAGCGGGCCTGGCCGCCGACCGCTCGCTGCCGTGGCGCATCGTGAGCGCGGTCGCGTTCGTGCCCGCGCTCTACTTTCTCGTGCGCCGCGGCGGCGTTCCGTTCTTCCTGCTGGTGGCCCTCACCATCGGTCTCGGGCTGTGGGAGTTCTACGGCCTCATGTCGGCGCAGGGGCTCCGGCCGTACCGCTGGCTCGGCCTCGCCGCCGGCTTCGCCGTGGCGTGGTTCGTCTACGCCGGGCTGCCGACGCATGCCAATCTCTTCCTGAGCGCGTTCCTGCTCGGCGTCATGTCGCTCGAGCTGTTGCGCCCGCGCGACCAGGGCGTGGCTCCGATGGCGGTGACGCTGTTCGGCGTCGTCTACGTCGGCTGGCTGTCGGCGCATCTTCTCTACTTGCGCGAGCTGCCGGCGGCGGTCGGCCTCGCCTATCCCGTGGGTGCGGCGTTCGTGTTCCTCGTCTTCCTGCCGACGTGGGCCTGCGACACCGCGGCCTACGCCGTGGGCTCGACGTTCGGCCGTCGCCGGCTCCTGCCCACCGTGAGCCCGAAGAAGTCGGTCGAGGGATCGATCGCCGGGCTCGTGGCCGCCATCGGCGCCACCTGGCTCGCGCGCATCTGGTTCGCGCCCTTCCTGCCGGCGTGGCACGTGCTGCCGCTCGGGCTCGCCATCGGCGTCTTCGCCCAGGTCGGCGATCTCGCCGAGTCGCTGCTCAAGCGCACGAGCCGGGTGAAGAACTCGGCCGGCTGGATCCCCGGCCACGGCGGCGTGCTCGATCGCTTCGACTCCGTGTTCTTCACCGCCCCGCTCGTCTTCTACTACTTGAAGCTCGTCCTCTTCGGGAAGCCGTGATGCGCTCGGTGACGGTTCTCGGCTCGACCGGGAGCATCGGCACCTCCACGCTCGACGTTCTCGGCCGCCACCGCGACCGCTGGGCGGTGGCCGCGCTCGCGGCGCGCACCGACGTCGACGGGCTCGTGGCCCAGGCGCGCGCCTTCGAGCCCAAGCTCGTCGCCGTGGCCGACGCCTCGCGGGCCGAGGAGCTGACGGTACGGCTCGCCGCCAAGGGCGTGCGGGCACGCGTCGTCACCGGCTCCGCCGGACTGCGCGAGGCCGCGGCCATGGGTGACGTCGTGGTCAACGCGCTCGTCGGCGCCGCCGGGCTCGCCCCCACGCTCGACGTGGTCGAGCGCGGCGCGCGGCTCGCGCTCGCCAACAAGGAGAGCCTGGTGGTGGCGGGGGAGTGGGTGACGCGGCGCGCGCGCGAGACCGGGGCCGAGATCCTGCCCGTCGACAGCGAGCACTCGGGACTCTTCCAGTGCCTGGCCGGCGGCCGCGCCGAGCAGGTCGAGCGGCTCGTGCTCACGGCCTCGGGCGGCCCGCTGCGCCGCCATCCCGACTGGCGCCGCGCGCGCCCCGACGAGGTGCTGGCGCACCCCATCTGGCGCATGGGACCGCGCATCACCACCGACTCGGCCACGCTCCTCAACAAGGGCTTCGAGGTCATCGAGGCGCGCTGGCTCTTCGGGCTCCCGCTCGAGCGCATCGGCGTCCTCGTCCATCCCCAGGCCATCGTGCACGCGCTCGTCGAGTGGAAGGACGGCTCGCAGCTGGCGCAGCTCTCGCTCCCCGACATGCGGCTTCCCATCCAGATCGCCCTCTCGTGGCCCGAGCGCCTCGAGGCCCCGATCCCGCGCCTCGATCTCGCGGCGCAGGGCAAGCTCGAGTTCGAGGCCGTGGACGCCGCACGCTTCCCGCTCTTCGCCCTGGCGCGCGACGCCGCGGCCGCCGGCGGCCTGGCACCCGCGGTGCTGAACGCCGCCGACGAGGAGGCGGTGCGCCTCTTCCACGAGGAGCGGGTGTCGCTGGGCGAGCTGGCCGACACGCTGCGCGCCGTCGTCGAGGCGCATCCCGAGGGCGCGGCCGACTCGCTCGATGCCATCGAGGCGGCCGACCGCTGGGCCCGCGAGGAGGTGCGGCGGGTCGCCGTCGGATCGTGACCGCGGCTCCCGCGCGCATCCTGGTGGTGCGGCGCCGGGCTCTGGGCGACCTCGTGACGTCGCTCGGTGCGCTCGACGAGCTGGCCGCCGCCTATCCCACCGCCGCCGTCGATCTGGTCATGGACCCGCCGTTCGTGGAAGCGGCGCGCGCCTGGGCGCCGGTGGCGCGCGTGCTGGCGCTGCCTCCGGGAACCGCGGCGCGCCTGCGCTTCGGTCTCGCGCTGCGCCACACGCGCTACGACCTGGCCATCGACCTCCACGCCACGCCGCTCACCGCTCTCCTCACCTGGATGACGGGCGCCCCGCGCCGCGTCGGCCTCGATCTCGCCCGGCGCGCCTGGGCCTACACCGATCGCGTCCCGCGCCTGGGGAGTGCCGCCGACGAGCGCGGTCGCCCGCCCTACGTGGGCGACGCTCTCGCCGCCGTGGTGGCGCGGGCGCTACCCGCGGACGCCCGCCCGCCAGCGCGCGCCGCCGCCCCGGTCGCCTCCGCACCGCCACGGCGCGTGGCGCTCGCGCCCGGTGCCACGTGGCCGGCCAAGGCGTGGCCCGCGACGTCGTACGCCCGCCTGGCGCGGCTCGCGCGCGAGCGCTGGAACGCCGAGGTGACGGTGCTCTGGGGTCCGGGCGAGGAGGAGCTGGCGCGGCGTATCGCCGCCGAAGCGCCGGGCACGCTCGTGGCCGAGCCCGGGACGGTCGTGGATCTCGGCCGGGTTCTCGCCGGCTTCGATCTCCTGCTCTCGGGTGACTCGGGGGCGCGGCACCTGGCGCAGCGCCTGGGCGTGCGCACGGTCTCGATCTTCGGCCCGACCGATCCGTGGACGCAGACGCCGCCCGGAAGCCGGCACCGCTGGCTGCGCTATCCCATCGCCTGCGCGCCCTGCCAGCGCAACGTGTGTCCGCTGGCCGAGAACTACTGCTTGAGCCGCGTCACCGCCGAGGACGTGATGGCGGCGGCCGA
>Ga0075423_10003739_pt1 | contig 14037 bp, 11 predicted proteins | sample SoiMethybrSBSTD2_FD_80114 | JGI IMG/M metagenome (GOLD analysis project Ga0075423, IMG submission 80114) | Bulk soil microbial communities from a Populus tree surrounding site in Tennessee, USA - Soil MetaG P. TD hybrid SBSTD2 | ecosystem: Environmental > Terrestrial > Soil > Tree plantation...
AACAATCGTGACCGGCTGGTTCTGGATGCGAAGAACGCGGCCCAGCACGCTCGGGTCACCGCCAAACTCGCGTTGCCAGAACGCATGACCCACCAGCGCCACCGCTGGTGCGCCTGCGTGCGTGTCGTCCAGTTGAATGGCTCTGCCAAGAATCGGGACGATGCCGTAGGTCTCGAGGAAGTCCTCCGAGGCTTCGGCCACCGTCAGTCGCTGTGGTGTGCCGGTTTCGACTATGAGCGGTACGAAGCCGCTGACCCGTCCCATGCCGGCATGCGAGACGATCGTCGTGAGCGTTCGCCAACCTCGAATGTCGGTCATCGAAGGCCCAGAACGTCTGCCGCCCGGGTGGGCTTCTTCCACGAGCAGAGTCACGAGCTCCTCCGGATGCGGGTACGGCAACGGTCGCAGGAGCGCCGCGTCGATGACGCTGAAGAGCGCCGTGGAGACTCCGATGCCCAGCGCCAGCGTCAACACCGCCACGATCGAGAACGAGGGGTACTGGCACAGCTGCCGAAGTCCGTACCTCACGTCCTGGACGATCGTCTCCAGCACACTTCCACCGCGGACGTCGTAGCCGCGGTCCTGTATCACCGCGAGATTGCCGAATCGGCGCAGCGCCTCCTGCCGCGCCGCGCGGACATCCAGCCCACGGCGGGCGAACTCGTCGGTCCGCATCTGCACGTGAAACTGCAGCTCCTCGCGGATCTCGTCAATGGTGGCGTTGCGTCTGAAGAGCGCCCGCAGTCTCGCGAGCGCGAGCCGAATGACGATCATCGGGACCTCATGACGCTGCTGGTATCCCGGCCGGGACACTAGCCATTCAGTACGTCGGCGACGGCCGTGGTCAGCCGCAGCCAGCTCGCGGTCTCGGCTTCGAGCTGAGCGCGTCCGGTCTTTGTGAGCCGATAAAATCGCGCACGCCGACCGGTGTCGGTCACCGCCCACGCCGAAGCGAGCCAGGCCCGCCGCTCCATTCGGTACAACGCCGGGTAGAGCGAACCCTCTTCGACGCTGAGCACGTCCCTGGACATGTGTTCGAGCCGCACCGCGATCGCATAGCCATGGAGCGGGCCGCCTTCAAGGACTTTGAGAACCAGCATGTCCAGGGTGCCGTGAAGCTGATCGCTGTTGGTCGAGGTTCGCATGCTTAGAACGTCTAATGGTTAGACATTCTAAGCCATGGTCTCCGGCGGGTTCAAGGCATCTATACACGTTCCCACGCCTCCACCGGCCCTGCCCTGATCCGGAACAAGGGATGGGCCGCAGGCCTCGCAACCGCAAGGCACGCGCGATAGACACTCGGACTGCGCGCCCGCAACTTGCGGAGCAGGTGCTCCCACTCGTACTCGAGCTGCCCTGACGTGCAGACGATTGGCGATGGAGCGCGGGCCGGACCCACCTTCGATGGATCGAACGAATAGCCCCGCCGCGAGGCTTCGGACAGCACACAAGCCAGATACCCGTTCAGCGCACGGCGTGGGGTGGCGTGGCACTGAAACCTGCGCAGCTGCGGATGGTGCGTGTAGCCCTTCGTCGCACCGCGGAGCACCGCGCGAGCCAGCAGGGCCTCACGCCACAGCGCGACGAGGCCCTGAGGGTCCAGGTACTTCGGATGCACGGTCCAGAGCCGCATCTGTGCTGTGTCTATTGTGTACTCCCCGACCATCGGGATCGATATCGACCGTAACGCGTTAGGATCGCCGGATGCCAGCGCTCCCCTCGTCCAATCCACAACAATTCGTTCAAGGCGCTCCAGTGCTGCACGTACCCGACGTGACGGCTGCGGCGACCTTCTACCGCGACGTGCTGGGATTCACCTGGGACTTCGGCGACGACACCTATGCGGTCGTGTGGCGCGACAACTCCGCGATTCACTTTGTCAGAGCCGATGACGGGCCGACGGGCGTCCACCTGTTCCAGTGGGTGAAGGACGTCGACTCCTACTACCGGGAAGTCATTGGCCGGGGCGCTGAAACCGCTTCGGCACCCACGGACCAGCCGTACGACATTCGGGAATTCGGTGTGCGGGACATCAACGGCGTCGGGGTCGTGTTCGGCCAGGATATCGAGCCGGCGTGACGTGCAGGGCATGACGACGCTTCGCAGGACATTGCGACAGACGCGCGCGCTCGTGCCGGCCGCGATGTGCGCCTGGGGCCTGACCGTGCTCGCCGGATGGGCCGGTGCCGTCGCGTTGTCCGTCCTGAGCGGCTCGTCATCGATTGCGGAGCTGGCGACGATCTACGTTCCGATCATGATCGCGCCGTTCGGACTTGCCATGACCGTCGTGATGCTGCCCTTCGTGGCCTTTGCCAGTGCGCTCGTGCGGATTCGCCGCGCGTGGGTGGTTCCGTTGGTTGGGTTGGCGTCGGCGCCGTTAGCGATGGTCGGACTGGTCGCCGCCGGGCGGATGGTGTTCGGTGGCAGCCCGCGCATGCGCCCAACGCTCACTGCGGATCTGGCCGCTGTCGTCAATCAACCCGATACCGTCCCGATCCTGATTGCGCTGGGACTCGGCGGAACGCTCCTGGGCTGGTGGGCAGCCCGGATGTTCCGGCCTGGATCGCCGGCCAACCTCGGGATGGGAGCCGACGCGCGCTGATCCGCGATCGCGCGCCCTTCTGTTGCCCGTCAGCCGGATACGTGGGAGCAGGGTTTGTGCTGAAACGCAAGGCATCAGGCCGATCATGAAGTGCATCAGCTGCGACAACGAAGCAAGAGCAGTCTGCAAGTTCTGCGGCCGTGCAGTGTGCGGCGAACATATGCAGGCGAAGCGGTTCGCGACTGGCTTTACGGCCGTGGCTGGCATGCTGAGTACCACCGACAACGCGTTCAGTGTTGAAGATGCTGTGTGGTGTGGAGTGTGTCACCCCCACTACCATCGATCATCCTGAGCTCGGATCAACGGCAGGTATCCCTCGAGGCGTTGGTGATGATGACGCTTCTGCTTGTCGCGCTGCTCGGAAGCGCCGTGTGGCAACCCGACCCCGGCGCCGTCGAGAGGTTCTACGATCGCGCTGGTACGGGGACCGCCCCGATGGGGCTTCCCCAGGCAAAGGGCCAGCTGAGGGAGATTCCCGAACTCCGCCAATTCCTGAATGCCAACGTCGGGATTCACTACTGGTTTCAGGACGAGACAGGCGCGCGACTGACCGAGGAACAAGCGGCGGAAAGGCCCGAGCGCGCCTACATGCTGCACATCCGCGGCAACGTCGACGCATTTCTCACGGTCTGGTTGGTGTCCGACGACGGCGGAAGGGAGTTGACGCCGGTCCAGGGGAGATATAGCGGATATCTCCTGCCTCTCGGGACTGAATACGTCGTGGCGGCTCCGTTGCGGTTTACCGAGAACTCCACGCGCCGGGTGATCCTGGTGTTTTCGCGGTCGCAGACGGAGCAGGTCGTTGACGCGGCCCAGGCGCTGAAGCGACTGGAGGATATTTCCGCTCGGAAAACGCCTGACGGATTGCCGCAGCTCGTTCGCGGCACGGACGCAACGACCGCTGGCCAGCTCGGCACCTACGTGGTCAACCGCCGCGGCGCACCGCTCGCAGCCGCGATTTCATTGCGCTCGAGGTAGATCTGTACTCACTGGCTCCGCAACGCGACCAGCGGATCCATCCGCGTCGCCCGCCGCGCGGGCAGCCACGTCGCGCCGAGCGCGACCGCGAGGAGGACGAACACGGCTCCGGCAAACGTCGCCGAATCCAGCGGCGTGAGGCCATAGACCATCGAGGCGACCAGTCTCGTGGCCATCGCGGCGCCGGCCAGGCCGACGGCGACGCCGATCATCGTCGGTACGAGCGTCTGCAACACCACCAGCCGTGAGACGTCGCGCCCTGACGCGCCGAGCGCGATGCGAATCCCGATCTCCCTGGTGCGCTGGGCGATCGCATAAGCGGCCACTCCATACACCCCGATCGCCGCCATCACGAGCGCCGCGACCGCGAACAACCCGAACAGGACCGCGCTGTCACGCTCGGCGCGAATCGTCTGCGCCACTCGCTCGTCCATCGTGGCCAGCTCCGAAATCACGATATCGGGATTGCTCGTCCAGATCTCCTTGCGCACGGCAGGCGCGAGGCGGACCGGGTCGCGACCGGCCGTTCGCAGCACGAACGTGAGTGCCGTCCAGGTGATGTTGCCGGCGGGCATCTGCGCGAGCGGCGCCATGACGAGTGGCTCGGGGCCCTCGCGAAGCGAGCGGTCCGGCACATCTCGAGTCAGGCCGACGACGGTGAACCCCTCCGTTATCGAGGTGAGTCGCGCACCCACGATCTTCCCGTCGGGGGCGAACCGGCGCTGAAAGGCTTCGTTCACGATCAGGACCCGCTCCGCACCCAGTCGATCCCGGTCGTCGAAGTCGCGGCCGGCGATCACCGGAATGCGCATCGTTCGAAAGTACCCGGGTGTGACGAACGCGATCGGAGTTGACGACTCGTCGCCGGCCGGTCCCCGGCCGTCCACGATGATGTTCATGAGGCGCGACGCGGTGCCCGCGAGCGGCGCGCGCGACACGGCGCCGGCCGAGACGACGCCCGGGATCCGCTCGAGGCGATCTCGCAGCTCGCTGAAGAACACGGCGAAGTAGCGGCTGTCCGCCCTGCGATCGGTGCGGTCGAGCGTGCGCGGAACCGCCGGCGAGACCCGCACCGTCAGCAGGCGATCGGCCTCGAACCCGCGGTCCGTGGTGCTCAGGTTCCAGAGCGTCTGAACCAGCAGTGCGGCGCCGACGACGAGCACGAACGTGACCGCGACTTCGGTGGACAGCAGGACGCGCCGCAGCGTGCTCCGCCCGGTCACGGCCGGCGTGCCGCCGCTGAAGATGCCGGTCAGACGGACTCGCGTGGCGGCAGGAATCGCCGACAGGCCGCACAGCATGCCCGTGACCGCCGCGACGGCGACCGTGAAGGCCAGCACCCACCAGTCGATCGCAATCGTGTCGATATGCGGGAGACGCTCGGCCAGCACCATCCGCGCCACGCCACTCGTGGAGACGGCAAGCAACAGCCCAACGAAGGATCCGACGAGCGCCAGCAGCAGACTCTCGGTCAACAGGAGTCGCACCAGCCGGCCCGGGCGTGCGCCGAGCGCCGTGCGAACGGCCAGCTCCCGCTGGCGGGCGGAGGCGCGCGCCAGCAGCAGGTTCGCGACGTTCGCGCAGGCGACCAGGAGCACGAAGCCGACGGCGCCCATCGCGAGCCAGAGCCGATCGCGTACGTTCCCGGCGAGCCGTTCCTGCAGCGGCCCCGCTTCGAGCCGCAGCCGATCGATCTCCGACTGCGAGAACTCCGGCCTGCCATCGTCGAGCAGACTGGCGGCGGCCTGCCTGTAGATCGCGAACAGCTCGTGCGTGGCGGCGGAGGGGGCCAGGCCGGGCGCGAGCCGGCCGATGACGTTCAACCGGGCCGCAGGCCCAGCCACCCTGATCACGTCCGGCTGCGTGTCGAGACGAACCGAGGCTGGCATCAGGGCGCCAGGCGCCGGGAATCGGAACGTCGGCGGCATGACACCCACGACAGTGACGGGCGTGCCGCTGACCCTGATGGTTCGTCCGATGATCGACGCGTCACCGCCAAAGCGGTTCATCCAGAGCCCGTGACTCAGCAGCGCGACGGCTGGCGCACCGGGGGATGCATCGGCTTCCGCGAAGTTGCGTCCGGCGGTGGGAGCTACACCGAGCAGAGAGAGGAAGTTCCACGTGATGAACGCCGACTGAACCTGCTCGGGCTCACCGCTGGCGACGAGCGTTGCCGGACTCGGACCATTGAACCCGGCAAGGTCGGTCACCGTTCGCGCGCGTTCGCGCCAGGCCGACGTCAACCAGGACTCGACGCTGGTCGCGGGCGAGATGTCGATAAACACCAGCGAGGCGGGGTCGCGATACGGGAGGGGCCGCAGCACCACGGCATTGACGGCGCTGAAGATGGCGGTGTTGGCGCCGATGCCGACCGCCAGCGTCAGGATAGCCACGGCGGCGAAGCCAGGCGAGCGTCTGAGTGCGCGGAGCGCGAAGCGGACATCCTGCCGCAGTTCGTCGAACATGGCCGGAACCGAGCGCGCCATCTTACCAGCTGCTCAGTCCGGCGGCGTGGGCGTTCGCTTTGCGAGTGCGGCAATCGCGATGATCAGCTCCGCGGGATCGACGGGCTTGGCCAGATGCATCTGGAATCCGCTCTGAAGCGCCTGCACGCGGTCTTCGACCCGCGCATATGCGGTGAGGGCGGCCGCCGGGATGTCACGCACACTGCTGTCGCGCGATTGGCGGATACGCTTCATCAAGTCGTAGCCATCGCTATGGGCCATCCCGATGTCGGCGAGCAGCACATCCGGTCGGCTCCGTTCCACGGCCTCCAGCGCCTCCTCGACTGAATCGACGGCGATGACCCGGGCACCGCGGATCGCGAGCACTTCCGACACCATCGCTCTGGCGTCGGCATCGTCGTCAACGGCCAGGATCGAGAGACCGGCGAGGTCCGGCAGTTCCGTGGGGGGGCGGCCGACGTCGGTTGTCGGGTGGGCGCGCCGCTCCACCGCCGCTTCCTGATGGACGATCATCACGGGCAGGCTGACGCGGAACGTCGCCCCCTTGCCGCGTCCTCCACTCGACGCCGCAATCGTCCCGCCGTGCAGCTCGACCAGGTGCCTCACGATCGCGAGACCCAGTCCGATCCCGCCCTGCTCGCGCGTGGTTCCGCTGTCGGCCTGTCGAAAACGCTCGAAGACGTAGGGCAGGAAGTCCGGCGCAATGCCCACGCCGGTGTCGCTGACGACGATCTCGACGTGAGAATTGACACGTTCGAGCCGGACCTGGACGACACCCTGCTTCGAGGTGAACTTGACCGCATTCGACACCAGATTCCACACGATCTGCTGCAGTCGACCGGGATCGCCGGAAATCGGCCCGGCCTGCGGATCGAGGATGGTCTGGACGCGAATCTGCTTGGCGTTGGCCGCGGGAATGACCGTCTCGACCGCCTCCGCTACCACCCGCGGAAGATCGACCGGCTGAATGTTCAAACGGATCTTTCCCGAGATGATTCGCGAGACGTCCAGGATGTCTTCGACGATCTGGGTGAGCGACGTCGCATTCCGCTCGACCGTCCGCAGGGCATGCGGGTGTTTGTCGGCCGGCAGCAGGCCGGATTGGAGCATGCGGGAATAGCCGAGAATCGCGTTGAGCGGCGTGCGCAGCTCGTGCGACAGGGTGGCGAGGAACTCGTCTTTGAGCCGGTTCGCTGCTCGAGCATCCTCGTACGCGCGCGCGTTGTCGACGGCGAGCGCGGCCCGAAACCCCAGCTCCTGCGCGAACCGGAAATCGTCGTTCGTATAGGTTCGTCGTGATTCCGCCGTGGCCAGGGTGAGCGCGCCGAAGGTTCGGCCGCGCGCGGTCAACGGGACGACCATGTAGGACCGGAGACCGAGCGATCGGATGAACGCGATGCGCTCTTCGTCGCCGTGCGCGGATGCGACGATCATGTCGTCGGTGATCTCGTGGACCACGGCCGGTGCGCCGGTGCGCACCACGTGCGGGACGCTGAAGGGCGAGTTCGGATCCTCGTACTTCGACCGGATCGTGCGCGCCAGTTCGATCCTCGCGGGATCGATATGTGCCACCGCCAGGCGTTCGAGTTTGCTCTCGTCGGTCAGAATGTCGACGGCGCACCAGTCCGCGATCGACGGCACGGCCATGTTGGCCACGGTCTTCAGTGTCGTCGCGTAATCGAGAGATGCCGCGAGCACCGTGCCCACTTCGGCCAGGAACGCCGCTCGCTCGGCGGCGCGTTTTCGTTCCGTGATGTCGCGAGCGATCTTGGAGGCCCCGATGACGGACCCGTCGCTCAGAATCGGCGAGAGCGACAACGACACGGGAAAGCACAGGCCATCCCTGCGGCAGCGGATCGTCTCGAAATGCTGTATCCGTTCCCCTCGCCCGATCCGGTCGAGAACCTCCGACTCTTCCTGTTCCCGGCCTTCGGGCACAACGAGGCGAATGGAGCGGCCGATCGCCTCGGCCGCCGGGTAGCCGTACATCCGTTCGGCGGCCTGGTTCCAGGCGGTAATCGTCCCATCCAGATCCATGCCGATCACCGCGTCGTCGGACGATTCGACGATCGCCGCCAGCCGGCGGGCCGTCGCCAGGGATTCGTCTCTGATGGCTTCGAGCTGTCCTTGAGCCTCTGCGGCGCGCTTCTGTTGCGAGATGTCACGAGAGATTTTGGAGATGCCGACGATGCTGCCGTCGCCGGCGCGCAACGGCGAGGCGGTCATGGCGACATCGATCCGGAGACCGTCTTTGCGAACGCGGACGGTCTCGTAGTGTTCGACGCGCTGGCCGGACGCGATCCGCTGACGGACGCCCATCTCTTCGTCGTAACGATCCGGAGGAATGATGATCTGGTTCAGCGCACCAATGGCTTCCGCAGCCGTGTAGCCGTAGAGCCGCTCCGCCGCAGGATTCCAGGATGTCAGGATCCCGTTGAGGTCGATGCTGATGATGGCATCGGCAGACGAGTCGACGATTGCCGCCAGCCACGCCGCGTCGTCGGGCCGTTGGGGGGCCACGGTCTTGGAATCAGACCAGACCAGTTGAGTTGGCGCTCAGATCATCCGTTCGCATCGCTGGAAGACGCCTCTGTCACTCCATGGACGGTGGATTTGCCGAGGGGGCTTCGCCCCTCGGCACGCTACGCTGATTCGCTCTACGAGGTGAACTTCTCCGGGAACTGCTTGACGATGCCGTCGGACAACGCGTCCGACAACATCAGAATGTGCTGGTAGACCTCGTCGAACGCTCGCACATCGTCGTCCCATTTCTTGTTCAGACGCGCGACGACCTCGTTCGTCGTCGTCGACAGGTGCCCCTTCATCAGCTCGACGAGTTTCGCGCGCGGCCAATTCGGATTCGCCTTGGCGAGGAAGTCGGCGATGGCCGTCGCGTTCTGCTGCCACTTCGCGTCGGCTCCCTGTTGTCCCGCCTTGTCGCCCGCTTTCGCCGCCTTGATCAGGTCGACCGCGATCGAGATGTGCTCCTTCAACAGCGTCGTCAGCTGCTGGCCAGCGGCGGCGCCATAGATCTTTCCGACGGCATTGCCGATGTCCTCCTGATTCTTCATCAGGCGTCCGGCGGCCGCTTGCGCGTCCGGCTGGTCGCCCACCGCCGCGATGATGTAGTCGCGGGTCCAGACGACATGGTCGGTCCAGAGTTTCCGCATGTCCTGCCTGAGCGTGACGGCAGAGGTGGTGAGCCCGGGACCGGTACGAAGCTGGCCGGCGGCGGCACTGAATTGCCCCGCGATGCCGGCGACAACGATCGACGCAAGCACGAACCTTCGCATGGCAACCTCCACTGGGGCCTCAGCGACCATGAACCGGCCGATGAGGAGGTCAATTCAGACAATGACCCCGAGGGGCCGTGAGCAAGACCTGTGCCCCGCGCCGCGTCATTCCGATGAGCGAAAGCTGCCGTCCGTCAACTCTCGGCCGGACGCGGGCTGCGACGTCCTTCAATCAGACCAGCGAAGCTGGCGATCGTGGCGACGAGCTCGGCCGGTTCGATCGGCTTCGCCAGGTGCGCCTGATAGCCGGCACGGAAGGCACGCGTTCGATCCTCGGTTCGAGCATAGGCGGTCAGGGCGATCGCGGGGATCGCGCCGCCCGCCTGGGGCGGCAGCCGCCGGATGTGGTGCATCAGATCGTAGCCGTCGACATCCGGCAATCCGATGTCGCTGACCACGATATCCACCTTGTCGACGGGCAGCCTCGACAGTGCGTCCTGGGCCGAGCGCGCCACGAGCACCTCGGCGCCGTAGCCGCGGAGGAACCGCTCGATGAACTCGGACGTGTCCGGTTCGTCCTCCACGACGAGCACCCGGATACCGGCCAGGGAATCGCGCGGATCCGCAGCCTCTTTCGAGACGGCATCCGATCGCGGCTGGTCCGCCGCATGCGCGCCCGCGCTCGACGGCAGGACGACCCTGAACGTGGCGCCCCGACCGATCCCGCCGCTCTCGGCGGTGATCGATCCACCGTGCAGCTCCACCAGATGCTTCACGATCGACAGTCCCAGCCCGAGGCCGCCAAACCGTCTGGTGATCGAGGGGTCCGCCTGCTGGAATCGGTCGAAGATGTAGGGCAGGAAGTCCGGGCGAATCCCGACGCCGGTATCGGTGACGGCGATCGTGACGTCGCCGTCGATTCTGCCCACCCGCACCGAAATCTCTCTCCCCTCCGGCGTGAACTTGATGGCATTCGACAGCAGGTTCCACACGATCTGTTGCAGGCGCCCGGCGTCGCCGGCAATCATCCCGACGCCGGCGTCGAGATCGCGATTGATCGTGATGCGCTTGGCATCCGCGTCCCCTTGAACCGTGTCGATCGCGTCCCTGACCACCGCCGCCAGATCGACGTGCTCGATGTCGAGCCGCAGCTTCCCGGACACGATCCGGCTGACGTCGAGCAGATCGGAAATCAACTGCCCCTGCAGCCGCGTATTCCGGGAGATGACGTCGAGTCCGCGCGCAATCACGTCGGGGCTTGCGTCTGGTTTCACCATCAACTGCGTCCACCCGAGGATGGCGTTCAGCGGCGTCCGCAGTTCGTGCGAGACCATGGCCACGAACTCGTCCTTCACCCGGCTGGCGCGTTCGGCGTCGGCCCGGGCCACGCGTTCGGCCTCGAGCAGCCGCTCGCGCTCGAGCATGGCCTCGCGGCGTTCGACCTCGCGGCGACGCCGTTCGCTGACGTCCCGAAACACCAGCACGACTCCGACGGTGCGGCCATCGCGGCTCCGGATCGGCGCGCCGCTGTCGTCGATCGGGCGTTCGGTGCCGTCGGCGGCAATCAGCACGGTGTGGTTCGCCAATCCGGCCACCGTGCCTTCCGACAGCACGCGCGCGACCGGACTCTCCACCACCCGCCGGCTGTTCTCGTTGACGATGTTGAAGGCGTCCGCGCACGGCCGGCCGCGGGCCTCCGCGAGACGCCACCCGGTCAGCTGCTCCGCGATCGGATTCATGAACACGACGCGGCCCTGCACGTCGGTGGCGATCACGGCGTCGCCGATGCTCTCCAGCGTGGTTTCGAACCACTCGCGCTGCTCGGCGATCGCCTCCTCGGCCCGCCGTTCGTCGGTGACATCGCGGAACACGAGGACGACGCCGATGATGGCGCCGTCGGCGCTGCGGATCGGCGCCGCGCTGTCGGCGACCGGGTGCTCCGCTCCGTCTCGATCGATCAGGACGGTGTGATTGGCCAGACCGACGATGTGGCCCGTGCGCAGGACCAGGTCCGCGGGGTTGTCGACGGCCTTCCGCGTCTTCTCGTTGATGATCCGGAACACATCCGCGAGCGGGCGCCCGATCGCCTCGCTGGCGCGCCACCCCGTGATGGCCTGTGCCGGCTCGTTCACGTAGGTCACGCGGCCGTCCGGATCGGACGCGATCACGCAATCGCCGATGCTCCCGAGCGTGACCCGGAACCATTCGCGCTGCGCCTCGAGCTCCCGCGCGATCTGTTTCTGTTCGGTGATGTCGCGGGCGATTTTCGCGACGCCGACGATCCGGCCATCGCTGTCGCGGATCGGCGACACCGACAACGAGATGTCGAGGGCCCGCCCGTCCTTGGTCAGGCGTACGGTTTCGAAGTGATCGAGACGCCCGCCGCTCCGGATGGTGGCGAGGATCTCGTCCTCCTCCGACTGGCGGTCCTCCGGGATCAGGATGCGGATCGAGCGACCGACGAGCTCGTGGGCCTCGTAGCCGAACAGCTCTTCGGCTCTGGCGTTGCAGGACTGGACGATCCCATCGAGGTCCTTCGAGAGAATCGCGTCATCTGACGATTCGACGATGGCCGCGAGGTAGGCCTGCGCCCTGCGCGCGCGCTTCTGTTCGGTGATGTCGCGGGCGATTTTGGAGGCCCCGATGATGCGGCCGGAGGCGTCGCGCACCGGCGAGATGGTCAGCGAGACGTCGATCCGGCGCCCCTCCCTGGTCACCCGCACGGTCTCGAAATGTTCGACGCGCCGCCCGTTACGGATACGGTCGAGGATGTCGTCTTCTTCGCTCTGGCGTTCAGGAGGTATCAGAATGCGAACCGGCTTGCCGACGAGCTCGGCCGCCGGATAACCAAAGATACGCTCGCCCGCGGCGTTGCAGGACTGGATGATGCCGTCGAGATCCTTCGAGAGAATCGCGTCTTCCGAAGACTGGACGATCGCCGCGAGATACGCCTGGGCCGCTGCGGCCGATTCGTCGTACATGCCGTGCCTATCCGGCATGCAAGGTCGTGCCACCCCTCATGGCTGAGCCTGCCGTAACCGGGGACGCACCGGGGTCAGTGTGGGGTCTGACCCCGGTCTGACCCCGGTCTGACCCCGGTCTGACCCCGCTCCGTCCCCTAGGCAGCCGCCGGACTCTGGGCGCAGTTCAAGGTCCACGGGATCCCGAACTGGTCCGTCAGGACGCCGAACCGAACGCTCCAGAAGGTGGACTGCAGCGGCATCTCGATCGTGCCGTTCTCCGCGAGCGCCTCGAACAGCCGCTCGGTGTCGGCCGCATCGGCGGGTTCGAGGAACATCCGAAATCCCTTCGGAGGCTCGTAGCCTCCCGGCGGCTGATCCGCTCCGGCGACGGTGACGCCGCCGATCGTGATCGAGGCGTGCATGATCTTCGTTCCCCACTCGGGCGGCACGTCGCCGGCCATTGGCGAATTCGCGTAGGGAAACGCCGGCCCTCTCGTCGCGCCGAGCCGCTCCTCGTAGAACCGGAATGCGGCCTCGCACTGTCCGTCGAACGAGAGATAGATCTGAAGTGGTGGGGTCATGGGCGCTCATCTTCGCCCGAGCGACCGCTCACAATCAACCGGCGTGAGTGGGACGCCAGGGCCTTCGAAAAAGACCCTGGCGATTGCTCTCCTACTCCCCGACGACGTTCACGAACCCGAACATCCAGTCGTTGAGGAAGTGCGTGCGGTTCATGCAAATCACCAGGTAACGGCCGCTCTTCAGGAACTGATAGGTGATCAGCTGACCGTTGGAGGTCGGACCGGCGGGCACAGTGCCGCCGTTGAGGAACTGAATGCCTCCGGCCGACGAGCGCCGATCCTCAGGCGACCACACGCGATTGTCAGGATGCGCGTTGGTGAGGTTGGGCCGCGCGAGGATCACCACATCGTCGTGGCCGTCCTTGATCACGTGCTCGGCATTGGCGTTCTCGGCGAGCAGGTTGCACGGATGCAGGGCGGGATCGGCGATCTCATTCGGATCCTCCCCGCGGCACAGGTACTGTCCCAGCGCGTCGCGGGTCGTATCCTTGCTGACCTCGTAGATCGCGAACCCGTGTCCGCCGCCGTGAATCTGGAACGTCACCTCGCCGCCCTTCGCGATCGTCACTTCTTCGGGCGTCAGATGATGAAGCTTGTATGAGCAGGGATCGGCCGGACCGCCGATGCCGCCGGCCTGGAGGCACGGCGCCCCGCCGATTGGACCGGTCGGCAGCACGCCGAAGTCGACGGTCGCCGACGCCGCCGCCGGACGATTGTGCGTGAGATCGCCATTCTGCGCGTACGCCGCGGCCGGAGCGGCCAGCACCGCTGCCGCGACGAGCCAGCTGTTCACTCGCATGCGTCCTCTCCTCCTTCGCAAATGCAGCCCTTCGGATCGTTCGCGCGGACGCACTCCTCCTGAGATGTCGACCTGACATCGTCATGCCGGGGCGCCGCCGCTTCGTGGACCGCGGAAACCAGTTGGAGCAGCAAGAACGCCGCCAGTGACGGGCGGCATGACGCAGCGGAGAACCGCGGCGTTTCGAGGCGAGTGCTATGTGCGAGTGGACGGGGTGCGACGGGGAACGAAATGAGTCACGAATTCAGTAAGAGGGAAACCTCTGTCAAGGGACAAGGGATAAGGGACAAGGGACAACCGGCAATTCTCAGCTGGAATTGGAAGGTTCTGTCTTTGTCCCTTGTCCCTTGTCCCTTGACTAGCGTAAGTACCCCAACGCCTTGAGCCGGTCCATCACGCGCGGTGGAATCGGGGCG
>Ga0075423_10003741_pt1 | contig 14034 bp, 12 predicted proteins | sample SoiMethybrSBSTD2_FD_80114 | JGI IMG/M metagenome (GOLD analysis project Ga0075423, IMG submission 80114) | Bulk soil microbial communities from a Populus tree surrounding site in Tennessee, USA - Soil MetaG P. TD hybrid SBSTD2 | ecosystem: Environmental > Terrestrial > Soil > Tree plantation...
CATCCCACCTGGCGAGGATGAATTCGCGCCGGAACGCGGCATGCTGGTGGTCCATAGCACCGACGACGACGAGGTCTGGGATGCAGTGGAGCGGATCACGCATAATCAGATCGTCCATGTCTATTTCAACGGTCAGCTGGAAAACTACCTGGCCTGGGCGGAGGCAACGTCGGCGAAATGAGCTGCGATGGAAGTAGCCGCCCTGGATATTGCGATCATCGTCCTGCTGCTGATCATCTCGGCGGTCGGTATTGCGACACGCTACTTTCGCATGCCCTACCCGATCGCCCTGCTGATCACCGGCACGGTCCTGGGCCTGCTGATACGCGGCCCGCTGCCGTTCCTGAGCGACCTAGCACTGCAAGAGATCCCGTTCACGCCGCACCTGATCCTGGTGCTGTTTCTGCCGGCGCTACTGTTCGAGGCCACGCTGCACATCGAGGTCACGACGCTGCGCAAGACCCTGCTGCCGATCGGCCTGCTGGCGGTCCCCGGCGTGGCGTTGACGGCTGGGATCGTCGGCGCGCTAGTGCATTGGGGCGTCGGGATCGAATGGCCGACGGCGCTGCTTTTCGGCGCGATCGTCGCCGCCACCGACCCGATCGCGGTGCTGGCGATCTTCAAGCGGCTGGGCGCGCCGCACGATTTGGAAGTGCTGGTCGAGGGCGAGAGCCTATTCAACGACGGGACTGCGGTGGTCCTGTCGCGCATTCTGCTGGGTGTCGTGCTGGCGGGGACGTTCGATCCGCTCCAGGGGCTGCTGAACTTCATACTGGTCGTTGGTGGCGGCGTGCTGATCGGAGTGTTCGCCGGCATGTTGGTCTCGCGCCTGACGGCCAGGATCGACGATCACTTGATCGAGATCACGCTGACCACGATCTTGACCTACGGCACCTTCGCTGCCGCCGAGGCGCTGCATATCTCGGGTGTGATCGCCGTGGTCGCGGCCGGCCTGGTGCTGGGCAACCTCGGCGCGCGGCACGGCATGTCGCCAACGACACGCCTGGCACTGATGAACTTCTGGGGCTACGTGGCCTTTCTGCTGAACTCGGCGATCTTTTTGCTGATCGGCTTGCAGGTCGATCCGCTCCAGTTGATCGCCGTCCTGTGGCCGATTCTGATCGCGATCGGCGCGGTGCTGTTGGCGCGCGCGGTCGTCGTGTATGGGCTAGGACTGGTAGTCTTGCCGCTGCCGCCGGTGCTGCCGCGTCGCTGGCTCCACACGTTGTTCTGGGCCGGGCTGCGCGGTGCCGTCAGCCTGGCGGTCGTGTTGAGCCTGCCGATCAATCTGCCGGTGCGTCCGCTGCTGCTCAACCTGACCTTCGGGGTGGTGTTGTTTACGCTGCTGGTGCAGGGGCTGACGATGGAGCCGCTGCTGCGCCGGCTGGGTATCGCAGGCGGCGACCCGCAGCAGCAGGTCTACCGAGCACGCCGCGCGCAGTTGCTGATGTTGCGCGCGGCCTGGCGCGAGCTGCGCCGGCTCGAGGATGACGCGGTGCTGTCGCCGCGCGTCTTTGCGCAGCTCGATTCGCTCTATCGTGTAGCGGGGCAGCGCATCGACAGCCAGCTCGATCATTTATACCAGAACCAGGCGTCGCTCGAAGCCCAGGAGCTGCGGCTCACCGGCGAGCATCTGCTATTGATCGAGCGCACAACGCTCCAGGATTTGCAGCACCAGGGGCTGGTCGATAGCGACACGGCGCGGCAGCTGGCCGACGACATCGACGTGCGGCTGGTCGCGCTTCGCTCTGATGACAACGTGAAGCGTGAAACGTGAGACGTGAGGCGTGAGGCGTGAACCGCTGAGGGTGCTGAGGAGGTGGAACCGCTGAAGCGCTGAGGAAGATGAGCGCGCTGAGGAGCCGGAACCGCTGAACCTCTGAAGTGGTGAGTTGGCAATCGGCTATCTCTAATCTGCAATCTGCAATTGGCTATCGGCTATCGGCTATCGGCTATTCAGACAGCCAGGAGGATGCGATGATGACATCTGAAGATGTTCTAGCGTATCTGGAGCGTGTGATCGCCGAAGATTACCAGTCGCGGAACCGCGCTGGGCTGCGGAACTCGCAGTTGGCGGCGGGGGTGCTCATGGCCGCCGCGAACAATGCCGGCGACAAGGCGACGGCGTATCGATTTCGCGTCTTGGCGGCCGAGGCGGCTAATAAGAACGAGGAGCTTGGGGGCGAAGACTGAGCTATGGATCCACGAAAGAGCCAGCGCGGGCCGGCGATGAGCCTGGGCGAGTGCCAGGTGGCGCTGGCAGTGGCACGACAGGAGCTGGCGGAGGTGCAAGATCGCTACCTGCGCGCCGTCGCCGACCTCGAAAGCATTCGCAAACGGGCAGAGCAAAACGCCGCAGTGCAGACGACGCGCCGGCTGCGCGACTTCAGCGCGCGGCTGCTCGAAGTCGTTGATAACCTGGAGCGAGCGCTCGTCCACGCGCCGCCGGGCGATGCCCTGCGGCCAGGGGTGCAGGCGACGCTCCAGCAGTTGCTGAACGCATTACGCACGGAAGGGGTGCTGCCGATTCCGGTCGCCGTCGGTGCGCCGTTCGATCCGCAGCTTCACGAGGCGGTCGCCGGCCATGTGGCGGATGTCGCGCGCGAGACGGTGGCGGAGGTTACGCAGACCGGGTACACCTTCGAGGGGCAGGTGCTTCGCCCGGCGCGCGTGGTGGTGGCGCTGCCGCCGACGACCTAGTCCGATTGCAGATTGCGGATTGCAGATTGCAGATTGCCGCTGGCGCATCTGGAAGCCATTGGCTTCACCGGTTAGTGTTCTTCGATTCCCTTGGGATACCGAATGATTATACATACAGCCATATGTACGTGATGCAGCGAGAACGCAACTATACGTTACCCTTTTGGGCAAGCACGTAGCCCCGCTGACTTGGGTGTTCAACGTCAGGATAAGGCGCTCGTTGAATGACCGCCTTGATAGTGAATTGTGCCTGCGCCAATGCGGTTGTGACCTGATCTACTGACAAGAAGCAAAAATCAAGATCAACCGGTTGTTGCCACCATTCATCAAGATGCACAACATGCTCACCGATATGAAAAGCAACTAAGACGAAGCCAGACGGACGAAGCACACGCCACCACTCCTGGAAGGTGGGGACAAGCTCATCCTCGGTCAGGTGAATAATACTATAGAACGCGTTAATGCCGCCAAACATCGCGTCAGCTACGTCAAGCGAGCGCATATCTCCCTGATGGAACGTGAGCGTGGGGTAGCGGCGGTGAGCCTGGGTGATCATGCCACCAGAGAGGTCAAAGCCTGCCACTTGAACACCGGACGCGGCCAAAAAGGCAGCAACATGACCGGGGCCACAGCCAAGGTCAGCCACGGGACCAAGAGTTCCCACTTGCTCGGCGAATGCGTGGAGGAGTGCCCGATCGAGTGGCTTATCAGCTAACTCATCTGCGATACGAGCCGCATAGTCAGCAGCAACTCGGTCATAACTTGTCGAAATAGACAAACCCTTCTCCATAGTGTAACCAGATACACATCGAAACGTTCGATTACTATTCCCACTCCGCATCATCCCAAGAACTGAGTGTCACGATATCACCGTCGAGGAGCTGATCATCACCAGCGGCGGCCATCGCACGGAATTGTTCTTCCCATCCGTGCCGTGGATGGTGGAGTGGGCGTATCACTTGGTTGGGCAGGTATATCAGTTTATGCCAAGATTTCCGCAATCGCCAGTTTGAGCGTCGGCAGCACGCTACTGCTGATCGTTTGGTCAAACTCGTAGGTGTGTTTGGTGCCATACTGTCCATGTCGTGGCATGGTATATTGTTCAAGGACGCGATTGTCTACATCGATCAGCCATACTTCGGCGATCCCAGCCGCAGCATAGCGTGGCAATTTCTCATCCCGATCATAGTCGATCGAGGTATCGGCGACTTCAATGACTAGGACAATATCATCTGGCCCGGGTAAGGCCGAATCATAGTAATCCACGCGCGGTTGCAACAGGGCAATATCGGGTTGCGGCTCAGAATAATCGGTGAGCTGTATCGGATTTTGAACGCTCACAATGGCAGCGCCGCCGATCTGTTGGGTGATGCGCGTATTCAAGCGATTGACAATTGCCACATGGCGCGATCCGATCGGGCTCATACGACGTACCTCACCATCAATTAACTCGACCCGATCATCTTCCGCGAGAATACCGGTTTCGCGCATGCGTGCGTAATCGGTGATGGTAAATTGCCAGCGAGCGATCTGTACGGCCATGAGCATCCTCCAGTGCATGTGGTGCATCGTGCGGCCACATTCAGCGCTGTTCATGATAGCACAGGCTGGGCGAACAGGGTGCAGGATTTTGCAGCGAGTGGGTGAGTAGTGAGCACAGGAGCGGCGGCCGAAGGTTTAGCGATACCGCCGAGGCGCACCGTCGCTACGTTTCAAACAACCAACGATCTCGCGCGCCGAAGGTGGTCGGGCTGCATGGGCGTGTTTGGCCTCGTCGCCTTTGGCTCGGCAACGTTCTTATGTACTGATTTATGATGAGGTTTCATCGCGGTGCTTGTCGTGGGTATCGGCTGAAACGTGATCGCGCGCAGTATGCGCTCGCTGCTCGATGAGAGCCTCAATCTCTTGAATCAAGCGTGGCAGGTTGGGCTGGGTAAAGCTTAATCCTGGCGCAGGTAGGCGATGATGTTTGATATCGGGTGGGATGTGTTTATGATGTGGATGCGTGACCTGAAGTGCTGAGTCATTTGGATGGGGTTGCGGATCGTACTAGTACAGCAGCTCGTCGGCTTGCCAGGCTTGGTAGCCATATCCATCGATGACCATCGGGAGGCGCTCAAAGGTGAGTCGTTCACGGATAATCAGACGGATATCATCATCAAAATAGAGCTCACCAGCGACACGCGCCAACGTTGCACCGTAGCGCACAAACAGTAAGGTTGAGCGACGAATAGCCGGAAACTGCTCAGCAAGCGTGTAGACGAACAGTTCGTAGTCTTCCGGCGTGCGCAATGGGTTCATTATGCCGCAACCCGAATCAAGCCGGCGAGGCTGGGGATGTCGTGTTGGAGTCGCTGCACCTCGTTGCGATACTCGGCTTGGCGCGCCAGCCAGGTTTGGTAGACGCTGGCCCATTCACTAAAATCGAGCACCCAGCTCGCATCAGCAGGCTCTTCACCACTGATGTAGGCGGCGTAGAAGGTTTCGGAGCGGACGCCGTACTTCCGCTCGAAGGCCAAGCTGGTTTCCTCAAGCGCATGGATATCGGCGAGCAGATCATATAATCGCATAGATCACCTCCAGGCATGATTATACTATAGGACACGACCGGATGACAAAGGTATAGGAGCGTTGAAGAGCGACAAGGTGCGGATTGCGGAACGGCGTGGATGCCTAGCTTGGCGGCGGCTCAACGGGTTGGGCATCAGCCGCCACTGAAGGCGCGCAGCATACGAAAGCGCTAAAATCGCGGCGATCTTGTGCGCAACGCGGCGTCGGCTGGAATGACGGGGTGGGCGTCACTCGCTGGACTCTCGGGATTTCCCAGGCAACGAAGCAAGCCTATCGGTCGCGGTGTATGGCGTGGGGAGTTTGACCACTTCCCACTTGCTGCCGGGCATGAAGATGGCGCTTGCAGGAATGCGGTCTTGAATCTCGCGAATGACGAGATGCTCGCGTGTTCCTAGGTCACGCAGCACCCACTGCTCCAAGTACTTTCTGGCCCCGACTTCACCATTGAGCATGAAGTAGATGTTGTCGAGTACGTCCTGAACAGTTGTGTTGCTAGCAATCTCAATGAACTGTGTCGATGTCGCTTTCGACTTGAGATTCAGATCGACTGGCACGATGATATTGCTGCTTGTGCTATTTCCTTTCCAACAAAAACACGGGATGGCTGACCACCGCACGCTCAAACTCCTCAAGTGAAGATTCTGCAGTGACGCCAAAGAAGCGCGCGAAGGGGTTGCCGCCCTTGACTTCTTCTTGCAAAACGAGGGCCGCCTCGCTGGGCGGCAGTTCGATTGCTTTGACCGTCTCAGAACGACGCCCACGCGTCAGCATGGCCTCGCCTGCGGCCCGCAGATTGCGCACCCAATCCACTATGCCATACGGAGAGCCCACATAGCGCTTCCCATTGCGCTGAATAATCGCTAGCGGGACAGTACGCGGCTGCCCGCTTTTGCGCCCACGCACCGTGAGCAGGTACATGGGGTAGTTCCCAAAGAACATGAAAGGTCCTACCAGTTTGAGGCCCACACGCATCAGGGCGACTACCAGAACATTGGCCGCACGTACAAACCTCGGTGCATGAGATGTTTTTGCCATATTCTCCTTCTCATTCTATGAATACGTTGTCGTCGTGATCAACAATGCTGTTGTGTTCGATGAATAGCTCTGCTCTAAACGCTAATCCAGCCCAATGTTATTAAAGAAAAGAAGCTTTGCCATGCGTCCGTCTCTCGGTCATCAGACTTCTGAAGTGCTGTCCATGCTCGTCGCCCACTGGTGATGGAGGTCGGCATAGTGGCGTTCCCAATGTCGCCGAATATCCGCCTCTGGTGTGCCGTCGTCGTAGGCAGGGGAGATCAGCGGTGCCGCATGGCTGATCTGGATGAGCACGATCGCGTGAATGACCGCACGGGAGCCACGCTGGCGGTAGAAGGTCACGATGGCATCATACTGCGCGCCAGCCGTGAGCACTTCGGCGGTCCCCTTAAAGCGATAGCCTTTGCGGGCAAACGGATCGACAACATTCACTTCTACGTGGGGATTGTGTCGAAGGTTGGCAATCGTACCAGGTGAATGGATATCTGCAAAGACGAGATGATCGTCATCCCAAGCGGTGGTCGTGCCCTTGGGTGATAGATTGGGCGTACCATCGGGACATACAGTGGCCACAAAGCCCAATCGTTGCTCGTCGAGCATCCGTTTCATCGCGGGCGTGAGGATCGCCATCGCACTCTCCCGATGATTGGCAGATAGCGGTTGCTAGACGATACCTAATGCGTGCAGATGCTGCTCTAGCAGGGAGACAACCAGCCGCGCATCGTTTGGGCGAGGCTTTGTCCAGCACTGGAGGCTATCGTTGAGGTAGAAGATCGCTTCCCACAACGCGACGCGCTGGCGTGAAACAGGAGCGTGGGACTCGTATGCGGCGAGAAAACTTTCGTTCAGCGCCGCGATTCTGGTACGTCGGACGGCGACTTCCGCCTCATCGCGGGTTCGGATACGCTCGTCGTACAGCCCGTTGTCCATCGTCGCAGCGCGGAACAGCGCGATATCGAAGGCAGGCTCGGCCATGCAGCAGTAGTCGAAGTCGATAATGCTGACCTGCTTGCCGGCGATCAATACCTGCTCTGGCCGAAACGCGCCGTGGCTAGGAACGAGTGGGTCGGCAGCGACAGCCGCTTCCAGAGCGCGCAGCCGTTCGACCAACCGGTCTACGGCGGCAATAGCCTCCGGGAAGGGCACGCGCAGATCGGTGAGTTGCTCCGCCGCCTCGGCAAAGCCCTGGTTCCAGGTCGTGAGCCCATCCACTGTCGCACCACAGCGGTGAAAGGCGGCCAAAGCGACTCCAGTGGCATGAAACACCTCGTGCAGCGCCAGCTGATCTGCCGGGTCGTCGCTCAGCAGCAGCGCACCCAGGAGCTTTTCCAGGTCGCGCTCCTCGGGCACTGGCCCCATCAGGGTTGCCTGCTGGTCAGCGAGGTAGGCCAACGGCTCGGGGACACGCACCAGCGCACTTTTTTGCAAACCTGCGTTCCAGACGGCGCGCATCCCGACGAAGGTGTTATACCCGATGTCGTCGCTGTACACCTTCAGGATGACCGTGTCGCGCCAGCTCTGCCCGCTACCTTCGACGCCATAGTCAAGCTTATAGCGGATAATGGCGCTTTTGCCTGGCTTGTTGAGCAACACCTCGGGTATACAGGAACGGATCGACACATCCTCGTAGCCGGTGGCCTGTGCGCGTAGGGCCTGTTCGAGCAGCGGGCGGGCCTGCTCGGCGTCGGTGAGTGCCTTGAGCGAGTGCAGTTCTTTGTCCTTCTTGGAACGCCCGCGTTTACACAGCAGCCCAACCTCGGGTAGCCAGCAGTGCCAGTCGCTCGACTCGAGCGGCGTGGTCGTTGCGGGCTGGTCGATGGTCGACAGCCCTGGCGCGCTCAGCGTCACCCGTATGGGGATGCGTCGTTCGCCATCGGCATCGGCGACGGTCAGCAGCCAGTTGCGCCCCCACTCGCCATTCGTATCCTTGAGATGCAGGAGATCGATGGCGCAGTCGCGCAGCGTGAGCGCCCCAGAGGCAAACTCCGGAACATGGCGGTTCAACGCCAGCATCACTTGATCAGCGTCAAGGGCGGCTGCCAGCCAGGGCGGGATGGCGCTGAACTGACGCACCGCCTGCACTGCATCGGGGTCGTGCATGATGATCGGCTCGCTTGAAATCGCCACAAGCTCACTCCTTTATGCCGTCGTCAATCTGTAATGGGCAAGTTTGCCGTTTCCGAGAACGCCAACTAGGAAGCCATTGTACCACACGCTACGCGCTGTCTTGCGAGCATTTGCGTGTTTGGGTTGGTTCAGCGCATGGGTTCACCACGCGGCGGGTGCGGCGCGCGGCTGCAATCGGCTGCATGACGTGTTAGGCGTCATAGCGACTTCGTTAGTATCGATACGATCTCTCCGGACGGACGATTGATGAGCTCGGCCAGCTCCCACCCACACTTCTGGTAGAAATCAACAGCGCGACCGCCAGTAGCTACCCACGCCCGTGAATATCCGTGGTGACGAGCCCACGACTCGAGCGTTCCCATGAGTTGGCCACCGACACCCATGCCGCGCCGTTGGACTGCAACAATCATCCCGAGCACCCATGGCGAACGATCGCGTCGTTCTTCGATGTCGAACTCTCCTAGACCAACGGCACCAACCGCTTGACCAAGATTATCAATAGCCACCCAAGTGACAGGAAGATCGTCGCGGCCAGCCTCGCGCGAGGTGACGTCAACCCACCAATCGAGACTATCTGGCTCCGGTGGATGGCCCCACTCTCGCCAGCGCATCTCACCAATAGCTGAGACAAGGTCGGGGTTATCGGCCAATAGTTCGACCGAGACGACTGGGGTGGAGGAGATCTGATCTTGGCTGTCGCTCACATCAACTCCCGTGCGCTAACGCGAAAATAGCCGATAGCCGATAGTCGATAGCCATCGCCAGGTTCATTGCTGCGCTCGGTCATTCTATCATAGAGGATCTGTCATCTCCAAACAGGCGCTGATCTGCTCTGCGACATAGCGGACGTTCGCCGACGTGAACAGGGTGTAGTGATTGCCAGGCACTGTATAGATCTCCACGCCGGCACGGGCCCGCGCGCCCCAGCCCAATGTGCGGTCTGGCGGCAGCTGAGGGAGGGGATTGCTGGCGCGCAGCAAGCTGATGCGTCCTGGGTATGCCTGGGGGATGTAGCTCACCATCGCGTGGATGTTCAGCTTGTAAACCGTGAACAGCCGTTGAATCTGGGACAGCTCGAGGTCCAACGGCAGCACATGGACCTTGCGCGCCTGCTCAAGAACGTACAAGAGCTGCTGAGTGGGTGTCTGGCAGCGGAGGTCGGCTATCGAGAGGTCTTGGCGCTCTAGCTCGAGACCGAGATCACGAGCCAGATCGACGAGGAGCAGGGTATCATCGATCGCCAGTAGTGCGTCGGCATATGCCACCGTGTCGATCAATATCAACCGATCGATCGCCTGCCCTTGGGCATGGAGCTGTTGAGCCATTTCAAAGGCCACCGTCCCACCCATCGACCAGCCGCCAAGCCGATACGGGCCTTCTGGCTGAATTGTACGAAGCGCTTCGATATAGTGCGTCGCCATCGTCTCGATGCGCTCGTCGGGTGCCACGCCTTCATCCAGCCCTATGGATTGTAATCCATAGAATGGCAGATCGTCGCCAAGATGCCGGGCCAGCTCGCTATAACAGAGCACGTTGCCGGTGGACGGATGGACGCAGAAGAACGGCAGCTTCGAGCCATTGGGCTGAATGCCGACCAGCGGCGAGCGCTGCGGCGCAGGCGCTTGCTGGCGCAGCAGCCGCGCGAGATGCTCGACTGTCGGGCTCTGAAAGAGCACCGCGAGTGGGAGCGTCTGCGCGAATCGCTGCTGAATGCGCGACATCAGCCGCACCGCCATGAGCGAATGCCCGCCGAAGCTGAAGAAGCTATCGGTGACGCCGACCGGCCGCACGCTGAGCACGTCTTCCCAAATCTGAACGAGCTGAAGTTCCAGCATATCGCGCGGCGCGATGTAGTCGCCGCTGCGTGCGGCTTGCGCCAGATCGGGCGCGGGCAGGGCTCGCCGATCGATCTTGCCGTTGGACGTGAGCGGCAATGCTTCCAGGCATACAAAGGCAGCCGGGATCATGTAGGCGGGCAGGGTCGTCTGTAGCAAGGCGCGCAGATCGGGGATCAGGGTTCGGGGATCAGGGGTCAGGAGATTCGGTGTCGGATCTCCTGACCCCTGATCCCTGATCCCCGACCCCTGGACAACATACGCCACGAGCCGCGTATCGTTGGGGAGATCCTCGCGCGCAAGCAGCACGCAGTCGCGCACGAGCGGATGCTGGCGCAGCGCCGTCTCGATCTCACCAAGCTCGATGCGGAAGCCGCGAATTTTGACCTGATGATCGATCCGCCCCAGGAATTCGATGCTGCCGTCGGCGTGGTAGCGCGCGAGGTCGCCGGTTTTGTAGAGCCGGGTTCCGATTGCAGATTGCAGATTGCAGATTGCAGATTGGGCTAATCTACAATCTGCAATCTGCAATCTGCAATCACCGAAGGGGTTCGGCACGAAGCGCGCGGCGGTCAGGTCGGGGCGGCCGAGGTAGCCGCGAGCGAGCTGCACGCCGCCAATGAAGAGTTCGCCGGGCACGCCGATCGGCGTGTGCTGGAAATGTGGATCGAGGATGTAGATCTGCGTGTTGGCGACCGGGCGACCGATCGGTACGCTATGCGTGAACTGCGCCCGCTCACAGGCCCAAAACGTAACATCGACGGCTGCTTCGGTCGGGCCATAGAGATTATGCAACTCGGCGTCCATGTGTGTAAAGAATCGCTGCTGGAGGCCAGCGGGCAGCGCTTCGCCGCTACAGATCACGCGCTTCAATGATCGGCAGGCTTCCAGCCCTGGTTGTTCCAGGAACACCTCCAGCATCGACGGCACGAAGTGCAGCGTCGTGATCTGAGAGCGAGCAATCAGCTGAACGAGGTACGCGCCATCCTTATGTCCGTCGGGCCGCGCGACCACAAGCGCTGCGCCGGTCATCAGCGGCCAGAAGAACTCCCAGACCGAGACATCGAAGCTGAAGGGCGTCTTCTGAAGCACGCGATCCGAGGCGGCGAGCTGGTAGGCATCCTGCATCCAGCGCAGGCGATTGTAGATGCCGCGGTGGGTGTTCATTGCGCCTTTCGGCCAGCCGGTCGAGCCCGAGGTGTAGATCACGTAGGCCAACTGATCGGCTGTGATGTCGCGCGTGGGCGGTCGCGCCGATGCCTGGGCGATGACGGGCCAGTCGGCTCCTAGATTTACGATTTTGGATTTACGATTTACGATTGGCCTGTCAGATTCTCCCAAATCGTCAATCGTAAATCGTAAATCGTCAATGCTTTGGTGCGTGATCAGCACGCGCGCCTGGCTGTCCGCGAGCATATAACGTAGCCGCTCCAGGGGGTACGCGGGATCGAGCGGCAGATAGGCAGCACCCGCTTTCAAAATGCCGATCAACCCGACGACCAGCTCCAGTGAGCGATCCATGCAGATACTAACGCGCGCCTCCGGCCCAACCCCGAGCCGTCGCAGATACTGCGCCAAACGATTGGCTCGCTGGTCGAGTTCCTGATAGGTCAGCTGCATGTCCTCGTATACGACTGCGACGGCGTCGGGGGTTTCGACAGCCTGCGCTTCGATCTCATCAAGGATGCAGCGATCAGGTGGATACGCCGCTGCGGTGTTGTTCCAGGCCGATAGCAACTGATGGCGTTCGGGCTGACTCAGCAGCGGCAAGGTCGCCAGCCGCGCTGTTGGATCGGCGACAATCCCCTGGAGCAGCACGCGCAGATGGCCGGCCATGCGCGTGATCGTCGGCGCGTCGAACAGCGTGGTGTTGTATTCTAGGGAAGAGGTTATCTGCTGCGCATTCGCGCTGATCGATAGCGAGAGATCGAACTTTGCGGCCCGCTGGTGCATCAGAACCGGAGCGAGGTGTAACCCCGCTCGTTCCTGGGCCGGCAGCGCGGCGGGCTGAATGCTAAACATCACTTGAAAGACCGGCTGGCGACTCAGATCGCGCCGGGGCTGAAGTTCCTCGACTAATTTCTCGAATGGCAGATCCTGGTGCGCGTAGGCACCGAGGCAGACCTCGCGCACCCGCGCCAACAGCTGCTGAAATGTGGGATTACCCGCCAGATCGGTGCGCAGCGCGAGCGTGTTCACAAAGAAGCCAATCAGCGGCTCGATCTCCATGCGCGTGCGATTGGCGATCGGTGCCCCTACTACTATGTCGGCCTGCCCGGTATAGCGGAAGAGCAAGGTCTGGAATGCGGCCAGCAATGTCATGAATAAGGTGGCATCCGCGCGCTGGCTCAGGCGATTGAGCCCTTCGCTCAACGGCGTTGGCAGCTCGATTGTGTATAGTTCGCCGTCGTGGGTTTGGATGGGCGGGCGCGGGCGATCAGTCGGCAGTTCGAGCGCGGCTGGCGCGCCAGCTAATTGTTGCCGCCAGTAGGCCAGTTGGGCCTCCAACACCGCCCCCTGGAACCATTGTCGCTGCCAGACCGCAAAATCGGCGTATTGAATCGGCAGCGCCGGGAGCGAGACGGATGTCCCGGCGGCAGCGGCGGCGTAGATCTCGATCATCTCTTCGATGAAGAGCGCGACCGACCAGCCATCGAAGACGATGTGGTGCAGTGTCAGCAGCAGGATGTGCGTCTGCGGCGCTAGCTGGAGCAGCGTCGCCCGCAGCAGCGGTGCTTGGGTCAGGTCGAACGGTCGCTGAGACTCGGCGGCGGCCTGGCGCTGCATCTCGACCTGTCGGCGATCGTCGGCGAGCGCGCGCAGATCGAGCTCTGTCAATCGGAGACCGCGCGCCGGGGCGATCAGCTGCACGGGCTGGTCGTCGATCATGGCAAAGGTGGTGCGCAACGCCTCATGCCGCAGGATGATCGTGTCAAGGCTCTCGGCTAATGCGGCAAGTTTCAGTTGACCGCTCAGGCGCACGGCCATAGGAATGTGGTAGGCGCTCTCGCCAGGCTGCAACTGATCGAGAAACCAGAGCCGCTGTTGGGCGAACGAGAGCGGCAGCGCTCCCGTTCGCGGCACCGGCTGGATGGGCGGCAGATACTGGCTCGACAGGCTGCCGCGCGAGCGCTCGATATATTCGGTCAGGCCGGCGATCGTCGGCAGCTCAAAGATCGTGCGCAGGGGCAGCTCGACTTGAAAGGCGTGCCGCATGCGTGCGATCAGCTGCGTCGCCAGCAGCGAGTGCCCGCCGAGCGCAAAGAAGTTGGCGTGGATGCCCAGCCGCTCGACCCGTAGCAGATCGCTCCAGATCGATGCCATGAGCTGTTCGGCTGGCGTGCGTGGCGCGACATCGTCAGCTTCCTGGCCGGCAGGCGGCGGGCGATCGAGCAGCGCCCGGCGGTCGATTTTGCCGTTGGGTGTGCGCGGCAGTTGCTCCAGCAGCACGAACACGGCAGGGATCATGTAGTTCGGCAGCGTCTGTCTGAGGTAGTCGCGCAGATCAGGGATCAGAGGTCGAGGGTCGGGGGTCAGTAGCTCCACCGGCGCTTCTGTCTGCTTGTCTCCCTTTCTCCTTGTCTCCTTGTCTTCCGATCCTGACCCCTGGACCACATACGCCACCAGCCGCTTGTCGCCCGGATGGTCTTCGCGCACGACCACGGCGCACTCGCGTACGAATGGCTGCATGCCCAGCACGGCCTCGATCTCGCTGACCTCGATGCGATGTCCGCGCAGCTTGACCTGGTGATCCAGACGGCCCAGG
>Ga0075423_10003742_pt1 | contig 14033 bp, 16 predicted proteins | sample SoiMethybrSBSTD2_FD_80114 | JGI IMG/M metagenome (GOLD analysis project Ga0075423, IMG submission 80114) | Bulk soil microbial communities from a Populus tree surrounding site in Tennessee, USA - Soil MetaG P. TD hybrid SBSTD2 | ecosystem: Environmental > Terrestrial > Soil > Tree plantation...
CAGCCCACGGTGGCGAACTACTTCCGCAACTCGGCACAGGAGGTGAGCGTGCTCGAATTCCTCAGCGCCCGCAGCGAGCGGCAGAAGCAGGCGTTCGCGGCCATCCGCGACGCGATCGAGGCGTACGACGTCGAATGCATCGACACGCTGATCGGCGACATCGTGCCGCCGGTGGAGCTGATGAAGACGCAGACCGACCGCAAGATCGCGGACGAGCTGCAGAGGACGTTCGAGTCGCAGAAGCAGGCGCAGGTGAAGCGCCAGGAGCTCGAGCGCGAGACCGCGGTCGCGAACCTGCAGGCCGAGGTGGTGCGCAGCGAGCAGATGGTGCGCATCACCGAGAAGCAGGCACTCGCGGCAGCGGAGCACGCGAAGGGCGAGGCCGCCGCGGCCCGCCTGCGCGCCCAGGCGGAGGCGGACGCGCTGCGCGCCAAGGCGGACGCCGAAGCCGCCTCGATGCGGATGCGCGGCGACGCGGAAGCGGAATCGACGCGCGCGGTCGGAGCGGCGCGAGCCGACGCGTACGACAAGGGTCGCCAGGCGATGGGGCCCGAGGCGTATGCCGCCCTGCAGCTCGCGTCCGTGCTCGCCGAGCACGGCGTGAAGCTGGTGCCCGACATCAGCGTGTCGGGCGACGCCCAGGGCGGCCTCGCTGCGGCGCTGCTCGGCCGGGTGCTGGCTCCGATGAAGGACGGCGGCGCGGCTCGCGAGGAGCGCGTGCGCTGAACGTGGAAGGGCCGCGGGCGATGCCCTTACGGATCGCCCGCGGCGTATCTCAATGCGCCCGGCAACAACGAGCTGAAGACGACCACGTCGGCGGACGGCGCGATGGCGTCGGCCGCGGCGGCCTGGAGCACGCGCGCGACCGCCGCCGGAACGGAGAGCTCGACGCCGCCGGGACGCACCACGCGCGCGGGCATGTCCCTCGGCGATACTTCCGTGAGAACGCCGGCGATCACCAGCGCCGCGAGATAGGACTCGACGAGCCCGGGCAGATCGTTGCTCGCGGTGAGGCTATTGCCGACGAAGAGGACGCCGTCTCCGGGCCCGGTCGGAACCTGCGCTTCGCTCCGCTTCGCATCGGTCCCGCCGCAAGCGCAGCACAGCGCGCCGAGCATGGTCGCGGCAGCCAGCTGCAGGCTATGCAGCACGGCGCCGGTTACCGGCCGGGTCCTGACAACAACGCGCAGACCTTGATTCCCGAGGGCGAAGGAGCGCAGCCGCAGTGGTTGTAGCCGCAGTCGACGGTGCCCGGCCGGCATTCCATCGTGCACATGAGGTCGGACGGCATCGTTCCGGCGCGATCGCGGCGCGTGCAGCGGGCCGGGTGGCACTCGGCGACCGGCGCGCAGTCCTCGTCCTTGTCGCACGGGTCCACCGAGAAGATGGGAGACTCCACCGCGGAACCGGGGACAGGAGCACCATCCGTCAGCGGAGAAGCGGCGGGCGACGCACAGCCGTGGATGACGCTCGCCGCGGCGGCAACGCAGAGGAGGGAGCGGAGGATGCGCATCGGAGTCTCGCGGGCACGATGATACGCTCCGGACATGCGCTCGTGAACCGGAACCAAGGAAGACACCAGGCGCGGGGAACGGCCGCACCGGGCCCTGCACCCGAGCCGACAACGGACGTCAGCCGCGCAGGTTCTTCTTGAAGAAGTCCATGGTCCGTTGCCAGGCGAGCGTGGCGGCCGCCTTGTCGTAGCGGGGCGTCGTGTCGTTGTTGAAGCCGTGCTGCGTGCCGGGATAGGTGAACATCTCGTACTTCACGTGGTTCGCCTCGAGCGCGGACTTGAAGGCGGGAATGCCCGCGTTGATGCGCTCGTCCTTCTCGGCGTAGTGGATGAGGAGCGGAGCCTTGATCTTCGCCACGTCCTCGGCAGGCGGTTGGGTCCCGTAGAACGGCACCGCCGCGCTCAGCTCCGGCAGGCGCGCGGCGAGCATGTTGGCGACCCCGCCGCCGTAGCAGAAGCCCACTACGCCGACCTTGCCGGTGCACTCGGCGCGGACCTTGAGCCAGCCAGCCGCGGCGACGAAGTCCTCGCGGGTCTTCGCCTGATCGAGCTTGGCGAACAGCTCGCGCGCCTTGTCCTCGTCACCGGGGTAGCCGCCGAGCGGCGTCAGCGCGTCGGGGGCGAAGGCCACGTATTGCTCCAGCGCGATCCTCCGGGTGATGTCCTCGATGTGCGGATTGAGGCCGCGGTTCTCGTGGACCACGAGCACACCCGGCAACCGGCCCGAGCGCTTGGCCGGCAGCGCCAGGTAGCCCCGCACCTTTCCCGTCCCCTTCGGCGAGTCGTACTCCACGGAGCTCGTCGCGAGCCGCGGGTCGTTCTTCGCAATCTGCTGCGCTTCCGCGAAGCGAGGGTTCAACGCGTCGAGGAGCATCGCCGCGGTCACCCCGCCGACGGCGAAGCGCGCCGCCCGCTCGAGGAACCCGCGCCGATCGATGAGGCCGTGGACGTACTGATCGAACAGCTTCAGCACCTCGGGATGGAAATCCGACGCCTTCTTTCGCTCCATGGTGGCACCTCGGACGGCGGAGCTTAGCGTGGCTCGATGCCGACGTGCTCGGCAATCCAGCGCGATTCGCGCCGGCGCTCCTCGTCGAACCCGGACGGATCGCCGCGCGCAGCGGCGGTCGCGACGGACGCGATGAAGGAAGCCTCGGCCGCGTTCGACCGGGCCGTGTACGCCGCGGCCGCGTCGTGCGCGTACCCGAACATCTCGCCGGCGAACCCGGACGGCGCCTGCAACGAGCGTGCGATCTCGAGCAGCTGCGGCAGGGTGGTTGCTTCCGCGAGGCGGCCCGCGATCCCTGCGTGCCCCAGCGTCCGCAGCGCGGAGACGGAGAGGTCGCGTGCCTGGAAGACGCAGTCCAGGCCGAACGCCGCGCGCGCCTCGTCGTTCCACTGGTCGATTCGATCCAGCAGCCGGCCGCGACGTGCCTCGATCTGCGTGGCGCGCTCGCCCACCGCACCGTCGAGCTCGACGCGCCAGAGCTCGGCGTCGATCCACCAGGAGAGGTCTTGCGACCGGCAAGCGTGGATGCCCCATCCCTCTCCCGGCCGTGCTGCCTCCACCCACTCGCCCGCCTTCCACTGGCGTTTGCTGAACGGGCCGACCGATCCCCTGGCGAGGAACTTGTACGCGATCACGGCGGTCCCCGCTTCCAGTCGCGGAACGCGCGCAGCAGCTCGCCCTCGACTTCGGGCGGAACGTCCTCTTCCCGCAGCTTGCCCGTGACGCGAAGGGTGTCGCGCATCTGCTGCAGGTAGTCGACGCACCAGTCGCAGAAGACGAGGTGGTGCTCGAGGCGGGTCCGGTCCTCGAGCGAAATGGTGCCTTCGAAGTACTCGGTGACGACGCGGACCAGCTCGCGACACGTCATCTGCGCTGGGGCCCGCGCCGTCATCGCCCACCTCCACCCTGAAAGTGCACTTCGAGCGCGGCGCGCACCTTGGAGCGGGCGCGGTGGAGCAGCACGCGCTGGTTCACCTCGGTCAGCCCCAGCGACTCGCACACCTCGTCGGATCCCCACCCTTCCACGTCGCGCAGCACGATCACTTCGCGCTGGCCGCGCGGCAATTGCTCGATCGCCCGCTGCACTACTTCGAGCGACTCGCGCTGGATGAGCTTCTCCTCCGCCCAGGCAACCGGCGGGGCCGACCAGTGTCCCGGCCAGCGCGGATGGTCGCCCGGCAGGAAGCGCGACGGATCGACCGCAGGCTCGTCTTCGCCCTCGGGCAAGAGTTCGGAAAAAGGGACGCTCCGCGCCTCGCGGACCGCACGCGTCTTCGCGCAGTTGGTGAGGATTCCGAAGATCCAGCGGCGAAGCGAGGAGCGGCCCTCGAACGCCGCCAGCCCCTTGAGCACGCCGAGCCAGGCCTCCTGCACCACTTCCTCGGCCACGGCGCGGCTCGAGACGAAGAGCGAGGCGATGCGCAGCATGGACGGGTGGAGCTCGCGGACCAGCTCGAGGAAAGCCTTCTCGTCCCCGGCGCGCAAGGCCAGAAGCCTCGGCTCGTCTTCCGCGAGCGGCCGTGCAGCAGCGGTCGTATCGACCACGGTTCCCCTGTCCGGGGAGCAGCGTAGCAAACGGACGCTGCGCGCGAAACGTGGACGATCCGCCGATGCAGCGGGCGCAAGTCCCTGGATGGCCACGGCGCGCCTCCTCGTCAGGGGAGTCTCGTGGAGCGGCCCCCCGTTACGCCGCGCGGTACGATGCACGCGTGCGCATGTCGTGGTCTTCCGCGAGAAAGGCAGGCGAGTCATGAAGGCACTGCTGTGCCGCGAGTACGGACCGATCCAACGGCTGAAGGTCGAAGACGTCCCTTCGCCCCGGCCAGGACCGAACGAGGTAGTCGTCGAGGTGAAGGCAAGCTCGCTGAACTTTCCCGACGCGCTGCTGGTGCAGGGCCTCTACCAGGTGAAGCCGCCGCTGCCCTTCTCGCCGGGAATGGAGCTGGCCGGCGTCGTCAGGGAGGTCGGGGCCGCCGTCACTGGCGCGAAGATCGGCGACCGGGTGATCGCCTCGCCCGGGCGCGGCGGTTTCGCGCAGGAATGCGTCGTCTCCGCCGATCGCGTGGCTGCGCTGCCGCCGGCCATGGACTTCGAGACCGCGGCTGCGTTCGTCCTCACGTACTCCACCTCTCTCCACGCGCTGAGAGACTGCGGCCAGCTCCAGCCGGGCGAGACGCTGGCGGTCCTCGGCGCGGCAGGTGGCACGGGAACGTCGGCGATCGAGATCGGCAAGGCCATGGGCGCAAAGGTCATCGCTGCCGCCTCCAGCGAGGAGAAGCTCGCCTTCTGCAAAAATCTGGGCGCCGACGAAACGATCGACTACGAAACGACCGACCTGCGGCAGCGCATTCTCGATCTGACCGCCGGGAAGGGAGCGGACGTCGTCTACGACCCCGTGGGCGGGGCACACACCGAGGCGGCGCTTCGAGCGACCGCGTGGCGCGGGCGACTCCTGGTCATCGGCTTCGCCTCCGGCGTCATCCCGCAAGTGAAGCTCAACTACGCCCTGCTGAAGGAGCGTTCGCTCATCGGCGTCTACTGGGGCGACTGGACGAGGCACGACCCGGCCGGACAGCGTCGCAACCTCGAGCAGCTCGCGGCGTGGTTTGCCGAGGGAAGGATCAAGCCGGCGGTCAGCGAGCGGGTTTCGCTGGAAGACGCGCCCGCGGCAATGCAACGCCTCCTCGAGCGCAAGGTGAAGGGCAAGGTCGTGGTGGTGCCCGGGATGTGATCTCGGGCGCCGAGCTAGGCGATGCGGCGAAGCGCTGCGGCGAACGCCGCACGCGCCGCGCGACGGAGGGGCTTGCCGGACGATCCGACCGGCAGCTCGTCGAGCGAGCAGAACGTGACGGCTCGCGGCAGCTTGTACCCCGCGATGCGGTCGCGCAGAGCGGCCCGCACGGCTTCGCCGTCGAGGCGCGCAGCCTGGCCCGGCGCGATCACGGCCGCGACGATCTGGCCCCAGTCGTCGTCGGGCACGCCGAAGACGACCGCGCCCGCGACGTCGGGTAGACCGGCCAGGGCGCGCTCTACTTCCGCCGGGTACACGTTGAGGCCGCCGGTGATGATCGTGTCGTGCTTGCGATCGACGAGCGTGATCCAGCCCTCGCCGTCGATCGTGCCGAGGTCGCCGACGGAGACGTGTCCGTCTCGCGCGTCGAGCGGAGCAATGCTGTCGCCGGCTTCGGTCAGGTATCCGCTCATCACCGCGGGCGAGCGAACGAAGAGCTCGCCGTCGTGGACGCGCACCGAAACGCCCGCGGGCGGCCGGCCCACCGAGCCGGGATGCGCCGCGTGCTCCGTCGGTCCGATCACGCTGACCGTGCCGGTCTCGGACGAGCCGTAGAACTCGTACAGCTTTCCGGGCCCGAGCCAGTCCGCGAACGCGGCTTTTTGCGCCTGCGGAAACGGCGCTCCGGCGACGATGACGGCGCGCAGAGAGTCGAGGCGCGGCGGACCCGCCGCGAGCAGGCGGTACACCTGCGTGGGGACGAGGAACACCACGCTCGCGCGGTACCGGCGGACGTCGTCGACGAACGATTCCGGCGTGAACCGCGGCGCGATGACGGTGCGCGCACCGGCCGCGCGCGCGGCGCGCAGGAAGATCCCCGGCGCCGAGTGCGCCAGCGGACAGACGATCAGGTGCGTGTCGGTCGCGGTGAGCGCGTAGCTGGCCCGCAGTTCGTCGGCTCTCGCGCGCTCTTGCTCCGCCGTGCGCCAGCACCCCTTGGGCCGTCCCGTCGTCCCCGAGGTGTAGAGGAGCGTGGCGCCTGTCCGCGCGTGGTCGATCGGGGTCGCGGGATCCAGGGCGTCGTCGAGCTCGACGACCGGCACGCCGCCCGGGACCGCGGCGCGGTGCTCCGCGTCGACGAGCACCGCGCGCGGCCGCGCATGCCCGGCGATCCAGGCGATCTCGGCGGGCGCGAGGCGTGGATTGATCGGGGCGAGCACCAGACCGGCGGCGGTTGCGGCGTCGCGAGCGGCAACGAATCCCGTTCCGTTGCCGGCCAGCACCGCGATCCGATCGCCGGCGTGCACGCCGATTGCGGCGAGCTTCGCGAGCACCGCCGCCGCCCGACGGCCGGCAGCGTCCTCGTCGAGCATGACGGCCATGCAGAGAAGATATGCTGAAACTGCCGGATCGGCAGATCAGCTGTGCGTCTGGCCGAGCGCGTTCTTCAGGCCACGCGCGAGATCCTCCGTGCGGCCCACGCCCCAGTAGTGCAGGAAGAGCATGCGCGGCGACTCCCCGGTCATGTGTTGATGGACCGCCACGATGTTGATGCCCGCGCGCCGCAGCGCCTTCAATACGCCTTGCAGCTCGTTCTCCAGCATGGCGAAATCGCCGTCGACGATCGCCTGGTCGTCGCTTCCCGCGAACGCCGCCCAGGTGTTCACGCCCATGGCGTTCCCCATTGTGTGTCCGGCCATCTTCACCTCGCGGCCGACGGTGATCTTGTAGACGCCTTTGTTCAACTCGCCGCTGCGACCGAGGACCGCGTCAATCTTCTTCGGATCGAGCGTGGTGCTCGCCGGATCCACGGTTGTCGATGAGCACGTTCGTCATGGTGACCTCCTGTTTTCCATCAACCCTCCCCGCGCCCGCGGTCCGGACGCTTGCGCTTGAACAGCTCGTACAGATCGTCGAGCACTGCGCTCGCGCGGGCCAGACGCACCTCGTCCTCGCGATGCGCCATGGCGATCGCGTTGACGAGCTGCTCGAAGCCGGCCGTTTCGGGGCGGCCGTGAGTCTCAACTTTGAGATCGACGTCGTGCACCATCTCGGCGATGGGCCGCAGGGCAGCCTCGGTGATCTCGAAGCTGCGGAGCAGCACCTCGAAGGTGCACAGCTCGCCCTTGTGCGTGTACTCGCCGTCGAACATGTCGAAGCGCAGCTCACCCGGTTTGTGCCGGTGCTCGCGCGCGGCCACGAACTTGAACCTCGCGTCGGGATCGATGAACCGGCGGATGAGCCACGCGCTGGCCATGCGGTCGACATGGATCCCGGTCCGAGTCACCCACGTCCGCCCGCGCGGGCGCTCGACGGTCGCCGTCTTCTTCCCGCCGTCGGGCTCGGGCCTCGCGAGCCGGTCGGCGAGATCTCGCAGCAGTCCTTCGACCGGTTCGCGCGCGCGACCGTGGAAGAAGTCGATCGCCGCGATCTCGCCGACGCGCTTCTGCAGGCGCATGAGCACCGGCTCGAGCTCCGCACGCTTCTCCTCGGGCGGCTCGCCCTTCCTCGACAGGTGGCGCGCCAGATCGCGCGCCTCGGCAGCGACTTCCTGGTATTCGGCGTCGCGCGCCGAACGGAACATTTCCTCGACTTGCCCGTCGCTCAACCCTTCGACGAAGCGCGCCTCGACGAGCGAAGCGTCGCCGCCGCCCTCGACGATCTCGCGCAGCACCCAGTTCAGGTCCTCGTGCGCCTGCTCGCTGCTCGGCAGCGCGTAGACCGAGTTCTTGATGCCGACGGCGCCGAGTCGCTGCAGCCGGCGCCAGATCTTCACCCGGAAGTAGTTCGGCTTGGGTGGGATCTGGTGGATGAGGAGCAGCCACCCCGGCTCGCGCGCCTTGCCTCCCTCGGGCATGGCGCGCTTATAGGACAGACGTATCGTCTGTCAACGACGAGTGTAGCAATTGAATCGTGTAGCGCCGATTCCTAGAATGCCGGCCCACGATGGCGAAACCGGGCGACAGCGCCGACCAGGCGGCGAAGGCCGCAACGACCCAGCCTCCGCCGGAAACGGTGCCGTGCAGCATCCGCGAGCTGTTGCTCTATTTCCTGCGTCTCGGAACCTTCGGCTTCGGCGGCCCGATCGCGCTCGCCGGCTACATGCAGCGCGACCTGGTCGAGCGCCGCCGCTGGATTTCGAAGCAGGACTACCTGGAGGGGCTCGCGCTCGCGCAGCTGGCTCCGGGTCCGCTGGCGGCGCAACTCGCCATCTATCTCGGCTGGGTCCGCGCCCGCGTGCTCGGCGCCACGCTCGTCAGCCTTGCCTTCGTCGCCCCGTCGTTCGCGATGGTGATCGCGATCTCGGCGCTCTACGTCGCGTACGGCGGCCTCTCCTGGATGCAGGGGATGTTCTACGGGATCGGCGCTGCGGTGATCGCCATCATCGCGCGCAGCGCGACGAAGCTGGTCAAGATGACCTTGGAGAAGGATCGCCTGCTCTGGGTGATCTTTCTGGTCAGCGCAATCGTGACCGGATGGACCGAGCAGGAGATCCTCTGGATCTTCCTCGCCGGCGGTCTCGCCGCGATGCTCGTGCGGACTCCTCCCGCCTGGCTCCGGCTGGGCGGCGGCACGGCGATGCTGGCCGTGCCTCACTGGCTTTTCGCCGGCCTGGACGGTCCGGCGTCGCTGCCGGTGCTGTGGAAGATTCTGTGGTTCTTCACCGGTGCCGGCGCGGTGGTGTTCGGAAGCGGCCTCGCCATCGTTCCTTTCCTGCACGGCGGCGTCGTCGGGGATTTCCATTGGCTCGACGAGCGGCAGTTCCTCGACGCCGTCGCCGTGGCGATGATCACGCCCGGCCCGGTCGTGATCACGGTGGCGTTCATCGGGTATCTCGTCGCCGGCTTCACGGGTGCCGTGCTCGCGGCCATCGGCGTCTTCCTGCCCTGCTACCTGTTCGTCATCATCCCTGCTCCGTATTACCGGCGCTGGGCGCGCATTCCGCAGATCAAGTCCTTCGTGGACGGCGTGACCGCGGCGGCCACGGGCGCGATCGCGGGGGCCGCCTATGTCCTGGGCCGCCGTGCGCTGATCGACATCCCGACGGTCGCCATCTTCGCCGCGACGTTGCTCGCGCTCGTCAAGCTGCGGAAGGTCCCGGAGCCGCTCGTCATCCTCGCCGCCGGCGCGGCCGGCCTCTTCCTGCGCGGCGTCCGCGGAGCGTAGCGCGGTGGCGTGCGGCAGCTTCAAGCGACCATCGACCTGGCCGAATTCATGCGTTGAAAGACCACGGGCGCACGCGCAGGCTACCTGTCGTGGTGGCGGACCCAGCTCGTCGTGTGCGCGAGGTCCTTCTCGTTCCGTTCATCGCTTCGTCCCTTTCGCTTCGGCCTGAAGAGAGATGCGGTCGCGACGCCGGCCGAGGCGACGGCACCGACCCAGAGACCCAGCGTCGCGAGGCAGAGAGGGCACATGGGCATCTCCTCAGCGCCGGCGGCGCGCGGGTGGCTTGCGCACGGCGCGGACCTTGCCGCTGGTGGCGCCGCCGCAGAAGAACAGGTCCTTGCCATCTGCCTCGAGTCCGCTGATCGTGACGCCCGCGGGCATCTCCAGGCGGTCGAGGACCTGGCCACTCTCCGGATCGATGCGCCGGATCTCGCTCTCGCCGCCTTCCATCGTGGCGTGCCACAGCTCGCCGTCCGCCCAGGAGACGCCGGTGACGAAGCGGTCCGATGCGATGGTGCGCAGAACGGCGCCGGTGTTCGCGTCGATCTGGTGGATCTTGCGAGCTCGATATTCGCCCACCCAGAGCGTTCCTTCGGCCCAGGTCAGACCCGAATCGCGGCCTTGCGCAGGCGCGGGGATGGTGCTCAGGACGCGTCCCGTCTTGGGATCGATCTTCTGGATCCGATCTCCGGCGATCTGCCACAGGTGCTCGCCGTCGAACGCGGTGCCGGCGTCCGACGCGACGTCGAGATCGCGCGCCAGCTTTCCGCTCGCTGGGTCGAGGGCAGTCAGCTTCTCGCCCCTTGCGAACCAGACGTGGTGGCCGTCCCAGGTGACGCCGTGAACGTGGTCGATGCCTGGGAACGGGCCATATTCGCGGACGATCTCCGCGCGCCTTCCTGACTTCGCCTCTGTGGTGGTCTTCATGGCCGGGAATAGCTAACGCACCGGCAATGCGCCGGGGAGCAACAAGGTTGTCGCGAATCCGGTGAGCGGCGGCGCCACCCAGCGGCGCGAGCGGCCGCGACCCACCGGCCGCACCGCGCCCGATTCGTCGAGCTCGCGAAGCGCGCGCTGCGCGGTGCGCTGGCTGGCGCCCAGGGCGGATGCAAGCGCCGAGGTCGACCATGGTTCGCCGCCCGCGAGGAGCGCCAGGATCGAGCCTGCGGGTCCGTCGATGGGCGGCACGAGCACTGCCACGGAATGCGCGGCGCGAGGCGCGAGCGCGAAGCCGGCCTTCGTCGCGCTGATGCTCGCCAGCGACCGGATGGCGAGCCGCGCGCGCCCGACCTCGACGCGCAGCCGGGCGCGATGCGACTCGTTCGGCGACCGCGCCTCGAACACGCGGGCGATCAGCGCCTCGCGCGACACGTCGCCAGGCCACGCCTCGGCGAGCGTCCGCACGATCTCGAAGAGCAACGGCCGTGTCGCCAGCGAGACCGAGCTGCTCCGCACCCGGACCGCGCGTCGGCAGGCGTCGACGATCAGCCGGTCGGAGGCGAAGAGCGCCTCTGCTTCGTGCAGCGTCACCAGCGTCACCGCTGCGCCCTCGATCAGCCGCGCCGACGGGGACGACAGCTCTCTTTGCGCGCGCTCGACCTCGGCGACCAGCGCGGGGATCCCAGTGGCGAGCGCAGCCGTGTGCGAGCGCGCCAGAAAGCCCTCGGCCTCCTTGGCGCGGACGCGCCGCAGCGCAATCTCGGCACGCGCGAGCTCGAACGACGCGACGAGCAATGCCGGCGCTCCATCCGGCTCGAGCGCGGCCAGTGCCGTATCCGCCTCGTCGAGCCGGCCGAGCAGGAGCGAGCGCCGCACCCCGACCAGGCGTGTGTGGAACGCGTTGGCGCGATCGCCCAGCGCTTGCAGCGAGAGCGCCGCGGCGTCGAATACGCTCGCGGGCGCTCGCAGATCCCGGGCGGCCACCGCCACCTCGAGCTCGGCAGCCCGGCACCGCGCCCGCTCGAGGCGCTCGCGCGGACCGAACGCACTCGCCGCGCGGCGGAGCAGCTTGCGCGCCCGCTCGTACTCTCCCAGCTGCGCCATGGCGATCCCGCGCAGCGCCAGCGCCGGCGGGTCGCCGCGTAGCGCGATCCGCTTCAACGCCCCGAGCGGATCGCCCGCCGCGAGCGACCGCGCAGCAGAGGCAACGAGGGAATCCATGCTCGCGCCATATTGCCTGCGTGTGATGCAACCCGGATCGGAATCCCGTCACCGTTGTTACTCCCGCCCGCTTGGGCCGGTCGATATCTCTGCCCCTGTGCAGGGCTGGGCCCTGCGGACAAGGAGCGAAACGCAATGACGAAGCACACGACGGGGACGCGGAAAGAGTGGCTCGCTGCGCGGCTCGAGCTGCTCGAGGCAGAGAAAGAGCTCACCCGGCGCAGCGACGAGCTGGCGCGGCGGCGGCAGGAGTTGCCGTGGGTCCGGGTCGACAAGGAGTATCGATTCGATACCGACGAGGGGCGCGCCACCCTCGCCGGCCTCTTCCGAGGGCGCTCGCAGCTCCTCGTGTACCACTTCATGTTCGGGCCCGATTACACGGCCGGGTGCCCTTCCTGCTCGGCGATCGCGGACGGGTTCAACGGCGTCGCCGTCCACCTTGCCAGCCACGATGTCATGCTGTGGGCAGTGTCGCGAGCGCCTCTCGCGAAGCTGCAGGCGTACGAGCGGCGGATGGGATGGACGTTCCCCTGGGCTTCCTCGCACGGCGGCGACTTCAACTCCGACTTCAATGTCCGGTTCACCGAAGAGCAGCAGCGCGAGGGAGGCATCGAATACAACTACCGGCGCGAGGCAGCGTGGAAGCTGCGCGAGGGTGAGGGGCCCGTCTCCGAGATGGCGGCCATGACGGGAACCGACGCGGCCACGTACACGCGCGAACGGCCGGGCATGAGCGCGTTCGTGCTCGAAGACGGCGTCGTCTACCACGCCTATTCCACCTATGCGCGCGGGCTGGACGGCCTCTGGGGCATGTACCAGTGGCTCGACCGCGCACCCAAGGGCCGCAACGAGACGGGCATCTGGTGGCGCCGCCACGACGAGTACGAGCAGCGCTGAGCGAGAAGCTATGAACTATAGAATTCGCCCGGGCGCAGGCGGCGGGCGCCCCTGGAAACCCCCGCGATCCGTGGCTCTTGGTCCTGGCATGCCGTGTGGAATATCGCCGGGCGAGGAGACCGTCGCATGTTCTGGCTCGCCGCCAGCGCCCATCTCGCAGCCGCCCCCCACACTGCTCCGGTTCCGTCCAGCGCAGTGCGCGCACAGCCGGCACACCGGGTCGATTCTCTGCCGGAGACGCGCGCACTGCTCCCACCACGCGCGCAGGCCCGGCTGGAGGCCGTGCTGGAGCATTTCGATCTGATCGAAGGCGGCATCGCCTGGAAGATGCGCTGGTGAAGACGCTCGCGACTCAGGTCGCCACGCTCGCGTCGCTATAACGTTCCGGCCCTTCCCATAGCCAGTTCGCGGCTTGATGCCGTTCCTGCGCCGCGCTGTGCGCGGAAGAGAACGCGCCGGGCGGCGCGCGATCGATGCGCTCGCCCTTGATCGCGGGTTACTCTATCTCCATTCGAGTCGGCTCCGCACGCCACAATCGGCGGGAGACGTCTTCCGCGTTCCCCGGCCGGGCGCGACGAGACGCCTGACAGGGATCTTTCCTCCCGTTTCGAGTAGCGTTGTGCAGCACTCAGGTCGTCCGGGAGAGACATGAGAAACCGTCTCCTCATCACCAGTCTGGCGCTTAGCGCCGCGCTTGCAGGCCACTTCCCCGCCGCTGCGCAGGACATCATTCTCTTCAACGGCAAGATCGTCACCGTCGATGACCGTTTTACGATTGCACAAGCTGTCGCGGTGAAGGGGCAACGCATCGTCGCCGTCGGCAAGAACGCGGACGTGCTCAAGCTGAAAGAGGCCGGCACGAAGGTGATCGATCTCGAGAGGCGGACGGTCATCCCCGGGCTGATCGACAATCACGCGCATTTCATCCGCGCGCCCGAGCACGACGAGCTGCGGTTCGACGGCGTCACCTCGCGCAAGCGGGCGCTGGCGATGGTCGCCGAGCGCGTGCGCGCCGCTCGTCCTGGCGAATGGATCGTGACGCTGGGCGGTTGGTCGGACGAGCAGTTCGTCGACGAGTCGCGTGGTTTTCCGCTGAACGAGCTCGATTCCATCGCGCCCGCCAACCCGGTAGTGCTGCAGGCCGTCTACGACCATAGCTACCTCAACAGCGCGGCGCTGAAGGCTGCAGGGATCGACGCCAAGACGCCAGACCCGCGCGGCGGCACGATCGAGAAGGACGCGACTGGCCAGCCGACGGGCCTGGTGCGCAACGCGGGCGGGGTCGCCTTCGTCGCGTCGAAGATTCCGCTCCCCGATGACGAGCAGTGGCTGGCAAACATCCGCAAGCTCGTTGCTGGGTTGAATGCGATGGGCCTGACGGCCTGGTACGACGCGGGTGGGCGGGGCTTGAGCGCGAAGCACTACGAGCGCTACCGGGCCCTGGCGGAACGCGGCGAGCTGGACGCCCGCGCATTCTGGACCACCATCCGGCAACCGGCGACGCCCGAGCAGGTGGACAAGGTGCTCGCGGAAATCGCGGAGCAGAAGCCGTTCCA